>Ga0307310_10000327_pt1 | contig 15125 bp, 17 predicted proteins | sample ER_DNA_197_FD_194502 | JGI IMG/M metagenome (GOLD analysis project Ga0307310, IMG submission 194502) | Bulk soil microbial communities from the East River watershed near Crested Butte, Colorado, United States - ER_DNA_197 | ecosystem: Environmental > Terrestrial > Soil > Floodplain | place...
GCGGCATCCAGCAGCAGATTCAGACCGTGGCTGAGAGCGTGTTCCGCCTCTTCGACTCGGGCCAGCGACAGGCGGCGTTCACCATGGCTCAGCGCGAGCTGAAGGGGCGGCTCCTTCCCGCCCTGACCCAGATGAACCGGGAGATATACCGGCGAGCGCGCGAGTCCAGCGTGCGCGGCGCATATTCCCGCCTCGAGGAGATCCTCGCCTCACAGGAGCGCGTGCTCCTTATGATCGTTGTCCTGTCCCTCGCCGGTGGCCTGCTCGGCTCCTGGCTCATTTCCCGCAGCCTGGCGCGACCCATCAACGAGCTCACCGGTGCAATGGCCGTTGTCGGCGCCGGGCAGCTGGATCACCCGATCACCCCACGCTCCCGAGATGAGATCGGTGCCTTAGCCGGCGCCTTCGGGCGGATGACCGACAACCTGCGCCAGTCCAGGGCCGCCCTGGTCCAGTCGGAGAAGCTGGCCTCGATCGGCGAGATGGCGGCGGCCGTGGCGCATGGCCTCAGGAACCCACTTGCGAGCCTGCGCGCCGCGGCGCAGATGGTGCGGCAACATCCCGAGGCTCCGTCCTCCCGTGAGCATCTCGATGCCATCATCGAGGAAGTGGATCGGTTGGACCGACGGATTAGCCATTTGTTGAGCTTCTCCCGGCCGGCGCCGTTCCATCCACTCCAGGAGAACGTGTCCCGACTGGTCGAGGGCCTGCTGCCGGCCTTTTCACAGCTGCTGCGGGAGCGAGGGATCGAGCTCCAGCTCGACCTTCCGGGCACACTGCCAGAGGTCCGGGTGGATCCGATGCAACTGGAGCAGGCCCTGGTAGAGATCGTGTCCAATGCACTCGACGCCATGCCCTCCGGTGGGCGGCTGCGCATCGCCGCATCGGTGGATGGACCCGGCGCAGCGGCCGGGTACGTTACCATCGAGATCGCCGATACCGGACCCGGAATCCCCGACCACGTCCTTCCCTCCGTCTGTGAACCGTTCTTTACCACCCGGCAGGAAGGGACCGGGCTGGGGCTGGCTATCGCCAAGCGATATGTGGAGCAGAACGGGGGCCGGCTCGAGATCACCAGCCGGCCCGGCGCGACCAGCGTGCGGGTGCGGCTGCCGGCGGCGCAGGCCGAGGCGACGGTCTCGGTATGAGCGGCTCGACCGTTCTCATTGTGGACGATGAGCGCACCCTGGCCCGGGCGGTGAAGGCCTTCCTGGTCGAAGCGGGCTACGAGGCCGAGGTCGCGAATGATGCCGAGCAGGCCATCGAGCTACTTCCCACACTGCGTCCGGACGTGATCTTTGCCGACGTGCGGTTGCCGGGGATGAGTGGCATCGACCTCCTCCGACGGATCCAGGAGTTCGATCCCGCCATCCCGGTCATCATCATGACCGCATACGGCTCGATCGAAGGTGCAGTCGAGGCGGTCAAGCTGGGCGCATTCGATTACATGAAAAAGCCGGTGGACCTGGAGGAGTTGAAGCTCCTGGCCGACCGGGCCCGCGAGACTGCCCTGATGAAGCAGGAGCTCTCCTACTACCGGCGGCGCGCCGCCAGCGAGCTGCCGCTGGCAGGATTGCTCGGCAACTCCCCCGCCATTCGCGCGGTCATGGAGCAGGTCCGCCAGGTTGCCGCGCTGAACGAGACTCCGCCGGTTCTCATCACCGGGGAGACCGGCACCGGGAAAGGACTGGTGGCGCGCACTCTCCACAGCTCCGGTCCCCGGGTGGGGAAGCCGTTCATCGACGTGAACTGCACCGCCCTGCCGGCCAGCCTCATGGAGGCGGAGCTCTTCGGCTACGAGCGTGGCGCGTTCACTGATGCCAAGGAGTCGAAGCTGGGGCTGTTCGAGGCGGCCGAAGGCGGCTTCCTACTACTCGACGAGGTCGGCGACCTGGAGCCTTCGCTTCAGGGGAAGCTGCTTCGGGCCATCGAGGAGCGAACTGTGCGCCGGGTGGGCGGGATCCGCGATCGCAAGATCGACGTTCGCATTCTCGCGGCCACCAACCGCGATCTCGAGCGGGAAGTACAGCAGGGCCGTTTTCGAAGCGACCTGTACTTCCGCCTGGCGGTGATTCTGCTCCACCTCCCCCCGTTACGGGAGCGGGGCGAAGACGCCCTGATACTCGCCGAGCATTTCCTGCGGCGCTTCAGCGCCAAGTACGGGAAGGACGTTCGCCGGATAGACGCTCGGGCCCGCGAGGTGCTGCTCTCGTATCCCTGGCCCGGAAACATCCGAGAGCTGAGTCACGTCATCGAGCGCGCCGTGCTCTGGAGCCGGGACAACACCATCGATGTCGAGCACCTTTCGTTGACGACCCCCGTCCGGGCGGAGGGCGACGGGCACGCGCCCGCCGCCGAGGCCGAGACCGCGGTCCCGACCCCAGCCGAGCTTCCGACCGGGGTGGACCTCGGCCAATGGGAACGGACGATGATCGAACGGGCCATGCGCGAGGCCGGTGGCAACCAGACCAAGGCAGCGCAACGGCTCGGCATCACGCGCGACACCCTTCGCTACAGACTGAAGAAGTTCGGTATCCAGGGTGGGTGAAAACACCCACATTGGTTCGGATGCCCCAATCAAGACGATGATCGACGCGCCGACTATCCAACCGGATCACTGGACCCAACCATCTGAAGGAAACAAACTTAGGTCCGGCGTTCCCAGGGCAGCCCGGATTGGCACGTCACCTGCTTTATCGCCGGTGTCGTCGGGTCGGTCAATGGCCCGAGTGGGTGAAAGCACCCAGGTGAGTTTCTTACAACTGCCCTACACCAACCGGAGCGTACAATGACCTGGACCAAACCCGAAGCTGAAGTCGTAGCCGTCACGATGGAAGTCACTGCCTACGTCGCGACGCTCTAACCAGAGCTGATCTCAAGGGCTCGCGTAAGCGGGCCCTTCGGCTTTCCAGTTGCGCGTCGTTCTTCTCGGTACTGCGGCCGGTGGGGGCTTTCCGCAGTGGAACTGCTGGTGCCCCATCTGCCGAACGGGTCGCTCCGATCCGCGTCGCGCTTTCCCTCGTAGCCAATCCACAGCGGCCGTCAGTACCGACGGGGAACGCTGGTTTCTGCTAAACGCCTCACCCGATATTCGCGCCCAGCTCGCTTGCCTGCCCGGGACCATGCCCGATGGAGTTCGCCACGTCCCGGTCGAAGGAATCGTCACGACGGATGCCGAACTGGACCACACGGTAGGCATTCTCCTTCTGCGCGAAGCCCGGCGGCTTCAGCTGTACGCAACAGCTGCCGTGCGGTCCATCCTGGAGCTGGAGTCGCGCTTCTTGCCGGTCACCCAAGCGTTCGCGGAGGTCGAGGTGACGGGAATGCCGCTGGGGGAACGGATCCCGCTCCGGTATCGAGACGGCCAGACCAGCGGTATCTCGGTGGAGCCCTTTGAGGTGCCGGCGGGCCCTCCGCGTTTTGCGCCTCGGGCCGCAGCCGGTCAGACGGTCGGGCTGACTCTACGGGACGAGGTAACTGGTGGTTCCTGCGCCTTCGTTCCCGGATGTGGCGCTCTCGATGAGTCGCTGCTCCGCCGCTTCGAAGAGACCGATCTCCTCCTCTTCGATGGCACCTTCTGGAGCGACGACGAGCTGGTAGCGCTCGGCATCAGCGACCGCCGGGCACGGGAGATGGATCACCTGCCGGTATCCGGCGCCGACGGAAGCCTGTCTCGTCTGGCCGGGCTGACCCGCCCCGTGATCGTCTACACCCACATCAACAACACCAATCCGATGCTGCTGGAGGACTCACCCGAGCGGGAAGCCGTGGAGCGGGCGGGACTTCAGGTAGGCGCCGACGGTACGAGCTTCACGATATGACCAGCACGGGCATGCTCAGTGCTTCGGTCCTGGCGGCGCCGCCGCCCCCACCTATCCCGGTGCTGGACAGTCCGCTCGACGCTGAGGCTCTGGCCGAGGGTCTTCGGGCGTTCAGCACGTCCTACTACGCCAACCATCCGTTCCATCAGCTGATGCACGAGGGGCGCCTGACACCTCGGCAGCTGCAGGGCTGGGTGGCCAACCGGCTGGCGTACCAGCGCGCCATACCCCGGAAGGATGCCGCAATCATCTCGAACTGTCCCGATGCTGACGTGCGGCGTGAGTGGATGCAGCGAATCGTCGATCACGACGGCACCAGGCCCGGGATCGGCGGCATCGAGATGTGGATCCGCCTGGGGGAGGCCCTCGGTGTCCCCCGGGAGGAAATGGAAGACGAGCGGCACGTCCTGCCTGGGGTTCGCTTTGCAGCCGAGGCCTACGTGACGTTCTGCAAGACGAAGCCCTGGATCGAGGCCGTAGCGTCGTCGCTCACCGAGCTGTTTGCCCCCGACCTGATGCGGAAGCGCATCGCCGCCTTTCCTGTGCATTATCCGTGGATACGCCCGGAGGCGCTGGAGTATTTCCAGAGCAGGCTGGTGCAGGCACCACGCGATAGCCAGCAGGGGCTACGGCTGGTTCAGCAGCACTGCACAACCGTGGAGAGCCAACGCCGGGCGTTCGAGGCGCTGGCATTCAAGCTCGAGATGCTCTGGCTGATGATCGATACCATTCACAATGCTTACGCCGAATGACGCTCCTCGGGCCCGACACCGTGCCCCGCCTCTGGCGGCTCGCCCGGCTGGAGTACGATCCTGTGCGCCAGAAGCATGTACTGCTCTATCCTGAGGGCGCCGTGCTGCTGAATGACACCGGCGCGGCCATTCTCGAGCTCTGCAACGGGACTCGCACGGTGGACGAGATCGTCACTATTCTGACTGAGCGCTATCACGCCGACGTGAGCGCGGACGTCAACGAGTATCTGAGCCAGATGGCAGATCGGGAGTTGGTACGTGCCGGATAACGTTCCCACAACACTGTTGGCCGAGCTGACGCACCGCTGTCCGCTCCACTGCCCCTACTGCTCCAACCCACTGGAGCTGATCCGGGCCGAGGCGGAGTTGTCGACTGACGACTGGAAGCGGGTCTTCTCCCAGGCTCGCGAGCTCGGCGTGCTTCAGCTCGGACTCTCGGGCGGAGAGCCGCTGTTGCGGAAGGACCTCGAGGAGCTTGCCGCCCACGCGCGGCAGCAGGGGCTGTATTCGACCCTGGTGACCTCCGGGCTGGGATTGACCCGAGCCCGCGCCGAGCGGCTGAAGGAGGCCGGGCTCGAGCACATTCAGATCTCCATTCAGGACTCCGACCCGGAGATCGCGGAGCGCATTGCCGGCGTGCGCTCGGTCAGGCACAAGCAAGCAGCGGCAGCGCTGGTGCGAGAGCTGGGTTTTGCCTTCACCATCAACGTCGTGCTCCACCGGGCCAACCTCGACCGGATTGGGGAAATCATCGAGATGGCCGCCGAGCTCGGTGCCGACCGGATCGAGCTGGCAAACACGCAGTACTATGGGTGGGGCCTCCAGAACCGAGCCGCGCTGATGCCCACCCGCGAGCAGGTCGAACGCTCGAGGGAGATCGCCGAACAGGCCATCCAACGCTATCGTGGCCGGATGCAGATTACCTACGTCTTGCCCGACTACTACGAGGCCTACCCCAAGGCCTGCTATGGTGGATGGGGCAAGGTCTACCTGGTGGTGGCCCCCAACGGCATCGTCCTTCCCTGCCACGGAGCCACCCAGATCACCACGCTCAACTTCGACAACGTGCGAGCGCACTCGTTGGCGTGGATCTGGAGTGAGTCCGAGGCTTTCCGGGCCTACCGCGGCGACACCTGGATGAAGGAGCCATGTCGCTCCTGTCCTCGGAAGACGGTCGATTTCGGCGGGTGTCGTTGCCAGGCTTTTGCCCTGACGGGCGACGCGGCGAACACGGACCCGGTCTGCACCCTGACTCCCCTGCGCCGCATCATCGACGACGCCCTGCACGAGCCGGCCCGTCCCATGAACGAGTTTCAGTACCGCTACATCGCAGACGAGCCCGCCGCGGTGTGAGCGGATTGCCGCCCGCGATCGAAGCCGAGCGGCTGGGGCGCGACTACGGCGACACGCGGGCGCTCGACGCGCTCGACCTCGTAGTGCCCCAAGGTGCGGTATTCGGCCTCCTCGGCCCCAATGGCGCCGGCAAGACCACCTCCATGCTGCTCCTCGCCACCCTGCTGGCTCCTACCCGGGGAGTGGCGCGAATATTCGGCCAGGACGTCACCCGGGAGCGTCAAGCCGTTCGCCGGAAACTCGGACTGGTGTTCCAGGACAACACCGTCGACGGTCTGCTGACGGTGTCGGAGAACCTCCTCTTCGCGGCCCGCCTGGCGGGTTTAGGCGGACGTGCGGCGCGGGATGCGGTTGCCCGGGGCATCGAGTGGGCCGGACTCGGTGATCGCGCCGGCACGCCGGCCCGACAGCTCTCCGGCGGCTGGCGCCGGATCGTAGACCTCGTACGCGCCCTGCTGCACCAACCGGATCTCCTCATTCTCGACGAGCCGACTGTCGGACTCGACCCGGAGCACCGGGAGCGAGTCTGGTCGCTGCTGGAGAGCCGCCGCCGCGACCATGGTACCACCATCCTGTTCTCTACCCATTACCTGGCCGAGGCCGAGCCGGCCGACCGCGTAGTGCTCCTCTCCACGGGTCGTGTCGTGGCGAGCGACTCGCCGGCGGCCCTCAAAGCCACCATCGGTGTCGAAGTCGCGGAGATCGAGGGCCCTGGCGCCGAGCGGCTGGCCAAGGCTCTCTGCGGTCTCGGAGCCGCCCAAACCACCGGACGCACCGAGCGCGCCTTCCGGGTAGGGCTCAGCGGCGAGCGCGATGCCGTGATCGAACTGGCTGGGTCGGCGCCGGGGATCGTGCGGTTTGCCCTCCGCCCGGCAACCCTGGAGGATGTCTACTTCGCGCGAACCCAGCCGGCTGGCCACTGATATGAGCACCCTGAGTGCCGTCTACGGTATTGTGGCGCGGGACCTGACTCGCACCACCCGGCAGACCAGCCGCCTGCTGGGCGGGGTGGCCAGGCCGTTCATGTGGCTGCTGTTGGTGGGAACCGGATACAACGCCATTGCGAGGCTAGAAGGAAACCTCTCCTACCAGGCTTTCGTCTACCCCGGGATCATCGTAATGGCTGCCCTGTTCGGCGCCATGTTGACCGCGATCTCGACAGTCTACGACCGGGAGTTCGGCATGTTGCGGCTGATGCTGGCCAGCCCGGCAGGTGCTCCGGCGGTGCTGGCCGGCCGGGCGCTGGCAGCGGCCCTGGTGGGTTTCCTGCAGGGAGGCATCGTGCTGGCCTGCGCACCGCTGGTGGTCGCGGTGGAACCGCGCAACTTGATGGCGGCAGCGGGCGCCTTATCCCTCGCTTGCCTTTCAAGCAGTGTGCTCGGGCTTCTCGTGGCTGTCCGCCTGAGATCGGTCGAGAACTTCGCCGGTGTGATCAACGTGGTGTTGTTTCCGCTCCTGTTCGCGAGCGGCGCGCTATACCCAACCAGGGGCATGCCGCACCTCCTGCGGCTGCTAGCACAGGCAAACCCCGTCACCTATCAGGTCGACCTGATGCGACACGCCTTTGGCCAGCCGGCCGAGTTCTCGATGCAGCTCGACGTCCTGGTGCTGGTACTGGTCACGTTCGTGGTATTCGGATTCGCGTCGCTGCTGTTCGATACCGAGCAGCGGTTCATCAGCCGCAGGACGGCCGCCAGTTAGCAGCGGCCGTTATGCTCCGGGGGGACGGTGAGGTCGCGACGAACCGTGATCCGCTGCTCAATTCGCGATCGCACCGGCTGGCGGATCGAGCGCCCCGCTGGAACCGAGGTCTCCACCACGATCCGCCGGTCTCGTCGCAACAGTCCAAGCAGCGGGTGCCACACGAAAGTGCCGGACTCCCGGCTCACTTGGCGAAGCCGGAGCGAAGCGGTATCCCGTGGAATGGGGTTGCTCCTCGCCTCCCGCCGAACCTCCAGCTCGAAACGGTAGAGCGGAACCCCGGACATTCCGCTGTCGGCCATCCGCCGAAGGGTGACACCTGCCGAGTCGCTCCACGCTTGTCCCGGCCGGAGCAGCTGGGGCGGGAGAGGCGGAAAGAAGTCGTCGAGGGCAGTGCCCATCCCGGCGACCTCCGCCACTTCATCGGGTACGAACGGGCGACTCTGGCTCAGGTAGGTGCCTGACCCGCTCAAGACGCCACGATAGCGCCCGCCCAGCAAGCCGTCAGTATCGGGACGTATCGTGGTCTCCTGGGATTTGCGCCACAGGGAGAGTGAGTCGAGCCATCCCTCCAGCGATAGGCCGTCCACCGCCGGCGTGGCCCGAAACTGCCACACACCTCTCCGTCCCGCCGTCTGCTTCCGGATCCGCCCACTGGTTTCACTCTGAATATCGGACTCGGTCGTCTCCAGAAACCGGGCGCAGTTGAGCTGAGGCGCGCTGTAGCGTACTTCGACCGCATGACTCTGCGCGAGGCTTGCACTCCCCCCTCCACACAGCAGGACCGACGCCATCGCTGCCCGCACTCTCATCTCATCTCGCTTCGCCGACAAAAATGCCAGAGCCCTCAGATCCCGATAGCTCCCCCCTACTCCGCCTGCATGAAGGGGTAGCGATAGTCCTTCGGTGGGTTGAGTGTCTCCTTGATGCTCCGGGGCGAGACCCACCGGATCAGGTTCAACACCGAGCCGGCCTTGTCGTTGGTGCCGCTGGCTCGCGCGCCACCGAATGGCTGCTGGCCCACCACCGCTCCAGTCGGCTTGTCGTTGATGTAGTAGTTGCCGGCCGCGTTTCGGAGGGCTCGGTCCGCCTCGGCCAGTGCCCGCCGGTCGCGGGCAAACACGGCACCAGTCAGCGCGTAGGGACTGGTCTGGTCCACCAGCGTAAGCGTTTCATTCCACCGGCTGGCGGGATAGATGTATACGGTAAGCACCGGACCGAACAACTCCTCGCACATCAGCCGGTACGCCGGATCCTCCACCTGGATCAGGGTCGGCTGCACGAAGAATCCCACTGAATCATCGGTGCCACCGCCTGCCAGGATCTTTACCCCTGGGTCTCGCTTGGCCGCCTCCAGATGGTCCCGCAGTTTCGTGAATGCACGCCGGTCGATCACCGCACCCATGAAGTTTCGGAAGTCGGCCACGTCGCCCACCCTGATGTCCTCGATCAGCCCGACGACCCGATCCCGCACCGCCGGCCACAGGGTGTCGGGTATGTACCCGCGCGAGGCAGCGCTGCACTTCTGCCCCTGATACTCATACGCGCCACGAACGATTCCCACCGCGAGCGCGTCCACATCCGCGCTCGGGTGAGCAACAATAAAGTCCTTGCCACCGGTCTCACCCACGATCCGGGGATACGCGGCGTACCGCTCCAGGTTCTGCGCCACCGATCGCCACAGGCTCTGGAAGACAGCAGTCGATCCGGTGAAATGAATGCCGGCGAGGTGCCGTTCCGCGAGCAGGGTCTCGCTCACCTCGATCGAATTTCCCGGGAGGAAGTTGATGACCCCTGGGGGAAGCCCAGCCTCCTGGAGCAGCTTGAAGAAGTGCCAGTTACTGAGCATTGCCGTGGCGGACGGCTTCCACACCACGGCGTTGCCCATCAACGCGGGTGCGGTCGGGAGATTGCCGCCGATCGCCGTGAAGTTGAACGGCGTGATGGCATAGACGAAGCCCTCGAGCGGCCGATGATCCATCCGGTTCCAGACGCCGGCCGATGACTCGGGCTGCTCGCGGTAGATCCGTTCGGCATAGTGCACATTGAACCGCAGGAAGTCGATCAGCTCGCACGCGCTGTCGATCTCGGCCTGGAACGCCGTCTTGCTCTGGCCCAGCATGGTCGCGGCGTTGAGAAGTTGCCGGTAGGTCGTCGCCAGCAGCTCGGCAGCCCGGAGAAAGACCGCCGCCCGATCCTCGAAGCGCCACTGGCCCCAATCGCGCTGCGCCTCTGCGGCCGTCTTCACCGCGGCTTCGATCGTTGCCCGATCCGCCTGGTGGGTCTTGGCCAGCACGCGCCCGTGACAATGGGGCGAGACCACATCGTGGGTGACCCCCGTACGAACCTCCCGGCCTCCTACCACGGCGGGAATGTCTGCCTGCTGGGCGCCGACGGCGGCGAGTGCCGCCTTGAGCGCCGCTCGCTCCTGGGATCCCGGCGCATAGCTCAGCACCGGCTCGTTGCGTGGGATGGGAATGTTGGGAGTGCCGCTCATCACTTCACCGGAGGCCTAGAGTTCCGGCAAAAGATAATCAGAACAAGCCTGACGGCGGCTTACCCGGTCCTCCCAGCAGCGGCTTGGCCAGAACAATGAATCCGTTGGCCTTGAGGATGGCCTGTCCTTCGGGGGAGAAGGTGAACCGGACGAACGCCTGCAGCCAAACCTTGTACCGTGGTGCGAGATGGCGATTGAGCTCAGAACCTGACCTGCCACGAGAGGCCGGCATAGCGAGGGCCGAGCAATACGCTCGGCGGATGCAGGTTGAAGATGCGCCAGTGTCCGTTGACCAGCTTGGCCGACGTGATCCCTACCATCGCTCCGGTCGCTACGTCGGTCAGCCAGTGCTTGTTGTCGTTCATCCGTGACCATCCCACCCCGGTGGCGACGGTATAAAGTCCCACTGTTGCCCAGGTTCGGTGAATGTCATCCGCCAGGGCGGTAGCCAGGGCGAAGGCGACGGTCGTATGCCCCGAGGGCATCGCATCGTTGCCCGAGAACGGGTTGTAACCGTCGGCGTCGAGGCTCGCGTTAGGCCGGGGGCGGCCGGTTGCCACCTTCATACCGGTCGCCGCGGCTCCCGCGAGCGCCAGGGTCGCGGCCAGCCGGCCGCCGGCTCGGGTAAGGTCTTCGTTGCCGCTGATCAATCCGGCGCCGACCAGGCCGAGGGTAACAGTCCCGTATACCTCGGGTTGGCCGAAGTGCCTCAGAACGCTGGCGGCATCGTCCGAATGGCTGGACCGATTTCTCTGGACAAATCGCTGGGCCGGTTGATCCAGCAGCATCAGGCCGGAAATACCGCCGAGGAAGGCCAGCCCGTGCCACCAACGAAGGACCAGCGGATTCTGGATCGGCTCCGGGCTGCCTACCTGCGCAGCGACCGTCAGTGGATGGACGGCGACAGCCGCCGCCAGGAGGACTCCGAGCCACGCTTGAGCCGGGGGGCGCACTCCTACTCTGAGCACCGACGAATTACCTTCGGGCGTGGTGGTTCTCACTGGGCCTGGACCTCACCTCGGGGACTTGTCATGCAGCGATCCTTTGGTGCCGTTCTGTTGTTGACGGCGCTCACGTCATGCAGGGACTATGATCTTCAATCTCGGGTCACCAGTCAGGGAGGCCTGGTCCCCGCCGATCAGTTCGCCCGGTACGGACGCGAGCAAGCCGAAGCGATGGCGATTGCCCGCGAGTTCGGTGCCGACCTCAAGCGATCCTCGCCTGCAGACCTGGTCAAACAGGCGGAAGCGGCCTCGCGGTTCGCGCGAGCCATTCCGGATGTTGCCGACGTTCAGGCGGATCCTTTGGGTTACCGGCTTACGCTTCGCTTCAAGAGCGGGTGGCGAACGATGATCACCCCGATCAATGATGGTAAGCGAGGCACCGAAACGGTGGGACTGCCGGCCGGAGCCGGCGCAACGACGGCGCAATAGCGCTCGGTCGCAATATAACAATCGCACCGGAGAGGCCAATTCTGACGTGACCGGCTGCTGTCAGGTCACGACTACGTTGCCCGACCAGGCGGTCGCTGAAAACTTGGCGGCGACATTGGTCGCGGAGCGGCTCGCCGCATGCGCCCAGGTGCTGGGGCCGGTCTCGAGCACGTATCGCTGGAAGGGGGCGGTGGAGCATGCTGAGGAATGGTACTGCTACCTGAAGACCACCCTTGGGCGACTACCTGAGCTTCAGAAGCGGATAGGCGAGCTGCACCCTTATGACGTGCCGGAGGTCATCGCGGTCCCCATCTCCCATGGCGACGAAGAGTACCTGGCGTGGGTCCGGGAAGCGGTCAAGGAGCCGTGAACCAGTCGAGGCCGACTTCAAGAAACGTTCAGGCGTAGCCGGATGGACATGACGAGAGCGGGAGGAGCCGAGCAGGCCGTCCGCTGCCGCGCCAACAGGTCGAGCAGGGCGCGGTCACAGCAATAGGCAGGGTAGCACGCCCCGCAGTGGCGCAAATGGGCCGCTACCGCCTCGGCCTCTTCCGGCCTGAGCTCCTCATCCAGATATTCCCAGAGGCAGATCAGGACTTCCTTACATTCCATGCAGCTTTTCTCTTCGCAACGTCTCTCCTTGCTCATGCTTGGGAGAAGAACAGCAGGACCAGCTACTTGGTTCCTCTGGGGTCGGACACGGGCTGCCCGACCCCGATGGGAGGGAGCATGACCGCCCGAGGACGATTCCTCTCGCTGCTGGGGCTGCTCGCCTTCGCCGCATTTCTGCTCTGGTCCACGCTCTCATCGCAGCGGGTGGAGTGCTCGGTGACGGTCGCTTTCGGTGGAAGCCAGAACAGCGCGACCGCGTCGGCTGCCTCCGAGCCGGACGCCACCCGCGAGGCGCAGACCGCCGCCTGCGGGCCGCTAGCTGCCGGGATGGACGAGCGCATCGCATGCGGTAGAATCCCTCCGATTAGCCGGCACTGCCGGAGCCTTTGAAGAAGATCCGCTTCCCTCACCCCCTGGCACTGCTGGTCGGGTGCGTCATTGTGGCCGCCGCACTCACCTGGCTGCTGCCCGCCGGCAAGTTCGAACGACGGGAGGATCCAGCCACCGGACGAAGCGTGGTCGTGCCGGGGACCTACTCCAGGGTGGAGCCCCAACCCGTGGGCCCGTTTCAGGCGATGGTCGCGATCCCCAAGGGCATCGTCGACGCCGCCTCTGTGATCGGGCTGGTGTTTCTCATTGGCGGCGGGTTCACTGTGGTGGAACGCACCGGTACATTCGGGCGGCTGGTGAATGGCCTCGCTCGCCGGTTGAAGGGACGCGGCATTCTGGTGATCCCCGTGGCGAGCGTGGCGTTCAGCCTTGGTGGCATCATGATGCAGATGCAGGAGGAGCTCATCGCGTTCGTGCCGGTGCTGCTGCTCCTGGTCCGTCAGCTGGGATTCACCCCAGTGACGGCGGTGGCCATGAGCCTGGGTGCGGCCGCCGTGGGAGCTGCCTTCAGCCCAGTCAACCCGTTCCAAGTGATCATTGCCCAGAAAGTCGCCCAGCTCCCTCCAGCTTCCGGATTGGGATTTCGGCTGGCGTTTTTGCTGCCCGCCCTCGCCTGCTGGATCTGGGGCACCATGCGCTACGCCCGGCGTAACCGGATCGCCCCTCAGGAATTTCCCGAGGACCAACGGTCCGGACTCGACTGGCGCGACCTCGCGGTGTTGTTTTCCATTCTGGCTGCCTTCGGCATCTACATCTACGGCGCTCAGGCGCTCGGCTGGGAGTTCGATGAGCTGGCCGCGCTCTTCTTCACCGTGGGGTTGCTGGCGGGCTTGCTTCGAGGACTGGGAGTTGGTGGAACTGCGGAGGCCTTCGCCGACGGATTCAGGTCAATGGCGTTTGCGGGGCTGCTGATCGGCTTTGCCCGGGCGATCTACGTGGTATTGAACGAAGGGCAGATCGTGGACACCATCGTCCAGGGGATGTTCACTCCGATCGCGGGCCTGCCCGCCACGTTCTCGGCCGTGGGAATGATGGTCACTCAGGCCGCTATTCACCTTCCCGTGCCGAGCACCAGCAGTCAGGCCGTGTTGACCCTCCCGCTCCTGGTGCCGTTGTCGGACCTGATCGGGCTGTCTCGTCAGGTCACGGTGCTGGCGTATCAGTATGGGGCCGGATTGTGCGAGATCGTCACTCCGACGAACGGTGCGCTGATGGCCATGCTGGCTGCGGCGGGGGTCCGCTACGAAGAGTGGCTGAAGTTTGTCGCCCCCCTGTATGCTCTGCTCATGGCCCTGGCGGTATTCGGGCTCGTGGTAGCCGTGGCCGCCGGGCTGCGATAGGCGTTGAGGCTAGGAGGACACCAGTCCTTCGAGCGTCTTCATGTCGGCCAGGCCCACATGCCTGCTCCGCTCCTTGCCGCCTTGGAAGGCGATCACGGTCGGAATTCCCCGAATCCCGAAGCGGGTCGCGGTGAGGGGGTTTGCTTCGGTATCGAGCTTGAGAACCAGCGCCCCACCCGCATGCTTGTGGGCCAGTTCATCGAGCGTCGGCGCCATCATCTTGCATGGTCCGCACCAGTCGGCGTAGAAGTCGACGAGCACCGGCACACTGGCGTTGCTGATGGTGCGCTCGAATTCCTTGTCGGTCACCTTCTGCGGGCGATCGAGACGGATCGGCTTGCCGCACTTGGCGCACTTAGGCCCGGCCGCGAGCCGGTTCAGATCGACCCGGTTCGAAGCCGAGCAGAAGGGGCACTGGACGATTACCGTACGGGCTGCCTCTGTAGTATTGGCCATATACAGCCTCGCTGGGGTTTGGCACGCCTCCATGCGCGCGCCCATGTCGAAGCTTAGCCTCGCAGAAGGCCAAGGCAAATGTAAGGCGCCGGAGCGACGGTGGTGCGTCGCGGCCCTAGCGACCAGTGACGACCTTCACAGCCAGGAACAGCAGACGTGGCATTAGTGTTGCTGATGGAGGGATGGGACTCTCCCATCGGGGAAGGCGGTGGCAGATGAGCGAGCTGACGATTCGTGACATGGAACAGGACGAGGACTTCGCGGCCTGGTTTTCCGAGATCCTCGAGCAGGAAGAGGACGCGGCCGGCTGGTCCAGCGCGCTCGACGAACGTTACCTGATCCTCAGCAACGAGATCGGCGATTGGATTGGAGGGCTGCGGTACTGGCTCCGGGCCGGGGTTGCCCACCTGGTTGATGTGGTGGTCTTGCCCCAGGAGCGGCACCGTGGCCATGCCCACCGCCTGCTGGCCGCTTTCGAACAGCGTGCGGTCGAGTCCGGCGCCCATCTCGCAGAGTTCTGGACCGACGACCCCCGCTCCGAAGGACTGTTGGCCGCCCTGGGGTGGCGCCGGATCTTCGTACGAGACGGCTACTTGGGACGCCGTACCTGGTCCCTGATGGAAAAGGCCCTCAGCGAAACGGCATCCCCGACCGCTCCCGCCTGAGTAGCATCGTCAGGTCCGGCGACACTATCTTTAAAGGCTAGCCTAACCCCCCATAGTACGTTTGCCTCCTGTTTGTCGAAGGTGACCATGGGCATCGCCACCGAA
>Ga0307310_10000328_pt1 | contig 15102 bp, 10 predicted proteins | sample ER_DNA_197_FD_194502 | JGI IMG/M metagenome (GOLD analysis project Ga0307310, IMG submission 194502) | Bulk soil microbial communities from the East River watershed near Crested Butte, Colorado, United States - ER_DNA_197 | ecosystem: Environmental > Terrestrial > Soil > Floodplain | place...
GGGGGCTTCACCCAGAAGTGGTCGTAGAGGTGCGGCATGCGCATGCGCCGGAGCTCGAGCACGTCGCGGAAGCCTTCGGTCGTGACGACCGCCGTCAGCGCGCCGCGCAACTCGAGCACCGCGTTCGTCGCGACGGTCGTCCCGTGCACGACCTCGTCGGCGCCGCCGAGCAACTGCACGGCGTCGACCACCGCACGGTCGTACGCGGGCGGCGTCGAGAGCACCTTCGTGAAGGTCAGGCGGCCGTCGGCAGCGCTCGAGACGACGTCCGTGAACGTCCCTCCCACGTCCGCGCCGACCCGCGTCACAGCGGCTCGTACCCGTAGATCTCGACCGTCGTCGCTCCCGCCGCGATCTGCGCGAGGATCTCGCGTTCGCGCTCCTCGAGCGCCGCCGCCGCGGCGAGCAACTCCTCCGCCTGCGCACGCGGCACGATCACGATCCCGTCGGCGTCCGCTGCGACGAGATCGCCGGGCTCGATCCGGACGCCGTCGATCTCGACCGGCACACGAAGCGCGGCCGGGCCGTGCTTCGCGGGCTTCAGCGGTGACGCGCCGAGATGGAAGACAGGCAGTCCGATCTCCGTCAGCTCGCCGCGGTCGCGGATCGCACCGTCGAGCACGAGTCCCGCGACGCCGCGGGCGTGCGCGGCCGTGGCGATGACGCCGCCGCAATGCGCGCGGCCGCGCTCGCCGCCTACCGCGAGCACGATCACGTCACCCGACGCAGCCTCGGCGACGGCATGGTGCAGCGCGAGGTTGTCGCCCGGCGCGCCCTGCGCCGTGAACGCCGGACCGAGGACGCGCGCACCGGGCCACGCCGGCTCGAAGCCGAGCAGCACCGAGATGCGGCCCTCGCCGACCGACGCGAGCGCCGCTGGAGTCGTCACCGCGACTCGCCAGGCAGCAGCTCGGCGGTCACGTCGACCGCCCATTGCGTCGACTCGTGGATCGCCCGCTCGGCCTCGAGTGAGTCGCCCGCCTTGCACGCCTCGTAGAAGCGCCGGTAGTGCCCGATCGAGCGGCGGAAGCGCGCGGCGCTCGAGAGCACGATGCGGTTGTACCGCTCCGAGCGCAGGAAGAGACGCTCCACCTCGGCGACGAGGCGCGGCCTGCCGGCCGCCTCGTAACAGACTGCGTGGAACTGCCAGCGGACCCGCAGATAGCCGTCGACGTCCTGCTGCTTCGCGAGCTGCTCGAGCTCCGTCAGGAGCGTACGCATGCGCGCGAGCTCCGCCGGCCCGACCGCCGCAGCGCCGACGCGGGCGGCGAGCCCCTCGAGGCCGAGGCGCGCGGCGTAGATCTCCTCGAAGTCCTCGCGCGTCAGCCGGCTCACCGTCGCGCGGCCCGTCTCGCCGACCTCGACGAGGCCTGCACGCACGAGCTCGGTCAGGCCGAGGCGAATGGGTGTCTGCGACACGCCGAGCCGCTGGGCGAGGTCGCGCTGCACGAGCGGTGTCCCCTCCGGCAGCTGCCCGCTGACGATCAGCTCGCGCAGCGCCTGCGCGACGCGATCCTCGACCGAGTCGCGCGCGATCGGCGCGACGCTCTTGAGCGCCTCGGTCATGCCGGTGTATGGTCGGCATAGACGGTTTGCGATTTCATATCGCAAACCGTATCTCGGATGACGGACAGAGACAACACCGCCAGGATCGGAGCCGACGTCGGCGGCACCTTCACGGACGTCATCCTCCAGCGCGCCGACGGCAGCGCGACGATCCGGAAGCTCCTCTCCACCCCGCCGAACTACGACGCCGCCGTGATCGAGGCGGTGGCGGGCCTGAAGAACGGCGTGCCGATCGAGGGCGTCGTCCACGGGACGACCGTCGCGACGAACGCGGTGCTCGAGCACCGCGGCGCGCGGACTGCGCTCGTCACGACGGCCGGCTTCCGCGACGTCCTCGAGCTGCGCCGGCTGCGGATCCCGCGCATGTACGAGCCCTTCTGGCGCAAGCCCGAGCCGCTCGTCCCGCGACGCTTGCGGTTCGAGATCGAGGAGCGCATGGGCGCGGACGGAACCGTTCTGCGTGCGCTCGACGACGACGACGCGCGCGCGGTCGCCGGACGCCTGCGCGAGGCCCGCGTCGAGTCGGTCGCGGTGTGCCTCCTCCACTCGTACCTGTACCCGGAGCACGAAGAGCGGCTGGGCGCGATCCTCCGCGACGAGCTGCCGGGCGTCGCCGTCTCGCTCTCGAGCGAGATCCTGCGCGAGCAGCGCGAGTACGAGCGCTCGGCGACGACGGTCGTGAACGCGTACGTGCGCCCGTTGATGGAGCGCTACGTCGGCGACATTCGCAGCGGGCTCGACGGCGCGGGCATCACGGCACCGCTGACGATCATGCAGTCGTCGGGCGGCGTCATGACCGCCGACGACGCGAAGCGGCGACCGGTGCTCGCGCTCGAGTCCGGGCCGGCCGCCGGTGTCGTGGCGGCGCTCGGAATGGCGCGGCGGCTCGGGTTCGAGAACGTCATCACCTTCGACATGGGCGGCACGACGGCGAAGGCGTCGCTGATCGAGAACGGCGCCGTGTCGCGCGGGCGCGAGTACGAGGTGGGCGGCTCGCTCTCCGCCGGCTCGCGGCTCATGCGCGGCTCCGGCGAGCTGCTGCGGATCCCGACGATCGACATCGCCGAGGTCGGCGCAGGCGGCGGCTCGCTCGCCTGGCTCGACCCGGCGGGCGGCCTGCAAGTGGGGCCGCGCTCCGCCGGTGCGACGCCCGGGCCGGCCTGCTACGGGCGCGGCGGCGAGGAGCCGACCGTCACCGACGCGAACGTCTTCCTCGGCTACATCCCGGAGGGGCCGCTCGCCGACGGAGCGATCGCGGTGTCACGGACGCTCGCCGAGCAGGCGCTCGAGCGCGTCGCCGGGCCGCTCGGTCTCTCGACGACCGACCTCGCCGCAGGTATCCACGCGATCGCGAACGCACGCATGACGCGCGCCCTTCGCTCCGTCTCGTCCGAGAAGGGCCGCGACCCGCGGGCGTTCGCGCTGCTCGCGTACGGCGGCGCCGGGCCGGTGCACGCCGTCGGCCTCGCGGAGGAGCTCGGCTGCGGAACCGTGCTCGTGCCGGCGCTCGCCGGCCTCTTCAGCTCGCTCGGGCTGCTCTACGCGCGCCCTGAGTTTCACGCGGTGCGCACGTGCCACCTCGATGCGCGCACCATGGATCCGGCAGCACTCGACGCAGTCTTCACCGAGCTCGCAACGACCGTCGACGGCGTCGAGCTCGTCCGCACGGCCGAGCTCCGCTACGGCGGGCAGACGTGGGAGATCGAGATCGAGGTCGGCGACCCGGCCGACCTGCGCGCCGCGATCGCCGCCTTCGAGGACGAGCACGAGCGGCTGTACGGGATCCGCGGCGAGGAGGGCTCGCCGATCGAGATCCGCGCACTGCGGCTCGCGGCGCTGGGCCGCTCGAACGCGGTCGACCGGCTCAGTGTCGGCGACGGCTTCACCGTCCGCAGCACGACGCGCGACACGGCACTCGGCGAGCTGCCGGTGCGGACTCGCGCGTCGATCGGCGAGGATGCGGAGCCCGGGCCGATGCTGGTCGACGAGTACGACACGACCGTCGTCGTGCGGCCGGGCTGGACCGTGCGCCACGACGCCGCGACCGAGTCGTTGATCCTGGAGAAGACGTGAGCATTAGCAACCTGACTTCAGTCAGGTTGCGGTCGTTCCGGAACGACCGCAACCAGGTTGAAACCTGGTTGCAGGAGGCGAAGGCGTGAGCACCCGCACCATCGATCCCATCACCCAGGAGATCGTCGGCAACGCGCTCGCCTCGATCGCCGACGAGATGGCGACGACGATCTTCCGCACCGCGCACTCGACCGTCGTGCGCGACGGCATGGACTTCTCGGCTGCGCTCTGCAACGCCGACGGCGAGACGGTCGCGCAGGCGGTCACGGTCCCGTTCCATCTCGGCGCCGTCCCGCACGCGATGGAGACGCTCATCGCGAAGTGGGGCGACCGCATGCATCCCGGCGACGTCTTCGTCATGAACGACCCGTTCGACGGCGGCATCCACCTCCAGGACATCTTCGTGTTCAAGCCAGTGTTCCTCGAGGGCGAGTTGATCGGCTTCGCGACGACGACGGCGCACCACGGCGACGTGGGCGGGCGCCTCCCCGGCTCGGCGGCGTGCGACAACACCGAGATCTTCCAGGAGGGCATCCGCCTCCCGTGGCTGAAGCTCTTCGACCGCGGTGAGCCGGTCGGCGTCGTCTTCGAGGTGATCCGCGCGAACGTGCGAATCCCGCGGATGACGCTCGGCGATCTCTCCGCGCAGATCGCCGCGACGTCCGTCGCGGAGCGCGCGCTGCAAGAGCTCGCGCAGCGGTACGGGCCCGAGCGCCTCGCCGACCTGATGACCGGCCTGATCGAGCACACCGAGCGGCTCGTCCGTGCCGAGATCGCCGGTTGGCCCGACGGGACTGCGACGTTCACCGACTATCTCGACTCCGACGGCATCGAGCGGCGTGACGTCCCGATCACCGCAACCGTCACGATCGCGGGCGACGAGATCACCGCCGACCTGACCGAGTCGGCGCCGATGGTCGCCGGTGCGCTCAACTCGACGCGCTCGTTCATCCAGGCGTGCGTCTACCAGGCGGTGCGCTCGGCACTCGAGGTCGAGATCCCGAACACGTCGGGCGCATTTCGCCCCATCCACGTGCTGACGAAGCCGGGGACGATCGCGCACGTCGTCATGCCGGCGGCGTCGTCGATGCGCGGCGTCACGGGCTTCCGCGCGCTCGATGCCGTGAACGGCGCGCTCGCGCAGTTGATCCCCGATCGCGTGCCCGCCGCCGGCGAGGGTGGCAACACGCTCGCCGTCTTCGGCGCCGAGCGCGCGGACGGCTCGCGCTTCATCTACTACGAGCTCGTCGTCGGCACGTGGGGCGGCACGCCGGAGGACGACGGCAACGACGGCATCACGAACCCGGCGAGCCTCGCCGCGAACATCCCGGTCGAGGTCGCCGAGTCGGAGTTCCCGATCGTGATCGAGCGCTACGGCCTCGTGCCGGACTCGGGCGGCGCCGGCAAGCACCGCGGCGGGCTCGCAGTGGAGCGCGTCTGGCGCTGCCTGACGCCGGACACGTCGCTGATCGTGCGCTCGGACCGCTCCGCGCATCCACCGTACGGACTGCAGGGCGGCGGGCCGGGAGCGCTCTCGTCGAACCTGCTGATTCACGCCGACGGCCGCGAAGAAGTGCTGCCGTCGATGTTCTCGACAACGATCCAGCCCGGGGACGTCTACGTGCACCGCACCGCCGGCGGCGGCGGTTGGGGCGACCCGGCGGAGCGCGATCCCCAGAAGCATGCGGATGACGTCGCGGACGGAAAGGTGTCGTGATCGACGCCATTACCTTCGAGGTGATCCGCAACGCGCTCGTCGCAGCCACGGACGAGATGGTGCTCGCGCTCCGCAAGAGCGCGTACTCGACGAACATCAAGACGCGGGCCGACTTCTCGTGCGCGTTCTTCGACGCCGAGCTCCGCGCCGTGGCGCAGGGCTTCACGCAGCCGGTGCACCTCGGCTCGATGGTCGAGCAGACGCCGCGCGCGATCCGCGACTACGGCCCCGAGAACCTCGGCCCCGGCGACGTGATCATCACGAACGACCCGTTCCCGAGCGGCGTGCACCTGAACGACGTGAGCCTGATCTCGGCGGTCCACCATGACGGTGAGCTGCTCGGCTACGTCGCGAACCTCGCGCACCACGTCGATGTCGGCGGCGGCGCACCCGCCTCGATCGGCGCGTTCCGCGAGGTCTTCCAGGAAGGCGTGATCATCCCGCCCGTCAAGGTCGTGGAGAACGGCGTGATCGTCGACGACGTCTTCCGGCTGATCCTCGCGCAGATCCGCTCGAAGCATGAGACGGCGGGCGACTTCCGCGCGCAGATCGCGGCGAACATGACCGGCACGCGGCGACTGCAGGCACTCGCGGATCGCCACGGGCGGGCGACGATCGTCGAGACGATGCGCGAGCTGCTCGACTACACCGAGCGACGGACGCGCGCCGAGATCGCCGCACTGCCGCACGGCGTCTTCGAAGCCGAGGGCTCGGTCGACACCGACGGGTACACGGATCAGCCGGTGCAACTCAAGGCGCGGATCGAGATCTCCGCGGACGGCGTCCGCTTCGACCTCGCCGGCTCCGACGTGCAGCGGCGCGCTCCGGTCAACTCGACGTATGCGCAGACGTTCTCCGCGTGCGCGTACGCCGTGAAGTGCCTGATCGACCCGGATCTCCCCGTGAACGACGGCTTCTACCGGCTCGTCTCGGTCGACGCGCCGAAGGGCACGGTCACGAACTGCACCTGGCCGGCGCCGGTCGTCGGCGGCTGGGAGACGCAGACGCGGCTCGTCGACGTGATCTTCGCCGCCCTCCTCCCCGCGTTCACCGAGCGGCTGCCGGCAGGGACGAAGGCGATGATGTGCCACGCCGGCTTCGGCGGCGTCGACGCGGCCACGAACGAGTACTCCTGCTTCCTCGAGACGTTCGGCGGCGGCTACGGCGGCCGCTTCGCGAGCGACGGCCCCGACGCGGTGCAGACGCACGGCCAGAACACCGAGAACGCGCCCGTCGAGGAGACCGAGCTCAACTATCCGGTACGCGTGACGCGCCTCGCGCTCGTCGAGGACTCGGACGGCGCGGGCCGCTTTCGCGGCGGACTCGGGCTGCGCAAGGACTTCCTCTTCGACCGCCCGACGACGTTCACCGTGCTCGCCGATCGCACGCTACGCGGCCCCGCGGGCGCGCTCGGCGGGCACGACGGCAAGGTCGCGGAGTACGTGCTGATCCGCGACGGCATCGAGACCCGGCTGCCCGCGAAGACGACGCTGGACGTGCTGCCTGGCGACACGATCAGCTATCGCACCTGCGGCGGCGGTGGCTACGGGCCTCCGGAAGAACGCGATCCAGCGCACATCGCGCGCGACGTGCGCGAAGGCAAGGTCAGCGCCGAGCGCGCACGGGAGGTATACGGATGGCGGCCGTAGACCCGATCACGTTCGAGGTGATCCGCAACGCGTTGGTGGCCGCGACCGACGAGATGGTGCTCGCGCTCAAGCGCAGCGCCTATTCGACGAACATCAAGACGCGCTCCGACTTCTCCTGCGCGTTCTTCGACGCGCAGCTCCGCTCGGTCGCGCAGGGGTTCGCGCAGCCGGTGCACCTCGGCTCGATGGTCGAGCAGGTGCCGAAGGCGGTGGTCGCGTACGGGCCGGAGAACCTCGGGCCGGGCGACGTGATCGTCACGAACGACCCCCACCCGAGCGGCGTGCACCTGAACGACGTGTCGCTGATCTCTCCCGTCCACTGGGAAGGCGAGCTGCTCGGCTACGTCGCGAACCTCGCGCACCACGTCGACGTCGGCGGCGGCGCGCCCGCCTCGATCGGCGCATTCCGCGAGGTTTTCCAGGAGGGCGTGATCATCCCGCCGGTCAAGCTCGTTGCGGGCGGACGGATCGTCGACGACGTCTTCCGGCTGATCCTCGCGCAGATCCGCTCGAAGCACGAGACGGCGGGCGACTTCCGCGCGCAGATCGCCGCGAACGCGACCGGCGTCCGGCGCGTGCAGGCACTCGTGGCCCGGCACGGCATCGTGACGATCCGGGCGACGATGGAAGAAGTGCTCGAGTACACCGAGCGCCGCACTCGCGCCGAGATCGCCGCGCTGCCGTACGGCGTCTACGAGGCCGAGGGCTCCGTCGACAACGACGGCTACACCGACGAGCCCGTGCGGCTGAAGGCGCGCATCGAGATCGGCCCCGACGGCGTCAGCTTCGATACGACGGGCTCTGACCTGCAGCGGCGCGCACCGGTCAACTCGACGTACGCGATGACATTCTCCGCCTGCGCGTACGCGCTCAAGTGCCTGATTGACCCGGATCTCCCGGTCAACGACGGCTTCTACCGCGTCGTCTCCGTGAACGCGCCCGCGGGGACGGTCACGAACTGCACGTGGCCCGCGCCCGTCGTCGGCGGCTGGGAAACGCAGACGCGGCTCGTCGACGTCTTCTTCCTCGCACTCCTCCCCGCGTTCCCCGAGCGCCTGCCCGCGGGCACGAAGGCGATGATGTGCCAGGCGGGCTTCGGCTCGCTCGACGTCGAGACCGCGACCTACACCTGCTTCTACGACACGTTCGCCGGCGGCTACGGCGGGCGCTTCGCGAGCGACGGCCCCGATGCCGTGCAGACGCACGGCCAGAACACCGAGAACGCACCGGTCGAGGAGACCGAACTGAACTACCCGGTGCGGATCGACGGGCTCGCGCTCGTCGAGAACTCGGAGGGCCCCGGCCGGTTCCGCGGCGGGCTCGGCCTGCGCAAGGACTACCGATTCGACCTGCACACGACCTTCACGATCCTCGCCGACCGCGATCGCAGCGGTCCGTGGGGCGTCTTCGACGGGCACGCCGGCCGCGTCGCCGAGTACGTGCACATCCGCGCAGGCGTCGAGACGCGGCTGTCGTCGAAGACGACGCTCGACCTCGTCCCCGGCGACGTGATCAGCGTCCGCACCTGCGGCGGCGGAGGCTACGGCGCACCCGAGGAGCGCGACCCCGAGCGCGTCCTGCGCGATGTGCTGCAGGGCAAGGTCAGCTCCGAGCGCGCCCGCGAGATCTACAAGGTGGCGATCGCCGATCGCCGCGTCGACCAGAGAGAGACGGAGGAGCTGCGCGCATGAGTGTCCGGCTTGCGATCGACATCGGCGGCACGTTCACGGACGCGACGCTGATCGACGAGGAGAGCGGCAGCGTCGCGATCGCGAAGGTGCTGACGACGCCGTCTGACCCGTCGGAGGGCTTTATGCAGGCTGTCGAGCGCGCGCTCGCCGACGGCGGCGTGCAGGCCGCGCAGGTGAGCTTCGTCGTCCATGCGACGACCGTCGCGACGAACGCGATCATCGAAGGGACGATCGCGCGCAGTGGCTTCGTGACGACGGACGGCTTTCGTGACCTGCTCGAGATCGCCCGCCAGGTACGCCCGACGCTCTACGACACGCAGTTCGAGAAGGCCACGCCGCTCGTGCCGCGCGACCGTGCGGTCGTCGTCCGCGAGCGGCTCGGGCCTGCAGGCGAAGTGCTGCTTGCGCTCGACGACGACTCGGTACGCGAGGCAGCGGCGGTGCTGCGCCGCGAGGAGGTCGAGTCGGTCGCCGTCTGCCTGCTGCACTCGTACGTCAATCCCGAGCACGAGCAGCGCGTCGGCACGATCCTCGCCGAGGAGCTCCCCGGCGTTCCGATCTCGCTGTCGGCCGAGGTCGCCCCCGAGTTCCGCGAGTACCTCCGCGCGTCGACGACGGTGATCAACGCGGTCATCCGCCCCGTCGTGCAGCGCTACCTCGAGCGGATCGAAGGCCGGCTCGCCGACGCGGGCATCGCCGCGAAGCTCCTCGTCATGCAGTCGAGCGGCGGCGTCTTCGGCTCGGCCGCCGCGGCCGCGAAGCCGGTTTTCATGGTCGAGTCGGGCCCCGCAGCGGGCGTGATCGCGGCCGCGTACCTCGGCGAGACGCTCGACCGGCCCGACATCCTCTCCTTCGACATGGGCGGCACGACCGCGAAGGTCGGCCTGATCCAGGGCGGCCGCCCGTCGGTGACGAAGGACTACAACGTCGGCGGCCATGCGGGCGCCGGCATCGGCGGCCTCTCGCTCTCCGGCTACCCGGTGCGAACGCCGGTCGTCGACCTCGTCGAGATCGGCGCCGGCGGCGGCTCGATCGCGTGGGTCGACTCGGGTGGGTTGCTGCGCGTCGGCCCGCGCAGCGCGGGCGCCGACCCCGGGCCTGTTTGTTACCGGCGGGGCGGCACGGAGCCGACCGTCACCGACGCGAACGTCGTGCTCGGCCGGCTCAACCCTGGCTACTTCCTCGGCGGCGAAATGGGCCTCGACGTCGACGGCGCGCGCGTGGCGATCGAGGAGCGGTGCGCGAAGCCGCTCGGCCTCGACGTGACGAAGGCGGCGTACGGCATCGTCGAGATCGCGAATGCGGCGATGGTGAACGCGCTCCACCTGATCTCGGTGCAGCGCGGCTACGACCCGCGCGATTTCGTGCTTGTCGGCTTCGGCGGTGCCGGCCCCGTGCACGCGAACGCGATCGCGCGCGACGCCGAGATGCCGACGCTCTTGATCCCGCGCAGCCCCGGCATCTTCTCCGCGACGGGCCTGCTGACGACCGACCTGAAGCGCGACGCCGCGGTGACGATCATGCGCCGTCTCGACGATGTCGACGACGCGGAGGTCGAGTCGGTGTTCGCCGAGCTCGAGCGCTCCGGTCGCGAAGAGCTGCGGCGCGAGGGGCTCGCCGACGACCGGATCGAGTTCCAGCGCCAGATCGACCTCCGCTACGTCGGGCAGAGCTACGAGCTGACGATCGCCGCCGGCGACGGCCTGCTCGAGCGCTTCCATGCCGAGCACGACCGCGTCTACGGCTTCGCAGCTCCCGCCGAGGCGGTCGAGCTCGTGAGCGTGCGCGTCGCAAGCGTCGGCCGGATCGACAAGCCGCCGGCGCGCACGCTCGAGCCTGGCTCGGTGCCCGAGCCGAAGGAGCGGCGCGACGTCTATTTCGCCGAGACGGACGGCTATGTCGACTGTCCGATCTACGACCGCTACGCGCTGCCCGCGGGCGCGAGCCTCGCCGGCCCGGCGGTCGTCGAGGAGTTCGACTCGACCACGGTCGTCCACCCGGGCTTCACCGTGTCGGTCGACGGCACCGGCAACCTCGTCATCGAAAAGGAGCGCGCGTGAGCTACGGGATCGTCGTCTCGAAGGACGTGATGGTGACGATGCGGGACGGGACCCGCCTCGCAACCGACCTGCACCGGCCCGGCCGCGACGGAGAGCTCGTCGAGGGGCGCTTTCCGACGATCGTGTGCCTCACGCCGTACGACAAGACCGAGCGGCGGTACACCGAGATCGCCGACTTCTTCGTGCCGCACGGCTACGCAGTCGTGCTGCAGGACATCCGCGACCGGCACCGCTCGGAGGGGACGAAAGAGTACTTCCACAGCGCGACGCCGCACACCGGCCGGGACGGCTACGACACGATCGAGTGGATCGCCGGGCAGCCGTGGTCGGACGGCCGCACCGGCATGGTCGGCAGCTCCTACGCCGCGATCACCCAGATCCGCACCGCGCTCGAGGCGCCGCCGCATCTGACTGCGATCTGGCCCGACGTCTCGCCGACGAACGTGTACCACCATCAGACGCGCGAGGGCGGTGCGATGCAGCTGCACATGTTCTGGGCGCTCTACATCCACGCCGCCGACGCGCAGGAGGTGCAGGGCGACGCGGCCAAGCAGGAGGACGTCTGGAACGACCTGCGCAATCTCCGCCGGCTCTTCTGGGAATGGCCGTGGCACCAGGGCGAGCTCGCATTGCGGCATGTCCCCGCGCTCGACGAGGCGCTCGAGCACTACGTCTCGCGCGGCGCGTACGACGAGTGGTGGGCGAAGAAGGAGAACGACTTCACCCGCTACTGGGCCGACCACGGCGACGTCCCCGCGACGATGACGACCGGCTGGTACGACGGCTTCCCGCATGCCGACACCGAGTACTTCGCTGCGATGGCCGCGCAGAACACGGCGCCGCAGCGGCTGATCGTCGGGCCGTGGAGCCACGTCGGGATGCGCGGCGACGTGACGTGGACGCTCGACGTCGACTTCGGTGCCGACTCGCGCTGGGGCCCGAAGCGGTACTTCGAGGAGCAGTTGCGCTACTTCGACGCGTATCTCAAGGACGAAGGCCCACTCGACGACCCGCCGGTCAGGATCTTCGTGATGGGCGGCGGCAGCGGCCGCAAGACCGCCGAGGGCAAGCTCGACCACGGCGGCCGCTGGCGCGACGAGCAGGAGTGGCCGCTCGCGCGCGCGCAGGAGAAGGCGTACTGGCTCGTGGGCGGCGCGCTCGCGGACAGCGAGACCGTCGCCGAGCCGCGGACATTCACCTACGACCCGGCCGACCCGGTGCCGACGATCGGCGGCAACTACTGCGCCGTCGGCGAGCTCCCAGCGCAGGGCGAGGGGATGGAGCCGATGTGGATGCGCCTGCTCAACCCGGCGCTCCTGCTGCGCAACATCATGACGCCGGGGCCTGCCGACCAGAAGGAGTCGGCGGACTTCTTCACCGCGCGGGAGCCGTATCAGCGTCTCTCCGAGCGCGCCGACGTGCTCGTCTACCAGACCGAGCCGCTCGCAGAGCCGGTCGAGGTGACCGGCCGCGCGGTCGTCGAGCTGCGGATCTCGTCGTCCGCGGTCGACACCGACTTCACCGCGAAACTGATCGACGTCTATCCGCCGAACGAGGACTATCCCGAGGGCTACGACATGCTGATCAACGACTCGATCATCCGCTGCCGGTATCGCATCGGCTTCGAGCAGGAGGAGCTGATGGAGCCGGGCACCGAGTACGACGTCCGGATCCTGCTGCCGCCGACGTCGAACCTGTTCGCAGCCGGGCACAGGATTCGCGTCGACATCTCCTCGTCGAACTTTCCGCGCCTCGAGCGAAACCCGAACACCGGCGAGCCGATCGGGCGGCATACACACGAGGTCGTTGCCGACAACACCGTGCACGGCGGCCGGCTCGTTCTCCCTGTGATTCGCGGTTGATCGACTGGGTGCCGATCCCGGCGGGCATCTTCCCGATGGGAGACGACACCGCGCGCGAGTTCCCGCCCGACGAGGACGAGACGCCGTGGCGCGTCGTCGCAGTCGAAGCGTTCAGGATCGCGCGGCTGCCGTTCACCGGGGCGGACGACGTGCCGCTCACGTACGTGACGCGCGACGAGGCGCACGCCCGGTGCAAGGCCGTGGGGGCGCGACTGCCGACCGAGGTCGAATGGGAGGTCGCGGCCCGCGGCGGCGACGATCGTCTATGGCCCTGGGGCGACGAGCGTCCCGACACCGCGCGCGCCGTCTTCGGCCGCGGGATCGGCGGGCCGTCACCGGTCGGGCGCCATCCCGCAGGCGCCTCTCCCTTCGGCGTGCTCGACATGGCGGGCAACGTGTACGAGTGGACCGCCGAGAGCGTCGTGCGCGGCGGCTCGTACTTGAGCGGGCCCGACGAGCTGCGCTGCTCGTCGCGGCTGCCGATGCATCCGGGCGCGTGCGATCCGTATGTAGGCTTCCGCGCCGTGGCGGTCGACGCGCGCGACGGCCGCGACTGGGTCGAGGTGCCAGCCGGCGAGTACCCGATCGGCCGTGATCCCGGCGAGTCGAGCCGGCGGTACGTCGACGTCGACGCATTCGAGCTCTCGCGCACACCGGTGACGAACGCGCAGTACGCGCGGTTCGCAGCCGAGACCGGCGCGTCGGCTCCCTCGACCGCACTCGGCGACCATCCCGTCGTCTTCGTCGACTGGGCCGACGCTGCCGCGTTCTGCAACTGGGCGGGCGGCCGGCTGCCGACGGAGGCCGAATGGGAGAAGGCGGCGCGCGGCACGGACGCACGCACCTATCCCTGGGGTGACGAGGAGGACGCGAGCCTCGCGGCGATCGGCGCCGGCCTGAAGGGTGGGTCGACTTCGCCGGTCGACGCGCATCCGGGGGGCGCGAGCCCGTACGGTCTGCTCGACATGGCGGGCAACGTCTGGGAGTGGACGGCGACGGAGTACCCACCGGGCGAGCGCGTGCTGCGCGGCGGCTCGTTCGCGAGCCCCGGCCTCGCGTGGGCGCGCTCTGCGATGCGCAGTCACAGCCGGCCGGAGCGCCGGCAGGCGCACATCGGCTTTCGCGTCGCGAGAGAAGCGTCGTAGTGCCGGTCGACGCCGAGCGGCTGCGCGACCTGACGCTCGAGCTCGTCGAGGTCGAGAGCCCGACCGGCGACACCGCCGACGTCGCGCGCTTGTATGCGCATCGGCTCGAGGAGCTCGGCATGGAGGTCGAGCTGCTCGCCGACGTCTTCCCCGCGACGCCGACGGTGGTGGCGCGGCTGCGCGGCGGCGAGCCGGGGCCGACGATCGTGCTGAACGGGCATCTCGACACCGTGCCGATCCCGCACGACCCGCCGCGGATCGAGAACGGCTCGGTCTACGGGCGCGGCTCGGCCGACATGAAGGGCGCGTGTGCGGCCGCGGCGGAAGCGGTGCGCGTGCTAGCCGAGCAGCCGTTCAAGGGCGAGGTGGTGATCGTCGCAATCGGGCTGCACGAGGCGCCCGGCGGCCGCGGCGAGGATTTGAAGCACCTGCTCGACGGCGGCTTCCGCGCCGACATGGCAGTCGTGTGCGAGCTGAGCGGGCACAACGTCGCGATCGCGCACATGGGCCAGGCGACGGCCGAGATCACGGTCTCGCGTCCCGGGATGCCGACGCACGAGCTGCAGACGCCGAAGGAGACGCCGCACCCGCTGCTCGCGGCAGCGCGCGTGATCGAGGCGATCCGCGCGCGGAACGAGGAGCTGTCGGAAACCGAGCATCCGCTCGTCGGCGCCGAGACCTATTTCATCGGCGAGGTCCACGGCGGCGACTTCTACAACCGCTTCCCGACGACGTGCCGGATCGTGGGCACCCGCCGCTGGGTTCCCGGCAACACGCTCGAGGCGGTCGAAGAGGAGTACCGCGCGCTGCTCGCGCCGCTCGCCGCCGAGACCGGCTGCGAGATCGAGCTCGACCTGAAGCTCGTCCGCGGCGCGTACGAGATCGATCCCGCGCACCCACTGCTGTTCGCTCTTCAGGAGGCGTACCGCGAGGTCACCGGCAAGAGCCTCGAGCCGGTCGGGATCAAGGTGGTCGCGGACGGCGCGCTCTTCGCGGCCGCCGGCATCCCGACGGTCTACCACGGCCCCGTCGGCTCCGGTGCCCACGCCGACGTCGAGTTTATGCCCGTCGACGAGCTCGTGCGCGCGGCGGAGGTGTACGTCGCGCTCCTGAGGCGTCTGCTGTGAGCTGGATGCCGTCGCGCGAGCTCGGCGAGCGCTGGCCGAACCTGCTCGCGGTCGGCGGCCATCCCTCGGTCGACATGCCGCCACATGTCGTCGAGGCCGCGCGGCGCGCCGCCGAGCGCCCGCTGTACGCACCGACGCGCGGATTGCCGGCGCTGCGGGAGGCGATTGCTGAAGAGCACGGCGTCGACCCGGAGCGGAACGTGATCGTGACG
>Ga0307310_10000330_pt1 | contig 15087 bp, 13 predicted proteins | sample ER_DNA_197_FD_194502 | JGI IMG/M metagenome (GOLD analysis project Ga0307310, IMG submission 194502) | Bulk soil microbial communities from the East River watershed near Crested Butte, Colorado, United States - ER_DNA_197 | ecosystem: Environmental > Terrestrial > Soil > Floodplain | place...
GCGCTCGACATCGCGGGCACCGCCAAGGCGGATCCGTCGAGCATGCGGGAGGCGATCGAGCTAGCGGTAAAGCTGGCGCGGAAGACGACCACCGCAGGGTGATAAGGTTCTGCCACTACTTCAACACGAAGGACCCGAAGGACACGAAGGACACGAAGGTCCACGAAGGACACGAAGGTCCACCAAGGCTTCCAAACCCATCCGAGATTCGTCGCGCTAGAACATGTTTTTGTTCAACTGCACACCAATACAGTTCGTGCGCCACTGGCGTTGAAACCGGGTGGTGTGCTGTTGACTAAAAATTCGCCTGCGTGATTGCCGGCTGTCCCTTCGTGTACCTTCGTGACCTTCGTGCCTTCGTGTTGAAGTAGTAGCTGAGCTCAGCGACAGCAGAGATCGGAGACTCCCGAGCGCTGCGAACGCCTCATGATGACGCCCGTTCAAGCCGCTCCATCAAATCCAGATACGCATCCAGCTTCAGCTTCTGACTCGCCCGGTTGGCCACCAGGACGGCGCTGCACTGGAGGACCGTCGCCCGCTCGACCAGTCCGTTCGCGCGGAGCGTGTTTCCCGTGTCCACCAGATCCACGATCCAGTGTGACAGGTTGAGCAGCGGCGCCACCTCCACCGAACCGCCGACCTGGATGATGTCCACTGGGCGTCCCAGACCGGCAAAATATGCCTGCGCCAGCCGGGGGTACTTGGTCGCGACCCGTGCGGTGACTCCGCCAGGCAGGGCCGGGTACGGCGATCCCGCAGGCGTCGCCACCACCAACCGGCAGAATCCGAACTGCATCTCCAGCGGCTCGAGCACATCCGCGCCGCTCTCCCGCAGGACATCCGTTCCCGTGATGCCGAGGTCCGCGGCGCCGGACTCGACATAGACCGGCACATCGGCCGGCTTCACCACCAGAAATTCGATCGATGGATCACTGGAGCCGATGAGGAGCTTCCTGCCGTCCCCATTCTCGGCGATAGCGGCTCCGGCCTGGCGGAACCGCGCCACGGACGGCTCGAACAGGCGGCCCTTGGCCAGCGCGATGCGGAGTCGGCTCACGCCGCCACCTCGGCGATGATATCGAGGTCCAGCGAGACGCCGACCGCAGGCATGGCGCGACCGAAGCGGCCCATGAGGTCGTCGTATCGCCCGCCCGCCCCCGCCGCCCGCCCCGCGCCTGACACATAGAGCTCGAAGTGAATGCCGGTGTAGTAGTCGAGACCGCGGACCTCGCCGAGATCGTACACCAGGTGGGTCCGCTCCTTGGCAGTCAGCGCCGAATCGAGTGCCAGCAAATGCTCGAGCCCTGCCCTCGACGCCTGAGGCGCGTTTCGGGCGGCGTCCTCCAGCGCGTCGCGCCGGCCGATGACGAAGGGCAGGGTCATGAGCGTGCAGGCGTCTCCCGACAGGCTCGCGAGCGCGCGACGAAGGCTGCCCTGGTCCTTCCGATCGATCCAGCGGCGCACCTCCGACCGGAGCGGCTCCTCGATGGCATCCAGGCCGGCCGCGAGTACGCCCACATGGCCCAGATTCAGCTGGAAATCGCGCACTCCCGCCGCCCCGAGCAGACCCACGGTGAGGCGAACGATCTCGACATCGGCCGCGAGGTCGCCCTGCCCGAGCAGCTCCGCGCCAACCTGGAGCATCTCCCGAGGTCTGCCGCCGCGCTCCGGCTCCTGCCGATACACCTTGCCCGAGTAGCACAGCCGAAGCGGCCGGCTCGCGTCCGCAAAGGTGGTGGCGGCAACCCGGGCCAGACTGGCGGTGAAATCGTATCGCAGCGCCAGGATCCGTCCGTCCCGGTCGGGGAAGCGGACCAGCCGCTCCGCCACATCGGCGCCGGCCGCCCGGATGAACGTGTCCTCGTACTCGAATGTCGGCGGGAGGAGCTCCTCGTAGCCGGCATGCTCGAGTGTGTCCATGGCGGCGCGTTGGAGCGAGCGGCGCCGGCGAACGGCCTCACCGGTCAGATCGAGAGCGCCCGGGGGAATCGCGGCGAATGATGTGGGGAACATCGTCAGGCCGGCTTGGGGGCGGCGGCTTCCTCGGGCTTGTTGGTATGGAGGCGAACCGCTTTCACCCGGCGTCCCTCCATCTCGACCAGCTCGAACGTCAAGGGTCCAACCGTGACCCGGTCGCCAACCCGGGGCAGGCGCCCGAGCTGGCCGAAGATGTAGCCGCCGATGGTGGTGTAGTCGGCGTCGTCCAGCGCGGCGTCGAACTGGTTGTTGAACTCCGAGATCGGCATCGAGCCATCGATGCGCGGCGCCCCGTCCGTCGGTCCGACGCGATCCTGGGGATCGTGCTCGTCGTAGATCGGCCCGACGATCTCCTCGAGCAGGTCCTCCATGGTCACCAGGCCCGCCGTGCCGCCGTACTCGTCGAGCACGATGGCCAGGTGAGTCTTCAGCCGCTTCATGTCGGCGAGCACATCCTCCACTTCGCGGGTGCCGGGCACGAAGAGTGGCGGACGCAGGATCGTTCGAATCGTCTGCCCCGGCCGGGAGCGGAGCGCGCCCAGGATGTCCTTGGCGTGCACGACGCCAATGATCTCGTCGAGTGAGTCGGTGTAGACCGGATAGCGCGAACGTCCGGTGATCGCGACCTGGTCGGCCGCGGCCTCGACGCTGAGGTCGGCCTCGAGTGCCGCCATCTGGGTCCGAGGAGTCATGACCTCCTGCGCGGTCTTCTCGCTGAACTCGAAGACGCCTTCCAGCAGCCGCGCGTCCTGCTGCAGCAGGCTGCCGCCTTCGGTGCTCTGTTCCACCAGCATGCGGAGCTCTTCGGGCGAGTGGAGGCGCTCAGTCTCCCCGGGAGGTTTGATGCCCAGGATCCTCAGCAGGCGATTCGCGGTGCCGTAGAGAACCGCGATCGGTCCCGCCATGACCCAGGCGAACCCCATGAGCGGGGGAGTCAGCCAGCTGCTCACCGTTTCCGGGTACACCAATGCGACGGCCTTGGGCACCAGTTCGCCCAGGATGATGTGCAGGATCGAGATGATGATGAAGGCGATCGCGGAGGCCACGCCGTGAGTCGCGATGGCCGCGAGTGCCTTCGGCAACCAGCTGAATCCTCCGGCGATCAAACCGGCGAGAGCCGGCTCGCCGATCCAGCCGAGGCCCAGAGAGGTGAGGGTGATTCCAAGCTGGGTGGCCGAGATGTAGCGGCCTAGTGATTGTACGGCTCGGCGGGCCAGCCTAGCTTTGGCGTTTCCCGCGGCCGCCATCTCATCGAGGCGAGTTCGCCGAGCCCCCACCAGGGAGAATTCGGCCGCGACGAAGAAGGCGTTGGCGAGAACGAGAACGACGACGGCCACCAGGCCGAACGCGATCGGAGGCGACTGTGCCGGTTCCATACGGTCAAAGTCTAGTAGCGGTCAGGCTACCCTGCGAGGGTATCCACTGATCCGGCGCCTGACGGTCCCACCTTTCGACTCGCTCGAGCCGTTGCTCCCCCGCCAGTCCGGGGCCGATCCGGATACTCGCCGGGCGGTCTCCGACATTCTCCAGGATGTGTTGACCCGGGGCGACGCCGCCGTGCAGGAGTACACGCTCAGGTTCGACGGGGTGGACCTCGCGCCATCCTCCTGGGAGCTCGACTCGTCGGATTGGCACGACGCGCTGGAGCGGATCCCCCGCGTTCTCCGGGAGGCACTGACCCAGGCGGTCCACCGAGTCACCGAATACCATCAGCGTCAAAGGGATACCGGGTTTCACCTGGCCGACGCCGACGGTAGCGTCGTCGGCATGAAGGTGACTCCGCTGGACCGGGTGGGACTCTACGTGCCCGGCGGTAAGGCCTCCTATCCCTCCTCAGTCGTGATGAACGCGGTGCCGGCGCTGGTGGCGGGGGTACAGGAGATCATCGCGGTCGTGCCGCCCAGCGGGGTCACCGACGCCGTGCTAGCCGCCTGTACGCTCTCGGGGGTCACCCGGGTCTTCCGGGTAGGAGGGGCTCAGGCTATCGCCGCGTTGGCCTACGGCACCCGGACCATCCCTCGGGTGGACAAGATCGTAGGACCAGGGAGCCGCTGGGTGGCGGAAGCCAAGCGGCAGGTCGTCGGCCAAGTGGGGATCGACATGATCGCCGGACCGACGGAGCTCCTGGTCATCGCCGATGCCACCGCCCGGCCCGACCGGGTGGCGGCCGATATGATCGCTCAGGCCGAGCACGATGAGGACGCCACCAGCTGGTGCGTGACGACGGACCCGGATCTGGCGGAGGCGCTATGGCCCGCGCTGGAATGGGCCCTCGCTCGCACCCCACGCGGCGCCATCGCCCGGGCATCCCTGGAGCGAAATGGTCTGATCGTCCTGGCCGGGTCGATGCGGGATGCCATCGAGGTAGTAAACCGGCGGGCTCCCGAGCATGTCCAGATCGCCGCCGAGGGTCCTGAGCGAATCGCGAAGGCAATACGCAACGCGGGCGCCATTTTCCTGGGCGACGACACGCCGGAGCCAGTCGGCGATTACCTCGCCGGTCCCAGCCATGTGCTTCCCACGGGAGGGACCGCGCGGTACGCCTCGCCACTCGGAGTGTACGACTTCGTGAAGCGAACCAGCGTCATCCGTTATGCCTTCCCCCGGCTCGAGCGCGAGGCCGAAGCCATCATCGCGCTGGCTGAAGCCGAAGGGCTGTATGGGCATGCGGAGGCGGTGCGGATGAGGGTCAGGGGGGAAGCGGGGAAGCAGGGAAGCAGGGAAGCCGGTGGGGGTTAAATTTAGGCCATGAGTGGTCCATCAATATCCAGCGCGCACGGCTCTGTCGGAACGCACTTGCGGGCGGACTGTACTTCCCTGCCTCCCCGCTTCCCCGCTTACCCGCTTCCCCGCCTGGCTGCGGTGCTTGCCCTAACTGTCGCCTTCATGTTCGTGGAAGCGGTGGGGGGATGGATCAGCGGTTCCCTCGCGCTGCTGGCCGATGCCGGACACATGCTCACCGACGCCGGCGCGCTCGGGCTCTCGCTCTTCAGCGCCTGGATCGGCCTCCGGCCCGCCAGCCCGAGCAAGACCTACGGCTACCAGCGTTGGGAGATCCTCGCCGCCCTGATCAATGGCGCGGCCCTCTTCGGCATCGCGGCCTGGGTCATTCTCGAGGCGGTTCAGCGGATCCAGCACCCACAGCCGATCAGGGCGGGGCTCTTCCTCATCGTCGCCGCCGGCGGCCTGCTGGTGAACATCGTCAGCCTGATGATTCTGCACGGCATCCGGCAGGGGAACCTCAACACCCGCGGCGCCTACCTCCACGTGCTGGGCGATGCGCTCGGCTCGGTGGGCGCGCTGGGGGCGGCCGGCGTCATCCTGCTCACCGGCTGGACCCTGGCCGACCCGATCATCTCGATCGCGCTCGCGCTCCTGATCCTCCTCGGCGCCTGGCGGCTACTGCGGGAGAGCACCGACATCCTCCTCGAAGGGGTCCCCGGTCATGTCTCCATGGCGGAGGTGCAGCGCCGGATGCTCGGCGTCGCCGGCGTCACGGCGGTCCATGACCTGCACGTCTGGACCGTCACTAGCGGTATGGTGGCGATGAGCGGCCACGCCATCGTGCCGAGGCTGGATACCCATCCCGAGGTACTGGACCAGATCCGGTCCGAGCTGGCATTGCTGGGCATCTCCCATGTCACCATTCAATTAGAGGTCCAGCACGAGTGCGAGGAGCCGCGGGTGGTGGCCGGCTCCGGCAGCGCAGGGCATCGCCATCGGCACTGAAGGGGACGCGGAAGGACGGGAAAGGCGGGAAGGTGAAGTAGATCGTCATCCCGAACGCAGTGAGGGCTCGCACGGGTTGACGTCGGCCCAGAGATCTCGAACCGACGTCTCATTGAACGATCCCCATCGCCTTGATTGCTCGGGGCAGCTCTCGCATTCGGCTCGGGGTGACGCCCGAGTGTCCGGCATTTCATCTGCCCGACCATCCCGACCATCCCGTCCTTCCCGTCCTTCCCGTCCTTCCTTCCCGTCTTTCCCGCCTTTCCCATCCTTCCCGACCTCTCTTGCGGCATCTGATGGCCTAGTCTATATATGCGCCGCAGAGGCCCGGGGGTTCGGGCCTCAACTGTTCCGATCATTTCAGGAAACGCGGATTGATTCGTAACCTGGCGATCATCGCCCATGTAGACCACGGCAAGACCACACTGGTTGATCAGATGCTCCGACAGGCGGGGGCGTTCCGGGCCAACCAGCAGGTGGAGGAGCGGGTGATGGACTCGAATCCGCTCGAGCGGGAGCGGGGGATCACCATCCTCGCCAAGAACACGGCGGTGCGGTGGCATGGCACCAAGATCAACATCGTGGATACCCCGGGCCACTCCGACTTCGGCGGCGAGGTCGAGCGGATCCTGCGGATGGTGGACGGGGTGCTGATCCTGGTCGATGCGGCCGAAGGACCGATGCCGCAGACCCGGTTCGTCACCCGGAAGGCGCTGGGCCTCGGCCTTCGCCCCATCGTGGCGATCAATAAGATCGACCGGTCCGATGCCGAGCCGCTCCGGGTGCACGACGAGGTGCTGGGGTTGTTTATCGACCTGGAGGCCACCCACGAGCAGCTGGATGCGCCCTTCCTTTATACCTCCAGCCGGTTCGGCACCGCCACCGCCGACCTGAAGGCGCCGGGCACGGACCTCACGCCGCTGTTCCAGACCATCCTGGACTACGTCCCGGAGCCCAAGGGCGATCCCGAAGAACCGTTCCAGATGCTGGTCTCCACCCTGGACTTTTCCAGCTTCATCGGCCGCATCGCCATCGGGCGCATCGAGCGGGGCCGGGTGCGGGTGGGGGACCAGGTGGCACTGCTGCCCCTGGGGGAGCCGGGCCTCGTGACCGGTGACGAGCAGATCGAACGGAACCGGGTGACCCGGCTCTACACCTTCGACGGCCTCCATCGGGTCGAAGTGGAACAGGTGGACGCCGGCGACATCGTCGCCCTCTCCGGCTTCGAGACCATCGAGATCGGCAAGACCTTCACCTCGACCGAGCGGCTGGAGCGGATGGAGGGCATCGCGGTGGAGGAGCCCACGATCTCGGTGGACTTCATCGTGAACAACGGCCCGTTTGCGGGGCGGGACGGGAAATTCGTGACCAGCCGCCAGCTCCGGGATCGCCTGTTCAAGGAGCTGGAACGGAACGTGGCGATGCGGGTGGAGGAGACCGATACTCCCGACACCCACACCGTATCCGGCCGGGGCGAGCTGCATCTCGGGATCCTGATGGAGACGATGCGGCGGGAGGGATTCGAGTTCCAGGTCTCCCGGCCCCGGGTCATCACCAAGCTCGGCCCCGACGGGGAGCGGCTGGAACCGTACGAGGAGCTCATGATCGATGTGCCTGAGGCGTACATGGGCGTCGTCATGGAGAAGCTGGGGCCTCGTCGGACCGAGATGATGGAGATGAAGAACCCGGGGCAGGGCATGGTCCGCATGAGCTTTCGGATCCCAGCTCGCGGGCTCTTCGGCTACCGCTCCGAGTTCCTCACCGACACCCGGGGCACCGGGATCATGCATCACCGCTTTCTGGATTACGGACCGTGGGCGGGCCCGCTGGCCGGACGGAAGCGCGGGGTGCTGATCGCCGATCGCGAGGGGTCGGTCGTGGCCTTCGCGCTGGGGAATTTGCAGGAACGGGCCCAGATGTTCGTGGCGCCCGGGGATCTGGTGTACGAGGGGCTGATCGCGGGGGAAAACTCCCGGCCGGGCGACATCGACGTGAACGTGACCAAGGAAAAGAAGCTCAGCAACATGCGGACGACGGCGACGGACGACAACGTCATCCTGGAGCCACCCCGCCAGATCACCCTCGAGTATGCCCTCGAGTACATCGAGGAGGACGAGCTGATCGAGGTGACACCGAAGACCATCCGCCTCCGCAAGCGGGTGCTTCCGGTGAACGATCGCAAGAAGGCAGCCCGGGCGTCCCGGGTGGCCGACGCGTCGTAAGGGCGCATAGCGGTGCACCCCCTACAACATTCTTTGAAGGCGGAGGACATCATGTGGGCCTGGAAGACGTCGGTGGAACCCGCCGAACTGCGTCGGAAGTTCGATGACGACGAGGACGAGTTCGAGGATGACGGGTTTACCTTCGACGATGACGACGAGGACGATGACGACCTCGATGACGACCTCGATGACGACGACGAGGATGATCTCGACGAGGACGATCTCGAGGAGCTGGAGGATTTGGACGAGGACGAGGAGCTGCGCTGAACCGAGCCCGGCCCCGAGTTATCTTGTATGATGAATGGCGAGCGGGTATTCTCAGGCCCGCCGGAAGGGCCTGTAGCTCAGGTGGTTAGAGCGCACGCCTGATAAGCGTGAGGTCGGTAGTTCAACTCTACCCAGGCCCATATTTGAAATAGATGCCCCGCCCGAGCTTACGACTCGGCGGGGCTTCTGGTGCCAGTGAAGGCGTGAGGTCGGTGTCAGCCGTAGTGCGCTCCGGACGGCTTGATCTCAGGCGCTCGTGATCGACTTCCAATGCCTCAGCCGCTCTGAGATCAACTCGGCGCGTTGCCGATCGTCGCTTCCGTCCAGGATTCTCATGTCCTCGGGATCGGCGCGCCAGTAAACACCGGCCGTCCGCGCGTTCACGCTCGCGGGCGTGTCCGAATGAGTCGTGAAGTATCCGGACGCGCGATCGGCGGAATCCAGCAGGATTTCTCCCGTCCCGTCCAGCTGCGGTGCATGCGGATCCCGAGGCCGTTCTCCCTTCCAATAATAGAAGACGCCCGAAGGCTCCTTCTTCTCCTTCGACGCTTCGCACCACCATCTCGCTGACAGCCTGCCATCCTCTTGCCAAGAGCGGCCGCGTAGCTCCAGCGCGCCGTCGCGGTCTCGCAAGATTCGAATGAGGCTCACGGCGGAAGGCTCGAGAGGGCCGAGCTCCGTCAGGGAGAACTGCCACCACAGGCCTTCGATGCGTGCGACGCGACCCTCGTTCTCGATCGCCTTCCGAAGCTTCTGGTTGACGACTCTCATCTCGGAAGGGGTCGTCGCGTCGCCGTACCGAACAGACGTGAGGCCGAGGAGATCGCTCGGAAGCTTCGAGCCGCGTGCATGGAGGATGAAGGTCCGGCGCATGCCAAGGACGCCGCCGAACAGACCTGCTTCGAAGACGACGTTGTCTCGCGGAGAATCCTGACCGGTTCCCGGGGGAGGGGAGGCGGCGGGGCTGGTAGTCGTCCAGTCGTCCCTGGCGAACACGAACGCGGCGAAGTCGACTTCGTGCACAAGCTCGACGAGGCGGTCCAGCGTGGTGGTCCCAGGATTGAAGGATGTCGTCCAGGGTTCAACGCGCGCGACGTCCTCGAGACCGCGCGTCAGCGCCTGTAACAGCTTCGCCTGCTTTCCCGACGAGCCAAGAAAGATGCGAGGTTTGTCCATCCATTCCTCCCGAAAGCGACGCTTCGACGAGCGGGGCTCGGCCCCGAGCCCCGTAAAGCGATCAGTGCGCTGCGACCGCTGCTTTTGCCTCGTCCACGGATAGGATGTTACTAAGCTGGCACGTTGGTCTCTCGTCGCTTCGAGCAACTCGCTGGCGTTCACTAGCGAACGCCAGCCTGGACAGACGTGCCACGTGCTCCCACGACGGGGCAGGCGGGGCCTGCCCCATCGCACCTGCTCACTTGCGGCCAAGCAGCGCTTGCACTCCGCTGATCTGCATACGGCTCCGATCGGCTGCAGGGTCCGAGGCCGGCGCAGGGTCTGGGCTTCCGGCGAATTCGTCCAGCAGGGCCTGCTCCCCGGTGACCGACTGGCCTCCTCCGATCGAGGTGCCCATTTCGGGCGAGCTTTCGACTCTGTTCAGCAGCGCCTGCGCGCCGTCGTCGAGCCGGATGGGGTCGATTTTGGAAGGCGGAGTCGCGGCAAGCGCGAGGGAAAGGGCGCCGGCCATCAGGCTCAGGGTCTTGCGTGTCATGGTTGTCATGTTCGTATCCTCTCTTGCAGTGTGATCATGCCACGGGGATCGTCAGAGACACGGGGGCGGGCACCGGAGTGCCCACCCCCATCATCGACGGAAACTCAGGCTGGAAGAGTGTGGCTGACCGGCGTGCCGACACCCCGCGCGATCGGGTCCCCCGGGTACTCGTAGAACCGGCCGGGCTGGTTGCTGGCAGAGCCGTAGCCGATGCCCAGTCCTTCCAGCGCCTCTCTCACCTTCTCCACGGTTGGCCAGTCGAAGTTCTCGAAGCCGACATCGTTCGGCACGCCGACGTCCTTGCCGAGCTGGCCTTGGGCGAAACGCACCAGGGCCCGGTGCACCGCCTCCGTCCCCATCGCCTCGGCGCATAGTCGCGCTCCGATTTCCTCGCCTAGGCGGGCGTAGGCGCTCACGCCGATGAGATACAAGCTGATCTCCACAGTCTCGATGATTTCAAGCGTCGAAAAGAGCCCGACCCCGCCGCCCCCGAACGCCGCATCCGGCAACCAGTACTTCGTGGTGAGTGGCGTGCCGCCCGCCGCCTTGAGAGCCTCAACGTGATGGAACTCGGTGGTGACGCCATTGCGCAGGACCGGCACGAAGGCCTCCGAAGGCGTGCCGGGGGCACGCTCGATCGCGGCAGTCAAGAGTGTCACGCCGAGCTGCTCCTCGGTGACGAGGAAGTCGAGGACTTCGCTCAGGCCACGCTTATTACCCGCCCTCGCGGACTTGGCGGTCTCGGTGATGATGCTGGACATGATGTCTCCCTGATCTCTGATGGTGGATGTTCGCTTCGAAAGGTTGTCCGGCCGACCGCGCTATCGGCCCAGCGGCAGGTGACGCGACGGGTCGTCGCCGGGATGAACGTACGTCAGCGTGAACGGCCCCCGGCTGCGCATTGCAATGAGCGTGGTCGCACTCGTGGCGATGTAGTAATGGGTCCCCGCCCGCACACTCGCGGTATCGCCCGCAGCCAGGGTGCGGGTCTGGTGCAGGTCCATCCGATCCCCGAACCCGATCGCCATCGCACCCTGCTGCACCTCGACATGGATGTCTGTGCCGTGGTAATGCGGCGGGATCCGGTAGTTTTTCGGAAATGCGAGGCGGACGAGAAAGGCCTCGTCGATGTTGGGGTTCCCGTCGACGAAAGTGATCTCGGCGCCGGTCGGGAAGAACCAAGGGGCGATCGCCCAGCGCGTCTCAGGCCCGATTGCGGGCATCTGGGCCGCAGCGTGTGGCACGCCGAGCGCCGACCAGCAAGCGGCGATGACGGCGGCGAGCAAGGAACGACGAGCAGTAGGCATCGCTAGTTGGCCCCCCTGGTCCTGGCTGCTTCTAGTCGGCGCAAGATGATGAGCTGGGCGAGGAGCACGGCCTGAGATACGCTCGATGCGGCCGGTAGACCTTGGAACGGGGCGAATAGTGTCATGCTTGTCATGTTCGTATCCGATCTTGCAATGTGATCTGCTTGTACGATCCTGGTGCCGCGCTACATGGGCAATTCGGATGCCGTCCGCAACCCCGTCAAATGGCGGCTAGCCGATCGGACAGCGCTCACGTCTTGTGATATCACGAAGCTTTCGTTGAAAGTCGTGACGAGGCCATTTGCTTTCGGCCTTGCGAGCGGTCAGGCGGAGACGGAGATGGCCATTGGGAACGGAGAAGCGGGCGGATGAGCTAGGGGGGAGATGCAGACGCCGCAATTGTGGGTTGTTGCTTCACGGCCTCTTCATGGAAGCGCGCGACGGCCGTGGCCTCATCCCTTGCGCTTGATGCCCAGCGAGCGCATGCGTGAGGTCAGCGTATTGGGATTGACGCCCAGGAGGGCAGCTGCGCCACCCGGCCCCGAGACTCTCCGATGCGCGCGCTCCAACGCGGCGATGATACTGTCGCGCTCGAGGTCCTTCAGTTCCTCGCTGCGAATGAGCTTCTCAGGAGCGGAGGCTGGCGGAGTCTCGGTCATTGGGTCCGAAGCCAAGGGCTGTACGCTCCCATACGCCAGGGCCAGATCGAGGCGGAGCCGAGACCCCTTCGCCAGAATAATTGCGCGCTCCATGACATTTTGCAGCTCTCGCACGTTGCCCGGCCAATCGTACTGCATCAGCAGTGCGGCGTCGTCGTTGGTGAGTCGCACCGTGGGGCGATTCAACTGAGGGGCAAAGCGCGAGGCAAAGTGATGCGCGAGGGCCGGAATGTCTTCACGCCGCTGCCGAAGCGGCGGGAGCTCCAGGGGAAAGACGCTTATTCTATAGAAGAGATCCTGCCGGAAACGCCCCGCGGCGACTTCGACTCTGAGATCTCTGTTGGTGGCGGCAAGGAGCCGCACATTCACGGTACGCGTCCTGTCATCACCGACGCGCTCGAACTGTCCCCCCTGCAGCACCCGGAGCAGCTTTGCCTGGTGCGCGAGTGGAATCTCTCCGATCTCGTCGAGAAACAGCGTTCCGCCGTCCGCATGCTGGAAGCGGCCGACCCGATCCCGAAGGGCGCCCGTGAACGCACCTTTGACGTGACCGAAGAACTCGCTCTCGAACAGCTCCGCCGGGATCGATCCGCAGTTGACCCGCACGAGTGGGCGATCCCGTCGCGAACTGCGCTCGTGAATGGCCGCGGCGACCAGCTCTTTCCCGGTGCCCGATTCTCCCAGGATCAGCGCCGTCGCGTCCGTTGCCGCGACCAGCTCGACCTGCTCCAAGACGCCTCGCAGGGCGGCGCTCTGACCAACGATGGTGCCGAAGGCGAGGACCTCTTTGACCTCCTCGCGCAGATAGTCTCGCTCGAGCTCGAGTTGTCGGCGCAGGCGCTCGACCTCATCGTAGGCCCGGGCGTTCGCGATGGCGATCGCCGCGTGGTCCGCGAAGATGCGCAGCCAATCGGATTCGCTCGGCGTTATCTCCGCGCGACTGAACACCGCCAGCACGCCGAGGGTGTCGCCGCGATAGATGAGGGGCTGACCGGCGAAGCTTAGGATGCCTTCGCGCCGGGCCCAGTCGGGGCGTGCGACCCAATGACTCTCTGCCAGATTGTTGCTGATCAGTACGGGCTCACCACTCGCGCCGATCTGCCCGACTTTCTGCGCGCCGAGCGGGATTCGCCGGAAGTGTCCGTCCACGCGAGTCCAGTCCTCCGCGGACCCTACGGGGGTTCCGGCACTAGCGACCAGATGGAGGCACCGTGCCTGGTCCGGGGTCTCCGCTCCCATGCCGCCGGACCCGGCAATTTCACTGGGAAGTACGAGCCAGACGCGGGCCAGCGCAACGTCAGCTTGTCCTGCCAACCCCGCGACGATGCGGTTGAACACATCGTCCAGGGTGAGGGCTTCGCCGACTCTCAGCGCTAGGGATTGAAGGGATCTGAAGTCCATGGCGCTTCCCTACTGAAATCGAATTGACCGGACCGACGGGCCAAGATCGCACCCCGAAACGTTACACACGATTCAATGCCAGCCATGGCCGTAGTACCGCTGCTCCAGCGGCTTCATGGCGCAGAGGCGATGCCCTGGCATGGGAAGAATCTAGCCAGAAGGCCTGTCGGCGTGGTGCCATTCGTGGTGTCAAACGGGGTCAGCGCCAGCCAACGCCGGTCAGCGACGTAGTCCGCTAAATTCAAGAGAATCAACGCTGGTCAGCGCGGGTCAACGCTCGGCTGCGCTCTGATAAGCATGAGGTCGGTAGTTCAACTCTACCCAGGCCCACTGATGTGAACTCGTTGCCCCGCTTGGCGATCTCGCGCCGGGCGGGGCTTCCTCATGGGCCAAAATGGGGTGGGTGTGTCGATTCGCTGTGTCGATTGTTACCCCGCCGAAGGTCTTCAACGGCTTCCTTCCCTCGAGCCGAATTACGGCGGTGAAGCGCCCGTCGGCTGCATGCGCGGGTTAGGCAGCGAGCCAGCGCGATGGACGCAGTCGGATCACCAGGGTAGCTTGGCACTTACCTATTCCCGACCGACACAGGAGCGAGCGGAAAGCCCGCCCTTCCGTCGGTGTCAAATCTGGAGGGCCGCATGCCTACCTACGAATATCGTTGTCGCGACTGCCATCATGTGTTTGATCGCGTCGAGCCACTTGCCCAGCATGGCGATAGGCGTCCAAACTGCCCCAAGTGTAAGAGCAAGAACGTGGAGCAAGTCTTGACACCGTTCTTTGCGAAGACATCTCACAAGGCTTGAGCTGCTGCGCTGATCGCCCGAAGTCGAGTGGGTGGTGGTCGTCCCAATAGGACCTACGTCGCGAGTCTGCCTAACGGAGCGCGCATCGGCTGCGGCGACATCTCACCTCGCGCACTAACCTACGTTCCTTAAACCTGAAGCGCCGTCGGCTGCATGCGCTTGTTAGGCAGCGAGCCCGACCGCCCTACTCCTCCGCCTGCCACGTCACCAGCGCCACGCGCCAGCCCATTCCCTCGCGGCGCAGGATCCAGAGATGGGTCCCGCGCGCTACCCGCTCCCGCCCGCCGGTGCGATACCGAGTTTCGTATCGGCTGGTCTTGCAGGCCAGCTCCCCGCTTTGCTCGATGCGCACATCGTGAGCACGGAGGCCGAGCAGTTCGACTTGTGCCCGAAGCAGCTGCCGCCCCGACTCGCGGCCTTCCAGGACGGGGTGGTCCGGGATCAGCCACCGCACATCATGGGTGCATAGCCGGAGGATACTTTCGACGTCCCCGCGGAGCTCCGCGGCGAGCCAGGCCTCATGTATCTGTCGGATCGCCTCGAGTGCAGTCTGATTATCGGTCAGGACTACCAAGTAATCCTCGGGTCTTCTCGCTGTCTAACTAGTATTAGACTGCGACTGTGGTCGCCTAAGCCAGCTTGACGCCCCCTTTCCACGCTTGGAGACGACACAGTCTGCGGCCTCGCGGACTAGATCGCTTCAATCATCAAGAGGACGTTGGTGGGTCGCCGGCGCGTCGACCAGCGCCGGGAGGCTTCCGCGGGATTGCCCCGTGCCGAAACTCGAAGTGCCGCGGATCCAGCACGCGCTCCCCCAGCTCGAACGGTGTCTCTCCTCGGCGGAGCCGCTCGGCCTGCACGTACTCCGCCAGGACCTTGGCCGCCATCCATTCCCCGGTCCGCACGGGGTAGAGGTGCGCGAACTCGGGTAACAGGATCCCCTGCCGTATAATCAACCCCGCGCGGAATTCAGGCATAATTACGCCGTCCCTGGCGCAGACTGCGGAAGTC
>Ga0307310_10000331_pt1 | contig 15071 bp, 14 predicted proteins | sample ER_DNA_197_FD_194502 | JGI IMG/M metagenome (GOLD analysis project Ga0307310, IMG submission 194502) | Bulk soil microbial communities from the East River watershed near Crested Butte, Colorado, United States - ER_DNA_197 | ecosystem: Environmental > Terrestrial > Soil > Floodplain | place...
CTGGCGACCGGCGCGACGCGCATCGAGCAGGTGCTGTGGACGCCGATGTCCGAACATTGAATGATCAAAGCCAACCGGGAAGGAAACGATGCTGGCGCTCTATCACAACGACATGTCGCTCTGCGCGCAGAAGGTGAGAGTGGGTCTTGCCGAGAAGGGTCTCGAATGGGAAAGCCGCCATCTCGTGCTGCGCGCGGCGGAACACCAGCAGCCCTGGTACCTCGAACTCAACCGTCGCGCCGTGGTGCCGACCCTCATCGATGGCGAGAAAGTCATCCCGGAATCGAACGTCATTCTTGAATATCTCGACGAGAGCTATCCAGATCCGGCGCTGGCGCCGCGGGATGCCTACGGTCGCGCTCGAATGCGCTTGTGGACCAAGCAGCTCGACGAGGATGTCCACGACGCCTCAGCCGCGATCCTGAGCTTCGGCATTGCCTTCCGGCATCAATATCTCGAACGCGGCGAGCTCGGCAAAAAGATGCTCGAGCAGATACCCAATGTCTTCAAGCGCGAGCGCCGGCGCGACGTGGTCGAGAAGGGAGCGCAGTCGAAGCACTTCGTCATTGCGGTCGAACGCATGGTCCTGCTCCTCGACGAGATGGAAGAGGCGCTTGCCGCGCACCAATGGCTCGCCGGCGACGATTACACCTTGGCGGACGTCGCCTTCACGCCGTACCTCGCCCGGCTCGAACATCTCAATATCCTGGGCATGATCGGAGAGCGACATCGGGTCGCAGACTGGTATCGCCGCTGCCAGGCGCGGCCGAGCTTTGATGATGCCATCGTGAAGTGGGAGAATGCCGATTACCTTGGCCTCATGCAGCGCCGCGGCGCCGAGGCCTGGCCTCAGGTTCACGCGATCATGCAGGCGCTATGACATCGCCGGCCCGCCGGCAACCGGCGAGAGTGAAATCGACGACGAAAGGATATTACATGCCTTCCTTCCACGCCCAGCGCCGCATCCTCGTGCTGGCGGCTGTCGTCCTTGCCGGGCTCGCGTGCCCCGCCTGGGCGCAGACCTATCCGACGCAGAATATTACGTTCCAAGTCGCCTTCGCCGCAGGCGGCATTGCCGATGTCGTCGCCCGTCTCGTGGGTCAGAAGCTTACGGAGCGTCTGGGACACACGGTGGTGGTGGAAAATCGCGGCGGTGCTGGCGGCAATCTCGCGGCAAAGTCCGTGAGCGGCGCGGCGCCCGACGGCTACACCATTCTCGCGACGACCACCGGACTGGCAGTCAACGAGACCGCCACCAAGAACAAGGGCTTCTCGGTCGACGATCTGCGCCCGGTCGCGATCGTCGCATTCAGTCCAGACGTTCTCGCGATCCATCCGAGCAACCCGGCGAAGGATCTGCGCGAGTTCATCCAGAACGGCAAGACGAAGGGCTTCACCTATGGCAGCGCCGGCGTCGGGACCGGGCCGCATATCGGCGCGGAATACTTCTTCCGCGAGGTCGCGAAAGTGCAAGCGGTGCATGTGCCGTTTACCGGCGGCGGGCCGGCGGTCACGTCCGCGATCGGCAATCATGTCGACGCGATCGTGCTGACGCTGCCGACGGTCGTGCCCCCCATCACGCAGGGGCTTCTGCGCGGCATCGGCCTCGCGAGTGCGACCCGTAATTCGGCGGTTCCGAACGTACCGACCTACGGCGAGATGGGTTTTCCCGACGTCTATTCCGGCTCATGGGTCGGCTTCTTTGCGCCGGCCAAGACACCCGATGCGGTCATTGCGAAACTCAACGCCGAGATCAATGCGATCATGAAGGAGCCGGAGGCGCAGCAGAAGCTCAACGCCATCGGTTTCGACGTGATGATCAAGACCGAGGCGGAGGCTGCGGATTACTTCAAGCGTGAAGTGGCGAGCTGGGGCAAGATGACCCGCGCGATCGGATATTCGAGCGATTGAACGGCCGCGCGCCGGCTTGATGCCGGGCGCGGATCACGCGCTTGCCTCCCTGTCGAGCGGCAGAGCGCGCTGTTATCATTTTGGTGGTGAGGCGAAAAACGGGGAATACCGATGCATGTCATTGCGGCCCTGCTTGCCGCGCTGCCGTTCTTCTTGACGGCAGGCGACGCGATTGCGCAATCGAATTATCCGAACAAGCCGATACGGATGGTCGTCGGCTTTGCCCCCGCCGGTCCCGCCGATCTCATTGCGCGGATCATCGGAGACAAGCTCACGGAGGCGTGGGGCCAATCGGTGGTGATCGAGAATGTCACCGGCGCCGGCGCCAATATTGCGGGCGACCGCGTCGCCAAGGCGGCACCCGACGGTTACACGCTCTTGTTGGCTTCGCTGGCTCAGCTCACGATCAATCCGAGCCTCTATGACAAGATGCCGTTCGACACGGTGAAGGATCTCATCCCGATCACTCAGGCGGTGTTCACGCCCAACATCCTTGCCCTCAACAACGACGTGCCGGCGAAAAGCGTGGCGGAACTGGTTGCGCTGGCGCGTGCGCAGCCGGGCCAGCTGACATTCGGCTCCGCCGGCGTCGGGACCTCGCAACATCTCGCGGGCGAGTTGTTCAAGTCGATGGCTCACGTCGACATCCGCCACGTGCCTTATCGCGGCGCAGCGCCGGTCATCACCGATCTGCTCGGGGGCCGCATCAGCATGTTCTTCGGCAACATCACCTCGGTGCTGCCGCAGGTGCAGGACGGCAAACTGCGCGCCCTCGCAGTGACTTCGCCCAAGCGCGTGGCGGCGACGCCGGAGCTCCCGACGCTTGCGGAGTCAGGCTTTCCCGGCTTCGACGCGACGGCGTCCTTCGGCCTGATGGCGCCGGCAGGCACGCCGCCTGCAATCATCGACAAGCTTCACCGCGAAACGGTGCGGATTCTCGCGCTCCCCGAGGTACGCAAGCGCTTCGCCGAGCTGGGCTCGGAGGTGATCGGCAACTCGCCGGGCGAATTCTCAGCCGTCATCAAGGCCGAGATCCCGCAATGGGCGAAGCTGATCAAGGAGACCGGGATCCGCGCGAGCGACTGACGGCAGTCGACACCAAATCGATCGGCGTCTCAGCGGTTGACATGGACGTTGAGGATCGCGGTCTTCCCAGCCTTGGTGGCGGCAAGCGCGGTCTGCAGGGCGCCCTTGAGTTCGGCCAACGTCTCGACCCTCGCGCCGTGGAAGCCGAAATGGCTCCCAAGCTGCTCGTAGTCGGGTCCATCGATGGTCACGCCGTAGTGCAGGTCTTGGCTGGCCGAGGCGCCGTCAGGATAATGATGGACGTGGCCCTTGCGCATCGCCTCGTATTTCTTGTTGTTGAGGATGATGATCATGATGGGCAGAGCGTGGCGCTTGGAGGCGCCGAGCGCCTGGACGATGGGGTTGTAAAGGAACGAGCCGTCGCCGATGAGCAACGCCACCGGGCGCTCGGGAGCTGCAAGCTTGATGCCGAGCGCAGTGCCGATGCCCTGGCCCAGTCCGCCTGAACCGCGGAAGAAACTTTGCGGCATGGTCTGCGGCAGATGTTGGCGCAGCAGAGGGGAATGCGTGATGGTCTCGTCCATGTAGATCGTGTCGGCGGGCATCACCTCCCCGAGCGCGCCCAGCAGCGCGAGCGGGTGGATCCCGCTTCCATTCTGGGCCTTCTCGCGTTCGGCGCGCAGGTCCTTTACGTAGCTTTCGTGCTCGCGCGTCCAGCGTTGCCGCCGCGCATTCACCGCCGCGCTGTCGATCTTCGCTGCCTTCGCTGCCGCGCTGATGAGCTTGAGCGACTCCGCGGTATCTCCCTCCAGATATAAGTCGGCATGCAGGGTCTGATAGACCATGTGGCCCTTGAGCGGATTGTCATGGATGGCGACGATCTTTCCGCTCGTCGGCCGCTGGCGCGCCGGATACCACGGCGCGCGCCCGCCCACGAGCAGGACAAGATCGGCGTCGTCCAGCGCCTTGTAATTGCCCATGCCCAGATAGAGCGGATGGTCGGTCGGGAAGTTCGCATAGGCGTTGACGCGCCCGTTGATAACCGGAATTGCAAGAAGGTCGGCGAGCTCCACCAAAGCGGAGAACGCCTTGGGGTCCCGCCCGGCGGTCTCGGTCACGATGATCGGGTTCTTGGCATTGAGCAGAAGCTCGACGACCTTCGCGACATCCTCTTGCCGCGGCTGCACCGTCGGTGCCGCCGGCACCTCGCGCATCCCGGCCGGAGGCGTCCAGTCGTGCAGCATGTGCTCCAGCGCGACGTTCAGGTAGATCGGTCCCTTGGGAACGCGTTGCGCCATTTCGCCGGCGCGAACCACGCTCTCAAAGAGCGTGTGGGGGCTGGTGACGGCCCGCGCCCATTTGGCCACCGGCTCGACGAAGCGCTCGATGCCGCCGACGGTGAGGCCGCCATACCACTGCTGCTCGATATCGAGATCGGGATCTTCGCCCAGGGTCTGGGATTCACCCGACATCACGACCATTGGCACTTCGTTCTGCATGGCTCCGTGCACGCCCATGCTTCCCTGCAGCATGCCGACGCCGGCGTGAAGCAGGACCGCCTGCGGCCGCCCGGTGACCAGCGTGTAGCCGGTCGCCATATTGACGGCGAGCGTCTCATGCCAGGATTCAACGAAGGTGGGCCCGGCCTTGTTGTCGAGCTTCTGGCGCGCCAGCGCTTCCCAGAGCGGCGACCACTCCGAGCCCGGCGAGGACATGATGTAGTCGATCTTAAGCTTGCGAAATGCTTCGAGGATCGCCTCGCCCCCGTCGAGATAGTTCTTCATCCTGTCCTCGCTCCCTCAATTGCGCGGCGCATACCAACACCGAATGCCGGCTGTCCGCAAGCGGAGCGGACGGGCGCAAGGCCGGGGTCAGGGTTGCACGACGAGCCTCACGCAAGCGCGGCCGTGCGGCGCGGATTGACATTTGGACGGCCACGCACCATCAGGCGAAACGCCTTGCTGCCGGCGTTGGCCGCAAGGGACTCCATCACCTGCCACCAGGACCAGGCCATGAGATCAACCCGCAAGGCGTTGCACCGCCCCGACGATCTGATCGCTGCCGGGCTCGTTTCACGCGAGCGCCGCGCCGGGATCGAAGCGGTCGCGGCGCGCTACGCGCTGGCGCTGACGGACGACGTCGCCGGCCTGATCGATCCGGCCGACCCACACGACCCGATTGCGCGCCAGTTCGTTCCCGACCCGGCCGAGCTCAATGTCAGTCCCGAGGAGACGGCCGATCCGATCGGTGACGGCGCCCACAGCCCGGTCGAGGGCATCGTACACCGCTACCCCGATCGCGTGCTGCTCAAGCCCGTCCATGTCTGCGCGGTCTATTGCCGTTTTTGCTTCCGTCGCGAGGTGGTCGGGCATGGACGTGCCCTTTCACGGGAGCAGCTCGACGCCGCGCTCGACTATATCCGCACCCACCGCGAAATCTGGGAAGTGATCCTCACCGGTGGTGATCCGCTCGTGCTGTCGGCGCGCCGCCTCGGGGAGATCGTCAACGCGCTCGGCGCGATCGAGCATGTCAAGATCATCCGCGTGCACACCCGCATGCCGGTGGTCGATCCCGGACGCATCACGCCCGCGCTGGTGCGTTCGCTCAAGGCTCGCGGCAAGGCCACGTACGTGGTGCTGCACGCCAACCATGCGCGCGAGCTGACCCCGCCTGCGCGCACCGCCTGCGCGCGCCTGGTCGATGCCGGCATTCCCATGCTGAGCCAGACCGTGCTCCTGCGCGGCGTCAACGACGAGGCGGCGGTGCTCGGCGAACTCATGCGCGCCTTGATCGAAAGCCGGATCAAGCCCTACTATCTCCACCACGGCGACCTCGCGCCCGGCACCGCGCATTGGCGCACCGGGATCGAGCACGGCCAAGCGTTGCTGCGCGTGCTCCGCGGCCGGTTCTCCGGTCTCTGCCAACCGGCTTACGTGCTCGATATCCCGGGCGGCTACGGCAAGTCGCCGATCGGGCCGAACTATCTCACTCGGGTGGAGGGGCTCAACGGCGCGGCGCGCTACGACGTGGAGGACTTCAATGGGCGCCGCCACGCGTATCCACCGCCGCGCTGAACGCTAGTCGTCACCAACGGCTGCCGCCGCACCACATCTCGCAGGTGCTGCGCCGATAGAAGTTGTAGAACACCGCGTAGTCGCAACGCGCGTTCCAATCCCCCGCCAGCAGCTTGATCCGTTCGCCCGCGGCCCAGCTCCAGCATGCCGGCGACCTGCCGACAAACCGCGCGCCGTTGATGATGAAGTTGGCGCTGTAGGGCGGTCGCACGACCTCGATGACGTGCCGCTCCGGCGGCAGATAGATCCCGTAGTGACGGTAGCGTGGACGCGAGATTTCCATTCCGTCGGCGAAGGCCGGTACACCCATCAACAAGACCAACACGAACGCGGACACCGACCTGAGCATTTCGCCTCTCCACTGATTGGCACGGGAAGATAGAGGCGATCCGCAATGCTGCCAAGGGAGGCGCATTACGTCAGGAGACTAATTCGATATCGGTTGGCGCGGACGGCTCGCCTCCGCCGGATTTTCTGAGATAGACAGACGCTGTTCAACGGAGCGACATTGCGATGCTCATCGTCTCGATTGCGCTTGAGGCTGCGGTTGCGATCCTGGCTGTCCTGGCCGCTCGCAGGGACAAGCCGTACGTCTACGGCCTTGCATTCACGTTCGGGGCTTACGTGCTCTACGACCTCGCCCGGCTCCTGCATTGGAATGTGCAGGCTGGGATACTTTCATGGTTGTTTCTGCTGGCAACCATCAGCGCCCTGATCGCGGTATGGGGACTGTACCGGAAATAATAGGCCGAGATGGCCGCCGCGACACGGCTTCCGCGGTCGCTGAACGTGTTGGCGGGCTGGACCATGTCGTGGCCGAGCGAATCTTGTCTCACGCGCCTGCGCTCGATACTGTCCTCCTGCGAAAAGGCGGCGATCGAGCGCCGCGTGGAGGAGGACCGGTCATGTCGAAGTTTGCCTGGATCGTCACGTTTGTAGCGCTGACCGCCGCGCCCGCGGCGGCGGAGTCCGCCATTCCCGACCTGCGGGGTACTTGGAAGGGCGAAAGCGAATCGATCGTCATGGGCGCGGGGAACGCGCATCACTCCGCGGCTCCGGCACCCGGGCCGCGGCTCAACAGCATTGCGTTCACGATGACGATCGACAAGCAGGATGGCCGGCGGTTCTCCGGCGCGTTCACGTCGGCGCGCGGCAACGACCCCATCATCGCGGTGATATCGCGCAACGGCTCGATCTACATGGTGGACGACGATGGCTATACCGTCGGAACGATGCTGGCGCCCAACCGGATCGAGCTCTGCTACATGCGGCAGGCTTCGGACGCGCGCGTCGCATCCTGCACGGAGATGACCAAGCAGCCATAGCGGAATGCGGGCGCTTTGCGGGGATTGGCCCCCTTTGCGTCGACGATCGTAACACGCGGTTCGAGCGTAACCGTGTGCGCTCGTCCGTTTATATCGAGACGTAGGCCCGAAGCGCTGCCAGTCGGTCAACGCGACCCGGGCGAGCCGCTCACATTGGGCTTGGTCCGAGCGCGCTTGGCTCTGGAAGGTGTTTTGATGGTGCGCTTGGACTGCGCCGCGCGCGCCTGGGTTCCTCCCCAGGTTCGCTCGAGAACACGTAACCAGTTTCTGAAGCACAACTTTTCGATCAGCGGCTCGCCGTACTGGCGCGCACGCATGAGCTCGACGAGAGTTTGCAAACCTGCCGCATTCCCGATGCCCGCGGGGATCCTGGCGCCGTCGAAATCGGATCCAAGGCCGACTCCGTCCTCGCCGAGATATTTGAGGACGTGCTCAAGGTGATTAATCACCAGTTCGGCGGGCGTGTCAGCGTCCGCACGGCCGTCCGAACGAAGGAAGCTCGTAGCGAAGTTTATGCCGACAAGGCCGCCCGTTTCGCCGATAGCCGCCAATTGCTTGTCCGTGAGATTTCGCGCATGCGGACTTAGGGCATGCGCGTTGGAGTGCGTGGCGACCAGGGGCGCATTGCTGATGGCAGCAACGTCCCAAAATCCGCGTTCGTTGAGATGTGACAGGTCTACCAGGATCTTCAATCGGTTGCAGGCACCCACCAGTTCCTTGCCGAGCGCAGTCAGGCCCGGACCGGTATCGGGCGATGAGGGGCAGAGAAATGGTACCCCATGCCCAAACGCATTCGGTCGACTCCACAGCGGACCGAGCGAGCGAAGTCCGGCTTCGTACAAGACGTCCAGGAGTTCGAACTTCGCGTCGATCGCTTCCGCGCCTTCCAGATGAAGGACAGCGGCCAATGCGCCCTGGTCCAAGCTTTCCTGGATATCGTCGACATCCCGGCAGATGCGAACGCGACCCTGAGACTCCCTCTCGATGCGAAGGAGAAGGGAGACCATGCTGAGGACAGCATCTCGGGCAGGGATCGTCTCCAAGATGGACGTCGGCAGGGCGTCACCACCGGTTCCTTGGGAAGGCGCGGCGGCAGCGACTGCATCGGTGCCGACCGGCATCCGAGGTGAGGGGACGAAGATTGCGAACAATCCTCCTGCGAAACCTCCCCGGTGAGCCATTTGAAGGTCGAGATGGCCCTTCTCGCCGCCTTCGAGGAAGGCGCGGACCGGATCCTCGCCGCCGCGTCGGTGAAGCCGCAGGAGAGCGTCATTATGGCCGTCGAAGATCGGCACGCGCCGTGGCGATGTCATCGAAGAGGTTTGTTCCCTAAGGGCAGACCGGCCGTCCCGGAGTGCGATCGCGATCGTTTCAGGCCAACGGCATTTGTTCGTGCGAGGGCACGGTGGCGCGCCCTACGGGAATCGAACCCGTGTTTCCGCCGTGAAAGACCGGTAACCCGGACGTCGGCGGACACCGGCGGATATCCACAAACGCAATAGAATCAATTGCTTAGTACGTCGGTGTGCGCTATCGTCCATCTGAATTTGCCTCCGCGTTTTGGAGAAAAGTTGGAGAAAGTTGGAGAACCGAAATGCCGCGCTCGGCCCGCCACACCTCGCTTGAAACGCGCACCGCTCACCTGCGCCTGAAAATCCGCCGTGCGCCGCACTTCGTCAAGATCGCTAAAGGACTGCGGCTCGGATATTACCGCGGCTCCGGCTGCGGAACCTGGATCGGCCGTCGCTATCGCGGTGCTGGTGTCTACGACACCATTGGCGTTGCCGACGACACGGCGGACGCCGACAGCATCAAAGTTTTGGACTACTGGCAGGCACAGGAAGAGGCGGGGCGGTGGGCCGAGCGGCAGCGCCTCATCGAGGAGGGAATGGTCCGTGCCGGGCCCTATACCGTCGCCGACGTCATCAAGGATTATCTCGACGAAATCCGCGCGGAGAAGAAGCCCGACGCCGTTCGTAACGCCGAATATACCTTCAACGCCTTCGTGCTGCCGGAGCTGGGCCTCGTTCTGCTCGAGAAACTCACCCCGGATCGATTGACGAAGTGGCGCAACAAACTGGCAACCGCGCCGAAGAGTGTGCGATCGAAGATGAATGCCAGCACCCAGGCGACACGTGCGACGCCGGACGACGACGACGCGCGCCGCAAGCGCAAGGCCACGGCCAATCGCATCCTGACTATGCTGAAGGCGGCGCTCAATCGCGCGTTCCAGGCGGGGAGGGTGGCCTCGAACAGCGCCTGGCGCAAGGTCAAGCCGTTTCGGAAGGTCGATGAGGCAATCAGGCCCATCAGGCGGGCTTTGATGATGTGGGTCGAGTTCGCGGCAAGACCTGGGGGTAGGCCCGATCGTTTGATTTCTTGCTGCGTCACCGTCTCAGCAACACAAAGAGCCATATCCACACAGTGCCGCTCCAAATGGCAACCATACTCGCTGCATATAAGGCAGCGTACAAATCCAGCTCCACCTTGGATAATTTTAAGAGTTTGAAGGTCATTTTCCCACTGCCCCCGTAGGCTTCGTTATCGAGCGACGACTTTCCAGGGCGCCCGAATCTCACTTTGCCACGCTAGGATGAGGCCGCGTGCGTGCTCCCCTACCGGGGGCTGTCGGATTGCGAATTTAGGTTGCGTGTTGCTTTTTCATCACAATCAGCAGGCGTCCAGCACATCTCGATGGGATCAGCTCACGGCAGCGTCGTTAAACTCCGCGATCAGCTCGTGACCGGAGCGCTTAGCGAAGGCTGCGATGGCCCCCCGCTGGCGCTTGTCGCTGTTGCTTTCCGCTCCGACATTGGTGGCGCTTGACTTGCGGATACAGGCGACGGCCTTCGCCATCAACGCCCTAGAGTTTCTTCGAGGGGTCTTAAAGGGCTTGGATCGCGCTACCGGTCCGCCGCTCGCCCGACTGGCTCAAGTTTAAGAACCCGGAATCTTATCGAGCGCTGTCCTCGGCGAGACGAACGACGGCGCGTGTCAGGCTGCCATTCGGCGATCTCAGTTCATCCAGAACGGTGAAGTGGTTTGTTTTTACGATCGGTATCAACGGGCCGGGGAGATGAGACTGCGACCGGTAAGCCTGGAAATCTCGGCTGGAGCCGATCATCGCCGGCAGCTCGCTCGTGCCATACGCGATGGCGAGCGGCTTGTTGACGCCCGGCAAGCGTATCGGAGAGAGGCTTTCGATCTCGACTTCGGTCAATTTCACCTTGTCGTTCACATGCGGGGAGTCGCGCAGGGGAGCGAGTTCGAAGACACCCGATATCGATAATCCGGCCGCAACCTTCGGGTGATCCAACATGAATGCGGTCAAATGTCCGCCGGCTGACCAGCCCGAAATGATGACAGGCCCCTCGATACCGTGAGAGGCGCTCTGCGCGGAAAGCCAGTCGAATGCGGTTCGCAGCTCCCTCGTGATCTGCGTCAGGCTCGCGTCTGGCGCCAACGTATATCCAGGCAGCGCCGCCGACCAGCCTCGTGCGAGAACTCCGTCAGCGAGACAGGCAAATATCTCCCGGCTACCACGCTGCCAATATCCGCCGTGGATGTGAACAAAGCATGGCGCCTTGGGGTCGGACGCGGGATACAGGTCCCACTTGGTCCGCTCCCCTTGACCATAAGCCAGATTGAGGTGTTTCGGACGCTGCTCGCGGAGCTTCGCCGACTCCGCGGCCCAGGCTTCGGTTTTCTGCCTAGCGATGTCGGGGCCTACATGAGCGACATTGTTGAATGCCGCATTTCGCGCGTCGAGAGACATGGTCTGCCAGTCCATGATTTTCGTAGCTTCTAATCCGCTAGCGACGTTGGGCGTGGCGACGGCAGCGGCAGTCGCAGCCAAGAACAAGCGATGGTCAAAATCGGCCATTGTGAGCCTCCCTGGTCCCCGCGCTTGCGCCGATTCTCGGGACGCTTGAGAGAGTCCATCCCCATTGCACGATTTTTAGGGGCCGTTCAGACGCTAACACTTTAGAGCTATGACACGGCCAGTATCCACCAGCGCATTGCGGGGCTGAGTTTGAGCGCCTGACAATGGAGAGTTGCGAGGCACCCAAGCTTCTCAATTGGCCAATCAAGCACGGGCATGTGCGCAGGCGCGAGTCTCGTCAAATCTACGAAGTTAGTCCGGGGGCGAAAACGCCCCGATCTCGGCATCTCGCGCCACCAATCCTCGCGCTGGCAGCAGCTTGTGGACATTCGACCTAGGGACCGTTGCCAGAAAGTCACACTCAGAAGTTTTAAAGAATGCTTCGAGTGATCAGCCTGAATTTGACCCGCCTTCTCCGCAATGGTGCATCGGCCGGAAGGGACTGCGATTGGAGGCGCCGAAAAACATGATGAAGCGCGATGAGATCGAGACCCTGCTGCCATGGTACGCGGCCGGCACCTTGAGCCGCAGCGACGCCGATCGGGTCGAGCAAGCTCTGGCCAGCGACCAGGAACTGGCGCAGTGCTTCGAACTCATCCGCAAGGAACTCGCTGAGACGATCTATCTCAACGAAACACTCGGCGCGCCATCTCAGCGTGCTGCCGAGAAGTTGTTCGCCGCGATAGATGCGGAGGATGCACAATCAGGCGGGCGGCGCCGTCAGCGCTTAGACCCATCGCCCTCATTGCTGGCTTCCCCCCTAGCTTGATAGCGACTTGGCGACCCACCCAGGACACCGCCCGAAATCGCGCCGGGTTGCGCAAGATCGATCTGTCCTGCATCAGCAGGGGCTCAATACCACGACCCCTGCGGGCAAAATAATGTTTCAGGTGCTCGGCCCCTTGGCGGAGTACGAGCGGGATATGATCAGGGCGCGGGTCAATCGGTATTGCGCGGGCTAAGGCGCAGGGAAAGCATTGTGGCCGGCCCGCCCTCAAACCCGAAGTAGCGCCTTCGATCCGGGTGGCTCTTGCCTCGGTCGTCCCGGCATCCGGGTCATTGCCAAGCTGTTCGGGGTATCGCCGATTACGGTGCAGAACGTCGACCGCGCCTAATTAAAGAAAAGCCCCGCCGAGGCGAGGCTCTCTTAACAGGGATCGCAACATGGGGTCCAAACCATGTTGCCCGTAAAATTTCCGACAAGATTGTCTAAATTGGGACGGCTCCGACGCCGCTGAGTCCATGGGCGCGCTTTAGGCGCGTTCGGCTAGTGGGTAGCCCAGCAAATCGCACCGCTGGACTCCGCTGAGTCACGGCGGGGCATTCCCAGCCGACAAGTCTCTGTCTGGCTCCAACTGGATCACGAGATCAAGCACGACGGGTACCCGGCTGATGGCCCGGCGCGATCCCGTGGGCATCCGGCTGATTACCCGCAGGGGAACGACGGGACGACCCCGCTACCCCCCTGGTCGTGGAGGCCGTGAACCACCTCAAGGTCAGGTCCTGCCTGATCGACGGCGAGGTCGTCTGCTGCAACGAGCGGGGCATGGCTGCCTTCCAGATGACTGTCACCGTTGAGAACGGGCTCAGAGCGGGAAGTTTGCGAGAGCGGTATCGCGGAGCGAAAGACTTGGCGAGGTAGTTCGCGAGGTTCCCTTGGGGCGCTTTCCGTTGCCGGCGTTTTGACCCAGGCGTGAAGCTGCTGATCCAGACAGGTTGTCAGGGCTGGCTCAAGGCTGTGCAACTTATCGGCCCTCGCGGCTCATTTCGTTCAACGATGCCTCTCTTTCCACCCGAGTTCGCGCCACGCCTCAGCCGCCCTAAGAAATTTTGCCCTCAGCTCGGGGTCTAAGCTCAGCCGCGCTCGCTTCTCGCGCTCCTCCGCGAGCCGAAAATACTTGATAGCCCTCTCCCGCCATTCTGCTCTCTCGCCATTGTCGCCCGATCCGTGACGCGATGGTTGCAGGTCTATCTCGCGACTGCTTCTCTGTTCTTGTGAAGCATTCCCAAAGGTCGCGTAACACAGGGCAGCGTAGGCGCATACGACCGCCAAAAGTACAGCCGCGACCCAGCCAAACGCGCTCATCTTCCCATCGCGGCTAGACTGCCATGATGGGTATCACTCGCGTTCTCGCATCTCCATTTAGTTTGAATTTGTTAATGTGGGCCGCACGTTCCGTATACCCTTAATAAATTCCGGATTGTTTCCGCTCGGCAGAATGGAGAACCAGCACCCGCGAGTGCCACTGCGGCTCGTGTACGACCGTGTGACGTGGGTGGCCGTTCTCCTCAGCATCGCGGCAAAATCATCCATCCTCGCCAGTGGCCCAACGCGATGTCATTCCCCGCGGAATGTGCTATCTTCTGCGAGTGTTCCCCAACTTGGGGAACACACGAAGGGCCTGCAGAGCCCAGCCTCGTTTTAAGAACAATTCAGAACTGCCCAAGGACTGGCCGGCTGCACTGCGGCAGGTTGAGTATATGGCAAAGCGACTGCGCGCGGCCGTCGTTTGCTGTTTGTCATGATTAGAAGTGCGGTCGCAACGCGGTGGCGAGGAAGCCCCATGTTCGACATGAGGCGGCGCGAGTTCACCATGCTGCTCGGCGCAACGGCGGCCGCTTGCCGGTCGCGGCGCGAGCGCAAGGGGCCCGCAACCTACCCAAGGTCGGCTTTCTCTTTCCCGGCACCGAGAGGATTGCGCCCACTCGAATTGCGCAAATGGCCGAGGGTCTGCGGGCCGTTGGCTATCGCGCGCTGGATCAGATCGAGTTGATCGCCCGCGTTACCGGAGGGGACCCGAGCCGGGTTGCGCCCATGGCACGGGAGCTGGTGGACCGCAACGTGGACGTCCTCGTCCCTATCAGTCTGGCGGGCGTTCAGGCCGTGCGATTGCTGACCTCGACAATTCCGATCGTCGCGTTCGATCTCGAGACCGACGCGGTCGGCAGTGGTCTGGTCAAAAGCCTCGCGCGGCCCGGCGGAAATATCACGGGCGTGTTCTTCGATTTTCCCGAGTTCAGTAAGAAGTGGCTGGAGTTGATGAAGGAAGCACTTCCGCAGCTTGCCAAGATCGGCGTTCTTTGGGACCCGGCGACAGGCTTCACGCAGCTGAGAGCGATCTACATGTCATCGATGCGTCCTGCATATCTCCGATCGGAATTGGTGACGCCAAGCAAATTGGAAGCGGCGAAGATGCCAACGCTCCATGGGCTCGACGAAGAGTTCGGACAGGTCGCTGGCGTTAATCAGCTCGATAGGACCCGTTCGATTCTTCTCGCTGGGGCGCTTGGTGCGGCTATTCTCGGCGGGCTCACCTTGGCCTGGTTGGCCGTAGATGGGAGCGTGCGCCCGAAAGTTGCGTCGTCGGCGCCAACCTCGCCCCGAAACACGGCGCCAGTTGAATCGCGCGAATTGGTCGACCGCCTCCTTAGCCAAGTGGAGGCGCTAAAGAGCGAGGTCCGAAAACTCACGGAGGCGCAGCAGCAGCCGGCTCACGCCATTGCAGCCATCGAGGCCGAGCAGGAATCTCGCAACCGAGCGCCTCCCGTGCACTGGTACTCAGACCCCGCTGCGCTGTCGTCCGGGTTGGAGAGCCGACCGGAGCCGTGGGGCGTCGTGCCGCTTCCGCGACGGCCAGCGAGCCCACGTCCTACATTGCGTTAGGTGCAGCCGCCCATTCCCGCGAGCCGCCCTCCGGGCTCTTCATCTTGCGACAGTGCAGCGATCGGCCGGAGCGGTTAAGGCCGAGTCCTTAAGGCGTGCACTCATGAACGCGCAGATCGAAGGTCCGCTTTCAGCGGCAAACCGGAAAACTAGCTCATTTTGAGCTTTACCGGTTTTGACCCAGGCCG
>Ga0307310_10000332_pt1 | contig 15046 bp, 13 predicted proteins | sample ER_DNA_197_FD_194502 | JGI IMG/M metagenome (GOLD analysis project Ga0307310, IMG submission 194502) | Bulk soil microbial communities from the East River watershed near Crested Butte, Colorado, United States - ER_DNA_197 | ecosystem: Environmental > Terrestrial > Soil > Floodplain | place...
CTGACCGAGGGAACGGGCTCGACGCGGTTCCGCGCGGAGGCGGTCGTGGAGCGCGCTCGGCTCCTGATGCTCGCCGGCGAGCGGAGCCGCGCGGACGCGATGGCCACCGAGGGCCTCACCTTGAGCGAGGAGCTCGGGATCGAGCGGCTGCAGGCATCCGCCCTGGTGACGCGCGGCGCCACCGGCCGCGGCGAGCCCGCCGCCGAGGACCTCCGGCGCGGGATTGCGATCGCCGAGCGTTCGAAGAGCCTCTTCGAGTATTTCCGCGGACTGAACAACCTCGCCGAGCACTACGTCCAGCTCGGCGCGTACCGGGAGGTCGAGTCGATCTACATGCAGATTCGAAGAGAGACGCAGGAGCTCGGTCTCGCGGTTCAGGTGCTCTGGGTCGACGGCCAGGACGTCTGGCTCCAGTACGAGCTCGGGAACTGGGACCGCTCCCTCGAGCTCGCCGCCACGCTCATCGCAGACGAGTCGGGGCTCGTGCACTACCTCTCGTCCGGCTCGCTCGCGGTGACGAGCTCCATCCTCGACGCACGAGACGATCCGTCCGCGGAAGATCACATGGCCCGGGCGCTCGAAGGCGGGCGTCGCACCGGTGACCCACAGGTATTGGCGCCGATCCTCGCGAAAGCCTGCCGTTTCTACCTGCGAGCCGGACGCCGAGCGCACGCGCGGTCGCTCCTCGACGAGGTTGTGGCGCTCGTCGGGAACGTGAGCGGGACCTACCCACAGGACCCGCACTTCGTGCTGGCTTTCGTCGATCTCGACGCCCGCGACGAATACAGGCTCGTGCTCGCGGACGAGCCGCCGAGCATCGGGCGCGACGCCGCGCTCGCGGTCTGCGACCGCGATTACGCCCGCGCAATCGAGCTTCTCGAGCGGATGGGGTCCGTCACGCTGATCGCCGAGCTCCGCCTTCTCGCCGCGCGCGAGGGACTGATGACGGATTCCGACCTGATCCCGGCGCTCGCCTTCTTCCGCTCGGTGGGCGCCACCAAGCTCGTCCGGGAGGCCGAGGCGCTGCTCCACGCGAGCGCCTGAGCGCCGTACCCTGGAGGCGCAGTGGCAGTCGTCATCGCCTCGAATCTCCGCAAGGAGCTCGGAGGCGCCGTCCTCTTCGACGGCGTCTCCTTCAGCGTGGAGCGGCGCGACCGCATCGCGCTCTCCGGGCCGAACGGAGCAGGCAAGACGACGCTCCTGCGGATGCTCGCCGGCGAGACCGAGAAGCACGGCGGCGAGCTCGCGTTCCAGAAGGGGACGCGCGTCGCGCTGCACGACCAGCGGCCGCCGCTCGAACGGGACGTGACGCTGCGCGAGTACGTCATCTCCGGCGCCGGCGACCTGATCGCGCTCGAGCAGGAGCTCGCGTCGCTCGAGCAGTCGATGGCGGCCGGCGCGCACGACCAGGCGACGATGAACCGCTACGCGCAGGCACAGGCGCGGCTCGAGCACGCGGGCGGCTACGGCTGGCGCGACCACGCGACGGCGGTGCTGCGCGGGCTCGGGTTTGCGGAAGAGCATCTCGAGCGGCCGCTCCGTACGTTCTCCGGAGGAGAGCTGACGCGGGCGTCACTGGCGCGCGCGCTGGGCGGCGATCCCGACCTGCTGCTGCTCGACGAGCCGACCAACCATCTCGACGTTGCGAGCCTCGAGTGGCTAGAGCGCGAGCTGAACTCGCTCGACGCCGCGATCATCCTCGTCGCCCACGACCGCTGGTTCCTCGAAGCGGTGACCACGGGCACGCTCGAGGTCGTCGCCGGACGCGGCACGTTCTTTCCTGGCCCGTGGCACAACTGGCGGCGCGAGAAAGCGGCGCGCATGCTCGCCGCGCAGAAGGACGCCGCACGCGTGCAGTCCGACATCGTCCGCCTCGAGCGCTTCGTCGAGCGCTTTCGCTACAAGAAGTCGAAGGCGCGGCAGGCGCAGGCGAAGCTCACGCAGATCGGCCGGCTCGAGCAGGAGCGGCAGAACGCGAATGCCGAGATCGCGCTCCTCTCGCGGAAGCAGCGCTCGCTCGGCTTCGAGTTCCTGAAGCCGGCGCGAAGCGGACGCGTCGTGATCGAGGCCGACGGCCTCGGGGTGCGCATCGGCGAGCGGGAGCTGCTCCGCGGCGCGACCTTCGCGCTCGACCGGGGCGAGCACGTCGCCCTCGTCGGGCCGAACGGCTCCGGCAAGACGACGCTGCTCGAGACGATTCTCGGGCGTCGCGATGCGGCGGCGGGCCGCGTGAAGCTCGGGCACGGGGTCGAGGTCGCGTACTTCTCGCAGCAGGAGCTCGAGCTCGACACGCGCGGCAGCGTGCTCCAATGCGTGCAGACGATGACGGGCTTGAACCGCCCCGACTCGCAGAGCCTGCTCGGCAAGTTCCTCTTCTCCGGCTGGGACGAGCACGAGAAGGCGGTAGCGGTGCTGTCGGGCGGTGAGCGGCGTCGGCTCGCGCTCGCGGTGACGGTCGCATCGGGCGCGAACCTGCTCGTGCTCGACGAGCCGACGAACCATCTCGACTTAGAGAGCCGCGAGGCGCTCGAGGCCGCGCTCGACGCGTTCCCCGGGACGATCTTGCTTGTCTCGCACGACCGCGCACTGCTCGACGCCGTCGCCGAGCGCACGCTCGCGATCGAGGACGGCGAACTGCATGCATACGACGGCGGCTGGGCGGAGATGCTGCGCCGGCGCGAGGAGCGCGCCGCGCGCATCGTCGTGCCGCCGCAGCCGAAGGCAGAGAAGAAGCCGAAGCCGGTGAAGCCGCGCCCGCGCCGCCCGAGCGAGCTGGAGAAGATCGAGTCGGAGATCGCGCTCCGCGAAGCCGAGGTGCGCGACCTCGAGACGAAGCTCGCGGCCGACTGGTCCGACGTCGAGACGCTCGCCGCGCACAAGGTCTCCCGCGACGCGCTGCAGTCGCTGCTCGAGCGGTGGGAGCGACTGTTCGAGGAGGCGAGCGCAGCCGACGACCGCAACCTGGTTTAAACCAGGTTGCGGTCGTTCGATCCGCTCGCAGTGAGTCAACGACCTTCAGAGTCGCTTCTGAAAGCAGAGGCTGAGCTCCCGCTCCGAGTACGGCGGGTAGCACGGCATCCGCTCGAAGCCGGCCGAGACGTAGAGGCCAACGGACTCCGGCTGGCGGTCGCCCGTCTCGAGGACGATGCCGGTGTACCCGAGCGAGCGAGCGTGCTCCTCGAGCTCGACGAGCACGCGGCGGCCGAGACCCTGGCCGCGTGCCTTGGGGACGACGTACATCCGCTTCAGCTCCGCCCGCGCGTCGTCGAAGCGGCAGACGCCGCCGCACGCGACCGCGCGCTCGCCGTCGTCGCGCACGACGACGAAGACACCATCCGGCTCGACGAACATCGCCGCCTCACGCGTCGGCCCGATGTCGGCCACGCCGCCGTACCGCCCACGCATCTCTTCCTGTTGTGCCTCGCACAGCGCCGTCACGTCCGGCGACTCGAAGGGCTCAGGCCCAGAACGCATCGAACGCGACGTCGAGCGGGACAGCCGTGACGTCCTTCCACATGCCGTCGTGGAAGCGGATGACGAACGCCTGGTCGACGTCGAGGTCCATGCCGTTGCGCGTGCCCCACGCGCGATAGACGGCGAAGCCCCATTCGTCATTGGCCATGACGGTGTGCAGCTTGCTGCCGTAGGTCCCGCCGGTCTCGAGGCTCGTGCGGCGCAGAAACTCGACCACCTCGCGGCGCCCTTTGTACTCACCGCTCATCGCCGTGTTGCCCGGCACCCGCCAGACGATGTCCCGGCAGAGCGCCGCGCTGATCTGCGCTGGGCTCCTTCCGAATGCGGCAAAGACCCGCCGCGTGAGTGCGGCGTTCGGATGCTCCTCCGTCACGCGGCGTCCCCGAGCGTTGCGACGACAGCTTCCGCGATCACCTTCAGCGGCCGCTGCGACGCCTGGCTCGCCTTGCGCAGCCGGGCGAACGCCTCATCCTCCGTCAGCTTCTCCTTCTCCATCAGCAGCCCCTTCGCACGTTCGATCACTTTCCGCGCCGCGAGGGCCTCGGCGAGCGACTCTGCCTCGTCGCGCACCGTCTGCATCTCGTCGTGGCGGGCGCGAGCAGTATGAATCGCGGGCAGCAGGTCCTGCTCCCGGAACGGCTTCACGAGATACCCGAAGACGCCGGCCTCAGCGGCTCGCGACACGAGCTCCTCCTGTCCGTAGGCGGTGAGCATCACGATCGGGATCGGGCGCTCGTCCTGGATGCGCCGCGCAGCCTCGATCCCGTCGAGGCGCGGCATCTTCACGTCCATGATCGCGAGGTCGGGCTGCTCGGAGCGCGCAAGCTCGACCGCCTCCTCGCCGTCGCGCGCCTCGGCGCACACCTCGTGGCCGGCGCGCTCGAGCAAGTCCTTCAGGTCGAGACGAATGATCGTCTCGTCCTCCGCCACGAGAATCCTCATGCCGACAGTGTCGCGTTTCGCAGCCGGATCCCGCTGAAGTCAAGCGTCGACGCCACAACGGTGTCCCAGAGCGGATAGAGCGCCGGCGCGATCCGCAGCTCGATCACCGCGTCTGCGTGCAGCGCGAGCAGGTCACCGAGCTCGACGAGCTCGAGCGGCTCGACGGTGTCGCGCGAGATCCAGAACCGATCCCACGGCTCGAACGACTCCTCCGGCAGGCGGTACGCGAACACCCGCGTCGTCCGCATCCGGTCGAGCCAGCTCGTCTCGACGACGTGGACGCGCCGCGATCGGTCGCGGTCGAGGAAGCGCTCGACGTCGTCATCACTCGTCGCGCTGTTCGCCCAGAACGCCGCGCGCGGGCAGTCGCGGGGAAACCAGTAGAGCGGCAAGTGGCGCGTGTCGATCGCGTAAACGAGCGGCTCGTCGTTCGCGTGCAGCGGCTGGTGATGCGGGGCGAACCGCTCGATCGTCGGGTCCTCGCTCACGTGCCAGAGCGCGTGCGGGCCTTCGCCGCGGTACGGGGGAGCGGCCCCGATCACAGCGTGCGCAGGAGCGCCTTCGGCTCGGGCCAGTGCAGGAGCTCGACCGCGTCGTCGCGCGAGCACCAGCGGTAGTCGTCGTGCTCGTCGTTCAGCGTCGGCTCCCAGCCGTCCGCCACGTCGACGAGATAACAGCCGACGACGATCTCTCCGGCATCGTCCTCGGCCGGATAGACGAAAGGCTCGGCAATCTCGACCGGCGTCGCCGAGAGGCCCGTCTCCTCGTAGAGCTCGCGCTTCGCAGCCTCCGCATAGGACTCTCCCTTTTCCAGCCCGCCCGCGATGCCGTGCCAGTACGCGCCGCCGCGCGGCGTACGGTGCGTGACGAGGTACTCGTCACCGCGGCGCACGACGATGAACACCTCCTTCGGGAGCCTCATGCGGGGAACGTCACCTCGGCGCGCGCGCCGACGAAGTCGATGCTGCCGTGCAGCTCGTCGCGCACGAGCGCGCGCACGATCGAGAGCCCGGTGCCCATGCTCGGATCCTGAACGCCGGTGCCCTCGTCGGCGATCGCGAGCATCACGTCGCCGTTCCGCTGTACGAGCTCGATCGTGACCGCGCCGGCCCCGTGCTCGAGCGCGTTCTGGAGCAGCTCACTGAACACGAGCGCGAGCGCCGTCGCGCGGTTGCCGGCGAGCGACACGGGCTCGAGCTGCGCGGACACGTCGCGGCCGCCGACGAGCCCCTGCACGAGCATCGCGCGCAGCCGGTCGATCAGCTCGGCGATCTCGACGTCCTCGTCACGCTGCTCTGTCAGGACTTCGTGCACGGCGGCGATCGCCAGAATGCGATTCACGGAGTGCTCGAGTGCCTCGCGCGCATCAACGTCGTCCGCGCGCGCCTGCAACCGCAGCAGCGACGCCACGGTCTGAAGGTTGTTCTTCACGCGATGGTGGATCTCTTGCGCGAGCACACCGCGCATCACGGCGCGGCCGTGCTCGAGCGCAACGGCTGCATGATGGGCGATCGCCTCGAGCAGCGCGCGATCGTCGTCGGAGAACGGCGCGTCGCGGTCTGCCACGAGCTCGCCGATCTGGCGGCGCTTCCAGCGGAGCGGCGTGCGCACCGCATGCTTGCCCGGGCGCCCCTCCGGCCACGCGATGCGCCCGTCCTCGAGCACGAGCGCGGCGCCGGTCGCGTGCACCGCCTCCATGGTCGTCTTCACGATCGCCTCGAGCGACTCCTCGAGGTAGAGCGACTCGGACACCGCCTCCGAGATCTTCGCAAGCGCTTCGAGCTCGGCCACGCGGCGCTGCGCTTGCGCGTAGAGCTGCGCGTGGAGGATCGATTGCGCGACCTGGTCGGCGATCGACACGAGCAGCTCGACTTCGTCCTGCCCGTACTCGCGCGGAGCGAGCGTACGGACGTTCAGGGCACCGGCGAGCCGCTCGCCCTGCGCGAGGATCGGCACGGCGAGGATCGACTCATACTCCTCCTCGTGGAGGTTCGGGAACTGCTTGAAGCGCGGGTCGAGGTGGGCGGCCGACGCGATCATCACGGGCGACCGCTCGGCGGCAGCGCTGCCGGTGATGCCCTCGCCCGGGCGCATCCGCGGCCGGCGGGTCAGCTCGTCGACCGAGGTGCCGTGGGTCGCGCGGAGCACGAGCTCGTCCGCGCGCTCGTCGTAGAGGTAGACGAAGCAGGCGTCGGCCCGGAGGGCGTCCGCGACCTTGTCGGCGACGAGGTGGAGCACCTCCTCGAGGTCGAGCGTCGAGTTGACGGCCGCCGTCGTCTCGGTCAGCAGGCGCAGATGCCGGTCGGCGGCGGTCACAGGTCAATCGTACGGAGCGAGAGCCGGACTGCCAGGACCCGTTCGGGGCCGGACGTGCGTTGGAGGGATGTGAACGAGCCAGGAAGGAGAATGGCCCGGATTAACAAACCTTTTACCCCGTGGCTCCCTATTTCCTTGCAGGCCGGGCATAGCGTCAGGCACATGAGCGCTCTTGCCATCGACCTCCGCCGGACTGCCGGCTACATCGTCGCCGACCGGCAAGGCCGCCTCGTCGGGAAGGTCGAGTGCCCGATGTACGGCACCGCCCCCGACGTCCCGGACGCGCTTTCCGTGAAATCCGGGCTCTTCTCGCGCCGCCGCAGGCTCGTCCCCGCCGACACGATCGAGCAGATCGACGGCACGAGCGGCGTGATCGGGCTGAGAGTCGACAGGGAAAATATTCGCAGTTTCCTCTAGGCCGGCCTCGATCTAGACGTACCACCGCAACCTGCTCTCGAGCGGGTTGTACTCGTTTTTGGGCCTATAACGACCACGAGCCGCCAAAAGCGACTCGCGGTCGGCCGTCAGTTGGGCTCGCCTCCGCAGGTGGCGAGCCGCCGGGATTGTGACAGGTCGGTGACCTAAAGAACAGCCAGGTACTTCTTCATCTCCCAGTCGGTGAGCTGGACGCGGTACTCGTCCCACTCCTTCCGCTTCAGTTCGATGTAGCGGTCGAAGATGTGCGGCCCGAGCGCCTTCCGGGCGAGCTCGGACTGGGACAGGGCGTCAATCGCCTCGCCGAGGGTCTCCGGGAGCGAGACGATGCCCCGCTCGCGGCGCTGCTCGGAGGTCAGGTGGTAGAGGTTCGTCTCCATCGGCTCCGGCAGCTCGTAGCCGTGCTCGATCCCCTCGAGGCCCGCATGGAGCAGGCACGCGAAGGTGAGATACGGGTTGCAAGCGGGATCCGGGCAGCGGAGCTCGGCCCGCGTGGCCTGCTCGGACCCCGGCTTGTAGAGCGGGATGCGGATGAGCGCCGAGCGGTTCCGCTGCGACCAGGCGACGTAGACCGGCGCCTCGAAGCCCGGCACGAGTCGCTTGTACGAGTTCACCCACTGGGCGAACACGGCGGAGATCTCGCGGGCGTGGCGCAGCTGCCCGGCGATGAAGGCCTTGCCGACCTCGGAGAGGTGCCACTTGTCGCTCTCGTCGAAGAACTGGTTGCGCCCATCCTTGAAGAGCGACTGGTGCGTGTGCATGCCCGAGCCGTTCTCGCCGAAGAGCGGCTTCGGCATGAAGGTCGCGTGGAAGCCGTGCTTCTTGGCGATCTCCTTCACGACGAGCCGGTACGTGAGCATGTAGTCGGCCATGTCGAGCGCGTCGGCGAAGCGGATGTCGATCTCGTGCTGCGACGGCCCGACCTCGTGGTGGTGGTACTCGACCGGGATACCCATGTTCTCGAGCGCGCGGATCGTGTCGCGGCGGATCGTCGTCGCGGCGTCCATTGTCGTCTGCGCGAAATAGCCGCCCTCGTCGAGCGTCTCCGTTCCCTTGTCGTCCTTGAAGAGGAAGTACTCCGCCTCAGGGCCGACGTTGAACGTGTCGAAGCCCATCGCCTCCATCCGCTCGATGGCGCGCCGGAGCACGTAGCGCGGGTCGCCGTCGTAGCGCTTGCCGTCGGGGGTGACGACGTCGCAGATCATCCGGCCCGTCTCCCCGTCGGGCAGGACGCGGAAGGTCGCCGGATCGGGGATCGCGACCATGTCGGACTCCTCGATCGCGTTGAAGCCGGTGATCGACGAGCCGTCGAAGCCCATGCCGTCGTCGAGCGCGCCCTCGACCTCACTGATCGTGATCGAGAAGCTCTTCAGATGCCCCTCGAGGTCTGTGAACCAGAGGAGCACGTCCTCGATCCCGCGCTCCTTGATCTCCTTCAATACGTCCTTCCGGGCGGCTGGATCCGACGTTGCCCGGTTCTCGCTCTCGACCTGCGTCATTTGCTCCTCCTCGCTCGACCGCACGGAGTCTACGCGCGCTCGCGGAGCTACCCTCGAAGCATGGTGGAGCGCTCTCTCGCGCGGCTCGCCGGTGTCGTCTCGCGCCGCCGCAGGGTTGTCGTCGCCGTCTGGGTCGCCCTCCTCGCCTCCGGCGGCTGGTTCGCGCTCCACCAGAGCGACCACCTCTCGGGCGGCGGCTGGGAAGTCCCCGGAAGCCCATCCGTCCGCGTCACCGACGCGATCCAGCGCGACTTCCCGAACCTGCGCACGCCGGTCTTCACCGTCTTCGTCACCGGCCACACCCCGGCCGACGTCGCGGCGCGACTACGGGAGGCGCGCCGCATCGCCGCCGCCGACCCGGGCGTCGTCCCGGGCCGCACCGCGCTCCTCGACCGGGGCCGCGCCGCCCTCCTCACGCTCGGCTACTACGGCCGCTCGTCGAACGCGATCGACGAGGCCACGCGCCTCCGTCGCGCGCTCGTCCGCACGACGCCCGCGGTGCAGACGCGCGTCATCGGCGAGCCCGCCATCTGGTCGAACTTCCAGGACGTCTCGAAGAAGCAGCTCGCACGCGGCGAGGCGATCGGGTTCCCGCTCATCCTCCTGATCCTGCTCGCCGGGTTCGGGACGCTCGTCGCCGCGGTCGCCCCGCTCGCCCTCGGGTTCGCCGCGGTGTTCCTCACCGGTGCGGCCATTTACGGACTGTCGCGCTCGTTCGAGATCTCCGTCTACGTCACGAACATGGCGTCGATGATCGGCATCGGCGTCGCGGTCGACTACTCGCTCTTCATCGTCAGCCGCTTCCGCCGTGAGCTCCACGCCGGGGCCGACAAGGCGCAGGCGCTCGCCCGTGCGATGTCGAGCTCCGGCACGGCGGTCGTATTCAGCGGCGCCACCGTCGCCGTCTCGCTCGCCGCGCTCTTTGCGATCGACGTCAACGCGCTCCGCTCGATGGCGGTCGGTGCGATCGTCGTCGTCTGCATCTCGGTACTCGCGTCGATCACGCTCCTGCCCGCGATGCTCGCGGCGGTGGGCACGGGCGTCGACCGCCTGCGGCTGCCGCTCCCCTGGCGAACGAGCGAGGCCGGCAGCGACGCCTTCTGGAACGGCTGGGCGCGCCGCGTCATGCGCCGGCCCGTCACGGGCTTCGCGGTCGGCGCGGGCTTCATGCTTGTGCTCGCGATTCCGTTCTTCTGGATGCAGACGTTCAACCGCGGGCTCGACGAGCTGCCGAAGACCGCCGAGGTGCGCGTCGCCACCGAGCGCGTGCAAGCGCTGACCGGGCCGGGATTCGGCGCGCCCGTGCACGTGCTGACCACAGGCCGGCCGAGGTTCTCGCGCAGGCTCGCCGGGATCTCGGGTGTCGCGCGCGTCGCGCCGCCGGTCCCGAACAAAAGCGGCAAGCAATTCGTGACCGACGTCACGCTCGCGGTGCCGGTCGAGTCGAGCGAGGCGCGAGCCATCGTGCATCGCATCGAGGCGGTTGCCGGGCCGAGCGCCACCGTCGGCGGCAGCACCGTCTTCGACATGGACGTGACGCATGCGATCTTCGGCGGCCTCTGGAAGATGCTGCTCGTGATCCTCGCGGCGTGCTATCTCGTGCTCTTCGTCCTGCTCCGCAGCGTCCTGCTGCCGCTGAAGGCCGTCGTGATGAACCTGCTGAGCGTCGGCGCCGCCTACGGCGTCCTCGTCGCCGTCTTCCAGTGGGGCTGGCTCGACTGGACGGGCTACCACTCGCCCGGGTACGTCGAGACGATCGTGCCGGCGCTCGTCCTCGCCGTGACATTCGGGCTCTCGATGGACTACGAGGTCTTCCTGCTGACGCGGATCCGCGAGCGCTGGCTCGAGCACGGCGACAACGAGCGCGCCGTTGCCGAGGGGCTCACGCTCTCGGCGCGGATCATCACGAGCGCCGCCCTCGTCATGGTCGCGGTCTTCTTCGCCTTCGTCGTCGCGGGCGCGCCGTCGCTGAAGGAGCTCGGGACGGGCCTCGGAGTCGCGATTCTTCTCGACGCGACGCTCGTGCGGCTCCTGATCGTCCCCGCCGCGATGCGGCTGCTCGGCCAGTGGAACTGGTGGATTCCGGCTCCCCTCGCCCGTCTGCTCCCGGCTGCTTCGCACTAACCTTGGCGCCGATGCGCATCCTCGTCTCCGGCGGCGCGGGCTTCATCGGCTCGCACTTCGTGAAGCGGCTTCGGAGCACGGGCGAGGACGTCGTCGTCCTCGACAAGCTGACGTACAGCGGCAACCGGGCGAACCTGCCCGAGGACGTCGAGTTCCACGAGGGCGACATCGCCGTGCCGGAGGACGTCGCGAATGCGGCACGCGGTTGCGCGGCGATCGTCAACTTCGCCGCGGAGACGCACGTCGACCGGTCGATCCTCACCGCCCAGGACTTCGGCCGCACCGAGTTCCGCGGCACGCAGGTGCTGCTCGAGCACATCCGCGAGGCGGGCATCCGGCTCGTGCAGGTGTCGACGGACGAGGTGTATGGCGACCTCGAGGGAGGTGGATCGTCCAAGGAGACCGACCGGCTGCACCCGTCCAGCCCGTACAGCGCCGCGAAGGCGGCGGGCGAGCTGCTGATCCCGGCGTACGTGCGCACGTTCGGTGTCAACGCGTCGATCACGCGCGGCTCGAACACGTACGGCCCGAACCAGTATCCGGAGAAGTTCGTCCCGCTCTTCGTCACGAATGCGCTCGACGCACAGGAGCTGCCGCTCTACGGGGACGGCAAGCAGGTGCGCGACTGGCTCTTCGTCGAGGACCACTGCTCCGGCATCGAGCTCGTGCTGCGCGAAGGCGCGCCGGGCGAGATCTACAACGTCGGCGGCGGCGACGAGGTGGAGAACATCACCGTCGCTGAACGCATCGTCGAGCTGACCGGCGCAGACCGCTCGCTGCTGCGTCGCGTCGACGACCGCCCCGGCCACGACCGGCGCTACTCGCTCGACACGGCGAAGATCGAAAGCCTCGGCTGGAAGCCGCAGATGCCGTTCGAGGCCGGCCTCGCCGAGACCGTGTCCTGGTATCGCGACCATCGCGACTGGTGGGAGCAGATCAAGTCCGGCGAGTACCGCGAGTACTACAACCGGCAGTACGCAGACCGGCTCGCAAACGCGACGTCAGCCTGAGAGCCGGCACGGTCGCTATTGGCAGCCGCTGCGCACCTGCTTGATCGCGTCTTTGACCTCGCGACGGCTCGGCTGGATGGCGCGTGAGGCCTCGAGGTACGGCATCGCCTCGTCGCAGCGGCCGAGGGCCATCAGCGTGACGCCGAGGTTGTAGTTCGCGTACGCGGTGCCGAGGTCGGTTCGCCCCTGGAGCTGCTGCACGGCCTGCTGCAGGAGCGGGAGCGCTGCTTGATAGTTCTGCTGCTTCATGAGCTCCCATGCCTGGTTGTTCAGCGCGTACGGATCGGAGCCTGACGCCGGCGCCGTTGTCGCGGCAGTCGTCGCGGCAGTTGTCGCGGCCGTCGTTGCGGCCGCGGTCGTCACGATCGTGGTGCCGGGCTGCGTGACGGTCTTCACGGAGATGCTCACCTTCTGAGGCGGCAGCGCACGCTTCGGAGAGTTGTCGCCGAAGAGCGCGACGGCCACCGCGGCGCCGATGCCGGCGAGCAGCAGCGCCGCGAGCACGGGCGCGAGCCACGCCGGCCGGCCGCGCCGCGGCGGAGGCGGCGGAGGGGCGACGGCGCCGAGCACCCGGGTCGGCCCTGCCGCCTCAGCGAGCGCACCGCGGAGCGCGGCGACGAACTCGGCGCAGCTTCCGTACCGCTCGGCCGGATGTTTCGCCAGCGCCTTGGCGAGCACGGGGTCGACCTCACAGGGCACGCTCTCGTTCAGCTCGCACACGGATGGAAGCTCGCCGGTGACGTGCGCAGCGGCCTCGGCCGCAACGCTGTCGCCTTCGAACGGACGGCGGCCCGTAAGCAGCTCGAACGCGACGACGCCAAGCGAGTAGAGGTCGCTCGCGGGAGTCGTGCGCTCGCCCATCGCCTGCTCGGGCGACAGGTACGACGCCGTCCCGAGGACGGTGCCGGTCTGCGTGAGCGAGCCGAGACCCGTCGCGCTCGCGATTCCGAAGTCCGCAACGTGGACGCCGCCGCGTTCGTCGAGGAGGAGGTTCGCGGGCTTGACGTCGCGATGCACGATGCCCTCCCGGTGCGCGGCGTCGAGCGCGCCCGCCGTCTGCTCGAGCCAGTCGAGAGCGCGCGCCGGCGGCTGCGCTCCTTCTTTGGCCAGGACGTCCTGCAGAGAACCGCCCCCGAGATACGCCATGACGATGTAGGGGCGCGATCGCCACTCGCCGACGTCGTAGATCGTGACGATGTGCGAGTTCCCGGACAGCCTCGCGACCGCGAGCGCCTCGCGGGTGAACCGCTCGCGGACGGCCTCGTCCGCCGCGTACCGCGGATCGAGGAGCTTGACCGCGACCGTCCGGCCGAGCGTGGTGTCGGTCGCCCGGACGATCTCGCCCATGCCGCCGCGGCCGAGCGGCTCGGCATCGGTGTAGCGGTCGGGCAGGAAGTCGGCTGCGAGGGGCACGGCCTCCGATTCCCCGAGAGGATGAAACGAACCTCAGGCCTCGAAAAGTGCTGCTAGCTTGGAAATCCGGCTCGCGGCGACCGCCGAGCCGGGACCCGGCTGACCGAGATGCTGCGTGCTTCGCTCCACCTCGCCGTTCTCGCGGCCGCTGTCGCGGCCGGCTCTGCCGTGGCCGCGCCCAGCTCGTCGGTCTGCACAGGCACGTGTTTCGCGGCGCCCGCCGGGTCGGGTGCGCTCTTCCTCTTCACCGGCCACGGCTGGGGCCACGGGGTCGGCATGAGCCAGTACGGCGCGTACGGCTACGCGCAGCATGGCGCGACCTTCCAGGAGATTCTCGCCCACTACTACCCCGGCACGACACTCGGGCCGGCTCCGGTGACGACGATCCGGGTGCTGCTCGCCGACAAGAAGAAGGCGTTGACCATCGCCTCCGACGTGCCCTTCACCGTGCGGGACGGCGCCGGCCGAAGCGTCAAGGTCCCGCCCGGCAAGCTCAAGCTCACGCCCGCGCTGACGATCTCGGGCACGGCGCTGACGCCGCCCCTACGCGTGCTGCCCGGCAGGGGCGGCCCGCTCACCTTGACGCGCGCGTACCGCGGGCGCATCGACGTCGACGTCGTCGACGGGCGCCTCCGCGCATTGAATGTCCTGCCGCTCGAGCAGTACCTGTACGGCGTCGTGCCGTCGGAGATGCCCTCGACGTGGTCACCGGAGGCGTTGAAGTCGCAGGCGGTCGCGGCACGCTCGTACGCACTCGCGACACGCCAGGTCGGCGCGCCGTTCGACGTCTACCCGGACACGCGCAGCCAGATGTATCTCGGTCTCGCGAACGAGTCGGCCGCAACGAACGCCGCGGTCAACGCAACGCGAGCGCAAGTGCTCTTCTACAAGGGCACGGTCGCGACGACGTTCTTCTCGTCGACGTCGGGCGGAAAGACGGAGTCGAGCCAGGCCTGGACCGGGACAGCGCTGCCGTACCTCGTCTCCGTGCCGGATCCGTACGACAACATCTCCCCCTACCACGACTGGGGCCCCGTGGCCGTGACCGCGGCGACGATCACGAAGGCGTTGAAGCTGACCGGCGGGATCACCGACGCGACCACGACGCCGGACGGGAACGGCCGCGTCGCGAAGCTCAGCTTCGTGACGCCGTTCACGCCGGTCAGCGTGGCCGCCACGAAGCTGCGCGCGGCGATCGGCCTGCGCTCGACGTGGTTCACCGTGTCGGTGCTCTCGCTGGCGCCGCCGGCCCCGAACGCGCCCGTCGTCTACGGCTCGCCCGTGACGCTCGGCGGCATGATCCGCGGCGTGACCGGCGTGACGCTCGAGCAAAAGCCGGCGGGCGGCCAATGGCAGGCCGTCGGGCCGGTCGCGAGCGGCGTCGTGCGCATGACGCAGCAGCCGACGCTCAGCACCGACTACCGCCTCGCCACCTCGACCGCCGCCGCGGGCGCAGTTCGGATCAAGGTCGCGCCGGCGGTGACGATCACGTCCTTCAGCTCGACGCAGATCACGGGCACCGTGCAGCCGCTCCTTCCCGACGCGCCCGTCGAAGTGCAGCAGCAAGACCCCAATCTCACGACGTGGACGACCGTCGCGGTCGCCACTGTCGCCGTCGACGGCACGTTCTCGCTGCCGGTGCAGCTCACGGCGGGCGCGACCTACCGCGTCTCAGTCGTCCCTGCAGCAGGGTTCGCGCCGGGGACGACGCCGCCGCAAGTCGTGGTGCGCTGAAGATGCGGCGGGCGCTCCTCGCGCTCGCAGTCGCCGCACTGGCGGCGGCGGCTCCCGCAGCGGCGTTCACGCCGACCGACCCGCTCGCTCCGAAGCAGT
>Ga0307310_10000336_pt1 | contig 15012 bp, 14 predicted proteins | sample ER_DNA_197_FD_194502 | JGI IMG/M metagenome (GOLD analysis project Ga0307310, IMG submission 194502) | Bulk soil microbial communities from the East River watershed near Crested Butte, Colorado, United States - ER_DNA_197 | ecosystem: Environmental > Terrestrial > Soil > Floodplain | place...
GCGCATACCCTCTTCATCGCCGCCGATCGCCGAGTAGATCTCGCTGTAGGTCCCTTCCAGGTACGCGTTCGCAACGAGCCCCGGCCCGCCGTGGCCGGGTCCCGTGATGTAGATCGCGCTCAGGTCCCGGGTGCGGATCGCGCGGTTCAAATGCGCGTAGACGAGGTTCAGTCCCGGCGTCGTGCCGAAGTGGCCGAGCAGGCGCGGCTTCACATGCTCCTCTCGAAGCGGCTCGCGGAGAAGCGGGTTGTCGAGCAGGTAGATCTGGCCGACCGAGAGATAGTTCGCCGCACGCCAGTACGCGTCGATCAGGCGCAGCTCTTGCTCGGACAGCGTCACGGCCTGGGCGCAGGCGCCTTCTCGAAGATGACGAGCAGGCTCAGGGTCTCGTAGGCGCTGAACTTGTGGGCGGCGCCCGCAGGGACAAAGAGCGCGTGGCCCTCGCGCAGCTCCACCTTCGTGCCCTCGACGTCGAGCACGCCCGTTCCCTCGAGCACGATGTAGACCTCGTCGTCTGCGTGCGGCTGCTGGCGGTCCGGCTCCGGTGCGACGAGGACGTAGACGCCGATCTCGAGACCCGGCGACGAGTGCACCACCTCGTAGCCGCCGGCCGCGCTCAGCCGCTCTTTCACGCCTTCGATGTCGAAAGCCTGTGCGGCGGTGAGCATCGGCCCCGCGTTCACGGTCCTACGCTACCGCCGTCGTGCAATCCGGGCAGGAGGAGCGAGTCGTCGATCTGGAAGTCGGAGCGGGTCCACGAGTAGACGTCCTCTGCGATCCGCGGCGGGCCGGCGAGGTAGTCGTGCCAGGCCGCAGCGCTCTGCCAGAGCTCAGGGTCATGCAGCAGCGGCTCGAGGGCCCCGGCGCCGAGTTCCGACCCGAAGACGAAGATCACTTCGCTCGGCGTAAGGAAGACCTGATGCGCGTCGAGACCGAGCGCATCCGGGTCGAACGGCGGGCCCTGCGCGAGCAGCTCCCGCACCGCGTCCGCCGCCTCCTCGCGGAGCGGTAGGACGACGGCGAGCTGACGCCTGCCTTCCGCACCGAGCTGCAAGGCCGCGAGGCGCTCTGCGATCTCGGCAATCACGCCGGACTGCGCCACGCTTGCGATTGCGACTGTGTCGCCGGTTCGAGGCTCGAGCATGAGGCTCGTGCGCCCGTCGATCCGCTCCTCCGCGGAGCGGCCGATGCGGATCTCCGACAGGTAGTCGTAGGCGATCTCTCGGCGGGCAGGCTCTGAGCCGGAGATCCCGTCGAGGCGGATCGCGCGCGGCAGCAACTCGAGCTTGCCGCGCGCGAGCGGCTTGTGTCCGTCACGCCAGACGACGCCGTAACTCGTTCTCATGTCAGCTGACCACGACCGTCAGCTTCAGGACGTTGTCCTCGCCGATCGTCTTCATGCCGGTCATTCCGGGGTAGTCCTCGCCGGCCCTGGTCGTGAAGTGGTACACGCCGGGCTTGGGGAACGTCAGCTTCAGCGACGCGCCCATGTGGCCGAGCAGCGCGTGCGCGATGCGGAGCGAGGGGCCGCTCGTGAGCACGAGCTTGTGCGACATCACGTCGTTGTCGGTCACGACGAGCGTCCCGCCGCGCTGCAAGGTGAGCGACCGGCTCGGCTTGAAGGCACCGCCGTTCACTGACCAGGCATGGCAGCCCTGCATCTGGTGGCGGATGACGACCGAGGCGTGGCCTGGGGCGGCGACCGCCGGCGCGACGGTGCTCGCGAGCACCGCTGCGACGAGAAGGGGGAAGAAAGCGGAAAAGCGCTTGAGCACCATCGTCGACTCCTTGTCGGGTGCTCTGAGTGTCGGCGAGGGCGCGGGGCCCCGCATCGGGTCCAACCCGCCTTACGGCTGCGGGATTCCCGCAGCTACCAGCTCTTCAGCGGTCGGCTCTCGGGACGCGCGCGCAGGCGAATCCGGGCGTCGACGGCAAGGCAGCGGTCCGGCAGGGCGAGGACGGGGTTGAGATCGAGCTCCGCCACCTCGGGCAGGTCGAGCGCGAGCAGCGAGAGCCGGTGGACGAGCGAGACGAGGGCGTCCGCGTCGGCGGAAGCCGCGCCGCGGAACCCCCCGACGAGCTGCCCGCCCTTGCCGCCGTGCACCAGCTCGTCGGCATCGAGGTCGGTCAGCGGCGCGATCCGGAACTGCGTCCCGCCGATCAGCTCTGCGAGAACACCGCCCGGCCCGAAGGCGACGAGCGGGCCGAACACGGGATCCTGGAGGATCCCCGCCAGGAGCTCGGTGCCGGCCTTGATCATCGGCTGCACGAGGAGCGGCCCGCCGATGCGCTCCGCTGCGGCGCGCACCTCTTCGTCGGTCTCGAGGTTCAGGACGACGCCGCCGCTCTCGGTCTTGTGGACGCCGGCCGCGGCGGTCTTCAGGACGACGGGTAAGCCGAGTGCATGTGCCGCATCGACGGCTTCCCCGGCGTCTGCCGCGAGCCGTTCGGGAACAAGGGGCACGCCGTAGGCCGTGAGGAGCGCCCGCGTCGCCGGCGGATCGAGCCACACGTCGTCGGTGCGTGCGAGCGCTGCGTCGACGAGGTTGCGCGCTGCGCTGCGGTCGACAGCGTCGAGGACGGGGACGCTGCCCGCCGGTCGACGCAGCCAGTCGGCGCGTGAGGCCGCAATTCCGAGTGCGCGGGCCGCCGACTCCGGATAGGCGAAGGTCGCAACCGGCGATCCCGGCTCGGTGAGTGTCACCGGCGTGCCGTCGGCGCTGACGACGACGGCGAGCACCGGCTTCTCCGTGTGTTCGCGCTCGAGCGTCTCGCGCATCGCGCCTGCGACCTCGTCGGCGCCGGCGACAACAGGCGGGACGAAGAGCACGATGATGGCGTCGATGCCCGGATCGCGCAGAACATGTGGGAGAGCATCCGCATACGTCGTGGCGGTCGCCGAGCCGAGCAGGTCGACCGGGTTCGCGACGCTCGCCTCGCGCGGGAGCACGGCAGCGAGCGCTTCACGCGTCTCCGGCGTCAGCTCGGGCAACTCGAGCCCGGCCGCGTCGCACGCGTCTGCGCAGAGGATGCCGAGGCCGCCGGCGTTCGTCAGCACGGCGACTCGGCGGCCTTTCGGAAGGGGCTGGCTCGACAGGAGCGTGGCGACGTCGACGAGCTCCTCGAGGTTCCGCGCCCGCAGCACGCCTGCGCTCTGGAACAGCGCCTCGACAGCAGCGTCCGAGCCGGCCAGCGCTGCGGTGTGCGAGCTTGCCGCGCGCGCGCCGGCGCTCGACGTGCCTGCCTTCAAGGCGACGATCGGCTTCCGCCGTGCGAGGCGGCCGGCGACACGGGCGAACTTCTGCGGATTGCCGAAGGACTCGAGATAGAGCAAGACGACGTCGGTGTCCTCGTCCTCCGCCCACCACTCGAGCAGGTCGTTCGAGGAGACGTCGGCCTTGTTCCCGATCGAGACGAAGGCGGAGAAGCCCAGGCCGCGCTCCGAAGCCTTCTCGAGCAGCGCGAGCCCGAGCGCGCCGCTCTGGGAGGAGAACGCGATGCGGCCCGGCGGAAGTGCGCGCGGCGCGAACGTCGCATTGAGCCCGAGCGCGGGGACGGCGATCCCGAGACAGTTCGGGCCGACGAGCCGTGCGCCATGCGCTCGCACGAGCGAGAGCAGCTTCGCCTGCCGCTCCGCTCCTTCCGAGCCCACCTCGGCGAAGCCGGCGGAGATGACGCAGAGCGCGGGGACGCCCTTCCGCAGTGCCTCCTCCGCGGTCTCGATCACGCGTCCGCCCGGCACGCAGATGACTGCAAGCTCGACCGGATCGGGAATATCGCCGATCGTCTCGTACGCGCGCACCCCGGCGACGGCTTCGCCTGCCGAGTTGACGGGGTATGCGGCGCCTGCGAAGTCCGCGGCGAGGATGTTGCGGAAGAGCTCGCCACCGATCGAGCCGCGCCGCTTCGACGCGCCGATGACGGCGACGGTCGCAGGTGCGAAGAATGGCTTCAGCGACGCGGTGACCGCGACGTGGTCACGTTCCTCGACGCGCGCGCGGAACCTCTCGGTCACTGCGATCGGGAAGCGCACCTCGACCTCGCCGCCGCCGAGTGTGCGCGAGATCTCGAAGCCCGCGTCGTGGAAGACGGAGAGCATCGCCGAGTTCTCCGGCAGCACCTCTGCGACGAACGACTCGATGCCGGCTTCGGCAGCCCGCGCGGCAAGTTGCTCGAGCATCCTTGTCGCGGCGCCGCGACCCTGGAGATCGTCGGCGACGGTGAACGCCACCTCTGCGACGGCCGGATCACGCAGCCGCGCGAACTCGGCCACCGCGACGATCCTCTCCGCGCCTGCGTCATCGGCCAGCACGCCGACGAGCGCGCCACGGTCGACCGGGTCGGGATCGAGGAAGTGCTCGATGAGCGCCTCGTCGACATGTCGCACGCCGTGGAAGCGCAAATAGAGGCTGTGCTCCGAGAGCCCTGCGAAGAAGGAGACGAGGGCGGCCGCATCGCCGCGCGCGGGTGCCCTCAACCGCAGCGTCGAGCCGTCGCGGAGGATGACATCCACCGCGACGGCTCCTGCAGCGCTAGGCGACGCCGACAAGCGCCTCCTTGCGTCCCGGCCTGACGCCGGCCGGTGCAGCCGCGAGTACGACCTTCAGTGCGTGCGACGTGGCTGCGTCGGCGAACGTGTCGTACGCGCTCATCATCTCGTCGAGCGGGAAGTGATGCGTTGCGAACGGCAACGTGTCCAGTTTCCCTTCCGCAACGAGGTTGAGGAGCGTCGGAGTCGTGAAGGCATCCACGAGCCCCATGGTGATCGTCAGGTCGCGGATCCACAGCGTCTCGAGGTGCAGAGTCGCTGAGTGCCCGTGAACGCCGACGTTCGCAACGCGGCCGCCCGGGCGGACGAGCTCGGTGCAGAGCTCGAACGTCTGCGGGACGCCCACTGCCTCGATTGCCACGTCGGCACCGAGGCCGCCGGTCAGTTTCTTGACCTGTGCGACGACGGCTTGCGAGTCGCCGCTGTTGTTGATCGTCACGTCGGCACCGAACTCACGGGCACGTGCGAGACGGGAGTCGTCGAGGTCGATCGCGACGATGTGCGCAGGGGTGTAGAGCTGCGCCGTCATAATCGCTGCCAGCCCGATCGGGCCTGCGCCGACGATGGCGACGGTGTCGCCAGGCTCGACGCGCCCGTTGAGCACGCCGACCTCGTACGCCGTCGGGAGAATGTCGGCGAGCATGAGAACCTGCTCGTCCTCGAGGTGCGCCGGGATCTTGTAGACCGACGTGTCGGCGAACGGCACGCGGGCGTACTCGGCCTGGAGGCCGTTGATCAGGTGGCCGAAGATCCAGCCGCCGCCGCCGATGCACTGGCCGTAGCGGTGCTCCTTGCAGAACCGACAGCGGCCACACGAGGTGATGCACGAGACGAGGACACGGTCGCCGACCTCGAGGGTCGTCACCGCGTTGCCCTTCTCGACGATCGTCGCAGTCGCTTCGTGCCCGAGGATCGTCCCCGGCACGCAGGCCGGCACGTCGCCTTTCAGGATGTGCAGGTCGGTGCCGCAGATCGTCGACGAGTCGATGCGCACGACGATGTCCGTCGGCGCTTCGATCGTCGGATCCAAGACGTCGTCCCAGGACTTCTGCCCGGGGCCGTGATAGACGAGACCTTTCATTGAGAGCCTCCTAGTTGTTGCTCTCTTCCAGATTCGCGCGCGGAGAGAGCCGCAGCATCGGCGCCGGACCGGAGCCGTGCTGCGGCTTTCCCGCAGATCTACGCGGTGGTCGAGCTGAGCTCGAGCTGATGCTCGGCCGTCTCGACGGTCACGCCCGCGGGGATCGCGAGCACGGGGCAGACGCCCGCATGCAGGAGGCCCTGCGTGACGCTCCCGAGCAGCAGACCGGCGACGCGGCCGTAGCCGTGCGTGGCGACGACGATCAGTTCTGCCTCGACCTCCCGTGCGATCTCTGCGATCGCGCCGGCCGCGTGGCCGGAGGTGCTGGTGCGGACGACGTAGGTCGCGTCTAGGCCGCCGCTCCGCAGCTCCTCGACCTGGCGGCCGATCGTCTCACGCAACTCGGCTTCGTCTGCGAGCACCGGATAGCCGCCGGCGCGCCCCACGAAGATCTCGTGCACGTGCGCGACGACGAGCTTCGCCTTGTCGGTCTCGACGAGCCCGACTGCGAACGGAAGGGCCCGTGCGGCAGTCTCGGAGCCGTCGGTCGCCCAGAGGATTGTCTTGAACATGTGTGCTCCTTTCGATTCGACTTCACTCTCCACCCGGCCGGCGCCGGGGCCATCGGGGGTGGACCGGAGTCGCGGCGTGGGTTTTCCGCAGCGTTCGCTGTACGGTTCTGGCCGTGGAAGCTGCTGCCCCGACCGAAAGCCGCCTGCGCGCCCTTATCGAGGCGGGCATGGCGATCGCCTCGGATCTATCCCTGGAGTCGCTCCTCGAGCGGCTCGTCGCTGCCGCGGCCGAGTTGACCGGGGCGCAGTACGCGGCCCTCGGCGTCATCGACCCGACGGGTCAGCAGCTGGAGCGCTTCATCACGGCAGGGATCGACGACGAGACGCATCGCGCGATCGGCGACCTACCTCGAGGCCGGGGGATCCTCGGCGCTCTGATCAACGAGGCCACGCCGCTCCGCCTCCACGATCTCAGCGACGACCCGCGGTCGGTCGGGTTCCCCGCGAACCATCCACCGATGCACACGTTCCTCGGTGTGCCGATCCTGCTGCGCGGCGTCGCCTACGGGAACTTCTATCTGACCGAGAAAGCGCACGGGCACGACTTCACCGAGGCCGACCAGGAAGTGGTCTCCTTGCTCGCTGCGCAGGCGGCGGTCGCGGTCGAGAACGCCCGCCTTTACGAGGCGTCGACACAATGGTCGAGGCAGCTCGAGTCGCTGAACGAGGTCGGCAACGCACTGGCGACGGAGACAGACGTCGCGCGCCTCCTCGATCTCGTCGCGCGGCGGCTCCGGGAGCTGCTCGACGCCCGCATCGTCGCGGTGATGCTTCCGGCCGGCGACGACGAGCTCCGTTTCGCGGCTGTCGCCGGCGAAGGCGGTGAGGGCTTCCTAGGCCAGACGTTGCAGCGTGCGGCGTCGAAGAGCGGCCGGGTCTATGAGCTCGGCCGAAGCGAGCGAAGCGACTCGGTGCTCGACGATCCCGACGTGGATCACGACGTCGTGCGCGGCTTTGGCGCGCGAACCGGGCTCTGGGTTCCGCTGATCGTCCGGCAGCGAACGATCGGCCTGATTGCGATCCATGACAAGCTCGGCGCCGATGCGCGCTTCACCGACAACGACCTCCGCCTCGCGGAGACCTTCGCGTCTCGCGCCGCGGTCGCGGTTGATCTCTCCCAGCGGATCGCACGTGACTCGCTCCGGCGGATCGTCGATGCGCAGGAGCTCGAGCGTCGCCGCCTCGCCCGCGAGCTGCACGACGAGACCGGGCAGGCGCTCTCGTCGATCCTGCTCGGCTTGAAGGCACTCGAGGAGAAGGTCGAGAGCGACGAGGCGCGCCGGGCGGTCTCCGACGTTCGGGAGCTCGTGGTCGCGACGTTGCACGACGTGCGACGCCTCGCCGTGGAGCTCCGGCCGAAGGTGCTGGACGACTTCGGCCTCGTTCCTGCGCTTGAGCGGCTGATCGAGGCGTTCGGCGCCCAGACCGGGATCGGAGTGCGTTTCGAATCAGGCCTGTCGGCCGAGCGGCTGCCGGCAGAGATGGAGACCGCGCTCTATCGCATCGTCCAGGAGTCTCTCACGAACATCGTCAAGCACTCGCGTGCGCGCAACGTGAGCGTCGTGCTCATCCGGAAGCCCGGCGCCGTCGCGGCTGTGATCGAGGACGACGGCCAGGGCTTCGACCCGGCGTCGGTTCGCGACGGCGGCTTCGGCCTCGACGGTATGCGCGAGCGCGTTGGCCTGCTCGACGGCCGCTTCCAGGTCGAGTCTGTCCCGGGAGCCGGCGCAACGCTCGTCGCGGAGGTGCCGTTCGCATGAGCATCCGCGTGCTCATCGTCGACGATCACGCTGTCTTTCGCGCCGGCCTGAAGCTCCTGATCGATGCCGAGGACGACCTCGAGGCGGTCGGGGAGGCGGGGAACGCCCGCGACGCGGTGTTCCAGGCGCGTGCGCTCAAGCCGGACGTTGTGCTCATGGATGTCGTCATGCCCGACCAGAGCGGTCTCGATGTCGTCCCGACGCTTCTGCACGAGCGACCCGAGACGAAGGTGCTCGTGCTCTCGATGCAGGACGACCCGCAGTATGTGCGGCAGGCGTTCGCAAACGGCGCGAGCGGCTACATCCTGAAGGAGGCGGCCGACACCGAGGTGGTCGCGGCGATCCGTGAGGTGGCGGGAGGCAGCAACTACGTGCATCCGGCGGTCGGCGCGAGACTCATAGCGGCGGAGACCGAGGAAGCGAAGCGCGCGGAGGAGGATCCGCTCTCGGACCGCGAGCGCGAAGTGCTGCGCCTGCTGGCGCTCGGTCACACGAATCAGGAGATTTCGGCGCAGCTCTTCATCTCCGTGCGCACCGCCGAGACGCACCGCGCGCACATCATGCAGAAGCTCCGCCTGTCAAGCCGCGCTGAGCTCGTACGCTACGCGCTCGACCAGGGAGTCCTCGAGCAGTAGCCAGGAACGAAGAGAGCCGCCCGGAGGCGGCTCTCGATGTTGGGTGGGAGAAGGGTGTTACGCGGTCGGTGCGACCTGCGGTGTGGTGCCCGTCTTCGTGCTCTTGGCCGTGGCGAGCAACCTCGCCGGATTGCGGAGCGCGCCACCGATCGCGAGGATCCCGAAGCCGATTCCGGCGAGCAGGAGCGCAAACCCGACGACGATCCCGAAGAGCGAGAGCTGCTCTGCCATGAAGCTCGTGTTGAGCGCCGTGGTCAGTGCGGTCTCGGTGACCCAGAGATTGCGGAGCCCGTTGTCGACGGGGCGCTGCGTCTTCGGGTCGATGAGCGCGTACGTGTCGATGCTCGTTCCGCCGTGGCCGTCCGTGAACTTCGCGGGGACGCCGGGCTTCGCGATGAAGCGGCCCATCTGGCTGTAGGTCAGGTTGCCGGTGGACTCGAGCGTGTGAATGCGCATGTAGCTCGCAAACGCGCGGGCCCTGGCACCGGTCGTGATCGTCTTACCGGCGACGTCAACTGTCGGCAGCTTGACGGTCGCGGGAAGCCCGGCCTTCTGCGCCTCGGCCTTGATGGCCGCAGGCGTCATGTCGGACGAGCCGACGATCTGCTCGAGCTTGAGGCTGTCGCGAACCGTGCTGCGTCCGTTCATGCCCATGACGATCGAAGCGACGCCGAACGCTACGAGAACTGCCGCTGCGACGATTCCACCGATCTCGAATACCTTGCGCATAACAAACTCCCTCTTGTCGCGGCCGAGTCCCTGTCGTTCGAGCTCTGACCTTTGTGACACAAGCTTGTCCGCCCGGGGGCCGCTTCTCATCGGGGCGTCTGCTGAAGCTCGGTGCGGAGATCCCTCGGATCCGATGCGGGTTTCCCGTAATCGAACGCCTCGACGAGGCCGGCCGCCCAGTAGCGGATCGCCTCCCAGTCGCGCACGTCGCTCGCCGGCATGCGGCTGAACGGGAAGCGGAGGGCGGGGGGCTTGACAGCGCCGCCGAAGACGGCAACTGCGATCGGCTCGACCTCGGGCACGGTTGCGAGCGACCGGCGCAGCTGCGCCATCGAGGCTTCGACCTCGCGCGACTCGAGCGTGCGGGGACCCATTCCGAAGACTGCGACAGGCAGCTCGGAGAGGGCGTACTTGTGGCGTCCGAGGAGCCCGACGGCATCTGCATGCCAGCGGCCCATGTAGATCGAGCCGCCGACGACGACGCCCGTGTAGAGGCGGAGATCGTCGACGATGTCGGCCGGGAGCGTCTCGACGTCGAGACCGCGCGCCTGGAGCTCTTCGGCGACGGCGTGGGCGACCTCCTGGGTCGAGCCGTGCTTCGAGCCATACGCGATGAGAATCGTTCCGGACATCGATGTTCCTCCTTGTCGTTCCTCGCCGCCGCCGCAGGCCCGTCGCCCGACCGCGAGCCGCGACGGAGGTCACCAGGGGGACGGCTTGCCCGCGGCGTGGCGAAGAAGCTTTAGAAAACTCAGCTCGCTTTCGTGGCGACACGCGACCGAAGCGTTGCGCCGCGGACCACGAGCACCGGGCGCCGTGCCTCGCGCAGGACTGCGTGCGAGACGCTGCCGAGGAGTGTGCTCGCGACCATGCCTCGGCCGCGCGAGCCGATGACGATGAGATCCACGTCGTGGTCGTCCGCGTACGCGACGATCTCGTCTGCGGGATCGCCTGCGAGAACTTCCGACCTCACCGGCACGTGGTGCTTCTCGGCGAGCTCCACTGCCTCGTCGAGCGCGAAGCTGCGCCGCAACGCGATCTCCTCCGGGATCGGCCGGATGATCGCGCCGCAGTCGAGCTCCGTCCAGTCGATCGGTGGGATCACCTGCAGGAGCACGGCGTTCGCACCTTCGCCGGCCGCGAGCTCGAGCCCGTAGTCGACCGCCTCGTGGGACTCGGGCGATCCGTCCGTCGCGATCAGGAACGTAGACATGGGTGGATCATCCGGCGGGAGACGAGCGACGGCATCGGGGCGCTCGCCGATCGGCAGGTGGAGAAGTACCGACTACCGCCGGATGGCGGCGACACCCTCAGCGATCGCCGCCTGGGACACCGCTTCGGCGAGGGCAGGGGCGACGCTGCGGTCGAACACGCTCGGCAGGACGAAGTCGGCTGCGAGGTGATCGCGCGGCACGACGTCCGCCAGAGCGAGCGCCGCCGCGATCTTCATTCCCTCGGTGATCGCCGTCGCCCGGACGTCGAGTGCGCCGCGGAAGAGGCCGGGGAAAGCAAGCACGTTGTTGATCTGATTGGGATAGTCGGAGCGGCCGGTGCCGATCACCGCGACGAGACCCTCGATCTCCTCCGGGGTGACCTCCGGCGTCGGGTTCGCCATCGCGAACACGATCGCGCCGTCGGCCATCGTGCGGATGCCCTCGACGCTGACGGCGCCCGGCCCCGAGAGGCCGATGTAGACGTCCGCACCTGCGAGTGCCTCGTCTGCCGACCCGTGCAGCCGGCGCGGGTTCGTCTCCGCCGCGAGGGCGGCGCTGAACGGATCGAGACCGGGGAAGCCGGCGTACAGCGCGCCGTTCTTGTCGCAGCAGATGATCTCGCCCGCTCCTGCGGCGGAGAGCATCCGCGCGGTCGCCGACCCGGCCGCTCCCGCGCCGGTGACCACCACGCGGACGTCTTCGAGCCGCTTGCCGACGACGCGCAGGGCGTTTTGCAGCGCCGCCAACACCACGATGGCCGTGCCGTGCTGGTCGTCGTGGAAGACGGGAATGTCCAGGAGCTCGCGCAGCCGCGCCTCGATCTCGAAGCAGCGCGGAGCAGCGATGTCCTCGAGGTTGATGCCGCCGAAACCGGGAGCGATCGCAACGACAGTGCGGACGATCTCGTCGGGGTTGGTGGTCGAGAGGCAGATCGGCCAGGCGTCGACGCCGGCGAACTCCTTGAAGAGGATCGCCTTGCCTTCCATCACCGGCAGGGCGGCTTCCGGGCCGATGTCGCCGAGGCCGAGCACAGCGGTTCCGTCCGTGACGATCGCGACCGCATTGCTCTTGCTCGTGAGGTTCCAGACTTCGTCCGGGTCGTCGGCGATCGCTCGGCACGCACGGGCGACGCCCGGCGTGTAGGCCATCGAGAGGTCGTCAGGCGTCTTGAGCGAGACTTTCGAAGCGATCTGGAGCTTGCCGCCGCGGTGGAGCAGCAACGTGCGGTCGGCAACCCGCTCGACCTCGATGCCGTCCTGTGCGCTCACCACCGTCGTGATGCGCGCGATATGTGGCTCGTCGACGGCGAGAATCGTCACGTCTCGAACCTTCTTGCCGTGCTCGAGCCGGACGAGGTCGATCGCGTCGAGGAGGCCGCCGGCGTCGCCGATCGCTCCGGCCATGCGCGCGAACGCGCCCGGGCGATTGTCGAGGTGCACGCGAAGCGTGGCGCTGAACGCGGCGGAGGTGTGCGGCGTGATCACCCTCCGAGTTTGTGCGCCTCCGGGATCGATCGCATCCGCGGTGCTACCGGAAGGGTCTACGGGAAAGCCGCAGTCGAGATCGGGGTCTGCCGGGAGGGAATCGGAACTGCAGTCCTCTACCTTCAGGGCTCCGAACCCAGAAGGAGAGCCCAATGAACGTTCCGAGGCAGCGCACCAGCAGTACCGTCGGCTACAAGGACGCGATCTTCGGCGTCGTGACGCTGCTGCTCGGCCTGCTCGTCGCGGTGATGGGCGTCTTCGCCCTGATGATGTGGCTCGACGCGCGCAACGCGCGGCACGACGGCGCGAAGACCGCGACCACCATGCCCGGAATGGACATGAGCTCGAACGCGAATCTCGGCGCGCTCACGAGCTTTGCGGGCGCCGCGCCCGCGGACGCCGACGCGCTCGCCGCGGCGCACAAGCCTTACCCGGCGGAGCTGGCCGCAGCTCCCGCCGGTGCTGTCGCAAACGTCCATCTCGTCCTCACCGACCTGACCGTGCAGATCGCGCCGGGCGTCAAGTACGCGGCGTGGGCCTGGGCCGGCGGCGCGCCGGGTCCCGTGATCCACGTGCGTCAGGGGCAGCTCGTGAAGATCACGCTGACAAACGACGGTGCGATCCCACATTCGGTCGACTTCCACGCGGCGCGCATCGCGCCGGACAAGGCGTTCGGCGATGTCTTCCCGGGCAAGTCGGTCAGCTACACGTTCCGCGCCAACGATCCCGGCGTCTTCATGTACCACTGCGGCACGAAGCCCGTCTTGATGCACATCGCCAACGGCATGTACGGCGCGATCGTCGTCGAGCCGAGGCCCGGCGTCCTGCCGAAGGCCGACAAGAACTACGTGCTCGTCGCGAGCGAGTGGTACCTCGACTCCGATGGGCTCGGCAAGCCGGCACAGTTCAACATGGCGAAGGCGCACGCGCGCCAGCCCGACTGGATGACCTTCAACGGCTACTCGGGTCAGTACGTCAAGCATCCCCTGACGGCGAACCCGGGCGATCTCGTGCGCTTCTGGGTCGTCGACGCCGGCCCGTCGCTCGACACCGACTTCCACATCGTCGGCACGATCCTGAACACCGCCTACGCGTTCGGCGACATGAATCCCGCCGACGCGCTCCACAACGTGCAAACCGTCACGGTGCCCGCGGGCGGCGGCGGCGTCTTCGACGTCAAGATCGACGAGCCGGGTCTCTACCCGTTCGTCTCACACGCGTTCGCCGCGGTCGACCAGGGCCAGGTTGGCCTCCTCAACGTCGGCAACGTCAAGGGGACGATGTCGCACTAGCGCTGCATCGCGGCGTCGAACGCGATGCCGGACGGCGCGAAGTCCGTTCTGCGCACGAATGCGAGCGCGTCCGGCGCGCCCCAGTCGCGGGCCATGCCGCTGTCCTCCCACTCGATCGAGAGCGGGCCCTGGTAACCGATGCGGTTGAGCGCGCGGAAGAAGTCCTCGAAGTCGACGTCGCCGTGGCCGGGCGACACGAAGTCCCATCCGCGCAGCTCCTCGCCGAAGTTGAGATGCGAGCCGAGGATCGAGCGTCGGCCGTCGAGCCGCTTCTTCGAGTCCTTGACGTGCACGTGGTAGATGCGATCGGCGAAGTCGAGCGCGAACTGCGCGGTGTCGAGGAACTGGTGCGCGAAGTGGCTCGGGTCGAGGTTGATGCCGAACACCTCGCGGTTGTCGATCGCGTCGAGCGTCTTCCGCGTCGTCACGAAGTCGTACGCGATCTCGGTTGGGTGCACCTCGAGGCCGAACTTGACGCCTTCCGCGTCGAAGACGTCCATGATCGGGCTCCACCGTTCGGCGAAGTCCTCGTAGGCACGCTCGATCTCCGCGTAGTCGTTCGGCGGGAACGAATAGATCAAGTGCCAGATCGCTGAGCCGGTGAACCCGTTCACCTGCTGGATGCCGAGCCGCGCCGCCGCCCGCGCGCTGTCCTTCATCCGCTCGGCCGCGCGCTGCCGCACGCCCTCCGGCTCGCCGTCGCCGTAGATCTCCGGCGGCAGAATCGCGCGATGGCGCTCGTCGATCCGGTCGCAGACAGCCTGGCCGACGAGATGCGCGCCGATCGCCCACACGTTCAGGTGATTGCGCTCGAGGATCTCCTGGCGCGAACGGCAGTAGCCGTCGTCGGCGAGCGCCTTGTCGACCTCGAAGTGGTCGCCCCAGCAGGCGAGCTCGAGGCCGTCGAAGCCCCACGCGCCGGCCTTCGCGGCGAGGTCTTCGATCGGCAAGTCGGCCCACTGGCCGGTGAAGAGCGTGACGGGACGGTGCATCGACATTGGGCGAGTCTAATACGCCATAGAATCGCAATCGAATGGAGCCCGACCTGCTCGAGCGGTTCGCCGCGATCACGCAGACGATCCGCGAGCCCGAGCAGTTGCGCACGTACGAGTGCGACGGCCTGACGGGGCATCGCGTCGTGCCGTCACTCGTCGCGCTCCCGGGCAGCGCGGCCGAGGTGCAGGCGGTCGTGCGGCTCTGTGCCGAGGGGCGGATCCCGTTCGTCGCCCGCGGCGCCGGCACCGGGCTCTCCGGCGGCGCGCTGCCTGTCGCCGAGGGAATCGTCATCTCGCTCGCGCGGCTGACCCGCATCCTCGAGATCGACATCGAGCGCGGCGAGATCGTCGTCGAGCCGGGCGTCGCGAACCTCGACGTCACGAAGGCGGTTGCGGACGCCGGCTTCTACTACGCCCCCGACCCCTCGTCGCAGCAGGTCTGCACGATCGGCGGCAACGTCGCCGAGAACTCCGGCGGCGCGCACTGTCTCAAGTACGGGTTCACGGTCAACCACGTCCTTGCGGCCGAGATCGTGCTGCCCGACGGCGAGCTCGTCGAGCTCTCGGTCTGGGACGGCGGCCCCGACCTGCTCGGCGTCTTCATCGGCTCCGAAGGCACGCTCGGGATCGCAACGAAGCTGACGCTGCGCATCTTGCGCGCGCCCGAAGCCGTGCGCACGCTGCTCGCCGGGTTCGCGCAC
>Ga0307310_10000337_pt1 | contig 14967 bp, 11 predicted proteins | sample ER_DNA_197_FD_194502 | JGI IMG/M metagenome (GOLD analysis project Ga0307310, IMG submission 194502) | Bulk soil microbial communities from the East River watershed near Crested Butte, Colorado, United States - ER_DNA_197 | ecosystem: Environmental > Terrestrial > Soil > Floodplain | place...
AGCTGCGCTGATCACCGGTGGTGATTCGGGGATCGGCAAGGCGGTCGCGATTGCCTTCGCTCGTGAAGGCGCCGACGTGGCCATCTCGTACCTCGGCGGCGTGGAAGAGCCCGATGCCGCGGACACCGCTCGGCTGATCACCGATGCCGGGCGCAACGCCGTCTCCATCGGCGGCGACATCCAGGACGAGGCGTTCTGTCGCGCGCTCGTCGACCGCGCCAATGATCAGCTGGGGGGCCTCGACATCCTCGTCAACAACGCCGCCTGGCAGGTCTGCGGGGACTCGATCGAGGAGGTCACGACCGATGAGTGGCGGAGGATCTTCCGCACGAACATCGAGGCCATGTTTCACCTGAGCAAGGCAGCCCTGCCGCACATGCGCGAGGGCGGCACGATCATCAATACGACCTCGATCCAGGCCTTCACCCCGTCGCCGGAGCTGCTCCCCTACGCCGCCACCAAGGGTGCGATCCTGACCTTCACGAAGGCTCTGGCCCAGGACAAGGGCGTGCTCGAGCGCGGCGTCCGGGTGAACGCTGTCGCTCCGGGACCGATCTGGACCCCGCTCATCCCGTCCACCATGCCGCCGCAGAAGGCGGCGAAGTTCGGCGAGAACACGCCCCTCGGTCGAGCCGGGCAGCCCGCCGAGCTAGCACCGGTCTACGTCTTCCTCGCTTCGCCGGAATCCAGCTATATCACCGGTGAGGTGATCGGCGTCACCGGCGGCCGCCCATTGGGCTGAGGGCGCGCGAACGCCGGGACTCTGCAAGGACGGCGCCCATTGACCCGCGGCCGACGAGGTGTTCATCGTCAAGGTCCGTGAGGGGAAGCTCGCGGATCCGACTCGGGTGATCGTTCCCGAGGGATAGGCGCGCCGGGGAGCGCCGGTCGGCATCCGCCGGTGCTGGCAGTACACTCGGCCAAATGGCGAGTCCCGAGCAGCGCAAGACGGTCACTATCGTCTTCTGCGACCTCACCGGGTCGACGGCAATGGGCGAACAGCTCGACCCCGAGTCGCTCCGCCACGTCCTGCGGCGCTACTACGCGCGCATGCAGGCCATCCTGACCGCGCACGGCGGGAGCGTCGAGAAGTTCATCGGAGACGCGGTCATGGCGGTCTTCGGGGTCCCCGCCCTGCACGAGGATGATGCGCTGCGCGCCGCGCGGGCCGCGTGCGAGATGCGCGACTCGGTGGTCGAGCTCAATCGCGAGCTCGAGGACGAGTGGGGGGCGGCGATCCAGGTGCGCATCGGCGTGAATACGGGCGAGGTCGTGACCACCGCGGACCGGCAGGGTTCCGAGGGCTTCGTCGTCGGCGACCCGGTGAACACCGCGGCCAGGTTCGAGCAGGCAGCGGAGCCGGGCGAGGTGGTGATCGGCGACAGCACCTATCGACTGATCCGTGACGCGGCGGTGGCCGAGCGACTGGAGCCCCTGACGCTGAAGGGCAAGGCCCAGCCGGTCGTCGCCTGGCGCCTGCTTCACGTCGACCATCGCGCGCCGGGTCTCGCGCGACGGCTTGACTCCCCGCTCGTCGGACGGGAGCGCGAGCTGGCGATGCTCGAGCAGGCGGTGAGCGGCGCGATCGCCGGGTCGGCGGTCCACATGATCAGCATCATCGCGCCCGCCGGGACCGGCAAGTCGCGGCTGACCCAGGAGCTGGTCCGGATCATCGGGGATCGGGCCGAGATCGTGGTCGGCCACTGCCTGCCGTACGGCGACGGGATCACCTTCTGGCCGATGCGCGAGATCCTGCATTCGCTCTCCGGCATCGGCCTTGATGAGCCTGCGACGGAGGCGCTCCGCAAGCTGGAACTGCTCGTGCCGGAGAGCGACGAGGCGCCGATGATCCGCGAGCGCCTGGCCGGCATCCTCAACCTGGCCGATCCGTCACCCCATCCGGAGGAGACGTTCTGGGCGCTCCGCCGGCTCTTCGAGACGCTCGCCCGCGACCGGCCGCTGGCCATCATCGTCGACGACATTCACTGGGCAGAGTCGACCTTGCTCGACCTGATCGAGTACCTCGTCGGCTGGACGCGTGGGGTGCCGCTGATCATCGTCTGCCCATCCCGGCCTGACCTGCTCGAGCTGCGCCCGACCTGGACTGCGGCGCGGCCGGAGGCGACCTCGGTGATCCTGCCGCCGCTGGCGGAAGAACAGACCCGGGCGCTCCTCGCCAACCTGCTGGGCGGCGCCATCCCGCAGCTCCTGGCCGATCGCGTGGTCGATGCCACGGAGGGAAATCCGCTCTTCGTCGAAGAGATGGTCCGCATCCTGATCGACGACGGACACCTCGTGCAGACCGATGGCGTCTGGCAGGCCACTGAGACCGCCGGCGAGGTGACCATCCCGCCCAGCATTGAAGCGCTCCTCGCCGCGCGCCTCGATCGGCTCTCACTCCCGGAACGAGCGGTGCTCGAGCGAGCGTCCATCATCGGCCGGGAGTTCTGGTGGGGTGCCGTATCCGCCATGAGCCCGGTCGAGGATCGGCCGGGCGTCAGCGGGATGCTGCATTCGCTGGCTCGCCGGGAGTTCATCCGGCCCACGATCTCGGCCTTCATGGGCGAGGATGCCTTCCGGTTCGGCCACATCCTCATGCGCGACGCAACGTACCGGGCGATGGGCAAGCAGGCGCGAGCCACGCTGCACGAGAGCTTTACCGACTGGCTGCTGCGCAAGGTCGGGGATCGCTCGTCGGAGTACGAGGAGATCCTTGGCTTCCACCTCGAGGCGGCGTACCTGCTGCTGAAGCGCCTGGCGCCGCTCGATGAGCAGGGTCGCGATCTTGGGCGCCGCGCTGCGGCGTACCTGTCGAGCGCCGGACGGCGCGCGTTTGCGAGCGGCGACATGTCAGCAGCGGCCGCGCTCCTGCGACGCGCGAGCGAGCTGCTCCCAAAGCACGAGCTTGGTCGCCTGCGGCTCCTGCCGGACCTCGGGGAGGCCCTCCTTGAGCTGGGTCGCTTCCCCGACGCGCTCGAGATCCTGGGCGAGGCCGTCGCCCTCGCGCAGGAAGCTGGCGACGAGCCGCTCACCGAGCAGGCAGCCTTGGTTCGGCTGGCGGTGCAGCTCTACGCGCCCGCGGACGAGACGGATTGGAGCCAGGCCGTCGAGGCGGAGGTCGCTCGCGCGATCCCGATCTTCGAGCGGGCCGGCGACGAGGCGGGCCTGGCGCTTGCCTGGCGGCTGCGATACGGGCTCCGCGGCGCCGCGTGCCGGTTCGGCGACGCCGCCGATGCGGCGGTCCAGGTGATCGAGCACGCCACCCTCGCCGAGGAGCCACGGATGGCGAGCCGCGGGGCAGCCGGCTACGCCCTCTCCGCCCTGTACGGTCCGACCCCGGTGGCGGAGGCGATGGAGCGCTGCGAGGGCCTCCTGGAGCAGGTCGCCGGCGATCGGCGAACCGCCGCGCTGATCACCGCCACCCTCGCCCAGCTGCACGCGATGGCCGGTGATATCGAGGGAGCCCGAACGCTCCAGGGGGAGTCGGAGGCGATCCTCTCGGAGCTCGGCGGTGTGCTCAGCGCCTCTACCTCAACCGACTCGGCGCGGATCGAGCTGCTCGCCGGCGACCGAGAGGCGGCGCGGGACGCGCTGCAGGCCGACTACCAGGCTCTGAAGTCGATGGGCGACCAGTTCCTGGCCGCGAGCGTCGGCGGCATGCTCGCCCACGTCCTCTACCTGCTGGACGACATCGCCGGAGCCGAGACGGTCGCGCGAGAGGTCCAACAGCTCGCCGCGGTGGACGACGTCGACGCGCAGGCAGCATGGCGCTCGATCCTCGGGCTGGTGTGCGCGCGACATGGGGCTGCTGACGAGGCCGTGCAGCTCGCGAACGAAGCAGTGGCGCTGCGTCGCGAGACCGACTCACCGACCCTGCTGGCTGCGGCCCTGGCGGACTTCGGCGCTGTGCTGGACCTCGTCGGCCGCGATGACGATGCCCGCGCGGCTCGCGAAGAGGCGTTGCGCCTCTACGAGGCGAAAGGAGACAGCGCCTCGGCGGCGCGCCTGCAGCTGGCGGCCACCTCCGTCTAGATCCCCGCTACCAGCCCTTGATCAGCCCGTTGTGCTTGAGATAGAGGGTCACCAGCACCGTCGTACCGTCAAGGCTTCCGGCAGTGCGGCACGGGAGCTCGGACGCGGCCGGGGGCGCCGATGAGCAGGTCTTGCTGATGACCTGCGACGTGTTGCCGAAGATGTGAACGATCTGGATCGTCTTTTCGCTGACCCCATTGGGCAGCTCCCCGGCGCTCCAGGCCACGGTCACCTTCAGGTACGGGCTCACGTCTGCCCCACCCAGGACCGACAGGTCCGAGCCCTGGCCGAAGCACTTCGAGGCCGACTTGAAGCTCGCCGGGCAGACTGCCGCAGGCACATCCCTGATGGTGGCGAGGGTCCCCTGCGCGGCGGCACCTGGGAACGTCAGCTGCGTGCCGTGCGGATTGGCCGCACCCAACCCGGTGAGCCCGGTATCCACCGTCGCGAGGCCCGCGAGGATGCTCTCCGGCAGCAGGGTCGCCACGCCAAGGTCGAGGTTATCTTCCACGGTCACGGAGGCGAAATTGCTGAAGGTGTCCTGGTGCGACGCGTGCGACGAGTCGTTCGGCCCCTCTCCGGTCGTCACCGTGATCGTATCGGTCACCACCGTGCCGACCGCACCGGCCTGGTATAGAAACAGGAGCCGAGCGCTGTCGCTGCCGCCGGCAAAGGAGCCGAGCGAGCAGCTCTGGGCATCACATGGCACGCCGTCGACCCAGGACTTCAGAAAGGTCCCAGTGGAGGCCGACGAGGCCGCGTCGACATGATTCACCGTGCTCGAGCCGGTGTAGGTCACGTCGACGATGAAGAGCACGGCCTTGCCCGGACTCACATTTGGCGAGGGCGAAGCCGATACGGCGACCTGCACACTCGGGCTGGCGGCGAGAATCGGAACGGCAAGAGCGACGGGCATGAGCACACCAAGGATGGCGGCGAGCACTACCCGGGAGATGGCGCGAAGCACGGGGGTCCCCTTCACGAAGCTCGGGCACACAGGTTAACGCCGCCGGTGGCGGCGCTGGGGCGCGAGTATATGCCTACGCTTAGGGGCCGTCTACACCGATCTGGTGCGGTCTGGTGCCCTCTGTCACCGAACCCGGTGGTCGATCCCCATGCGCTTCGGCCAGATGGCGACCGGCTGTGGCACCGGCTGAGGGACGGGACGGGCGGCGCCCATGCGGCCGAGGCGGGTGGCGAGATCCGGCTCCAGCTGGTACCAGAGGCGAGGAAATCGTCGGTACAGGCGGGGAAGGGTTCGATCCATGACCGCCAGACCAGCAAGCAGCGTGCCGTCGGCGAGGGCATTCGCCGAACGTCGGGGTGCGGATCTTCCGACGCGCGTGGCAGACTGCCTCCCTCAGGAGGGATTGACGCTGACCACGACCGATTGCGACCGATGCGGCCAACCAATCGCGGCCGGCGCACGCGCCTGCCCGTATTGCGGACAACCACGGAGCGCCGAGGGCCTCTCCCTGGCCGCAAGCGCGATGGTGGTCCTGTCTGTCTGCGCGATCCTGTTATTCGGCGGTGTCACCTTCGCCGTTCGGGAGCAGCCGGTCGCAGTCGGATCGGCATCGCAGGCGCCGTCGGCCAGCCCAGCGGTCGCCGTCGCGCCATCCCCGACCGCGAAGCCGTCGGCGGCCCCGGGCACCTATCTTGTGGGCGACGGCGAGAGCATCTTCAGCGTCGCCGAAGCGACCGGGATCGACGCCAACCTCCTGATCTACTGGAACGCCGACGCGTACCCGAGCCTGGGCCTCACCCCCGCGCTCACGGCCGGCTGGGTCCTCCAGCTCGCTGGACCGCTGCCCGCCACGCCGACGCCCGAGCCATCGCGCCCGTCGCGGACCTACAGCCCCTACCCGATCCCGAGCCTGCCGCCGGTCGCCGGGCTGCCGTCGATCCCGACCATCGACGGCACGATGTTCTCCGGCCCGACCCAGGTGCAGACCTACGAGATCAACGGGATTACGCCGAACGAGCTCGTCCGGTCGATCGCCACCAACGGGCCGCCGGACGCGTGGACCGGCGGACATGCGGAGGCGACCACCCGGGTCCACGTCTCGTATCAGTTCCGGGAGCGCACATTGGGCGGGAGCTGCGAGATCGTGCCGGACAGCCCGACACCGATCTCCCTTTCGTATACGGTCACGATCCCCCACTGGGCGCCGCCGCCGGGCGCAACCGCGACCACGCGACAGTGGTGGATCGACGAGCTGACCACGACCGTCGTACACGAAAACCACCATGTCGAGATCTGGCAGTCGTACGCGCCCGCCTTCAACGATGCGGTGCTCAACGGAACGTGCGATGGTCTCGCCGCGGACCTGGACTCTATTGCACTGAAAGCGAACACCGATAACTGCCAGTTCGACCTCGATGAGTACGGCACCGCCGCTGGGCTCAGGCTCGAGGATTGCCTCGCGTCCCACTAGCCGGGCATCGACGGCATCGATGATGCAGCCCTGGAGCGTGTACACACGCAGAGGGGAAAAGCATGTACGAACGCACGACTGTTCTTGACATCTGGGCCTATCCCGACCCCATCTGGTCTTCGATCGACCTGAGCGGTTTCAAGGTCGACGCGACTGATGGCGAGGTCGGCAGCCTCGAGGAGACCACCCAGATCGGCTCCGGTGAGCTGGTTGTCAACACCGGCCCATGGATCTTCGGTAAGAAGGTCATGCTGCCCGTTGGTGTCGTTTCGGGCATCCACCCGGACGATCGCAGGGTCAAGGTCAATCTGACGAAGGATCAGATTCAGGGAGCCCCTGAGTTCCACGAGGATCGGCGTTTTGACGATGCCTATCGCCAGGAGCTCGGGCGCTATTACATGAACCGCCCGGCCGGGCCTGATTTCGGCAAGGACGACCGTTCTCTCTAGCTCCGGCTTCTGACCGATAGCCGCCGCTCCGGGGAGGGAGCGGCGGCTTCGTCGTTTTGGACCCGCCCGATCAAGCCTCAGTGTAAAGGACGAGCACCTCGGTCGGCTCGCTCTTTCCCTTGAGCGCGAGCCGCCGGCGCTCGACGTCCACCTCGGCCAGATGTGCCGCCTCGGCGGCGGCGACCGTCACGAGGATCTCGCCGGCGGCCGCAGCGGAGGCGAGCCTGGCGGTGGTGTTCACGCTGTCGCCCACGGCGGTGATCTGGGTGTGCGATCCCTCCCCCACCGCTCCGACCCAGGCCGTGCCGCTGTGAACCCCGGCGCCCAGCGGAATCCACGGCCCGGCGGCATCGCCGTGGCCCGTTGCCTCGAGGAGGGCGCGCGCGGCGTCGATCGCCCGAGCCGCGTGACGATCTCCGGCGAGCATCGGGAAGAAGAGGGCAACCAGCTCATCGCCCACGAATTTGTCGATCGACCCCTCATTTGCGATGACGACCTTCGCGGCTGTGTCGTAGAAGCGGTCCAGGATCCTGCTGAACGCGCCAGCGGAAATCCCCTCCGCGATCGATGTCGATCCGCGGATGTCCGCGAAGAGCAAGGTGACCTCGATCTCCGCGCCCCCGTGATGCGCCGCCAGGAACGTGAAGCAGGTCATGCACATGGTCGGGCTCTTGTCCGAGCGACCTTTGCCGATCATGCGCATGACCGGAGCTCCGAACCCGGAGAAGGGCGCCGCGCACATCCGACAGCGAGGATCGCTGGGGATGTGCGAAAGCAGGCGCCGAGCCTTGCGCTCCATCCCGGCCCCGTTGGTCAGGAAGTCACGCCAGAACTCCTCGGTCTCGATATGTGGAGGCGGGGTGTCACTCACGATCTCGCATTGTGGAGCCGGCCGTCAACGACGTGGCCCCCGTCCGCGGGGATTGCGGACGGGGGCCATTCCCCCAGAGCAGCGCCGGGTCAGGGCGCGGAGGTGATCGACCCGAAGAGGCCGTTCTCCTCGTCGTTGGGACCCGCTGCGAAGTAGAGGGTGGTGGTCGGCCCGGAGCCGGTCGTCACGTTCCCGTTCCCGAAGCCGATCCCCCAGAGCCCATCGATCGTCAGCCGGTGGTGGTTCGGCGTCTTGAGGTGGCCGCGGGCCTCCCAGCCGCTGGACGTCGCCGCGAAGGCGTTGATCGCCCCGTCGCCGAAGTTCCCGACCAGGAGATCACCGCTGAACTTGCCGAATCCGGTAGCCGGTGCCCAGGCGAGCCCCCACGGCGCGTTCAGGTCGCCGCCGGACGCGACGCGACCCAGGAAGTTGCCATCCGTGTCGAAGGCGCTCACGTAGCCGAGCCCCGGCCCCGCGATCTCGTCCTCCGCGTCGGCATCCTGCATCGCATACGTGACATACAAGGTCCCCGCGATGTTCTGCACGTTGAACGGCGCGAAGCCGGCCGGGATGCTGGGATCGGTGAAGTCACCCGGCAGGGTCGTCACGAGCGCATAGCTGGCGTCGTAGACGTCGATCGCTCCATTGTGGAAATCGGCGGCATACAGGTAGTTGTGCGCGTCTCCGGCGACGCCGATCGCCAGCCCCTTGTAGATCGCGTCCGCGTGCGCGCCGCCGAGGAGGGCATCCGTGCCGGCGCCGACCGTCGGATTCCAGCCCAGGATCTGGCCGCCTTCGGTCGCGAAGATGAAGAGCGCCGCTGCGGTGTTGGTGCCGTCGCTGACGGCGAAGTCCGACGTACCGTTGAAGATCACACCGGTGGGACCGCCTGCCACCCCGACGACCCGGGACTGGATCGACCCGTCACCGCGATACAGCGTCGACTTGTTGGTGTGGTTGTCCGCCACCCACCACGGGGAGCCGCCGCTGGCCGCGATGCCCCAACCGTTCCTCAGGTTAGGGTCGACGAAGGTGGCGACTCCGGTCTGGTCCGAGACAAGGTTGTGGACGGTGTAGGCGTTGTTCGCCTGGATATTGCTCGCGGCGCTTGGCAGCGCGAGCGCCAGCACCAGTGTCGCGGAGAATGGCAGCGCCAGCGAGGGTCTCAGGATCCGCATCGAGTCTGTCCTTCCTTGAGCTCGGGCCTACCAGTTCGTACTGGGGCGGTTACGCGTCATCTGGCACGATGGGCGCGTCATGGCAGGCAAGAAGGCAAAGACCGATGCCGGCGCCGATCCGGATCGGCTGATCCGCCAGAAGGCGGGTTCCTATCGCACCGCTGACGATCGGTTCGAGGTTCACCAGGAAGGGCTTGGCTGGTTCGTGCTCGACTCGGCGCAGGCCAACGAGTTCGGCCAGCCGCTCATTCACGGGCCGTTCGAGACGATGGCGCTCGTGCGCGAGTCACTGCCCGGCGCACGCAAGACGAAGCCGATGCGGCGCGGCAAGCCGCCGCGACGCGCGACGGCCAAGCCCGAGCCGCCACCTCCCCCGCCGAGCTGGATCGATGCCCTGCCGTCGAAGGAAGCGAGCGAGGTCCGTAGCCTGATCCGCGCGCTCGAGCGCGATGGGCTTCCCGACGCGGAGGAGCTCGTCCGCAGAGATCGCGAGGGATTGCTGCCGGCGGTCGCGGTGCAGCTTATCGAGCGGCGGCTTGCGGAGCTGGTGACCGAGCTGCCGGCGAAGGAGCGCGAGGTGGGCGACCGGCTTGTCCGCGGCGTCGCCGAGATCCTTTCGGCAGACGGCACGACGCGCCGCGACGGCCTACCGGGATGGACGCTGGTCGAGATTGGTCCCCAGGGAGAGCCGCCGAACCGCCGGATCGTGCTCCGCTAGGGCCAGAGGGGATCGGTCGGCTCGAGCCGCGGCAGGGCGTCCCAGTCGCTGCGGATCGGGCTGAAGACGTCGATCACCACGGCGCCGTCCGGACCCGCCTGCGCCTCGTGTGGAACGTTGCCCAGGATGCGCCAGGTGCCGCCCGGGCCGAGCGTGCGCTCCTCCGAGCCCACGCGGAACCGCATCTCGCCCCTGATCACCAGGCCGTTCTGCTCATTGGGGTGCCGATGCTCCGGCACCATCGCCCCGGGATCGAGCTCGACGACGGCAAGGGTGACCTGGCCCCCCTGCACGCGCCGGGCACGGACGTGGTCCCAGACCTGGATGGGTGCAATGTCGCAGAGGTCCGTCAGATCTGTCATGGGGGAACGATAAGCGCCTTCGCCCGCGCGAGATACGGATGGGCGCCCAGCTCCTCGAAGGTGGCCTCGGCCCCAGCGAGCAGGCTCGCGTCACCGCGCTCCTCGGCGAGCCAGAGGCGGATGCGCGCGAGGTCGAAGGTGCGGTGATGCTCCTCGAGCGTGGGCAGCGCGGCCACGCGCCCGGGGAAGCGTGCGGCGTTCTGCAGCGAAGGCGGCGACAGTCCCAGCCGGCGGCAGAGTGAAGCCAGCTGCTCGACCGCGGCGCCGAACAGCGCCCGACGCACGGCATCGATGGATGGCTCGCCGCCGACCCCCACCGCGGCATCCAGCCCGGGCGCGAACCCTGCCAACAGCTCGACGCCGGCGGGATGGTCGGCCCGCTGGCCTGCGGCGGTCACCAGGTCGGCCGCCTCGAACAGGAACCAGGCGCTCAGCGTGCCGTCGGCGGTCGATCCCGGCTGCTCGGTCGCGCGACGGAGGATCGCTACGGCATCGGCATCGTTGCCAAGCGCTGCCTGGGCATGTGCCGCCGTCACGAGGGTCGGCATGATCGCCTGCTGGTCGCCGATGCGGACCGCGATATCCGGCCCGTCCGCGAGAAGGGTCGCGGCCTCGTCGTATCGGCCGCGGTAGTTCGCGAGCTGCGCTCGCAAGGTTGCGATCGAGGTCTGGATGTACTGCCCTGCGCGCGTCCACTCGATGGTGCCGATCTCCGCTTCCGCCTCCGCCCAACGCCCGGTGACGAGGAGGAACTCGGCGTGTCCTGACCGGATCCATTGGTCGAAGACGCCGCCCGGGATCGTGCGCTCCGCGTACGCGAGGGCCTCGTTCAGCAGCTCCTCGGCGCCGCCGTAGCCAAATGGAAAGACGCGGTTTCCCTGACCGCTCATGTTCGCGTAGGCGCGCCCGGCGTCATCGGTGAGTCCGTTCTCCAGGGCGAGCTCGAGGCTTCGGCGCAGATACTCGTGGCCGGTCTCGTCGCCGACGCCCCACAGGCACATGCCCAGGTTGTTGTAGGCGTGCGTCAGCGCGCCCGTCGCCGCCGACTGCTCCGCGACGGCAATCGCCTTACGGGCGAACTCCTCGCCCCGCTGGTATTCGGGCTTGAGCATGAGGATCTGCGATTGGAAGCTGTACGCATATGCCAGCTCCGGAGTGGGCGGGAGCCGTTCAAGACCGGCGATGGCCAGCTCGATCTCGCGCTCTGCCTTGAGAGGATCACCCTGGAGCCAGTAGTAGCGGCTGAGCGTGCGGCGGCCATTCAACGCCGCCACCTCGGCCCCAGCCTGCTCGTAAAGCGTGACCGCCTCGCGGAGCAGGTGAATCGGCTCATCGCTGCCCGCGCCAATCAGGTAGGTCTGCCGTGCGGCGGCTTCGAGCATCTGCGCATGACGCGCGGGGTCGTCCTTGAACGCTTCCGCGGCTTGCAGGAACCAGCCCTTCGCCTCCGTGCCGGCATTCAGGCGCTCGGCCCGCTCCCCGGCGAGCGGGAGATAGTGGCGTGCCTTGTCCGGGTTGTCGCTGTCGCGGTAGTGCTGGGCAAGCTCGGCGACCTGCTCCTCGCGGCCATGCTCCTCGAGCCAGCGCGCGATCCGACCGTGCAGCTCGCGCCGAGTGCTGAGCAGCAGGCTCCGATACGCCACCTCGTGAATGAGCGGATGTCGGAAGGCGAGGACGCGCTCGCCCCCGTCGGCCGCCCTCGGGACGATTAGCTCCGCCCGCTGCAACGTGCGGAACGCGTCATCGGTGTCGTCCGTGGCCAGGCTGGCGACGAGCTCCTCCGAGAATTCCGAGCCCACGACCGCGGCGAGCTGCAGCGTCTGCCGCGCGTTCGCGGGCAGCCCGTCCAGGCGGGCGAGCAGCATCTCGTGGATCGTCTCCGGCAGACGATGTCCCGGCTCGCTCGTCGCCTGGCCCTCGCCCCGCAGCAGCTCCTCCAGGAAGAGCGGGTTGCCGGCAGAGCGCGCCAGCACGCGCTCGGTGAGCTCCGCCGAGACCCGCGTGCCCGGCGCGAGCTGCGCCGCCAGCTCGCGACCCTCCTCGGGGAGCAGCGCGCGCAGGTTCAGCTGCTGATAGAAGCTCTTCCCCTCCCAGCCGTGCGTCCATCCCGACCGATATGACGTCAGCAGCGCCACGGGCAGCTCCTGCACCGCGTCGAGCAGCTCCTCCACCACCGTCAGGCTGGCGGGATCGGCCCAATGCAGGTCGTCGAGGATCACGAGCAGCGGCTGACGCTGCGAGATCGAGCGCACGAGTGCGACGACGGCGTCGATGAGCAGTCGCTGCCGTCCCGCCGGTGAAACCTCGGCCAGGCGCGGGTCGTCCTCCGTCTCCTCGCGCATGGCGTCGAGAACGGCGGCCCAGCGCTCGAGCGTGGCTGGATCGGCCTGGACGCCCAACCCCTCAAGCGACGCTGCCGCGCTGTCACCCGGCGCACGCGCCAGGAGCTGCGGGACGAGCTGCTCGACGAGGTGATACGGAAACGCGGCCGCATATGAGCGCGAGGTTGTCCATACGGTCGCGAAGCCGTTCGACTCCGCCCGCTGCCGCGTCTCGAGCGCCAGCCGCGTCTTCCCGATCCCGGGCTCCCCCACCAGCGCCACGACCAGGCCACGCCCGCCCGCCGCTTCCTCCAGCGCCGAGTCGAGCATGGTGCGCTCCCGCACGCGTCCCACCAGGCGCGCCTCTCCGCCGCGCAGGCGCGGCTTCTCGGGGAGCTCGCGCTCCAGGCGCCAGGCCTCGACGCTGTCGGCCCGACCCTTCAGCGCCAGCTCCGAGAGGGGGGCAAAGGTGAAGGCCTCCGCGCTGAGACGCCGCGTGCTGCCGCCCACCAGGATCTCGTTCGGTTGCGCGGTCTGCTGCAGTCGAGCGGCGACGTTCACGGCATCCCCGCTGACGGTGTAGTCCCCCGCCTGCGGACCGCTCCCCATGCCGCCCACCACCTCACCGGTGTTGACGCCGATGCGGACCTCCAGTCCCGAGCCCAGCGCCTCCACCGCCTCGCGGATGCGAAGCGCGGCACGGAGTGCCCGCTCGGCGTCGTCGTCGTGCGCCTGCGGCGCACCGAAGACCGCCATCACCGCGTCGCCGATGTACTTCTCGACGCTTCCGCCGTACCGCTCGACCTCGCCGGATACCGCGGCGAAGTACGAGCGCTGGATCTCGCGCACCGCCTCGGGATCGCTCGTCTCCGCACGACCGGTGAAGCCCACCAGATCGGCGAAGAGGGCGGTCACGAGCCTGCGCTCGTCGGCAATCGTCATATCACTGATCCGCAGGGACGAGGCCCTGAGCGTTGTAGATGACCTCACCGTCCGCATCGACGAGCTGCCAGCGCATCGACTCGAGCGGCAGGTAGTGTCGCAGTGCGATGACCCAGGAATGGCTCGCCAGATCGACCAACTCGGCCCGACCTTGCCGCTCGAGCATGCGCACCGATGCCACATTGGTCGGACCGGTGCCAAAGACGAACATATTCCAGTTCATCCCCGTGTCACCCTCAAAGGAGACCATTCCCACCAACCCTCCGTCGACCGTCTGCGCGTCGCTGGCTGCTGTGCCAACCTCCCAACCGCCGCGGCCATTCGCAACCATGGTCACGAGCTCCACACCGATGCCGCCGCCGCCCGGCCGAACAGCTAGCGCTGTAGCGTCATCGAGCACCAGCATCGACTGCGGGTCGAGGTGGTACATCGCAGCCAGCGATTCGACGGAGGGTGCCTCCGTTCCGCAGGCGGCCAGCAATCCAGCAATGGCGATGGCGATCCCGACGCCAGGTCGGACCCTCCAAAGATGAACCGATGAATCCTTCACCCGAGGATCGTACTGCCGAGCCGCTTGGCCCTATCTGTAACCGGCCTTGCTACAGATGTGTCAGGGCGACGGCTCGAAGACCACCACGCTGTCCGGCTCGAGCTCGGGCCACACGTCACGGGCGCGGAGCGCGAGCCAGATGGCCCAGATCGGAAGAAGGATCCCCGCGGTCAACGCGATCATCAGCAGGTCGAACGGGCTCACCGCGAAGAGCGGCATGACCGAGGCGATGAGAAAGAGGACGGCGATCGCCAGCGAGAGCCACCGCCAGCCGCTCGGCATCCCCGCATCCTGCCCCAGGCCTCCGGCGGCGATCAGGCCAACGGCCGCCGCAACGATCGCGCCGGAGACTAGCCATGTCTGGATGCCCATGACGATGTTGAATGCCATCAGCCGTGACATGAGCTCCTCGGCGAGGAGGCCGCAGTCGCAGTAGTGCGGATCGGTCGCGACCGGCGTGGCTCCGATCTGGATGAGCTGTGCGGCGGCCCCAAGGCCACCCGCAGAGAGGAAGGCCGCGCTTACGAGGCCTCGTCGCGCGTCGTCGGGGTCGGCCAGGCGCGCCAGCACCGGGCCAAGGCCGCCGGTAGCCAGGAAGCCGATGGCGTACAGCGCGGTCCCGCCGAACACGATCGGCCACTGGCTCTGCTGGAACTCGAAATCGGCGACGATCCTGTCCGGGAAGTCGGCCTTGGGCTCGGGCGGAGTGCCCAGCACGTTGAGCGCCACGAGCAGCAGCGCGATGGTGCCGGCGATGAACGTGATCGCCAGCGTCCATGCCAGGACCCGGGCGAGCGAAGGCCACTCTATGCGCGACATCTGACCCTCCGACGGCTGGGACTGGGCGGCGCCTCGCATCTTCGCTCCCCATAGACCGATTCGTCTATCCCCCGCCCGCGGGCGCCGTGAGTCGGCCGGATTCTCACGGAGCGAGCGTTACGCGAGGTCGGCGAGTGCGAGCTGTCATTTCGGGCCGGTCCTGCATCACCCGGTGGGAATCTGGACTGTTTGCGGGCCTCGACGCCGAGTAACGCTCACCTGGTGGGAATTGGGACGCTTCGCGCGCCGCCGCGCGCGCCGCCTGGGGGGCGGGCTGGACGATCTGT
>Ga0307310_10000338_pt1 | contig 14963 bp, 12 predicted proteins | sample ER_DNA_197_FD_194502 | JGI IMG/M metagenome (GOLD analysis project Ga0307310, IMG submission 194502) | Bulk soil microbial communities from the East River watershed near Crested Butte, Colorado, United States - ER_DNA_197 | ecosystem: Environmental > Terrestrial > Soil > Floodplain | place...
GGCCCATGGCAGACCGCGGAACCTCCTCGCCGCAACACTGTGTTTCCTGCTTGGCAGCGCTGTGATCTTGCTCCTCGGGACCTGGTTGGTGTACAGGTTTGGCGTCACGCCGGACCTGCCTACCGCGACGCTCCATGTCGTGGACAAGATGCTGGGCGAGGCGGGGCTGGTCAGAAGCGATGTAGTGCGGGCTCCGCTCTGGGTCACGATCTTGTTAGACGTGATGGCCGCGGCGGTGATTCTTATCTCCACCTATCTGCTCTTCAAGCCGCCGCCCGAGACCAAGACTCTCAACGCAGTGGACGAGGCCCGGGTGCGGACCTTGTTGCGCTCCTTCGGCGAGTGGGATTCGCTCGGTTACTTCGCCACTCGACGTGACAAGTCGATCGTGTGGAATACCGGCAACGCAGCGACAGCCCAGGCCGGCGTTTCTTACCGAGTGATCGGTTCGGTGAGCTTGGCCAGCGGAAATCCGGTGGGTGATCCCCAGCACTGGGCGTCGGCGATCGAGCAGTGGCGCAAAAAGTCCCGCGCCAATGGTTGGTCGATGGCCGTAATGGGGGCCGGCGAGCTTGGCGGCGCCGCGTACACGGAGGCGGGCCTGACTGCTTTCGAGATCGGCGACGAAGCGATCCTGGACATGCGCTCGTTCTCCCTCAACGGCCCTGGCATGAAGTCCGTACGCCAATCCGTCAGCCGGCTGCAACGCCGCGGCTACACCACAACGATGGTCCGGCACGGCGATGTCGACCCCGTGCACTTCGACGAGCTGTCCAACTCCGCCTCCCAATGGCGAGGCGACGGCGGTGACGAACGAGGCTTCTCGATGGCGCTGGGCCGCCTCGGGGATCCGCTGGACGCCCAATGCGTGCTCGTGGAGGCGCACGATGCCGAAGGCAACCTCCGAGCGTTCCTCAGCTTCGTGCCATGGGGTCGCAATGGCCTCTCGCTCGATCTGATGCGCCGCGATCCCACCGCAGACAACGGTCTGGTGGAGCTCATGGTGGTCTCCCTGGCGGATCGGGCCGCAGTGTTCGGCGTCGGCCGGATGTCGCTGAACTTCGCCATGTTCCGCGAGGCTTTCGAACGGGGTGCAGAGCTCGGCGCCGGGCCCATCGCCCGACTGTGGCGGCAAGCACTCGTCTTCGCCAGCCGCAACTGGCAACTGGAATCCCTCTATCGCTCCAACGCCAAGTACCAGCCCGAGTGGCAGCCTCGCTATATCTGCTTCGAGTACCCCTCTGACCTGCCACGTGTCGGAACGGCCGCGGGCAGCGCCGAGGGCTTTCTGACGCGGCCGTCGCTGGCGACGTTGAGGGGGCATGGGAAAGAACCAGGAGCGGGTGCGCTGGAACGGGCGGGCGAGGAGTACGCGGCTGAGGTAACCGCACACATCCCAGACGAACCTGATGCCTTCGCTGAGGCCATGTCCTCCGAAGGACTGCCAGAACAGGTCCGGGTACGCCGCGAGAAGCTGGCTCGGTTGCGAGCAGAGGGTGTCGATCCTTATCCCGTGACCTTCCCTCGTACGCACACGCTCGCGCAGGTTCGGGCGGAGGCCGGTGAGGTGCGGCCGAATACCCGCACCGGACGGAATGTCTCGGTCGCCGGGCGTGTCATCCTCAGTCGAGACGGCGGCAAGCTCTGTTTCGCCACTCTGCGAGACGGCACCGGCGACTTGCAGATCATGATCGCTCTCGACGCCGTTGGGCCTGAGATGCTGCTGCGCTGGCGGCGTGATGTCGATCTTGGTGATCAGGTCGGTGTCGCAGGCGAGGTGATCACGACGAAGCGCGGCGAGCTGACGGTCCGCGCTGAATCGTTCGTGATCACCAGCAAGGCAATTCGTCCGCTGCCCGACAAGCACAAGGGGCTCACCGATCCCGAAGCTCGCGTCCGAGCACGCTATGTCGACCTGATTGTGCGACCAGAGGCTCGCGAAGTGGCCTATATCCGTTCGACCGTCGTCCACAGTGTGCGCGACTCGCTACATACTCGAGGCTTCACCGAGGTCGAGACCCCGGTGCTGCAGCTCATCCATGGCGGGGCTAATGCCCGGCCCTTCGAGACCCACATCAATGCCTATGATCTTGAGCTTTACTTACGGATTGCGACTGAGCTGCACCTGAAGCGCCTCATCGTCGGCGGCATGGAGAAGGTATTCGAGGTCGGCCGGCAGTTCCGCAACGAAGGGGTGGACTTCAAGCACAATCCTGAGTTCACGTCGTTGGAGGTTTATGAAACCTATGGCGACTACAACACCATGCGGGTACTGACCCAAGAGATCATCCAAGAGGCCGCAACGGCGGTCTACGGCTCACCCATTGCCCGCCGGCCAGAATCCGACGGCACGATCACTGAGTATGACCTGTCGGGCGACTGGCCGGTCAAGACCATCTGCCAGGCGGTATCGGAGGCTCTAGGCGAAGAGATCACACCGGACACACCGGCTTCGGTGCTACACCAGCATGCTCGAGAGATCGGGCTGGAACTCGAACCAAGCGCCACCTGGGGACATGTCCTCGAGGAGATCTACGGCGAACTGTGCGAGAGCACGACGACGACGCCGGTCTTCTACACCGACTTCCCCAAGGAGAATTCTCCCCTCGCCCGCGAGCATCGCGACGATCCACGGCTGGCCGAGAAGTGGGATCTGGTCATCTTCGCATCCGAACAGGGCACGGCGTACTCGGAGCTGACCGATCCGCTCGAGCAACGAGAGCGGCTCGTCGCCCAATCGCTGCGAGCGGCCGCCGGCGATCCCGAGGCGATGCAGGTCGACGAAGACTTCCTCGAGGCCCTGGAGTATGGCATGCCACCGACCGGCGGCATGGGAATGGGCATCGACCGACTGGTCATGAACCTGACCGGCCTCGGAATTCGCGAAACGATCTTGTTCCCGCTAGTAAAGCCGCAGACCTGAGCAGCAACAGCTCTCAGATCGAGGCCGATCGTTCGATGGCGTCGGAGAGCCGGCCAGTCAGGCCCTTGTCCTCGGCAATATCGGTGCGTGCCTTGACGCCGAGATCCGGCCGGTCAGTGATGATGCCTTCGACCGCCGCGTTGACGTACTGCCGCATCTGCTGCTCATCATCGACCGTCCAGACGATCACGTTGTAACCCGCCGCCCAGGCCTGATGTGTGAACTGATTGCTGTAGGACTGCTGTTCGATGACCAGAAAGTCCGCCTTCACCTCGGGGATCCCCCCGAAGTTGATGGGCACAATGAAGCCGACGACAAGCTCTGGGCGAAGGCGCTTGAGCTCGTCGACCACCTCTCTACTCAGCGTGTGGTAGGTGTAGGACTCCGTCACGCCAGCATGATCGAGCACCGCGAGCAGCCGCGGCACCAGGTCAGGGGTCTCGCCACCGTGCAGTTTGACCTCCAGCAGCTGCGGCAGGTTCAGCTGGATCGACAACTGAATCCACTCCTCGAGGGAGGGGATCTTGGCCTCCATGCCATCGGCCCGGACGGTGATCTTGGTCAGCTCGTCCTGGGTGAGATCCTTCACATTGAGATTCTTGCCGGCCAGCCGCTGGAGATTGGCGTCGTGCATCACCACGAACTTGCCGTCTTTGGTCTCCATGACGTCGAACTCGACTCGGTCAGCTCCGGCCTTGGCGGCGGCTTGTAAAGCCGGAAGAGTGTTCTCGACACCACCTGCAATGAACCCACGGTGCGCGACAATCTCGGTTTCCTCGGTGTCAGCCAATTTGACCATTGTCTGGTAGTTCACGACGGAAGTAACTGCGAAAGCCATCACCGTGACAGCGGCCGCCAGACCCCAGAGCTGCTTCCGGCGCCGAGCCGTGACGTGCGTCGGCTCGGAATAGGAGTTGACGGTCGGGGTATGCCGATGATCTTCCGGCAGTCGCTTGAGCCAATCGCGCATCATTGCGGTCAGCGACTGCACGATCATGATCGTCAATAGTGCCGTAATGACGAAGATACTGATCTGCCAGACACTGAGACCGAAGGCAGCCAACAAAGGTGACACAGCGGGCCTGACCTGGTCGGCGGCGATTGTGGGCGCCAGAGTCACCAGCGCCAGCAATACTCCGACCAAACCCGCCGGTATGACGAGGATGATCAGGAGGCCAACAATGCGAAGCGACCGCCAGCGGGTCAGTCGCCAACTGGTTGCGAAGGCCCGCCAAACGCCGGCCGACGTGGTTCCCAGCAGCGGCAGAGTCAAGATCAACCGGAGGTTCACGTAGAAGACCACAAGTGTGAAGGCGCCGTAGAGCAGGCTTCCGGTCCCGCTCTTACTCAGCTCCTCACTGACAAACGGTGGCACTGCGACCTTCTTGGTCAAGATCGACGTCAACCCGAGCTGACCCAGTGGCAACAACAAGATCAAATAGATGAGTATCAACAAACCCTGCGGGTGAACCAGCTTCTTGATCGTTTCCCAGACTTGGCTTAGCACGAGCCGGAATGACGTCGAGTCGCCGTCCTGATGGTGCGACGCAAGTACGAACAGGGTGACTAGCTCGCCCGTGATCGCGACGACCGCGACTCCCGCAATCAGCAACAGTGTCAGATCGGCGAACGGATTACGCAGTACGTGAGAGATCCGGTCGTACGCGATGCTGCCCAGCCCGGTTTGCAGCAGCACCAACCCGTAGAGCAGCCGGATCACCGGGATGGCGATCAGCAGGAGGAAGACTTGCATCGCGCCGACGACGAGGACATAGAACAGGGGACGCCGCCACGTCGTGCGGTGAGCCGTGCCGATGGCGCGAAAGATACCCATCGGCTTGTCAGTCGGTGGGGGAGTAAGCCGCTCCTCAGTGAGAACGCTCGCGCCCACGGCCATCACCTACGCGGAATCCGCCGTCATCTGCAGATACTCCCAGGACCGCGCAAATAATGCGAGCCTGATCTTGAGTAGTGGCTGATGCCTCTTGCGGGTGTAGTAATTTCGTCGGCTCTTTTAGGGGTCAGCGTACGACGACGACGGTGCAGCGGGCATAGGCGGCGACGTGCTGACTGACTGAGCCGAGGAGTAACCCAGCGAAGCCTCCATGACCCCGGGTCCCGACGACCAGCAGGTCCGCGTCAGCGGACATATCGATGAGTATTCGCGCTGGGTTACCCTCCTTCACCACGGGCTGCACCTTGACCGGTGGGTTCTCGCCGAGTTCCTCGACGATGGATTGCAAGAGCACGGATGTCGCTGCTTCGGCCGGGTCGGGTACTTCGCCGACTGATGTTGCGGCCCCGCCAAGTATGAGTATCCGCGTCCACGCGTTGAGTGCGACTATCTCGCACTGGTTACGCTCGGCTTGATCCGCGGCCCAACGCAGCGCGCTGCGGCTGGATTGTGATCCGTCGATCCCGACCAAGATTGTTTTCCAATTGCTCATTGAGAACTCCTAATCACCGTGGGTACCCTGCACAGCCCGGCCGCTGATCTTGTGTGGCTTGATCTCGATGAACACGTTGCGGATCCCTTCCGCCCAGGGCACCGGTCCGGACTCCCAGGCCGATGTGAGCAGGTAGTTGTGAGGGACCGCTTCGGCGAATCCGCGAATCAGAACGCTCCAGCCGGACTTGGTCTCCTCATCGAAGCCGTCGATCTCGAACGCGACGCTGGTTCGGCGGACGAGCTCGGCTAAAGGGCCGACCGGGGAGGTACGAAAGATCACGCTCCCGTTCCGGTACTGATAGGTCACAGGCAGGATCAGGGGTCCATCCGGGGCCGTAAAACCGACCCGACCGGCAGTCTGTTGTGCCAGGAGCTCCTTACACTCGGACTCCGACAGCGCAGTGAAATTACCGGTGGAAGGCTGCTCGTTGGAACTTGACGTCATGGTCAAACTCCCTCTTCTCGGGGTGTGGCTCAGCATCGGCGGCTTCATTCCTTCGGCTAAGGGTTGCGCCCAGCAGTCTTCGCACAAAGGGTCAAAAGTCACTGCACAGTGCCGAAAATGACCCCAATTACTGTCGGCCGCCCGCTTGTCGCCCTTGCATGAGACCTCGTCTCGGCCACTTCGCGCCAGAAACTCTGCTCGTCGTAATCTGGCTAGGGAAATGGCGGCTAAGCGCGCGGCACGTGAGTTGAATAGCAGCCCTGAAAGCGCGTTGCTCGATCCGGCAGTCACCCAGAAGCGCGACTCAGGCGCCCCCGACGAGCCGTCGAGAACCCGCTCCGTCATCTGTAGCCCATCCCGGCCGGCACCGGAGGATTCATGAACTGACCATAACGATCATTGGTGGGCGGTGGAAGTGACCATTTACCCTGCCCTGAGTTGACCAATGTCCTCTATCGCCGGGTTGCCGTTGGATTGGCCCTCGCCGCCGCGCAGTGTGTATCTTTGTCCGTTGGTGCCGCCTGCCGAGCGGCATTTGCGCGCCCCTATAGCTCAGCAGGCAGAGCGTCTCCATGGTAAGGAGAAGGTCTGCGGTTCGATTCCGCATGGGGGCTCGGACTCCGTCTCCGGTGCCACCGCGCATCGGCGGAATATGCGGTCTGTTTGGACCGTTGCCGGACCGGGAAACTGGTAGCGGAGACCACAGCGGGATAGCTCAGACGGTAGAGCAAGCGGCTCATAATCGCTGTGTCGCGGGTTCAAGTCCCGCTCCCGCTACTGCACAACGAGCACCAACTGGGTTTTGACTGGCTTGAGTTTGAACCCAACTACGGATCTGAGGACGCATCATGGCCAAGACCGCTGATATCCGGCCAAAAATTACATTGGCATGTACGCAGTGCAAGGAGCGGAATTACATCACCAAGAAGAACCGGCGTAACGACCCGGATCGCCTTGAGCTGAAGAAATTTTGCCCACGCTGCAAGACCCATACCCCGCACCGCGAAACTCGCTGACCGCGCTGAGCCAGCCAACTCCCCCGCTGATCGGACTCGCCCACGGCAGCAGGCATCCCGAGGGCAGCCTTGGCATTGAGCGGCTGATGGCGGCGGTGGCCGAGCAGACGGGAATCACCACGCTGGCGGCCTACCTCGATTTTGCCGAGCCCGACCTCGGCGGGGCGGTACGTCAGCTCGCCGATGCCGGGCACGCAAGCGCTGTTGTCGTTCCTCTGCTGTTTACGGAGGCTTTTCACGCCACTGTCGACGTCCCCGAGACGGTCCGCAGCGTCGCCGAATCCATCCCTTTCCACCTCATCGTGACCGGTATCTTGGGCACCGGCGATGACATGGCCCAGCTGCTGCGCGAAAGCATGGCGTCGTCCGGCATCGACGATCGCGCGTCGGTATTGCTCTTTGCTGTCGGATCCTCTATGCCGGCGGCCAACGAGGCCGTTGTTGATCTTGCCGTCCGGCTAACCGAGAACCGTCGAGGTCTGGTACGCGCATGTTTCGGCACCTGCTCTCCCGGCGTCGCGGACGTGATGGACGGGTTGCCAGAGCCTGTTGCCGTCGTGCCGCTGTTCCTCACCGATGGCTTGCTGCTGACCTCTGTACGCGAACTCGCCGCCCAGCGCGGCTGGCGGATGGCCGAGCCGCTGGGGGAGCGCGCAGCCGAGCTGGTACTGCTCCGCTACCACAGCGCGCGCCTAATTTGAGCTGCTCGCGGCTACTTCGTCGACGATCGCAGCTAGCACGTCCATTAGCGTTGCACTCATGGCTATTACGGAGGCGCACGCCGGCCGCCGGTATCCACCCACCGATCCTTACCACGTATCGGCGGCGAAGATCGCCGAGTTCGCGACAGCGTTGGGCGACGACAACCCCAGATATCGGGGGGATTCGCCGATCGCGCCGCCTACATTCGCCGCGGTGATCTCATCGCGGGCATGGCAGCAGTTATTTACCGATCCGGAATTGGAATTGTCGGTCGAGCGGATTGTGCACGGCGACCAGCGGTTCACTTTCGTGCGTCCGCTGCGCCCCGGTGACATCGTGATTGCGACGGCGAGGATCGACCGAGTGCGCTTGCGCGCGGGTTCGGAGTTGATCTCCGCCACTGTGGACATTAGCGCCGACACTGAGCTCATTTGCACCGCACAAGCGACCTTCTCCCACGCTCGGGAGGCGGCGGCGTGAAGGCGACAGTCGTAGAAGGCGTTGAGGTCGGCACCACGCTGCCCCCGATGACGATGCGTTTCACTAGGGAACACCTGGTTCGGTACGCCGGGGCTTCGACCGATTTCAATCCGATCCATTACTCGGAGTACTTCGCCGGCCGGGTGGGCCTGCCCGGTGTTATCGCACACGGGATGCTCACCATGGGAACTGCGCTTCGAATCGTCACCAACTGGGTAGGCGACCCGGGTCGGGTGATCTCCTACGGAGTCCGGTTCACCAGGCCTGTAGTCGTACCCGATGACGCCGACGGCGTCGAGGTGGAATTTCGTGGCAGTGTTTCTGCGGTCGACGGATCGCTGGTCACGGTCAGCATCGAAGCGATCAGTGATGGGCAGAAAGTGTTGGGCGCCGCCCGAGCGGAAGTGGATCTCGGCGTACGCGTGCCGCATCGTGATCATGAAGCCTGAAACGCAGGAGATGCGCCCTCAGCCTGTCGAAGGGCACGCCGACGGGCTTCGACAAGCTCAGCCCGCAGACCTCCGGCGTGAGTATCTACCGGGTCGCGAGTTACTTGCTGACCACACGACGCTGCGGGTTGGCGGTCCGGCACATCGAATGCTCACCGTCGAGACCGAGCCAGAACTGATCGAGGTGGTGCGCGACCTCGACGCCGCGGGCGAACAAGTGCTCATTCTCGGCGGCGGCTCGAACGTGCTGATCGGTGATGCCGGCTTTGCCGGCACGGTGATCAAGATTGCGACGCGTGGCGTCGCTGAGGATGTCGATGCTTGCTCTGGCGCGGTGATCACCGTTGCGGCCGGGGAACCCTGGGATCCGCTGGTCAGCTCTGCGATCGAGCAAGGCTGGAGTGGTTTGGAAACCATGTCAGGCATTCCTGGCCTGACCGGTGCGACGCCGATCCAAAACGTCGGCGCGTACGGGGCAGAGGTCAGTGAACTGATCTCCACGGTGCGCACGCTAGACCGATCCACGGGGCAGCTGAAGACGCTGTTTCGGATGGAATGCGGCTTCGGGTACCGGACGTCGCGATTCAAGATCGATCCCGGTCACTTTCTGGTGCTGTCGGTGACCTTCCAGCTTCCCCTTGGCACCATGTCGCAATCGATTCGCTATCCCGAGCTGGCACGGATGCTTGGCATCGAGGTGGGGCAGCGTGCTCCGGCGGCCGAGGTTCGGCAGGCCGTGCTGGCGTTGCGCACAGCCAAGGGCATGGTTTTGGCCGAAAATGATCATGACACCTGGAGTGCCGGATCCTTCTTCACCAACCCGATCCTCAGCCCGGCACAAGCGCTTGTGTTGCCTGACAATGCGCCACGCTTCGGCCAACTCGACGGCATGGTCAAGACCAGCGCTGCTTGGCTGATCGAGCAGGCTGGATTCACCAAGGGCTACGGGCATGGTTCGGCCCGGTTGTCGAGGAAGCACACGCTTGCGCTGAGCAACCAAGGCGGTGCCACGGCGGCGGATCTGCTGAGCCTCGCACGCGATATCCGGGCGGGAGTGATGGAGAAGTTCAGCATCGAGCTCGTTGCCGAACCGGTTCTTGTGGGGTGTGAGCTATGAGTTTGGCGCGGTTTGTCGTCTGGGCACCACGAAAGTCATCGGTAACGCTGATGATCAAGAAGTTGGGCGAGAGCACCCCGACAAGAGTGGCCATGGAGCGCGACGACGAGGGCTGGTGGTGCCCGGCTGAGCCTTTGCCAGAGGGTGCCGGATCGGGGGCAGAGGGCGTCGGCGAGTTTGATTACGGCTTCCTGCTCGACGACTCCGACACCGTGTTGCCTGATCCACGCTCGCGACGCCAGCCGGACGGCGTGCATGGCTGGTCGCGGACTTTCGATGCGGACGAGTTCGTCTGGTCGGATCAGATGTGGACGGGGCGTCAGCTCGGGGGCGGCATCATCTATGAGTTGCATGTCGGCACCTTTACGCCCGAGGGGACCCTGACAGCCGCCATCGATCGGCTCGACCACCTCGTGGAACTCGGCATCGACTTCGTCGAATTGATGCCTGTCAATGCCTTCAACGGCCATCACAACTGGGGCTATGACGGGGTGCTGTGGTACGCCGTGCACGAAGGCTACGGAGGCCCGCTCGCGTACATGCAGTTCGTCGACGCCTGCCATCAGGCGGGCCTGGCAGTGATTCAGGATGTGGTCTACAACCATCTGGGCCCGAGTGGCAACTACTTGTCGAAGTTCGCGCCGTACCTGAGGAGCGACGCCGGTCCGACCGTCTGGGGCGATGAGCCGAACCTGGATGGTGAGGAGTCTGACGAAGTCAGGCGCTACATCATCGACAACGCCCTGATGTTCCTGACCGAATATCACGTGGACGGTCTCCGCCTCGACGCCGTGCACGCGTTGCACGACACGCGAGCCACCCACCTCCTCGAAGAGCTCAACATCGAAGTCTCCTCGCGCAGCACCTTTCTCCGCCGACCTATGCCGCTGATCGCCGAGTCCGACCTCAACGACCCGCGGCTGATCACCGCGCGAGAAGGCGGCGGCTACGGTCTGACGGCTCAGTGGAGCGATGACTTCCATCACGCCCTCTATGTGAGCTTGACCGGCGATATCAGCGGCTACTATGCCGACTTCGACTCCCTTGCCGCGTTAGGGAAGGTGTACGAGAGTGGCTTCTTCCACACCGGCACCCGCTCCAGTTTCCGCGGACGTACCCATGGACACCCAATCGACACCTGGCGTACGCCGACCTGGCGACTGGTCGTCTGCTCCGATAACCATGATCAGATCGGCAACCGTGCCACCGGGGAACGACTTTCGAGCAAGATCAGTCCCGCTCAGCAGGCCATTGCGGCGATGCTGACGCTGCTCAGTCCCTTCACGCCGATGATCTTCATGGGAGAGGAATGGGGTGCCGAGACGCCGTGGCGCTTCTTCACCTCCCATCCCGAGCGAGAGCTCGCGGAGAGGGTGCGGGCCGGTCGGCTCGAGGAGTTCTCCCAGATGGAGTGGGTCACCAGCGATGTGCCCGATCCGCAAGATCCGCGGACCTTCGAGGCGTCGCGGCTGGACTGGTCGGAGCTTGAGAAGCCCAGCCATGCCGAGTTGCTTGACTTCACCAGGCGGCTGATCACAATACGGCGCAGCTACCCCGACTTCACCGACCCACGTTTCGAGGAGGGCCGGGCGCTGTCCAACGACGAGGCCGGCTGGCTCCTGCTGGAGCGTGGCGACATGGTCATGGTGGTCAACTTCGGCGACCACCCAACCGAGGTCAACGTCGGTCGTACGGTTGATCCGGTGATCATCATCGGACAGGTCGAGGTGGCCGGCGACGTGGTCAAGCTCGGGCCGTCCAGTGCGACGGCGGCGGATGCAACCCAGTACCGGGTCTTTGCGCCTCCCCGGCGCCCAGCCGCGGCGGAGCCTAGGGCTCGAACTTGATCTCTCTCTTCAAGATCTTGCCGGTCGGGCCCTTGGGAATGGGACCGAATCGGATGATGCGCGGATACTTGTACGCCGCGATCTGCTCCTTCACGTAATTGCGCAATTCCACCTCGGTCGCTGAGGCGCCTTCCTTGAGAGTCACCAACGCGGCGACCTCTTCGCCGTACATCGCGTCCGGTACTCCGAAGACTGCTGCCTCTGCGACTGCAGGATGCGCGTACAAGATCTCTTCGACCTCGCGGGGATACACGTTGTACCCACCGCGATTGATCATGTCCTTCTTGCGGTCGACGATGAAGTAGTAACCGTCCTCGTCGCGGCGAGCCAGGTCGCCGGAGTGGAACCAGCCGCCGCGCATGGCCTCGGCAGTTGCGTCCGATCGATTCCAGTAGCTCTTCATCACGTTCTCGCCACGAATCACGATCTCGCCGATCTCACCGTCGGCCACCTCGTTGTCGTCATCGTCGCGCAGTCCGAACTCAACACCGCGAAGCGGCGTTCCAACTGACCCGGGCTTGGTCGGCCGGTCAGGGTGGTTGAAGGAGGCGACCGGCGAAGTCTCCGAGAGCCCGTAGCCCTCAAGCAATGTCAAGCCAAACGCCTGTTCGGCGCCGCGCAACACCTCCACCGGCAGCGAGGCTCCGCCGGAGGCGGCCATTTTGAGCGTCGACGTGTCATAGCCTTCCCTGTCCTTCACCGCGAGCATCGCCATATACATGGTCGGTACGCCGAGGAAGATTGTCACGCGGTCGCGGGAAATGATCGACAATGCCTGCTCGCCATCGAACTTGGGCAGCAGAGTCAGGCACGCTCCGCCGGCCATCGCGGAATTGAGGCCAACCGTCTGCCCGAAGGAGTGGAACAACGGCAAGCCGCCGAAGACCACGTCGCCAGGAGCCATGGGTAGCACCGTTTCTATGGTGGTGCGGACATTGCTGCTGAGGTTGGCATGAGTAAGTTCGGCACCCTTGGGCTGGCCGGTGGTGCCTGAGGTGTACAAGATCACCGCCGTGTCTGCGGCTGTCACCTCGGCAATCTGCTGGGTCGGCTCAGTGCTCGCCAGTGCCTTCTCGAACTCGCCGGGAATTGTCATGATCACGTCAGTGCCAGTCGCGCCTGCCGCTTTGCCGGCCTCCTCGGCGAAGAGCGGAAAGACGACAGCCACCTTGGCGGCACAGTCGCTCCACACGAAGGAGATCTCGCCGGCCTTGAGCAGCGGGTTCATCGGTACGGCGATGGCGCCGACGCGCAGGATCGCGTAGTAGACGATCGGGAAGAAGGCCACGTTCGGCATGATCATGGCTACCCGATCGCCGGCGGTGACACCGCGATCGTTCAGCGTCGTTGCGAATCGGGACGCGGCCGCTTCCAGTTCGGCATAGCGGAGCACCGTGTCGCCTTGCTTGATCGCTGGCAGCTCAGGGTCACTGGCCGCACGATCACGTACCCAGCTGGCAATGTTGATGGGGGCTGGCTGCGACATCGTCGTCATACCACGACTCTAGTTTGCGGCTGCTCGCAGACCTGGGGGACGCTCGCATCTGGAGGTGGCGTGCACCCAAATAGGCAGCAGTGTTGCGGAGGTCTGACACTAGACTCACGGCGGGTTTCCAAGCGCGATGCGCGAGCAGCTCTGAATACGTCGAAATATCGCACGGAGTGGAAGTGATCATGCCTTTGTCTGACCTCAGTCATGACGAGCTGGTGGCGATGCACGAGGAGCAATCCGCGGAGTATGACGCCTTGCTTGCGTTGGGGCTGAAGCTCGATCTGACGCGTGGCAAGCCGTCGCCGGCGCAGCTCGATTTGTCCAATGAGCTGCTCACGCTCCCGGGAGAGGGCAACTACACGGATTCAACCGGCACCGATTGCCGAAATTACGGCGGTACCCAGGGGCTGCCGGCAATCCGGGCGATCTTCGCCCCGTTGCTCAATGTCCCGGTCGACCAGCTCGTCGCGGGGGACAATTCGAGCCTGTCGATCATGCACGATGCGCTGGTATATGCCCTGCTGAGGGGCACCGTGGATTCGGCCGAGCCGTGGTCCAAGCAGTCCATCAAGTTTCTCTGCCCGGTCCCCGGCTACGACCGGCACTTTGCGCTCTGTGAGCAGTACGGGATTGAGATGATTTCCGTCCCGCTTGGCCAGAACGGGCCCGATCTGGACCAGGTACGCCAGCTGCTGGCGGAAGATCCTTCCATCAAGGGCATGTGGATCGTCCCGATGTACTCCAATCCCAACGGCGCTGTCTACACAGAGGACGTTACGAGGGCACTGCTGGAGATGCCAGCAGCGGCGGACTTCCGGATGTTCTGGGACAACGCGTACGCCGTCCATCACATGACCGATGTGGAGACTCCTCCGTTGGATGTTCTCACCATGGCAGCCGAGGCTGGGCACCCGAATCGCGTCTTTCTGTTTGCCTCGACTTCGAAGATCACCTTCGCAGGCGCCGGCGTCTCGTTCTTTGCGAGCTCAGCGTCAAACGTGGACTGGTATCTGAAGAACCTGAGCAAGCGAACCATCGGCCCCGACAAGATCAACCATCTGCGGCACGCGCTGTATCTGAAGGGCGCCGACGGCGTTACCCGACTGATGCGACGTCATCGGGAGATCTTGGCCCCGAAGTTTGACCAGGTGACCTCAATCCTCAGCAAGCGCCTGGGCGACTACCAGGGAGCGACCTGGACCGATCCTGACGGGGGGTACTTCGTCAGTCTCGATGTCGTCGACGGTACCGCGACTCGCGTCGTGGAGCTCGCCAAGCGCGCGGGCATATCCATGACGGGCGCTGGTGCAGCCTTTCCGCATGGTAGAGACCCACGCGACCGAAACATCAGAATCGCACCCAGCTTTCCCTCTCCAGACGAGATCGCGGCGGCCATCGACGGTCTCGCCACCTGCGTCTTACTCGCTGCTACCGAAAAGCTGTTAGCCGAATCGGACTCAGCTGAGCCGCAGGCCGACGGGCATGCCGAGCACGAGCAGCGCTGACTCTGTTTCGACTCGCAAGATTCGTCGAGAAAGACCGTGACTAATGGCCGCCGACGTTCTTACGATCATCTCCTCGGGGAATCGACTGCAGCACTCAGCAAAGAGAGAAGACTCTCGATGGCACGATTTCCCACTGAGCCCCAGTTCTCCGACGATTCCTGGGGCTTGCTGCTGATTCCCACCATCTTCTGCGTGGCCCTGCTTATCTCTGCTCTCGTCTGGCTCTAGGTTCGCTAGGCGATGTTGCAGCCGCACTGCCATCGCCTTCGCTCCGGCTAGGTCGTTCCACGGCACTACGTTCCACGGCACTAGTGGTGTACCGCCCATTCAAGCCGTTCGACTCTCGTGGTAATCGTCAGTAGACTCTGTGGTTTGGTGGCCCGTCACCACTGTTTTTGTGCGCCCATGTAGCGGCGTGTTCGGCACTGGAAGCAGCCGGTGAGGGGGCGCCGGAGGGCAATAGCTCAATTGGCAGAGCATCGGTCTCCAAAACCGAAGGTTGGGGGTTCAAGTCCCTCTTGCCCTTCAGGCTAGAGGC
>Ga0307310_10000339_pt1 | contig 14925 bp, 13 predicted proteins | sample ER_DNA_197_FD_194502 | JGI IMG/M metagenome (GOLD analysis project Ga0307310, IMG submission 194502) | Bulk soil microbial communities from the East River watershed near Crested Butte, Colorado, United States - ER_DNA_197 | ecosystem: Environmental > Terrestrial > Soil > Floodplain | place...
CCAGCCAGTCGCTCCGATTTCTGCGCGCGCTCAAGCGGAACAACCGCCGCGAGTGGTTCACGGCGCATCGCGACGACTACGAGGCCCACGTCCGTCAGCCGATGACCGACATCATTGCCCGGCTGGCGGACGACCTGCGCGGGTTCGGTCCCGAGTACGTGGCCAACCCGAAGACGTCGATGTACCGCATTTACCGCGACATCCGCTTTTCAGAGAACAAGGCTCCGTACAAGACGCACGTCGCGGCGAATTTTCCGACTCGCGGTCTGCCGAAACACGAGGGCGCCGGGCTGTACTTTCACGTGTCGCCTGACGAAGTGTGGATTGGCGGCGGCATGTATGCGCCGCAGCAGCCGCAGCTTCATGCCGTGCGCGAGCACATCGCCGCGAATTCCAGGCGCCTGCGCGCGCTGGTCGAATCGCCGGCGTTCCGGCGCGACGTCGGTACGCTCGAAGGCGAGCGGCTGCAGCGGGTGCCGCGCGGCTTCCCGAAAGATCACGAAGCGGCGGAGTATCTGAAGTTCCGACAGTTTCTTGCCGGCCGCGAGTTCGAGCCGGCATTGGCCACCAGCCCGAAGTTCTATTCGAGCCTGCTGGCCGTCTTCAAGCGGGTCGCACCGGTCACGCGGTTCCTCAACGAGCCGCTGATCGGACGCCGATGAACCGGGACGATCTCGACTCGATCGTCAGCGATCTGAACGCGGGGACGCCGCGCACCGGACCGGCCGATCGGCAGACGACGAAGCTCCGTTCCTGGCTCGAAGAGGTCGTCGCGCGATCGGGGAGCGATCTCCTGCTCGTCGCCGGCGCCCCGCCGTCAATCCGCGTCGAAGGGGTCGTCGTGCCGCTGACACAAGGACCGCTGGACGGCGATGAGATCGCGGAGGCGGTACACGCGGCGTTGCCTCCGCACGCGCAGCGCCAGTTCCGCGAGACCGGTATTGCGGACGCCTCGTATCGCAGTCCCGACCTGGGACGCTTCCGCATCAACCTCCATCGCGAACGCGGCCGCGCCGCGGCGGCGATCCGTCGTCTTCCGGCCGCGGTCCCGCGTCTGGCGACACTCGGCCTGCCCCCATCGGTTGAATCGCTCAGCCGTCTTGCTCGTGGCCTGGTGCTGATCGGCGGTCCAACCGGCTCTGGCAAGACGACGACCATGGCGGCCCTCGTGAATGAAATCAACCATAGAGACGCCCGGCACATCATCACCATCGAGGATCCGATCGAGTACGAGCATTCGCATCGGGGATGCCTGATCGAGCAGGTGGAGATCGGCGTCGACGCGCCCGATTTCCCGACGGCCCTGCGCGCGGCTCTTCGGCAGGCGCCCGACGTCATCGTGGTCGGCGAGATGCGCGATCCGGAAACCATGCAGATCGCGGTCACTGCCAGCGAAACGGGACATCTCGTGCTGTCCAGCCTGCATACGACCGATGTCGCGTCGACGGTGGCGCGCATCGCCGACTCGTTTCCGCCCGAGCGCCAGAACACGATCAGACAGGAACTGTCGATGGCATTGGCCGCGGTTCTCATCCAGACGCTGATGCCGAGGACCGGAGGCGGTCTGGTCCCCGCCGCGGAATTGCTCATGGTCGGTTACGGCGCGCGGCAGCATGTCCGCAAAAACGCGCTCCATCATCTGCATCAAGAGATTACGATTACCAGGAAACACGGTTCTTTTACTCTGGAAGAATCGCTGACCGATCTCGTGAAGCACGGCGTGATCGACCGCAAGGACGCGCTCACACGGGCCATCCATCCGGAAGAACTGGAGCGATTGCTCGCATGAAGTCGCGCTGAGGTATGGTTGTAGATTATGGCAGCTGACGCGAAAAGCGCGCGAACGAAGATCACGTATGCCACGATGACTGCCGATCGCATGGAGGATCTCCATCGCGAGCTCGATCGCGCGATCGAGCAGGTGCCGGCGACGTTCGGCAGAAGTTATCCGCTCCTCGTTGGCGGACAGGTGGTGCGCTCGTCGAGCGAATTCGAGGACCGCAGCCCGATCGACACCCGCACGCTGCTCGGCCGGTTTCAAAGCGCGAGCCGCGAACAGGTGAGCGAGGCGATCGCCGCGGCGAGGGGAGCGTTCCCCAAGTGGAGCGCCAGGCCCTGGTCCGAACGTGTCGCCATGCTGAAACAGGTGGCCGAGGCCATCCGCGCCCGCCGCTGGGAGCTGTCGGCGCTCATGGGATACGAAGCCGGCAAGAACCGGCTCGAATGCGTCGGCGACGTCGAGGAATCGGCGGATCTGATCGAGTATTACTGCGATCAAGTCGCGGCGCATCATGGATTCGAAACCACGCTCGGCGTGCTCGGGCCCGGCGAAGAGAACACCAGCGTGCTGCGCCCTTACGGCGTGTGGGCCGTGATCTCGCCATTCAACTTCCCACTGGCACTTGCGGCCGGCCCGGCGGGCGGGGCGCTGGTCGCCGGCAACACGGTCGTCTTCAAACCGGCATCGGTCACGCCGCTGCTCGGCTACAAACTCGCCGAAGTCATGATCGAAGCGGGCGTGCCGGACGGCGTCTTCAACTTCGTAACAGGAAGCGGGGGAACGGCCGGCCAGGAGCTCGTCGACAACGCGGGCGTCGACGGCATCGTGTTCACCGGCTCGAAGGAAGTCGGGATGCGCCTCATCCGCGATAACGCCGCGAGAGCCGTGCCGCGGCCGCTCATCATCGAAATGGGCGGCAAGAATCCCGCGATCATCATGCGGTCCGCCGACCTCGAAAAGGCGACGGACGGCGTCATGCGGTCTGCGTTCGGCGCGCAGGGCCAGAAGTGCTCCGCCTGTTCGCGCGTCTATGTGTCGAAGGCCGTTCGCGACGCATTCGTCCGCCTGCTCGTCGAGAAGACGAAGAAGATCACGATCGGCAACCCGCTCAATCGCGACGTGTATCTCGGGCCCGTGATCAACGAAGAGGCCGTGAAGACGTACGAGCGCGCTGTCGCTCAGGCGAGGGCCGACGGCGGCACGATTCTCACGGGCGGGCGCCGGCTGACCGACGGCGACTTCGCTCACGGATACTTCGTCGAGCCGACCGTCATCGACGGGCTGCCGGCCAGCCATCCGCTCTTTGCCGAAGAGCTCTTCGTGCCGATCACGGTGGTCGCCGAGGTCATCACGCTCGAAGAGGCGATCGACCTGGCCAACGGGACGGAATACGGGCTGACGGCCGGAATTTTCTCTCAGGACGAGCGCGAGATCGCGCAGTTCTTCGACCGGATTCAGGCGGGGGTCACGTACGCCAACCGGCGCGCCGGCGCCACGACCGGCGCCTGGCCCGGGATCAATTCCTTTGGCGGGTGGAAGGCGAGCGGTTCCACGGGACGGGGCACCGGCGGTCCATACTATGTCCAGCAATTCATGCGCGAGCAGAGCCGGGTACGGATTCGGTGACAATCTGACGTTCTGGAGGGTTCCATGCGCAGACTGATTTGTGGTCTCCTCTTCCTGGCGGCTTTTTCAACCTCGGGTGCGACTCAGGCACCGCAGGCGACAGGCGTGACCATCTTCGAAGGGGCGCGGCTCATTACCGGAGACGGCGCCGCGCCAATCGAGAACTCGGCGTTCATCGTCGCCAACAATCGCTTCACGCAAGTCGGTCGACGTGGACAGGTGAACGCGCCCGCCGGTGCGGCTCGCGTCGATCTGACCGGCAAGACGGTCATGCCGGCCATCGTGGATGCCCACACACACATGCCGGTCACGCGCGACGCGCTCATCGACTCGCTCCAGCGGAAGGCGTATTACGGCGCGGGCGTGGTCATGAGCCTCGGCCAGGATACGGGCGACGTCGCGTTCCAGGTCCGGGAGGAAACCATACCTGGCGCCGCGCGGCTGCGCACCGCAGGACGCGGGCTCACGGCGCCCGAGCCGGGGCGGACGGAAGCCCCGTACTGGGTGACGACCGAAGCGGAAGCCCGGAAGGCCGTCGACGAGCAGGCCGCGAGGAAAGTCGATCTGATCAAGATCTGGGTCGACGATCGAGACGGCATGTACAAGAAGCTCACGCCTGCGCTCTACGGCGCGATCATCGATGAAGCCCACAAGCGCAACCTCCGCGTGACCGCTCATATCTTCACGCTGGAGGATGCGAAGGGCCTGCTGCGTGCCGGCATCGATGGATTTGCTCACGGCATCCGCGACAAGGACATCGATGACGAGGTCGTCGCCATGTTCAAGCAGCGCCCGAATGTGTTCGTCGTGCCGAACCTGCCCGATCGTGGCGTCAAGGACGACTTGAGCTGGCTCGGCGACAGTGTGCCTGCCGGCGAGCTTGCGAAACTCCAGGCGGCGGCCACCGATCGCCCGGCCGTGCAGCAGACGTTCGGCATCCAGGCGCGCAATCTGGCCAGGCTCAATAAGTCCGGCGTCCGCCTCGCCCTCGGCACCGATGGCAACGTCGCCTACGCGCATCACATCGAGATGGCGGATATGGTCGCCGCCGGAATGACGCCGGCCCAGGTGATCGTGGCCGCGACCAAGACGGCAGCGGAAGTGTTGAAACTATCTGAGGTCGGCACGGTCGCGGCCGGCAAGAGCGCGGATTTTCTCGTCCTCGACGCGAACCCGCTCGACAACATCACGAACACGCGGCGAATCTCCGCCGTATATCTGCGCGGCGGCGCCGTCGATCGAGAGGGCCTGCGCGCGAAGTGGATGGGGCGCCCCTGAGTTAGTACGCGATTTTTAACCTCCACCCCTCTTACCTGGTCTAACCGTGCATGAGGTCAGCACATCTCGCTAAAGCGCTTGCGGCTGGGGTTGCTGTTACTGCGCTCGTCTGCGCCGACCGACAATTTTTGTCAGTATCGGCCGGTTCCCTGCCCAACGACGACAAGGCGATTGTCCACGTTCTGAACCGCGTCGGGTTCGGCCCGCGCCTCGGGGATGTCGAAAAGGTCCGGGCGATGGGGATACAGGCTTACATCGACGAGCAGCTCCATCCCGAGCGCCTTCCGGACTCGTCGATGGAGGCGCGGCTGGCCAGCCTGACCACGGTCCGCATGAGCTCCCGTGAAATTGCCCAGCAGTTCGAGCTGCCGGCACTCCAGGCGAGGCGCGACCGTAAGCAGGATGCCAAAGACGCCGACACGGCACCGCCGAAGGTGCCGAATGCCATGCAGCAGCAGGCCAATCGGGTCATGGTGGAGCTCGGCCAGCAGAAGATGCTGCGCGCGGCGTACAGCGAGAGACAGCTGCAGGAAGTGCTGACCGATTTCTGGTTCAACCATTTCAACGTCGACGCGCGCAAGGGCCAGGACCGCTTCATGCTGACCGAGTACGAGCGCGACGCGATCCGCCCGCACGTTCTCGGCAAGTTCCGGGATCTCCTCGAGGCGACCGCCAAGAGCCCGGCGATGCTGTTCTATCTCGACAACTGGATGAGCGCCGATCCGAGTGGACCGCACCCTGATGATCTCCAGATGGCGCCCCGCTTCGGGCAATTCGGCCGCGGCCGCGGCAGGCCTGGCCAGGGCGGATTGTTTCCGGCGCGGCCTGGCCGGCCAGCCAACGCTCAGCAGGCCAACAAGAAGAACGCGCCGAAAGGACTCAACGAAAACTACGGCCGCGAGCTGATGGAGCTCCACACGCTCGGCGTCGACGGCGGCTACACGCAGAAGGACGTCACCGAAGTGGCGCGCGCGTTCACAGGCTGGACGATTGTCAACCCGCGCATGGGCGGCGGTTTCGTCTTCGATGCGAGAATTCACGATCGCGGACAGAAGGTCGTGCTCGGACACGTGATCAAGGCCGGCGGCCGGCAGGACGACGGCGAGCAGGTGCTCGACATTCTGGCAAAACATCCGTCGACGGCGCGCTTCATCGCGACGAAACTGGCGCGCCGGTTCGTCGCCGACACGCCGCCGCCGGCGCTCGTCGATCGGCTCGCGGCGAGATTCCGCGAGACCGACGGCGACCTGCGAGAGGTGATGCGGACCCTCTTGACCTCGCCCGAATTCCTCTCGCCCGACGCCTATCGCGCCAAGGTCAAGACGCCGTTCGAATTTGTCGTCAGCGCGGTGAGGGCCACGAACACTGACGTGCAGGACGCGACGCCGCTCGTGCGTGCCATGCAGCAGCTCGGGATGCCGCTCTATATGTGCCAGCCGCCGACCGGCTACAAAGACACGGCGGACGCGTGGGTCAACACGGGCGCGCTCGTCAACCGGATGAACTTCGCACTTCAACTTGCGAGTAACAAGTTGCGGGCCGGCCTGAAGGCCAACCCCTCCAACGAGTCCTCTCCCGACCGGATTATCGAGGCCGTGCTCAACAACGACATCTCGGACACCACGCGCGCCACCGTCGCGAAAGCGACGAGCGCCGAGCAGATGACCGCGCTGACGCTGGGCTCGCCGGAATTTCAGAGACGTTGAAATGTCGATATTACGAATTCGGATTTCAGATTTGAGCACATCATGACTTCGCGAAGAGTCTTCGTCAAAAATGGCGCGTTCGCTCTGGTCAGTCTCGGGTTCGCGCCTTCGTTCCTGGCGCGAACGGCGTTCGCCGCGGGCGGGGCCGCGCGGGCGAAGCGCCTCATCGCGATCTTCCAGCGAGGCGCCGTCGATGGCCTCAGCGTGATCGTCCCGTTCGGCGATAAGGAGTACTACCGCGCCCGGCCGAGCATCGCGATCAAGCAGCCGGGATCCGCGAGCGACGCGGCTGTCGATCTCGACGGGTTCTTTGGATTCAATCCGCGGCTGCAGCCGCTCAAACCGTTGTGGGACGCGCGGCAGCTGGCCATCGTCCACGCGTGCGGCTCGCCCGACAACACGCGCTCGCATTTCGACGCGCAGGACTACATGGAAACGGCCACGCCTGGCGTCAAGAGCACGTCAGATGGCTGGCTGAATCGGTACCTTCAGGTGCGCCGCCTCGAAGAGGCGACGCCGTTTCGCGCCGTCGCGCTGACGCAGCAGCTGCCACGCGTGCTGCAAGGCGTGGCGCCGGCGCTCGCGGTCAATCAGCTCGGGCAGTTCGGGATCCGGGGCGGCCAGGGTAATGAGATGGTCGCCGCCTCGTTTGAAGCCCAGTTCGCGGCCGCGGCGGATCGTGTGCTGAACAACACCGGACGTGAGGCGTTCGACGCGATCAAGATGCTCAAGGGTGTGAATCCGGGCAGCTATCGTCCCGAAAACGGCGCCGACTATCCGCGGACGCCATTCGGTCAGGCGCTGCAGCAGATCGCGCAACTCTCGAAGGCGGATGTGGGCCTCGAGGTGGCCTTCGCCGATGTCGGCGGCTGGGACACGCACGTCAACCAGGGATCGGCACAAGGCCAGCTCGCGACGAGGCTCGACGACTTCGCGCGTGGCCTGGCGGCGCTCGCCAGCGACCTCGGCGATCGCATGGAAGACACGGTGGTGTTGACGATGTCGGAGTTCGGGCGCGCGGTCGGCGAGAACGGCAACCGCGGCACGGATCACGGCCACGGCAACGCGATGATCGCGATCGGCGGCGGCATTCGCGGTGGCCGCGTGTATGGCAAGTGGCCCGGGCTCGCGGCAAGTCAGCGATACGACGGACGCGACCTCGCGGTGACGACCGATTTCCGCGATGTCTTCGGCGAGATCGTCGTGCGGCATCTGGGCGTCAGCGACACGCGCTCGATTTTCCCGGGCTACGACATGCGACCTGCGAGGTTCCCCGGACTGTTCTCTTAGTTAGCGTCGCCTTCGTTTCACGAAGACACGAAGGTCACGAAGTTACACGAAACCCTTCATTGGATTCGTGTTCTTCGTGACTTCGTGATAAGCCGGCGTGGTAGAGTGCGCCCCGTGTTCCTGTCCGAGCTGCCGACACCTCAAGTTGTCGTTGATCGCAGCAGGCTATTCAGAAATATCAGCCGCGTCCAGGGTCTGGCGGCCTCCGCGGGCGTATCACTGAGGCCCCATTCAAAAACCCACAAATCACCGATCATCGCGAAGCTGCAGATCGACCGCGGCGCGGTCGGCATCTGTTGCGCGAAAGTCGGCGAGGCCGAGGTGATGGCTGCCGCGGGCATCGGCAACATCCGCCTGGCTTATCCAATCAATCCATCGAACGCGCCCCGCCTCCTTCAGCTGATGGAGAGTGCCTCGCTTTCGATCGCCATCGATCATCTGGGCGTGGCCCGCGCCTGGTCCGACGCGATGCGCCGCGCCGATCGCACGCTTGACGTGCTCGTCAAGGTCGACGTCGGCTTCCATCGATGCGGCATCGATCCCGATGCATCCGGCGCCGCGGAGTTCATTCGCTCGGTCGGCGCGCTGCCGGGACTTCGTCTCCGCGGCCTGTTGAGCCATGCGGGCCAGGGCTATCAGGCCACTTCGGAAAACGAGCTCTCGGTCATCGCCCGGCGCGAGGCCGAGATCCTGACGACGCTCGGCGAGCAGGCCGCCCGCGACGGTATCGCGCTCGAGGAAATCTCGGTAGGGGCGACGCCGACGCTGCGCTACAGCCTGCAACAGCCGGGCATCACCGAGCTCCGGCCCGGCAACTATGTGTACTTCGATCGCACGCAGCTTTCGCTCGGGGCCGCGTCGATTGACGACTGCGCCATGACCGTGGCAGCGACGGTGGTTTCCAGGCCTGCAGCCGATCGTCTCATCCTCGACTGCGGCAGCAAGACGCTGACGACGGATCTCGCCCGCGGCTTCGGCCCGACGCCGGGCTACGGTGCGATCCTGGCCCCCGACGGCGGAACGATCGACGACGCGCTCTTGATCGAAAGGCTCTCGGAGGAACATGCAACCGTCCGGGTGTCGGGGCCGACGGCGCTCGAGCCCGGGGATCGCGTCCGCGTCCTCCCGAACCACGCCTGCGTGGTCGCCAACATGGTCGACGAGGTGCTGCTCGTCGAAGGCGACCACGTCGTCGACAAGCTTCGTGTCGCTGCACGAGGACGAATCACGTAACCGGAGAACCCGCCGGGCTCGTTGAGCGATGTGATGTATAGTCTCTGCGGAGATGCCCGACAAGGAAAAGCGCGAAGTCGGCGACGCGCTCGGAATGGTGGAGACCCGTGGACTGATCGGCATGATTGAAGCTGCCGATGCGATGGTCAAGACCGCGAACGTCGTCTTCGTTGGCTGGCAGAAGGTCGATGCCGGCCTTGTGACCGCTATCGTGCGGGGCGACGTCGGCTCCGTCAAAGCCGCCACCGACGCCGGCGCTGCCGCCGCCCGCCGCGTCGGCGAGCTCGTCGGCGTCCACGTCATTCCCCGGCCCGCCGACGATCTCGAGAAAATCTTCCCGATTCGCTGAGTCTATTTCAGGCGACGCTTCAGCTCGCCTTCGAAGTCGGCGTACTTGAATCCCACCCGCGTCAGCGCCAGCGAGAACTCATTTCCGCGATCGAGATCCTGCAGGAGAAGCACCACGTTCGGACCGAGGTGCTCTATCAACACGCTTGCCGCGACCACGCTTTCGTCGTAGGCGATTCGCGCTTCGCGTCCATCGAACCGGCCAAAACCGTCCTGCAGCGCGTTCAGCGGGATGAGCGTGCGCGAGGCCTTCCAGCGCTGCTCGGCGCGAGGAACATCCGCGGGTTCGAAGTACGTCGCCAGGCCTTCGTGCAGCCACGCAGGCACGCCGCGGCTGGCGATACCCGCGATCATCGCGTGCGCGAGCTCGTGCGTCAGCACGCGATCGAACGATTGCGGCGCAGCGAGGGCGCCCTGAACGGGGATCCGTATGCGGGTGTCGAACAACCCGCCTGCCCATTCCGGCGCGCCGGTGATGTCGCGAAATTGTTTCAACGTGTAGAAGATCACCTCGACGGGCTGGGACGGGTAGGTGCCGAGCGCCTTGCCGATCCGCCAATATGCGGCGTCGAGGACGGCGCTCGCGTGGGTCGCCAATCGGGCCTCGGCCGGGCCGTCGAACGCAATGCTGAATGGCCCGTCAACGCGTCGTTCCTTCGCGGCATCGTCGCGCCACGCCTTCAACCGGCTCGCCATCGTCAGGTTGGTCCGCGCGTATTTCAGCGCTTGTTCATAGATCTGAATCGCCAGATCGACATCGCCCTGGTCGTAGACAATTTCGCCGAGGAGGGACGACGCGGCGGTGTAGCGCGGCTCGAGCTCGAGCGCGCGCTTCAGAAATGTTCGGGCCTCGTCATCGCGCCCCCGCATGTGCGCAGCCACGCCCGAGCCCATGTGCAGCGAAGGGTCTCGCGGGTTCTGGCGCAGCGCATCGGCAAAAATTGTCGCGGCTTTTTCGGAATCGCCGGCTTGCAGCGCCAGAACGCCCGACTCCAGCGGCGTGACAGACTGGCCCTCGGCTGACCCCGCGAGCGCCAGGCAAAGAGCGAGCACGATGGGTGAGATATGAAAGGTCAGTGGGTCAACTGCACGATGGTGTTGGTCAGCGTCGCGTTCCCGTTTTCTCCAGGCACGCTGAAGACGATGGTGAATCCCCCCGAGAACCCGCTCGAGGAAAGCGTGGTCTTCCAGGTTGAGATCCTCGTGCTCAAGGTCATGTCCTGCTCCGTGATGTCGGCCATGACTGCCGTGCCTGTAAGCGTGCTGCCAGATACAGTTCCCACAAGCGTCCCCGTGATTGCCCCGAGCAGGACGTTTCCCGACACGGCGCTCTGATTCTGTGTGAGGGATAACGAGATCGGCGGCGTCGCTCCAGCGACGAGGCCCGTTCCCTCGCAAAAACCGGTGAAGATACCTTCCTCAACGCAAGTGTCAACGCGGTACGTTCCGGTGTACTGGCCCTGGAAATCAGATATCGTGCCGCCGGTCGTCGACGACGCCGTCGGTGAAAGGGTGTCGCTGCTGCTGCAGCCGGCGTACACGGTTAGGAGGAGTGAAACGAGTGCCAGTCGGCTGATGCTTTGTGTCGTCAAAGAGACCTCGATGTCGCACGGGGGCAAGATTGGTGCCCGCACTTTGGGGGCATCCGCGGGTACATCCGTTTTTTGCACCAACGGTCCGGTAACTGCACTTACGAAATTGACGAGGAGACAGGCGGCTTGTACGCGCTCAGCGCCGGGCGCGCCGCCCCTTCGATCGTCGCAAGCGTCCCTTCAGTTTCTTAAGGGGCCCGTCATCGCCGACGACCAGCAGGGGCTGGGTGGGGGACTTCAGCAGGTTGAAAACCGCTCCGCTCGCAGCACGCGCGTACAGGTCGCGTCCGTCGGTGAGCAGTTGCACCGCATCACCGCCGCCGGTCGCCTCAAAGAGCCGCACGCCGAACTGGTTCTTGAGAGTACGGACGATCGCGTGGAGCTGCGGAATCGTAAACCCGCGCTGGCGCAAGTCGGCGAGAACGAGGAGCTCGAACAGCTCGATCGGCGTATAGCGCCGTTCGGTGTAACCGCCCGCCGCCGTTCGATGCGACGGAATCGCCGGCGACAACAGGCCGCCGGCGTCCCACAACTGAAGCTGACGGGCGGTCAACCCGGTCATCGCCGCGACCTCGCGAGAGCTGTACGTTGTTTTCAGGCGCATCGGGTAATCGGGTAATGGTCACGCCGACTCAGGGCGTCGCGCGCGAATCTCGTCGAGCCTGATCCGCGCCGATTCAACGGCTTCGAGCGACTCCTTCTGCATCTCGATGGCGCTCGGCCCCTCGGTGGGACTCGCAAACGCGCTGCCGGCGATCGTGCGATGGTAGGCGCGTTCGGCGCGCTGCAGATCCTCGAGCGCCGCCGCATGGTCGTGCTGCCATTCGAGCCAGCGCTCAACGCAGCCGGCGGCTTCCTCGGACGACGCGCCCGTGCATTCGACGCCAAATCGGTCGCCCGTGTCCACACGTTCGGCACGCGCGATCCATTGGCCGTCGCGCTCGGTGGCGGGAATGCGATACGTCAACGCACCGATCGTGACTGTTTTCATCGTTCACACGCGCCGGGTCCGAAAGGACCCGCCCCACAGGCCGGGTCTTTTTAGACCCGGCGGGATCACAGATCTCCGAACCGCTGGGGGCTGACGCCCCCCAGCGCAGGATCGAGTCGTTTGTCGAGCATGGCGTCGGCGACGATTGCCGCGGTCACCGGCGCCAGCAGGACGCCATTCCGGTAGTGAGCCGTCGCGTACATCAGATTTGGAAAAACCCGCGACGCCCCGATGATCGGAAGCAGATCGGCGCTTGCCGGACGCAAGCCTGCGCGCGCGTCGATGAAGCCCGCCGTCCACGTCCCCGGCGCGATCTCGCACGCGGCCTCGAGCAAGTCCCGAACTCCCGCTGCGGTCGTCCGCTCGTCGAAGCCTGCGTCCTCCACCGTTGCGCCCACGAGCAGCGTCCCGTCGTCCCACGGAACAAGATAGCAGCGCTCGCTCCAGACCACGCGACGGACCATCGGGCCCTTCCACGCCAGTCGAAGAAGCTGGCCGCGAATGGGGCGGACCGGAGTTCGCGCAGGCAATCCTGCGATCTCGATGTGCCCGGACCAGCTCCCGGCCGCGAGTACGACGGCCGACCCTGCGAGCGGCCCGCGATCGGTTTCGACGATACAATCGTCGTTCGCGAACACAATCCGCAGCACTCGACTGCTCTCGATCACCTGCGCGCCGTGCCGTTTTGCCGCGCCCGCCAGCGCGCGCACGAGATCTCCTGCGGCGACGAATCCGTGCGAAGGCACGACGAGACCGCCGACGATGTCGTGGCTGAGATGGGGCTCTTCGGCGAACACGGTCTCCGCATCGAGCAGGCTCACGACAACACGCTGCGCCTCGAGCCGTGCAGCGGCATTCCTCAGCTCGCGCATCCCCTCGTCGGTCGTCGCAACCTGGAGCGTGCCCGTGCGGCGATAGAGCACCGCGATTCCGCTATCGGCTTCCGTGCGGGCGATGAAATCATCGAAGAGGTTCAAACTACGGACGGCGAGATCGAGGAATGGCGCAGGCGAGGTGATTTCGATGTGCGGCGCGAGAATCCCGGCCGCTGCCTGGGTCGCTCCCATGCCGGCGGCCCGCTCTTCGACGATCCGCACCGCCGCGCCGCGCCGCGCGAGCTCGGAGGCGATGGCGCACCCCACGATCCCGGCGCCGACGACGATGATGTCCGCAGGCCGCGGCATGGCCTTGATTGTAGACATGTTCCTGTGAATGGGACAGCGCTGGCGGGGAGGGCGCCTTCGTTACTCCTTCATTTACAGCAAGTTACGAAGGTCATATGATGGCGCGCGTGGGCACGCCGCTTGCGAGAGCGGATGCTGAGTTTCAAGGAGAATCCGTCATGTTTGCGAACCGATTGACCATGGGTGTACTGGCTGTGGCGTGCGTGGCCGCCGCGGGCGCAGGGAGCTATTTCGCGATGCGCCAGAACACGGGGTCGTCTGCGGCCACCACCGTGGCATCGTCCGCGACCACGTCGCCCGACACCGGTGCTGCAGCGCTCGACCGTCCCGTGCAGGAAACCGAAGCCGTCGTTGCGCCGGAGCGTGCGGGCGGTGGCGTGGCGACTCTCGGGACCTCGGCGAATCCAGGGGCACCTTCACGGCGCGCTGAGCCGTCGCGTACAGCCACCCCATCAAACACCGCGAGTGCGGCGAGCACGAAATCGGCGAGCAGCAGCACGACCGCCCGTACAAATACCCCGGCGCTCGAACGTCCGTGGCCAAGCACCCAGTCGCAGTCACCGGCGGCGTCGGCTCCAAACTCGCCGGCGACGACGGCTGAGAGCAACGCGACGACGGTCGACGACCGCCCGGCGTTCGAATCGCCGCGTGCACCAGATCCGCCACAGAAGGTGCTTGACGAGCTCGTCGTGTCGGAGAACTCCGTGATTGGCCTGGAGACGACGAATCGGATCTCCAGCGAGACCGCGCGGATTGAGGATCGCGTCGAGGCAAAAGTCACACGCGACGTGAAGGTCGGCAACACGATCGCCATTCCCGCGGGCGCGCAGGCTATCGGCTCGGTCATCCAGGTCGACCGAGGCGGGAAGTTCAAGGAGCGCGCGCGCCTCGGCATCCGGTTCACGACGATCGTGCTCGCGGATGGAACCCGGCTGCCGATGACCACGGAAACTATCTTTCGCGAGGGCCAGGCGCCCACCAACAGCAGCGCCGCGAAAATCGGCGGCGGGGCGATCGGCGGCGCGATTCTCGGTGCCATCCTCGGAGGCGCCAAGGGCGCGGCTATCGGGGCGACAGCCGGCGCGGGCGGCGGCGTGGCTGCCGTCGAGGTCAGCGATCGCCAGGAGGTCACGCTGGCTGCGGGTTCGCCGATGACTGTCCGGCTTCTCACGCCGCTCACGGTGACCGTCGAGCAGCAGTAGTAATCTGTGGAGTATGGTGACGATTCGTCGGGCAACCGATCGCATGCAGACGCAGATCGGTTGGCTCGACAGCCGCCATACGTTTTCTTTCGGTGAGCATCACGACCCGCGCTATATGGGATTCCGCGCCCTGCGCGTAATCAACGAAGATCGCGTCGCTCCCGGAAAGGGCTTCGGTACGCATTCCCACCGCGACATGGAAATTCTGTCCTACGTACTCGAAGGCGCACTGCGCCATCAGGACAGTATGGGCACTGGCTCGGTCATCAGTCCGGGCGACGTTCAACTCATGACCGCCGGCACAGGTGTTCTGCACAGCGAACAGAATGCTTCGGATATGGAGGCTGTCCATTTTCTGCAGATCTGGGTGGTGCCGGCACGTCAGCGGCTTCAGCCCGGCTACGAGCAACGCGCGTTTCCTGTAAAAGATCGCACGGGGCGGTTGACGTTGATGGCGTCCCAGGATGGACGTGAACAATCGATCACGATTCACCAGGACGTGAATCTCTACTCTGCTGCGCTCGAGACGGGGAATCACGTGACGCTCCCACTCAAGAGCGGTCGGCACGTCTGGGCTCAGGTTGCGCGCGGCGGCGTGCGGATCAACAACAACGAGCTCAGTTCCGGCGACGGCGCGGCGCTCGCGGATGAGCCGGTCGCCGAACTCGAAGCGACGGCACCCGCTGAAATTCTTC
>Ga0307310_10000343_pt1 | contig 14864 bp, 13 predicted proteins | sample ER_DNA_197_FD_194502 | JGI IMG/M metagenome (GOLD analysis project Ga0307310, IMG submission 194502) | Bulk soil microbial communities from the East River watershed near Crested Butte, Colorado, United States - ER_DNA_197 | ecosystem: Environmental > Terrestrial > Soil > Floodplain | place...
CCAGTGCCAGCTTTGCCGAGCCGCGGTATGGAGCCAGCGCGTCCCAGGCCTCCAGTAGGAGGGTAAGGTTTTTCTCCCGGGCAATGCGGCCGATATAGGTGATGAGGAGATCGTTGGGGCCGAGGCCCAGCGCTCGGCGATAGCTTTCACTGCGGAAGCGTGGATGGAAGACCGCGGGGTCCACCCCCCGGCTCCAGATACCGGTGTGAGTGACTCCACGGCTGTGCAGATGCTCCTCATAAATCCGCGATGGGCATAGCACCGTGTGCGCCTGACCGTAGAACCACCGCAGGTAGTGCCACCCGGCCCGTAGTGCCCAGTCCACTCCGTAGCGGGTGGCGTACTTGTCGTAGTCGGTGTGGGCGGAGGCCACGAGGGGAAGTCCCAGGCGGCGCGCAGCCTTGAGTCCCGCCAGACCGAGGGCGAACTCGGTGGCTACGTGCACCACGTCCGGCCGGAATCTCCCGGCGTCCTCGATGACATCCCGGAGACGAGGAAAGGCCCACTGGACGTCCTGGTACAGGAAGAGCGGGATGCTGGGCGACCGGTGCACCTCGGGGCGGTCGGTCTCGCCCTCTGGCAACTGGTAGGTGGCCGAGTAGACCCGGACCTGATGGCCACGATCCTCCAGTGCCCGGGTGAGCCGCAGCAGCGTGACTCCCACGCCGCTCACCATGGGCCAATAGACCTCGGAAAACAGGGCTATGCGCATGCCGCTAAGGCTACGGTGGCCCGCCTTGGCCGACAAGGCCAGACCCTTCAGCGCCTGCTAGATTCCGGACATGCGCATCCGCGAGCCCTTTAATGGAGCGTCCCACCTGGTCGGCCTCGTGCTGGCGTGCGCCGGCACCTGGCTCCTGCTCCGCTGGGCAAGCGGCCCGGGGGAAGTGGCGGCATTCACTATTTACGGCGCCACCCTGATCCTGCTGTACGGCAGCAGCTTTCTCTATCACTCCCTGCCGGTGACAGGTCGGCCACTCAAAGCGCTGCGAACCCTCGATCACATCGCGATCTACTTCCTGATTGCGGGGACCTACACCCCGGTCGCCCTGATCACGCTGCATAGCCGCCTGGGCTGGAGCCTTCTCGCGGCCGTCTGGCTGATCGCGCTGGCCGGCATTCCGTTCAAGCTTCTGTACCTCGACGCCCCGGTCTGGCTCTCGACCAGTACCTACCTGGCTATGGGGTACCTGGCGCTGGTGGCCATTGTCCCTCTCGCTCAGGCGGTATCGCTCAGCGGGCTGCTCTGGCTGGTCGCCGGTGGTATGGCATACACAGTGGGCGCGGTGATCTACTCGCACCGGCGCCCCGATCCATTTCCTGGCCGGTTCGGCCATCACGAGATCTGGCATCTGCTCGTGATGGCCGGCAGCGCATGTCACTTCGCATTCATGGTCTACCACGTAGTGTGAGGCTATGAGCCTGGAGATTCGTGCACCGTATGTCGAGGAGACGGACCGCATCGTCACTCCGGAGGCGCTGGCCTTCCTCGAATTGCTAGCCCGGCACTTCGGCCCCCGGCGGAAGGCCCTGCTGGGCAGGAGGCAGGAGGTGCAGCGCTCGATTCGGGCCGGCCAGCTGCCCGACTTCCTGGATACGACGAAAGAGATCCGCGAGCGGAGCTGGACGGTGGCACCGGCTCCGGCCGACCTGAACGACCGCCGAGTCGAGATCACCGGGCCGGTCGAGCGGAAAATGATGATCAATGCCCTGAACTCGGGAGCCCGGGTCTTCATGGCAGATTTCGAGGACGCGCTGTCGCCGCCCTGGACCAACGTCATCACCGGCCAGATGAACTGCACCCAGGCGGTACGGCGTACCCTCGAGTACACTAGTCCGGAGGGGAAGCGTTATCGATTGGGCGACCGGCTCGCGACCCTTGTGGTCAGGCCCCGGGGCTGGCATCTGGAGGAGAAGCACGTGCTGCTGGATGGCGAGCCTATGTCTGCCAGCCTCTTCGACTTCGGCCTCTACTTCTTCCACAACGCGCAGGAGCTACTGACGCGTGGTAGTGGTCCATACTTCTACCTCCCCAAGCTCGAAGGCCACACCGAGGCGCAGCTCTGGAACGAGGTGTTCGACCTGGCCCAGGATGCGCTCGGAATCCCTCGGGGAACCATCCGCGCCACCGTCCTCATCGAGACGATCCTGGCAGCCTACCAGATGGACGAGATCCTCTACGAGCTCAGGGATCACGCGGCCGGCCTCAACGCCGGCCGGTGGGACTACCTGTTCAGCATCATCAAGAATTTCCGAGACCGCCCCGACTTTCTCCTCCCTGACCGCTCCCAGCTCACTATGTCGATCCCGTTCATGCGGGCTTATACCGAGCTGCTGGTGAAGACCTGCCATCGAAGGGGAGCGCACGCGATCGGAGGAATGGCCGCGTTTATCCCCAGCCGGCGCGATCCCCAGGTCAACGAGATCGCCTTGGCCAAGGTCCGGGAGGACAAGACCCGCGAGGCCCGCGCCGGATACGACGGCGCCTGGGTGGCGCATCCCGATCTGGTCCCCATCGTGGAGGAAGTGTTCGCCGCGGTGCTGAAGGACCGACCGCACCAGAAGGACCGGCAGCGCGATGACGTAGAGGTCCGCAGCGAGCAGCTGCTGGACGTTCGGGTGCCGGACGGCCGAGTCACCGACGCGGGCCTGCGGAACAACATCAGCGTCGCTCTCCAGTACCTGGCCGCGTGGCTGGCGGGCTCGGGCGCCGTCGCCATCAACAACCTGATGGAGGATGCGGCAACGGCCGAGATCGCCCGGTCGCAGCTCTGGCAGTGGATCCGGCATGGAGCCAAGACCGAATCGGGGGAGCCGGTGACGCTGGCGCGCTGCCGCGCGATACTCAGGGAGGAGAGCGAGAGGCTAGCCGCCGAAGGGAGCGACCCCGTGCGATTGTCGAGCGCAGGCCAGTTGCTCGATGCGCTCTTCTCGGCCGAGGTATTTCCTGAATTTCTGACGCTGTCGGCGTATCAGAAGCTGTAGGGCTATGGGCTATGGGCTATGGGCTAGGAGCTAGGAGCTGGAAGGAGAGAGATGGGAGCTGGGAGCTAGTGCGCCTTCCGGCAATCTGTCTGCTGGGATTGGGTCTCCTGAGTGTCCCGCCGGCGATGCTCGCACAGGCTCCCGATTCGGGTAGCACTGCCCCGGCCGCATCAGACAGTCAGCCGCCTTCCCACTCCGATAGCGTCCTGGCAGCCGATAGTACCCGAGCCGGCTCTGACACCGTCCGCCCGAAGACACCCGGGAGCAGCACGACACCCGCAACCACTGCGGCCCGTCCGGAGCCGGTAGATAGCATCCTGAGCGCGGCCTGCGGCGCCGCCGGGTCGACAGCGGTCGCTCGGGACTTGCTGGTGATCGTTTTTGCGCCGGAAGCGAGGGCCGCCGACCGCGCTACCGTAGCCAAAACCGTCGATGGAAGGCTGCTTGGTTCGGTGACTTCGGGAGGGCCGGGCACCTACTACCTTCGAGTGCCGAGCGGCGGGAACGAATATCGGCTCAGGGCCGCCGCCGATAGGCTGATTCTGTTGGACATGGTGCGGCAGGTGGGATCTCGGACCTGTCCGCCGCCTCCACCCGCAGACACGGCCCGGAAGAACTCCCCCTGACTCCCGCTGCCGCTTCGCCGATCTACCGGCCGGGCAGCTCCAGCTCGTGTCCTGCCACCACCGACTTCTGCTCCTCCTCCGCTGCTCCGTTATCGGTCGGCACACCGGCTGGAGGCGCCGCTGCAGGGGCGTCGACAAGGTGACTGGCCCGCGCGGGCCGATCGAAGGCGACCAGCAGCAGCGCGATAATCCACAAACTCGCCACAGCTAACCAGACCGGCCGGGGTACCGGCCTCAGGTGCACGCGAGCCGGCGACCTCGATACGGCGGCGACCTTCCTCGTCGATCGCCGGTCCGGTACCGGGTCGATCGCCTGCGCTGCGAGGGTTACCGGGGCTCGCGGAGTGGATGATCCTGGCTCGTCGGGGACCGGTTCGCTCCGAAGCCGGTTGGCGAACGCGACCACCGCTTCGGCAACGGGGCCGCCCAATTCGGCCCGCACATAGGCGGCATGGGCCCGGGCATGCTCCCGCGCCGCGGTGGGATCACCCGCCGTGGCGAGCGCGCGCATGAGCCCCAGCGCCGCCGTCGAGCAGAGCGGATTGGCTGCCGTGAGCCGTCGCCACCAGATCGCCGCGGCCAGCGTATTACTCTCAGCCTCGGCCCGCTCGGCCAGGACGCGGAGAGTATCCATATAGCGGCGGGCCAATCGCTCTCGCTCGGCCTCCATCCAGCGCTCGAGCTCGTCGAGGCCGGCTACGTAAAAGCCGTCGAGGTAGGTACCCCGATAGATGGCAGCGGCCTCGGCCTCATCCCCCCGGGCCAAAGCCACCTCGAAACGCCAGTGATCGATCGTGATATGAGCCGGGTCCAGCCGGAGGAGGCCGCCCGTGCAGTTGACCAGGGGCGTGCCGAGCGTTTGCCGCAGGGAGTAGAGGGCCTGCTTCAGGTTGTTGCGGGCATGCCCGGTATCACCCTCGGGCCAGAGGTAGGCGAGGAGCTTATCCCGGCTGATGCCGGGTGGATCGTGCCCCGCAATGAGCGCCAGCAGAGCGAGAACGCGGCGCCGCGGGCCGGGTGAAGGGAGCGGCTGATCGTCGCGCTCAATGCCGAGACCGCCAAGGGTCCTGAGGCGGAGCATAAACGGCCTGCTTAACAGAATTTGACCGGGAGTTGACCGGGTATTAACCGCGCGCGAGTACTGTACGGCCGGGAACTTAGGTGCGCAAGTAGCCTAGAACCCATCCTCCATCTTTTCACGGTCCGGAATCACCTGACTCGAGCTGAATTGAGGAGTGGCTTCCAACGTTTGTGAGGGCCCGGAAGGATCATCATCTGGGCGGCAGCCTGGTACCAGCATGGCACCCAGAATAGCGGCCAGCACAAAGCCGAGACTCCGTGGGGTGGACAGCATAAACCCCTCCATCGGTTCGTTCGGCGGCCCGACTGACATGGCCCGCGCATTGTGCGCAGCGGCTTTAGCCTCGTGGCTTTGCGCCCCCGCCTTTCGACGGGTTTGCCTTTGTCGCGACCCTCACGCGGAGGGGTGCGATCCTGCCGATCAGTTGTGTGAAAACAACGAGGCGCAGAGGTAGGTCTGCGCTACTCCTATGAATAGAGTATCGGCTCCCCGGCGAGAAGCCTTCATTAATAGCTAGTCGTCACACACCGGCGTCCCCGGCCGGTTTTCCTGCCGCCGCTGAGCGTCGGTCGCGGGTCGCTGGGCCACCGCCCCGAACCAGATGACACAGCTCTTCCCGGGAAACCTGGCGTGGGTGGCCTTGGCCGCCCATGACTGGTCGTCGGCTGCCAGAATCTTGACCCGGACGTCCCGATGCCAGAGGTATTGCAAAGCCATGGGCTCGGTCCGGCGAGCATAGCTCCCTTGCATGGCAAAATAGGTTTCCTGGGAGTGCGCCAGGTTGCGGAGGTCGACCTTCATGACCACTCGCGGGTCCAGAAGGTCCAGCGCGCTGCCGGCATCGGCGACTGTTGGCTTGAGTTTGGCCGGCGGAGCAGCCGGTGGCGGCGGCGGAGGCGAGGCGTCATCGCAGATCGTGACCCCCTCCTTGCCCGAGCGCACGAATTTGAGGGTCGTGGGCGCTGCCTGGGCCTGACCCACGAAGACGACACAGTCCTTGTCGGCGAGAGCGGCGTGCGTGCCGCTCGCGGCCCAGCCGTCCCGCGAGAGCCACAGGAAGCGAATAGTGGTGTTCTTGTCGGGAGTGAGTCCGATGAGTGAGAGCTCATCACTATAGGTGCCGTTCTCGGCGAAGAAATTCTCCTCCGCGGCCACCAGCCGACGGAGAGTGTGCCGGATCTCGGCAAAGGCTGCATTCTCGACTGCTGCCGTAGGGCGCTCCCGGGGACGACTGGACGGCTTGGGGGAGCTCGCGGCCTCTGGAATCGTATCGGCGGGCGGGCCTTTCGCACTCCGCCGCAGGGCCAAATCACTGCAGGCGACGGAACCCAAGGTTACCGTCGCGAGCAGACCGCGGCACAGTGTTGCTGGAAACATCTCGGGCTCGCTAGAACACGCTGGAGTTGCTGCTACGGGCTATGGGCCGTGGGCTATGGAGCCCATACCCTCTGACCCTACTGGGGCGGCTGGGGTCGAACCAGCAACCTCCCGGTTAACAGCCGGGCGCTCTGCCAATTGAGCTACACCCCAAAAATGGGAACCCACGATCCGTAGGAGGGGTAGTGACTTTACTCCTTCTTGCCATGCAAGGTCAAGGCCGCCGCCACCTTGACCGACTCGGAAGCGAACAGTAGCCTAGCATATCTGTCACCCATCCCACCGCCTTCGAGTGCGCCACCGCGCCTCTCCCTTCGGAGCGGAAGGAGTTCCGGTTCATGAAACGCCCAGTCACTCTCACCGTCAACGGGACGGTGCGCACGGCCGTCGTCGAGCCGCGCTCGCTCCTGGTGCACGTGCTCCGTGACGACTTCAATCTCACGGGCACGCACATCGGCTGCGACACCAGCCAGTGCGGCGCTTGCACCGTGCTGATCGACGGCCTTGCGGTGAAGAGTTGTACCCAGCTTGCAGTGCAGTGTGAGGGGCAGGCCATCACCACCATCGAAGGCATCGGCACCGCCGATGCCCTCCACCCGCTTCAAGCCGCCTTCTGGGAGAAACATGGTCTGCAATGCGGCTTCTGCACCCCAGGGATGATCCTTACCGCAATCGACCTTCTCGCCAGAAATCCGGATCCCAGCGAGGAGGAGATCCGCCACGGACTGGAAGGCAACTACTGCCGGTGCACCGGGTATCAGAACATCGTCACGGCAGTGCAGGCCGCAGCGAAGACCATGCGGGCCGCCAACGCGGCCTCCTTCCCGGCGCGTCCCCAACAAACACCGGTCGACTCTTCCCGCAGCAGCGAGCCCGCCGGCGCGGGAGTCTGAGGAGATCCCATGGCTACAATCTTCGGATCGGGCATCAAGCGGCGGGAGGACCCCCGGCTGATCACCGGCGCCGCGACGTATACCGACGACCTCAAGCTCTCCGGCCTCACCTACGCCGCCTTCCTTCGGAGCCCTTACGCCCACGCCCGGATCACCCGGATCGACACCGGCGAGGCCGAGCGTGCGCCGGGCGTGCTCGCGGTGTACACCGGGGCGGCGGTGAAGGACCGGCTGGTGCCGGTACCCTGCGCCTGGAACGTGCCCAACTGCGATCTCAAGGTCCCGCCGCACCCGCTGCTCGCGTACGACAAGGTGCGTTACGCGGGCGACGGCGTGGCCATGGTGGTTGCGGTGTCGCGGGCGGCCGCCCGCGATGCCATCGATCTGATCGAAGTGGATTACGACCCGCTTCCCGGTGGAGTAGATCCCGAGAAGATGACCCAGGCCGGCGCTCCTCAGCTTCACGATGGGGTGCCCAACAATGTGGCGTTCACCTGGGTGGTGGCGGGTGGCGACGCGGAGCGGGCGTTCAACGAGGCCGAGGTCAAGGTCGAGCTGCGTATCGTGCAGCAGCGGCTGCTCCCGACGGCGATGGAGTGCCGGGCGGCGGTGGCCAGCTACAACAAGGGGACCGGCCAGCTCACACTCTGGGTGACCAGCCAGAACCCCCACATTCACCGCTTCCTCTGCTCGGTAATGCTTAAGCTCCCCGAGCACCGGGTACGGGTCATCTCACCGGAAGTGGGCGGTGGTTTCGGGAGCAAGATACCGGCGTATCCCGACGAGGCTCTGGTGAGCCTTGCGGCGATGGATCTTGGCCGGCCGGTCAAGTGGACGGAGGACCGTTCGGAGAACTACAAGGTCACCATTCACGGGCGGGACCACATCGAGTACGTCGAGCTCTGCGGCACCCGGGACGGGAAGATCACCGGCCTCCGCACCAGGGTATACGCCGGCCTCGGAGGGTACGCGTCGACGGCGGGGCCCGGTATCCCGACGATCCTCCACGGGCTGGTTTACTCCGGTCCCTACACCATTCCCAACATCCACGGGACGATCTACGGGGTCTATACCGCCGGGACACCGGTCGATGCCTATCGCGGTGCCGGCCGGCCGGAGGCTGCCTTTCTCATCGAGCGGCTGGTGGACAGCTTCGCCCGCGAGATCGGGATGGACCCGATCGAGATCCGCCGGAAGAACTTCATCCCCGCCGACAAGTTCCCCTACACGACGGCCACGGGCCTCAGCTACGACTCGGGGAACTATCCGGCCGCACTGGACAAGGCGCTGAGCATCCTGGACTACAAGGCGTTCCGGAAAGACCAGGCCGAAGCGCGAAAGCAGGGTCGCCACCTTGGCATCGGGGTCGTGTCGTACATCGAGATCTGCGGCCTGGGCCCATCACAGGTGGCCGGCGCCGTAGGATTCGGCGGAGGGCTGTACGACTCCGCCAACGTCCGGGTTTATCCCACCGGCGTGGTTCGGGTGTACATCGGAGGAAAGCCGCATGGGCAGGGCGAGGAGACCACCTTCGCCCAGATCGTAGCGGAGGAATTCGGCTACCCGGTCGAGAATATCGAGATCGTCTCCGGTGACACCGAAACGACCCCGCAGGGCTGGGGCACTTATGGCAGCCGGACGACCGCCGTGTGCGGGTCGGCGGTGAAGGTGGCCGCTCAGCGGGTGAAGGAGAAGGCCAGGAAGCTTGCCGCCCATCTGCTGGAGGCCAACGAGCAGGATGTGGAGTGGAAGGACGGCAAGTTCAGCGTCCGGGGCTCACCCGACCAGTCGAAGACCTTTGCCGAAGCGGCGCTCATGGCCAATCTCGCGTGGAACATGCCGGCTGGTATGGAGCCTGGCCTCGAAGCCACGGCGTTCTTCGATCCCACCAATTTCGTGTATCCGTTCGGATCTCATCTCTGCACGGTTGAGGTGGACGTCGAGACCGGTCAGGTTCACATCCTGCGATACGTCGCGGTGGATGACTGCGGTCCGCCCATCAATCCCATGATCGTGGATGGCCAGGTCCATGGAGGGGTCATCCAGGGGATCGGCGAGGCCATCCAGGAGATCGCCGTCTACGACGAATCGGGTCAGCTCCTGACCGGGACGATGATGGACTATGCCGTGCCCAAGGCGAGCCAGATGCCGCGGATCGAGACCGCGCACACCGTCACGCCGTCGCCGGTCAACCCGCTCGGCGTGAAGGGCGTCGGGGAGGCCGGTACGATCGCGTCGGCGGCCTGCGTGGTGAACGCGGTCTGTGACGCGCTCCAGCCATTCGGCATCCGCCATATCGATAAGCCCCTGACGCCGGCGAGAGTGTGGGCGGCTATTCAGGCTGGGAAGGACGGGAAAGACGGGAGTGGCGGGAATGGCGGGAAGGGGGGTGAGCGATGATTCCGACGAGCTTCGAGTACGTGAGGGCCGAGTCCCTGAGAGACGCGCTGAAGGTCCTCTCGGACCGGGACGGCAGCAAAGCGATCGCGGGGGGGCACAGTCTCCTGCCAATCATGAAATTCAGGCTGGCCCAGCCGCCGCGTCTGGTGGACATCAGCCGGCTGGAGGAGCTCAAGGGAATCAGCGAGAAGGGCCGCGGCGCCCGGATCGGGGCCGGGGTTACCTATCGCGAGCTGCTCGAATCCGAGCTACTCCGGGAGCGGTTCCCCATCGTCGCCGAGGCCACCGAGACCATCGGCGATCTTCAGGTGCGTAACCGGGGGACGATCGGGGGGAGTCTGGCGCATGCGGATCCGGTCTCCGACATGCCGGCCGTCATGCTTGCGCTCGACGCGACGTTCAACCTGCGCTCGAAGCGCGGCCGTCGTTCGGTCAAGGCTCGGGAGTTTTTTCAGGGCGCCTTCACCACGGCGCTGGCCGAAGACGAGCTACTCACGGAGATCATCCTCCCACCGTTGCCCACCGGTGCGGGAACGACCTACCTGAGTCACGACCATCCTGCATCGGGATACGCCATTGTGGGCGCCGCCGTGGTCGTCGCCCGGAAGCGCAAGGCGGTCACGCACGCGGTAGTCGCGCTCACCGGTGTGGGGGAGATCGCGTATTTGCTCCGGAGTGCCGATAGCCTGGTCGGGAGCAACGGCGAGCCGGATGCCGTCGCCAGGGTGGCCGGCGAGGCAACGACCGGCGTGGAGGTGAACGGCGACATCCACGCCCCGGCCGAGTACCGGCGTCATCTCGCCACCGTGATCACCCGCCGGGCGCTGGAGACCGCACTCGAGCGTGCGCGATAGATCTCGATGAGTCCATACGCCCCCCTCGACTCCCTTGGGGCTGCGGGGGCGGGTCCACTCACCGTGGCGCCCCTGGTCCTGGCGGCCGGCAAGGGCCTGCGGTTTGGTGGGGGGAAGCTCCTCGCCTCGTACCGCGGCCGTCCGCTGCTATCCCATGTGCTCGATGTCGTCCGCGCCGCGGGCGAGCGTCGGATCCTCAAAGGCGGCTGCGCCGTCGTATCCGCCCAAGACGAGGACTCTCGAGCGCTGGTAGAGCAGGCGGGCCTCGAAGCCGTCCTCAACGACGCCCCCGGCCAAGGCCTGTCTCGCTCATTGCAACTCGGCCTCACCACCCTGGAGCGCCGGAAAGCCGGAGAGGCGTATGTCGGCGCCGCGGTGGTTTTCCTGGCTGACCAGCCGCTGGTTCGCCTCGATGTCGTCGAGGGGCTGGTCGCCGCCTGGCGCGCGGGGGACGCCGGCATCTTCCGTCCCCGCTACGCGGCCCGCCCCGAAACGCCGGGGCATCCGGTCTTGCTCAATCGTTCCGTCTGGCAGCTTGCCCACCAACTCGACGGCGATCACGGCTTCGCCGGTTTGGCCGACCAGGCCTCAGTCCGGGTCGTCACCATGGACGTTCCGGGCGACAACCCCGACGTCGACACCCCGGCCGACCTCCAGGCCCTCGAGGAGCCCACCCGATGAAGCTCGAGTTCTCCGGCTCGCCGGCAATCGCCGCACCCCGCGAACGCGTCTGGGAGCGCCTGATGGACCCGCACTTCGTGGCCCAGTCGGCTCCGGGTGTCGAGTCGGTCGAGGCGGTGGACCCGACCCACTTCAAGGTGATCTCCGGATTTGGCATCGGCTCGATCCGGGTGCGATTCACCATGGATGTCGAGCTGTTCGATATCGACGCGGGGAAGAGTGCCAAGATGCGGGTGCGCGGCAAGGCGCCCGGCTCGGCGATCGACGTCGTCTCCAACTTGCAGGTCAACGATGCGGGCTCCGGCGGCACCCAGCTCAACTGGTCGGCGACCAGCGAGGTGAGCGGCACCGTCGCCAACGTGGGGGCTCGGCTCATGGAAGGAACCGCCCGCAAACTCACCGAGCAGTTCTGGACCGACTTCGCCCAGCGAGTGAGCCAAGAGGGGTAATGGCGTGCTCGCCAAGCGTCTCTCTCCTTCGGCTCTGGCCGGCACCAACCCGGAAGCGCTGGCCGGAGCCGTCCTGCTCGCCCCGGTCCAACTGAGCGGGAGGACCGTCCGAAAGGGCACCAGGGTGGACCGCAGTCTGGGAGCCGAGCTGATCGCAGCAGCCCGGTCGGGTAGCCTGAGCCAGTCGCTCAGAATCGCCTGGCCCGAGGCCAGTGACCTGCACGAGGACGAGGCGGCGGAGCGACTCGCGGCCGCGGCGGCCGGCCCGGGGGTCGAGCGGCGCTCTCTAAAGCAGAGCCGGCTGGACCTGGCCGCCAAGTGGGACGGAGTGCTCCACGTCCACACGGATGGACTCACCCGGCTCAATACCATCGATTCGATCGAGCTCTTTACCCTGTTCCACGGTCAGGCGGTCCGGGCCGGTCAGGTGGTGGCCTCGGTCAAGGTTGCGCCGCACCTGATCGCCACGGAGCTGGTGGAAGCGGGTGTGCGCATCGCATGCGAGCACGCCCCGCTGCTGCAAGTGCGACCCTACGTCGCCGTCGAGGTTGCGGCTCTGGTCGCGGAAACCATCGGCGGCTCGGCGTTGGCGCGCTTCGAGGCCGGTGCCCGGACCAAGGTCGAAGCGCTCGGCGGCCGTTTTGTGGAGACCACCGTGATCGCCAGCGGAGAGCCGGACGCCGCCGAACGCGAAGCCCGTGCCGCGCTCGAGTCGCTCGCCCTCGCGCGAAGGCTCCCGGTCATCCTGGTAGGCGGTGTCTCCGCCGGCGACCCGCTCGCGCCGTTCTTCGCTGCGCTACGGAGTCTGGGAGGCCGAGTGGTACGGCACGGTGTTCCCGCCCACCCGGGCTCGATGATCTGGCTGGCGGAGCTGGCCGCAAGCCAAATACTGGGGCTTCCGCAGTGCGGCATGTTCACCATGGCGACGGCCGCCGACCTGATCCTGCCGAGGTTGCTCACCGGTGAACGACTCACCGCGGAGAGTCTGGCTCAGCTGGCACATGGCGGCGTGTTGACTCGGGAGATGCGGTTTCGATTCCCGGCGTACGCCCAGGACCTCGAGGCGCCGGAAGGATGACTCCGACATCTATCGACAGCATCCAATCGGCGTTCTGCGGCCGCGGCTACGTCGCCGATCGCGACCTGGCCACCGCCGTCTTCCTCTCCCTCGCGATGGAGCGCCCGCTCCTGCTCGAGGGCGAAGCGGGAGTGGGCAAGACCGAGGTGGCCCGGACCCTCTCCCAGGTCCTCGGTGCCGAGCTGATCCGGCTGCAATGCTACGAAGGACTCGACATCAACACCGCGGTGTACGAGTGGGATTACCCCCGGCAGATGCTCGAGATCCGCCTGCTCGAGGCTCGCGGCCAGGCAAAATCCGCGGCCACCCGGGACATCTTCAGCCAGGAGTTCCTGATCCGGCGGCCACTGCTGCAAGCCCTGGAGAGCAAGGGAGCAGAGCCTCCGGTGCTGCTCATCGACGAGGTGGACCGGGCGGACGAGGAGTTCGAGGCCTTCTTGTTGGAGCTGCTGAGCGACTTCGCGGTGACCATTCCCGAGATCGGGACCATACGGGCCACCCGTCCGCCCCGGGTGATCCTTACCAGCAACCGGACCAGAGAGGTGCACGATGCGCTCAAGCGGCGCTGCCTCTACCACTGGATCGACTATCCCACTCCCGAACGGGAGCTGGCCATCCTCCAGGCCCGGCTGCCGGATGTGCCCGAGGCGCTAGGCCGCGAGATCGTCGGCTTCGTCCAGCGTCTCCGCTCGGCGGACCTGACCAAGGCGCCGGGTATCGCTGAGACGCTCGACTGGGCCGCCGCCCTGACCGCGCTGGGAACCGACCGGCTGGAGCCGGCTCAGGTGGAACAGACGCTTGGCGTTCTGCTCAAGTATCAGGAGGACGTTGCGACGATGCGAGGCGGAGGGGCCAGAACGATTTTACTCCAGGACCAATAGCTCGAGAAAATGAGGGCCTCGGGCGTGGCGCTCGATCCGGCCCAGATGGATGCCAGCGAGCGAGCTGGTGCAGGCATCCGCAGCGAGCTCTTCAGGATGGTGAGTCGTGGTGAGCGCCACGACAGCCATGCCGGCCGATCGGGCCGCCTGGATTCCTGCCGGCGCGTCCTCCACCACGATGCAGTCGGCCGGAGAGACACCCACGCCGGCTGCGGCCATCAGGTACACGTCGGGGCTGGGTTTGCCGTGCACCACGTCTTCGGCACACACCAGGACAGCGGGGATCGGGAGGCCGGCCTCGGTGAGACGCTCGGTTGCGGCGGTGCGACTGCCGGAGGTCGCGACGGCCCAGCTCCCCATCGGAAGCGTTTGCAGCAGGCGGGAGGCTCCTTCGACCGGCTTCAAGGCGTTGCCGTTCCCCGCATCGTCCGGTACAAACGCGGCCACCTCGGCCGCGGCATCGAGGTGGGGAGCGGCAAGCTGGATGGTTTCGAGCGCCCGCCGGCCGTGGCACACGCGCAGAAACGGCTCCGCGGCGAGGCCCTTGGACTTGGCCCAACGGCGCCACTGTTCCTCGATATAGCTGGTGGAGTCCACCAGCACTCCGTCGAGGTCGAAGAGAACCGCGCGACATTCGAAGCGTTTCATGGCAGGGGAAGATTGCCTGCAAATTTCGATCCGGTTAGGGCACAATGCGTGAAGTCGATGGTGGAGTTATGGCGGCGAATGTCATGGAGTTCGGACGTCTCTTACGGCGGGCCGGACTGGATGTAGACCCCGGGCAGACAGCGGCTTTCCTCAAGACGCTCAGCCTGATCGGAATGGATGACCGACGGGACGTCCGGGTCGCGGGCCGCACCATCTTCGTCCGCCGCCGGGAAGACCGGCCGGTATACGACGCGGCATTCGATCTGTTCTGGCGCCGGCCTGGCGCATCGAGCGGGCTGGCGGGCCAGCTCCCGCGCATCCGGCAAAGTACCGAGCGGGGGTCGCCGGGCGGCGCAGCTCCACCTGATCCCCTGGGCGGTCAGGAGCCGGTCGCCACGGTGCGGGCTCAGGCGGCGAGCTCGAGGGAGCTGCTCCGGACGGCCGATTTTGCTGCGCTCACCTCGGAGGAATCGCGGGATGCGGAAGCAATGCTTGCGGCGCTCCGTCCCCGGCTCTCGGTGCGCCGGGCCCGCCGGAGCCGGGTCGAGCACAGCGGCCACCGCCCGGCTACGCGCTTCATGCTGCGGGGGGCACTCGGCACCGGAGGTGAGGCGCTCCGCTGGCGATGGCTGCGCCGCACGCTCCGGCCCAGGCCCATCGTCCTGGTGTGCGACATCAGCGGGTCGATGGAGCGGTACAGCCGCTTCATGCTCCGCTTTGCCCACACGCTCCAGCGTACCGGGGCGCCGGTCGAGGTCTTCGTCTTCGGGACCCGGCTCACCCGGATCACCCGCCAGCTTGCGCCCCGAAGCGCCGATGCCGCGCTGCGCCGGGTGGCGGACCGGGTGGTGGACTGGAACGGCGGGACCAGGATCGGTGACAGTCTCCGCGAGCTGAACCAGCGCTGGGTG
>Ga0307310_10000344_pt1 | contig 14842 bp, 11 predicted proteins | sample ER_DNA_197_FD_194502 | JGI IMG/M metagenome (GOLD analysis project Ga0307310, IMG submission 194502) | Bulk soil microbial communities from the East River watershed near Crested Butte, Colorado, United States - ER_DNA_197 | ecosystem: Environmental > Terrestrial > Soil > Floodplain | place...
CGGATATCGAGCGACACGTCGTCGAGCGCCAGGCGTGATGGGAGCGCGGGGCCGCCGTCCTTGGACGCCGACGGTGGATAGCGGAAGGAGACGTGCTCAAGGTCGATGCGACCGAACGGCGCGGCAGGTTCGGCTGACGACGGCGAACGCGCGGGCGCGAGCGAGCTGAACTCGTCCCAATCCTCGAGGAAGAGGCTCGCCTCGTAGAGCTGGCTCATGTTGTTGACGACGCTGGAAAGCTGTCCGGAGAGCTGCTGACTCGCGGCGACGGCTGCTCCTGCCTCGGCAACGCCGATGCGGTGCTCGATCACGAGATAGGCGAGCGCGCCGTACGTGAGCGCCGTCACGAGCGAGGACGCGCCGGTGCTCATGATCTGGTAGCGCGCGCGCTTGCGCAGATTCGCGGCGAGCTCTTTGAGGCGTTCGTTGGAGAGCCGCTCGTAGAGCGTGCGCATGTACGGAGCCAAGGCGAAGGCCCGCAGCTCCTTCGCGTACTCGCGGCTCGTGAAGAGGCCGAAGATGTAGTTCCGTTTTCGCTCGTTCGGCGTCATCGATCGCCAGAACGAGTAGGTCTGACGGCTGCTTGCCGCGCTCGCCAGCCACATCGGCACGAATCCGACGATCGCGAGCACGAGCAGGATCGGCTGGAGGATGTAGAGGGCGGCGGCGACGCCGATGATGAGGAACAGGCTTCGCGCAAGTCCGATCGCGGACCCCGTGACTCCCATCATCCGACCCATGGCATTCATCGCGCGGCGCAGGAGGTCCTGGAACTCCGGTGTTTCGAACCGCTTCAGGTCGATCGCGATGATCCGATCGAGCAGGACGGAGTTCGTGTGGCGCTCGACGATCGCCGAGAGCATCGATTGCTGCTGGTTCTGAATGAGTCCCGCGGCGCTCGAGATCAGGCTCAGTCCGATCATCTCGCCGAGCAGGGTCCCGACGCGGCTGAGGTCGCCGCCGCTGCCGGTCGCGAGGACCGCTGCGATAAGGTCTCTCGTGATCACGAGCTGCGCACCCGTGGTGATCGCGGACACGACCTGTGGTGCGAGGCTCGCGAGGAACCGCCCGGGCGCAGCCTCCCAGACCAGGTGGAACGACGAGCTCAGGACGCGGGGGATTCGACGAAGCTGACGCCGCTCAGGCGGAGGCTCGATGCGGTCGCCGCGACCTCTGAAGATCATGTTTCGAGGTTATCGTGCGCTGGCGGTCATTCTCCCGGACTCGCGGACTCGATACGAGAGCAGCTCGCTGATGCCGTGGTAGCCGAGGCGGTGGAGCTGCTCATGTTTCGGGTGCCGGCCCCCGCGGGCCTCCGCGATCTCCTCGCGGGTCGCGGCCGCGAGGGCCGCGGCGAAGGCGGCGCCCTTCTCCGCGAGGCGATCGATTCGCGGCAACTCGGCCTCGGCCTCGTTCCACCGTTCCGTGGCGACTTGGGCGAGGACCAGATTGACTCCGGCGACGTCCCAGGCGGACTGCCGCTCCCAGAGGATCGTTTCTCGCGCGTACGAGCGACGCGCTTCATCCTCGTTGGCGGTCGCGCCGGCAAGAACAGATGGAAGGAGCAGGACAGCAGCACGCGTGGCCGGTGCTTCGGGGAGCATGCGCTCGACGAGCTTCGCGGCATTCGATGACGGTGAGTCACTTCGGAGAAGCTCGGTGATCGCCTCGTAGCCGATCGCGTTCGCCCCCATGAGGCACCAGCTAGCGTCTGCGTTTCCCTCGACGAGCGCGCGGATCTCCCTGCCAATTTCTTGGACCGCGGACCAGTCGCCTCGCCCGAAGCGGACCAGCGCCTTCGTCCCGAGGGCGTGTTGCCGCGTGTGCGCGGCCTTCGTCGCGCTGATCTCGAGCAAGCGGTCCGCCGAGGCCTCCGCTCGCGCCAGGTCGCCGACGTGGAAGAGGGCGATGACATGCCAGGCGAGCGCCTCGGGCTCGTTAAAGCGTGCGCCCTGCCGCGCGAGGTCGAACGCGAGGTCGAAGGTTGTGAGGGCGCGCGCGCAGTCGTCGTTCGCCGTGAGGTGGACCAGCCCGAGCCGCCAAAGGGCGTCACCGAACGGTCTCTTGTCCGCGACCTCCTCGAGGATCGGGTCGATCTCACGCAGAACGGTCGGGTCGTTCGTAAAGTAGCCGCGCTGTCCCAGAAGACGCACGAGCGTGATTGCGTCGTCTTCGGCGCGTGCCGCAGCCGTGCCCTCCTCCATGAGCGCGAGCATGCGGTCCGGCGACGGGAGGTGCTGGAAGTAACCCCAGTTGAAGACGGCCAGATCGAGCGTGTCGGCGTACAGCCGTGGCGGGATGCGCGCGCCAGCCGATCGATAGAGCTCGATGGCCCGAAAGCGGTGCTGGGTCGCGTCGTCACCTTTGGCGTTGCGGGCGAGCGCGAGAGCGAACTCCTCCTCGACCTCGGCCTCCTCACGTGGGCCTCGTGCGAGCTTGAGAGCGTGCTCGAAGATCTCGAAGGCGCGATCAGACGCGAGACGCTCCGCGAGCTCCTTGCCGGCGACCAGATGCGCGCGCAGTGCCTCGGCGCGCATGGCCGGTGTCTCCGGGTCTCCCTCCCAGACCCATTCGGCATCGTCCGGGCCTAGCGCCTCCCACCAGTGGTAGGCCAGCGCCCCGACCTGCTCGGCGTCGAGGCCCTCCCGCGCGAACCGGGCGTGAAGACGCATGCGCACCGCGATCGGAAGCCGGCCGTACGCGACGTCACGCACGAGCGAGTGATGAAACCGGAACGCGCCGTCGACCGCGTCGACGTGGCGAAGGTGTGCCAGGCGGCCCAACATGCCCGCGACCTCGGCGGGGTCGCGTTCCGCGAGCAAGGCGGCGTCGCGCACCGTGAACGTCTCGCCGACGACCGCGGATCGCTGAAGAAGGTCCCGCTCCGCAGGGGCAAGCTCGTCCAACCGCGCGCCGATCGCGGCCTGCACGTTGACGGGAACGTCGCTCGCGAGCGCTGTGCGGGCCCGCACCAGCTCGACGATGAAGAGGGGGTGACCGGCCGCGCGCTGCACTCGCGCGGTTTCGCGCTCACCTGCGACGCGGGCAAGCGCGCCTGCGGCTTCCTCGTCGAGGCGACCAAGCTCGAGAACGAGATGATCCTCGCCCGGCCGGAGGGCAGTCATCGCCGGGAATTCGGGTCGGCCGGTCGCGAGGACCATCAGCGGGGTGTCACTTCTGAAAGTCAGGCGGTCGAGGAGCCGCACGAACTCGCTTTCCGCCCATTGGATGTCGTCCAACACGATGACGACTGGCCGCGCGCGAGCCATCACCGCGAAGTAGTCGCGCCACGCGACGAAGATCTCGTTTCGCCGGTCGATCAGCGGGAGCACGATGAGGCGCGGGTCCGAGATGAGGCCTGCGCTGTGAGCGACCCCGGCCGGCAAGGCCCCGACTGGCATGCCGGCCACGAGCTCGGCCAGCGGCGATGTCCCGAGCTCGGTGCCAGGTCGAAAGTGTGCACGGAGAACGATTGCGTCCATCCCAGCCGATCGGGTGAACTCATCGGCGAGTCGGCTTTTTCCGATGCCCGGCTCGCCGCTGATCAGGGCGAGGGTGGCCCGACCCGACTTCGTTCGGTCGAACTGGGCGCGCAGACGAGTGAGCTCCGCCTCTCGTCCGACGAACGGCAGCGTCAGCGCTCTGGTATCCACAAGACCGGCGAGTCGCGCGGCTCGGACTTTGCCGAGGCCCTTGAGCTCGAGGGGACCGAGGTCGACGAAGTCCGCGAAGCTGGCCGCCGCGGCGCGACAGACCGGACCGACCAAGATCTCACCCGGACCGGCGTGGGCTTGGAGCCTCGCCGCGACGTTCACGCACGTCCCCACGGCCATGCGCTGCCGATCGTCGACCGCTTGCAGATCGACGAGCGCCTCGCCGGTTTCGATGCCGATCCGCAGGCCCATCTCAGAACGTAACCTCGCCCAACGAACAGAAGCTTCTGCGCCGCGAAGCGCGCGCAGGATGTCGTCAGAGTGCGCGATCGGAGCGCCGAACAGAACGAAGACCTCGTCGCCGATGTATTTCTCGACCGTTCCGCCTTCCGCCGCGGCAAGCCTGCTCAGCTCGGAGAAGGCTTCGCTCAGGGTGCGCTGCATCCGCTCGGGACCAAGGCGTTGCCCCAGGTCCGTCGACCCGACGATGTCGATGAACACACAGGTGACTAGACGGCGCTCGGACCGAGATTCCAATTGCCCGCTCCCCGCGCGAATCCTAGCGTCAGCCAGCCGGCGGTTGCGGGATACGCTTTCCGCGCACGTCGACGAAGGTTCGCTTCGGAGTCTGGACGATGCGGATCATCACCGTGGAACATGCGGTGCAACGGAGCACGATCCCTGGCGCGTGCACATATGCGATCAGCCCGCCGATATGGTCGACCTGTCCGCAGCCGCCGCATTCGGCCAGAACGGTGGTCATGTCGTCCCCGTAGATCTCCGACAGCGTCCCGGCTACCGCGTTGCCGTCCAACACGAGATCGTTATCCGGCGCGGTCACGACCCGCTCGGACCGAAACGCTCGGTGCGGATGCGATCGGCGGGAAGGCCGACGCGCTCGAGCCCATCGGCCGCGACCTCGACGAGCGCGGTCGGGCCGCAGATGTACGCGAGTGCGTCGCGACCGAGCGGTTCGCTCACTTCTTTGAGCATCGCGTCGTCGACCCGTCGCGTGTAGCCCTTCCAACCGCCGGGCTGGCTCCGGGTCAGGGTGTACGCGACCGTGAGGCCATTCCTTTTCGCGAGGATCTCGAGCTCCTCGCCGTAGATGATCTGCTCGTAAGTGCGAGCGCTATAGAGGAGCCGCGCGGGATCCTTCACGCCGGCGACCGCGCGGTGCCGGAGCATCGCCATCAGCGGCACGACGCCGGATCCACCGGCGACGAGCAGCAGCGGGCTGCCGATCGAACGGTCCCAGACGAAATAGCCGCCGATCGGACCGCGTACCTCGATGCGATCGCCGACCGCGACGGTGTCGTCGAGGAACGGCGAGACCTCGCCCTCGGCAATCCGCTCGACGGTGATGTCGATCTCTCCTTTGCGTTCGGGCTCGGACGCGACCGAGTAGCTCCGTTGTGCGGAGTAGCCGTCCGCGGCGGTAAGCCGAAGGTCGTAGTGCTGCCCCGGCCGGTGCGGAGTCCAGTCAGGCAGAGCGAGAGTGAGCGTCTTCACCTCGGGCGTCTCGGTCCGGACCGACTTGACCGTGGCGATCTGCCACTCCAGCGGACGTTTCACCAGCTAGTCGCCCGAATACCGCTCTTCTTTCCACGGGTCACCGTGGTTGTTGTAACCGAGCGATTCCCAGAAGCCGGGTTCGTCGCGTTCCATCACGCGCAGGCCGCGGAACCATTTCGCGCTCTTCCAGAAATAGAGGTGGGGCACCACCAGACGCGCGGGTCCGCCGTGCTCCGGCGCCAGTGGCTTGCCCTCGTACTCGTATGCGACGAACGACTGACCGTTCACGAGATCGGGAAGTGGAACGTTCGTCGTGTATCCGCCGTCGGAGAACGCAGTCACGAACGCGGCGCGCCGATCGAGCTCGACATGCTCGAGCAGGATGTCGACGCTCACGCCGCGCCAGCGCGTGTCGAGCTTGGTCCATTTCGTCACACAGGAGATGTCCTTGATGAACTCCTGCGCGGGAAGCTTCTGGAAGTCTTCCCATCCCCACGCCACTGGCTCCTTGACGAGGCCTTCGATCTTGAACGACCACGAAGCAAGCGGCGTACGCGGGGTCGGCCCCGCGGAGAGGACGGGGAAATCTTTGACGAGGTGCTGACCAGGCGGGATCCGAGCGGCCTGGGCCGACCCCGCCTGCTCGCGGCGCCCGACGAATCCGCGTGTGACGAACGGCTCCGCCACCACGAGCAGCCTAGTCGTCTGCGCGCATGATGTGTCGATGCCGGTGCGCCGGATCGCGAAGCGTCCCTCGAGCAGCCGTCTCGTCGCGATGACCCGGCGCTTGCTGGAGCAATCGAAGCTGTGCGCGATCGCGACGGTCTCGCCGGGCGGACGCGCGCACGTGAACACGGCCTACTTCGCTTGGGGCCCGGCGTTTGAGATCGTGTGGCTGTCCGCGCCCGAGGCGCGCCATTCGCGCAACATCCGAGCGAACCGGTCGGCGGCCATCGCCGTGTATCGCTCGACGCAGACCTGGGGCCGCGCCGATCACGGGATCCAGCTCTTGGGGACGGCGCGGGAGCTTGGCGGCCGGGATGCTCGTGAAGCGGAGCGGCTGTACGGGGAGCGTTTCCGGGCCTACAGCAGCGACGTCGACGCGTACCGCTTCTACCGACTGCGCACGCGGCGAATAAAGCTGTTCGACGAGCACGCGCTTGGCGGGGCCATCTTCGTGACCCTCGCGGTCGGCGCGGGCGGTCGCCTGCGCTGGATTTCCACTGAGGCCTACGTATAGGTTCGATCGTCGGGAGCAGGTCAGCTTCCGGGAGTGGTGCGGCGCGTACGCGAGAGGAGACGGAAGTGACGATCGCGATCCAGACGAAAGGCCTCACGAAGGACTACGGCGCGGGACACGGGATGTTCGATCTCGATCTTTCTGTCGAGGAGGGAGAGGTCTTCGGTTACCTCGGCCCGAACGGGGCGGGGAAGACGACGACGATCAAGCTTCTGATGGGCATGATCCACGCAACGAGAGGGTCGGCAACGATCCTCGGGCTCGACGCCGACCGGGACGCCGTCCCGCTCAAACGCAAGATCGGCTACGTCCCCGGCGAGCTGCCGCAGTTCGGGGGATGGCGGGGCTCGGAGATCGTGGCGTACATCGCGGGCCTTCGCGGCGACGTCACCGACGGCGACGTCGAACTCGTGGCGAAGCGCCTCGATCTCGATCTCGGCCGCAAGTACCGGGAGTATTCACACGGGAACAAGCAGAAACTAGCGCTGCTCCTGGCGTTCGCGCCGAAGTCTGCCCTGCTCATCCTCGACGAACCGACGAGCGGCCTCGATCCGCTCCACCAGCAGGAGTTCTACGGACTGGTGCGCGACGCTCGGGCGCGGGGCGCGACGATCCTTATCTCATCGCACGTTCTGTCCGAGGTCGAGCATGTCTGCGATCGGGTGGGAATCGTGCGCGAAGGCCATCTCGCGACGGTCGGTCAGCTCGACCAGCTGGCCGGAATGCGCGCGCACCGCATCGAGATCGTGTTCGCGGGGACTCCGCCAGTCGAGCGCATCCGTGCGATCCCCGGCTTCGAGCAGGTCGCGGTCGAAGATCACCGCCTTACCGGCATGTTCCGCGGTGACTTCGAGCCTCTGCTCGCGGCGCTCGCGACCTCGCGCGTTACCAAATTCGAAAGCCGCGAACCCTCGCTCGAGGAAATCTTCCTCGGGTTTTATAAGTGAGCGAGGGCGGGAGGCCACCGGAGTGGCCGGACGTACGAGCGAGCTTGACCCGCGCAGCGGGTATAAGTAGGTGACCCTTCTCCGGCTCGCGCTTCGCTCGCATCGGACTGGGCTTCTTGCGACCGGGATGGTCGTAGCGGCCGGCGGGTTCATTAACGCGGTGGGGTTCGCGCAGATCGCGGGCGACACTCCCGCGGCGAGGGCCGTCTTCGCGCAACAGATGGAGCTTCTCGCGCGGCAGCTCACATACCTACTTCCTGCTCCGGCCCAGCTCGACACGATGGCGGGCTACCTGACCTGGCGCTGGTTCGGCTCGGCCGTGCTTATCTACGCCTTTTGGGGACTTCTGGCAGGCACCGGCGCCGGGCGCGGCGACGAGGAGCGCGGCCTCGTCGAGCTGTGGCTTTCGACCGGCGCCTCCCGCTTGCGTCTCATCGGGGTGCGGACCGCCGGCTTCGCGGCGTTGGCCGCGGTTTCGATCGCCGTCATGCTCGCGGTGACCGACGTCGGTGCGGCTGTGGGCAACGAGCCCCTACCGCTGGGCCCGCTCGCCTTCGAGGGTCTCGCCATGTGGCTCCTCACGCTTTTCGTGTTCGCCTTCGCGCTCGTCGTCGCGCAGCTTGTGACGACGAGGCGAGGGGCGACGGGGATCGCCGGAATCGTTGTGCTCGCGCTCTTCATGGTGAACGCCGCCGCCCGATCCGGCGTCGACATAGGACCGCTGCGCTGGGTGTCGCCTTTCTATCTCGTCGAGCGGAGCAACCCGCTCCTGCGGGGCGGCTCGCTCGACGTTCTCGCCACGGCAGCGCTCGCTATCGGCTCGCTCGTGCTCGTCGCCATCGCCGTCGTCGCGTTCATTCGTCGGGACGTCGGCGGCCCGCTCCTTCGCGGGACGCTCCGGAAAACACGGGCGGAGTGGCGGCCGGCCGGAGATCCGCTGCTCCGAACGCCGGTCCTGGCGATCGTGGACCAGCAGCGCGTGTGGATCCTCGGGTGGGCGCTCGGACTGGCGGTGCTCGCCGGATTCCTCACCTCGATCACCAAGACGATGGTGGACGCGTTCGGAAACTCGGACATACCGGTGCTCCGCGCGTACTTCGAGCACGCCGGGATCAATGCGTACGCCGATTTCGTCGGCGTGATCTGGTTCTCGACGCTCCTGCTGCTCATCTCGCTCTTCGTCGTCGTCCAAGTGAACGGCTGGGCTGCCGATGATGCCGAGGGGCGCCTCGAGACGATCCTCAGCGCGCCGGTGTCGCGTGCGCGCGTGGTCGTCGAGCGCATCGCTGCCGTCGTCGTCGCGTCCGCCGTACTCGTGGCCGTGAGCTCGCTCGCCGTCTACCTGACCGCGACCTCGACGGGCATCAGCCTCCCCGGCGGTCGCTTCGTCTTCGCATCAGCGGCTGTGCTTCCTGTCGCCTACGCGTTTTCGGGCATCGGCCACGCCCTCGTGGGCTGGCGTCCGCGCGTCGCCGTGGCCATCCTCGGCGCCCTCGCGGTGGTGGGCTACTTCGCGCAACAGTTCGCGCCACTCTTCCAGTGGCCTGATTGGGTGACCAACATCTCGCTCTACGCGTTGTACGGAGCACCGATGTCGGAGGACGATTGGGGCGGGATCGCTACGTTGATCGCGATCGGTCTGGCCGGGACAGCCGTAGCGATCGTAGCCATGCGCCGCCGGGATGTGGGACGCTAGGGCGATGCGCCGGATCGGCCATCGCGGGGCCAAGGGGCATGCGCCCGAGAACACGATCGAATCGTTCGAGAAGGCGCTTGCCCTCGGGTGCGACGAGGTCGAGACGGATGTCTGGCTCGCCGACGACGGGCGTCTCGTTATCTCACACGATCGGCCGGGTGCAGGCGTCAAGCTCACGCTCGAGGAAGTTCTCGATTTCTGCCGCGGCAAGATGGGCGTGAACGTCGAGCTCAAGTGCGAGATGAGCGAGAAAGGTGCTCACCAGACCGGCGCGGCGGTGGGGAAGCTGCTCGCCGAGCGTCGGGATCCCGACGCGTACGTCTCGAGCTTCTGGTGGGCCGGCCTGGATGGCGCCCGCGTCGCCGGGCCGGCCGTGCGCCGCGCGTTCCTGTTCGCGGACTCGCCGGATCGTTCGTCGCTCGTCGAGAGTGCGCGCGGAATGCGTCTCTGGGCGTTGCATCCGAATCGCGCGTATGTCACGCCGGAGATCGTGAAAGCCGCGCACTCAGCCGGCGTGAAGATGAACGTGTGGACGGTGAACGAGCCGCGGGAGATCGCCCTCTTCGGCGAGTGGGGCGTCGACGGGATCATGTCGGACTTCCCCGAGCGCGTGCCGAAGGGTTAGGGCAGAGCCCACCCGCGCGAGCGTTCGACCGCGCGTAGCCAGCCCGCGTAGAGCGCGTCACGTTCGTCCGCCGACATGCGCGGTTCGTAGCGGGCGGCAACTGTGCGACGGCGCCGCAGGTCATCGGCCGTCTTCCAGACACCGGACGCGAGTCCGGCGAGGAATGCCGCGCCGAGCGATGTCGTCTCCGGGATCGCCGCGACCTCGACGGGGATGCCCGCGATATCCGCCTGGAACTGCATCAGGAAACGGTTCGCGGTCCCGCCGCCATCGACGCGGAGCACCTCGATCGCCTGATCCGCACCGCGCATCGCCTCGATGAGATCGCGCGTCTGGTACGCGATGCTCTCGAGGGTGGCGCGCGCCAGGTGCGCGCGCGTGGTGCCGCGCTCGATCCCGATCAGGACGCCGCGCGCGTACATGTCCCAGTGCGGCGCGCCGAGGCCGGTGAACGCCGGAACGAGATAGACGTTGTCGTTACCCGAAAGACTCGCGGCGAGCGCGTCGGTCTCGGCGGCCGTGCCGATGATGCCGAGCCCGTCGCGAAGCCATTGCACCGCCGCTCCCGTAATGAACGCGCTTCCCTCGAGTGCGTAGCGGATGCCGGCCCCGATATCCCACGCGATCGTCGTGAGGAGACCGCCGCTCGCCGAAGCGGCGCGGTCGGCGGTATTTACGAGAAGAAAGCAGCCGGTGCCGTACGTGTTCTTCGCCTCGCCGGCCGCGAAGCACGTCTGACCGAAGAGCGCGGCCTGCTGGTCGCCGGCGATCCCGGCGATCGCGAGGGCGGCCCCGAAATGCCGCGGGTCGGTCTCAGCCACGATGCCGCTCGACGGCACCGGCGTCGCCATCATCGATCGCGGGATTCCGAGGAGGCCGAGAAGCTCGTCGTCCCACGCACGGCGATGGATGTCGAACACCATCGTGCGCGATGCGTTCGAGACATCGGTCGCATGCGTGCGGCCGCCGGTGAGGTTCCAGATGAGCCACGTGTCGATCGTCCCGCAAACGAGCTCGCCGGCCTCCGCGCGTTTCTGTGCGCCGGGGACCTGGTCGAGGATCCACCGTATCTTCGTTCCCGAGAAGTACGCGTCGATGACGAGGCCCGTTCGCTCCCGCACGAGCTGCGCGTGACCCTCGGCGCGGAGTCGGTCGCAGATCGCGGCACTGGCCCGACTCTGCCAGACGACCGCGGGGTGGATGGGGCGGCCCGTCTGGCGCTCCCACACGACCGTCGTCTCACGCTGGTTGGTGATGCCGATGGCGGCGAGCTCGTTCGCCGCGACGCCTGCGCCCGCCACGGCTTCGCGTCCCACCGCGACTGTCGTCGCGAAGATCTCGTCCGGGTCGTGCTCGACGTGGGCCGACGCCGGATACGACTGCCGAATCTCGCGATCGGCGGTTCCGCGGATGGCGCCGGTTTCGTCGACGACGATCGCGGTCGAGCCAGTCGTGCCCTGATCGAGCGCGAGGACCGCGGTCACTCCGTGCTGAAACGGCGCATCGGCTCGATCTCTCGCCGGTAGGCCTCTATCTCCTTGCGCCGTCGGTCCTGATCCCAGTCGAGCTCCGTACCCATACGGTCCGCAACGCGATCGACGCAGTCGAGCGCCTGGCACGCCGAAAGACCGAGTGCGTTGCGACGCAGAAGAACGTCACCCAGCGTCTGGGCCCATTCGCTCCGCACCGCATGGACGACCTCAGCTTCGATGCCGCGGTGATGCGGACAGAGTGCCGACCCAAGCGAGGGATCGGTCCGCGCGAGGTCGAGCACCTCTCGCGCACGGCCCCCGTAGATCGACGTGAGGTGCGCGCGCGTGGTCGCGTCGAGCGCGAGGTCGCCCGGCCGAGCCGCGAGGTCCACCGCCCGCGCGCCGGGCAGCGGGTCGTCGGCCGTCCGGGACCGCGCGACGCGAGATAGCCTGCGACCGACTGCGTCGACGACCTCTTCCGCGATCGCCCGGTACGCGGTGATCTTCCCCCCAACGACGGACAGAATCCCCTCCACGCCTTCGCGTTGGGCGTGATCGAACAGCGCGTGCTTGCGTGACACCTGTCCCTCGCTGACGCCTTCCTCGCGCACCAGAGCGCGGACGCCGGCCCAGGTGAAATGGATGTCGTCGAAGGGCGCGCTCGGAAACGCGCGGCGCGCCTCATCCTGCAGGTAGCGGACGTCCTCCTCGCTCGCCGTGACGTTGCCGGGATCCCCGGTGTAGTCGGTGTCGGTGGTGCCGACGATCGTCGCGTCGCGCCAGGGGACCACGAAGAACAGCCGCCCATCGCTCTTCGCGAACAGGACGTGCGCCTGCTCCACGGCGCGCCGGGTGACGATATGGACGCCCTTCGTGAGGCGGAGGAGCGGGTCCGACCGCTTGCGCAGCGGCGCGATGGTGCGATCGAGCCAGGGCCCGGTCGCGACGACCGTGAATCGGGCGCGGATCTCGACGTTGCGTTCCGCGACGGTGTCGCGCACGCGCGCTCCGAGGATGCGATCGCCATCGCGAAGGAAATCGATGACTCGCGCGTGGTTCAGGATGACCGCACCACGTTCGGCTGCGTCGACCAGGTTCTCGACGACGAGCCGCTCGACGAGCGGGACCTGCGCGTCGTAGAAGCGCCACGCGCCGACGAGTCCGTCCGGCTCGAGCGACGGCTCCGCCTCAAGCGTGGCCGCGCGGCCGAGATGCTGCCGCCTCGGGAGGCTCTTGTCGAGCGAGAGCGCGTCATAGAGCTGCATCCCGATGCGCAGCTTCAGCTGGTAGAAGAGCGTCGGCCGGTACAGGGGCAGAAGGAAGGCGAGCGGAAAGACGAGATGTGGCGCGATCCGCAGGAGGATCTCGCGCTCGCGCATGTCGCTCCGCACGAGAGCGAAGTCAAAGAGCTCTAGGTAGCGAAGGCCGCCGTGGATCAGCCGGGTCGGTCGGGACGTAGTGCCGGAGCCGAAGTCAGCCTGCTCGACGAGCGCGACCTCGAGCCCGCGAAGGGCGGCGTCGCGTGCGATCCCCGCCCCGATGATCCCGCCGCCGATGACGAGGAGATCGACGGTGCGGTCGCCGAGCGACCGCACCGTCTCGTCTCGTGTGCCTATTTGTTCGCCTTGTTGTACTTATCGATCGCGTCGTTCATCTCCGCGACCGCCGCATCGAGCGCGGCTTGGGACGTCTGTTGTCCGAGGAGGACCGACTCGATCATCTTTTGGGTGCGCGCGCGTGCCTGCGGCATGATCCCGAGGACCGCGCCGTTGGTGAAGCGATTCTGCGGTGAGTTGCGGATCTGGTCGACCGGCGTCTGGAACTGGGGGTACTTCGTGGCCCATTCCTTGGCCGGGGCTTCGTTGTAGGCGGACTTGACGATCGCGTAGTAGCCCGTGTCCGACTGCCACTGTGCCTGTATCGCGGGGGTCATCGCGTACTTCACGAATTCCCACGCGGCCTGCTGCTCCTCGACGGGCCGGCTCTTCATGATGTAGAGCGACGCGCCGCCGATGATGTTGCCGCCGTCCTTTGGCTTGTTATCGGGCCGCGCGAAAAGGCCGGTGCCGATCTGAAACTTCCCGGCGACGGTGTTGATGTTGCCGCGCAGAGCAGCGCTGGACTCGAGATACATCGCCGTCTTTCCGGCGTTGAAGGCGTTGGTCGCTCCGGCGTTGTCGATCCCGGGGTTGTAGAAGTACCCGCCGTCGATGCCGGCCTTCCACCAGTCGAGGATCGCCTTGCCGGCGGCGCTGTTGTAGACGACCTTCGTCGCGCGGTCGTCACGCCCGTTGCCGTTGTCGGCGTACAGGGCTCCGGATGTCGCGAGGAGCTGCTCGAAGAACCACCCGTAGATCGAGGGGCCGAAGCCATAGCGCACGGTCTGGCCGCTCGCGTCCTTCTTGGTGAGCTTCTTCGCGGCTTCGGTGATCTCGGTGAATGTCAACGGCGCCTTCTCGGGATCGAGACCGACTTCCTTAAATGCGTCCTTGTTGTAGTAGAAGATCGAGGAGGACGCGTTCCAAGGCATGCTCTGGAGCTTGTCCTGGTACTTGTAGTAGTTGAGGACCGCGGGCTCGAAGTCCGACGTGCTGAACTTGTCGCGGTCGATGAAGGCCTGCATCGGCACGACCTGACCGCTGTCGTACATGTAGCGCTGGCCGATGTCGTACACCTGCACGAGCGCGGGCGCGGCGTTCGACGCGAGCGCCGTGTTGAGCTTGCTCAGAAGGTCGTCGTAGCTTCCCTGGAAGACCGTTTCTACTTTGATGGCGCTCTGGCTGGCGTTGAACTGGTTGACGACCTTGTTCAGCGCCTCGCCGTTGATGCCGGACATCGCGTGCCACCAGGTGATCTTCGCGGCGGGCTTTACGTCCTTGCCAGGCGCGAGAGCGCTCTGGTCGCCGGTCGGGGCGGCGCCGCCGCCGCCTGGGGTCCCGCCGCCGCACGCTACGGCGACCATTGAAAGCGCGATCGCGAATGCTGCGAGTTTCCTCATCTTTCCCTCCATGCGTTCTACCCCTTGACCGCACCCGCGGTCAGTCCTCGGATCAGCTGACGTTGTCCCAATACGAGCAGGGCGAGCGTTGGTACAGCGACCATGATGACACCCGCCATGACCAGACCCCACCGGAGCGACTCCTCGAACCGTAGTTGCGCGATGCCTACTTGCGTCGTCCGCATGAGCGTTTCATTGGTGATCAGCAGAGGCCAGAAGTACTGGTTGTACGTGGAAAGGAACCCGTAGATCGCGACGGTGCCGAGCGCCGGCCGCGACAGAGGGATGACGACCTCGCGCAGGAAGCGGAAGGTCGTTGACCCGTCGATTCGCGCGGCATCCCAGAGCTCGCGGGGGATCTGCATGAAGGCTTGGCGCAAGAGAAAGGTGCCGAACGCCGTCGCGAGGAAGGGGACCGCGAGACCCTGGTATGTGTCGAGCCACCCGAGTGACCGGATGGTCATGTAGTTCGGGATGATCGTGGCTTCCCACGGGATCATGAGCGTGCTCAGGAATAAGAAGAACAGGACCTGGCGTCCGCGGAAGGCGAGGAACGAGAAGGCATACGCCGCGAGGCTGGCGGTGACGAGTTGTCCGATGACGACTGCGGTCGAAACGATGAAGCTGTTCAAGAGGTAGCGACCGATCGGGATCGCGTTGAGCACCCTTTGGTAGTTGTCGAGCGAGGGGTGGGTC
>Ga0307310_10000346_pt1 | contig 14823 bp, 15 predicted proteins | sample ER_DNA_197_FD_194502 | JGI IMG/M metagenome (GOLD analysis project Ga0307310, IMG submission 194502) | Bulk soil microbial communities from the East River watershed near Crested Butte, Colorado, United States - ER_DNA_197 | ecosystem: Environmental > Terrestrial > Soil > Floodplain | place...
TCCCGACCCCGCCAAGCACGAGCGGCTCGAAGCGCCAGAGCAGGAGGAGACCGGGGAGCTGGGGCGCGGGAGCGCTCGGTCCGTGCGCCAGGACCGGCCAGGGCAAACCGGCCACCGCGGCGAGCAGGAAGAAAGCGGCGATGAGGATTCGGCGCATCGATGTCATTCTCCCGCCGACGGTCACGGACTGCAGATGATGGGAACCGAGCGGTGCGCCGGCGCGTCCTGCGGCCCATGAAGCGAACCGCGCTCAACCTCATCCTCGCAGGCCTCGTGGTCGCCGGCTGCAGCCGCGGCGGAGGCGGCCAGCCCAGCGCATCGCCGACCGGCGGCGATATCGTGCACCCCGTGGGGAACGCGCTGATCCTGAGCGTCGCGAACAGCGGCGGCTTCGTGGCGCCTGATTTCCTGCTCGGCGCCCTGCCGAGCTTCGTGCTCACCGGCGACGGGCGGGTGCTCGTCCCCGCGGCCGTGGCCGCGGTCTTCCCCGGCCCGATCCTGCCGAGCCTCATGGAGCGGCAGCTGACCGAGGAGGGGATCCAGGCGGTTCTCGCCGCGGTCGCCGAGACAGGGCTCTTCAAGTCCGACCTCGACCTGCGCGGGGCGAATGCCATGGTCGCCGATGCCGCCGACACCGTCTTCACCCTGCACGCCGACGGTCGCGAGGTGACCGTCAGCGTCTATGCGCTCGGGTTCCTCGAGGGCACCAATCCGCCCCCGGGCATGCCGGGCAACGAGGTGCTCGCGCATCGCGCACTGTCGCTCCTGCAGCAGCGGCTCTCCGGGCTCGAGCAGTGGCTTCCGGCCGACGCGTGGGCCGATACCGGCTGGAAGCCGTACCAGCCGGAGGCCCTCCGGCTGTACGTGCGCATTGCCGACGGCGAGCCGCCCGATGGCAGCGGGCTGTTCGCGCAGCCTCCGCGTCCGTGGCCCACGAACGATGATCCGGCGACGTTCGGGCAGGCGAGCTCGGGCGACCTGCGCTGCGGCGTCGTCTCCGGCGCGGACGGCGCGACCTGGCTGGCCGAGCTGCGCCAGTCCAACCAGCTGACCCGCTGGACGGCGCGCGAGCATCGCTACTCGGTCATCCCGCGGCCGCTGCTGCCGTACGAAGGGGACGCCTGCCCCGCCCCCGTGGGCTGAGTCGCGACGGCGGGCCTGCGCCCGGCCGCGCCCATCGGTACAATACGGCCCGCGCCGCCGTCAGCCGGGCTGTGCGGGCGCGCCCTTTCGGACGTAGCGGAGCCTCGAGACGAGCTGATGCGATTCAAGGCCGCCCGATCGCGGTGGTGGGGAGTTCTCCGGGCAGCTCTTCCACTCCTGGTCATCGGTCTGTTGGCCGGCTGCATGCTCCCGCCGGATCCGAAGACGGAGACCGCGAAGGACGTCTTCGGGCTGTACCTGGCCGTCCTGATCATGGGTGGGATCGTGTTCGTGGGGGTCGAGGGCTTCATCCTCTACGCCGCGGTCCGCTACCGTCGCAAGCCCGACGACGAGCAGCTGCCGCCACAGATCCACGGCAACACGACCGTCGAGATCATCTGGACCGCCATTCCGACCGTGATCGTGCTCGTCCTGTTCGTGATCAGCACGATCACCCTCAACGCGGTCGAGGCACGATCCGCGAAGCCGGGGGTGACCGTGGAGGCGACCGGATTCCAGTGGCAGTGGCGCTTCCGCTACCTCGACGACGACGGAAATCCGGGCAACGACGCGGTCGTCAACGGCACGGCGGCCAATCCGCCGGTGATGGCGCTGCCGATCGGGGAGCCGATTCGCGTCATCCTGCCGTCGCTCGACGTGATCCACTCGTTCTTCGTGCCGCAGTTCCTCATCAAACGCGACGTGGTGCCGGTGGGCGAGAATGGGAAGCCCAACGAGCTCGAGTTCACCATCTCCGAGGAGGGCACGTACGCGGGGCAGTGCGCCGAGTTCTGCGGCCTGCAGCACGCCAACATGACCTTCGCCATCCAGGCGATGACGCGCGCAAAATACGACCAATGGCTCAAGGTGGCCAAGTCCGGCGCGACGCCGGCGCCATCAGCCCCGGCCAACGCGACGGTGATCAAGCTGTCGGCCACGGGCACGAAGTTCAGCACCGATCGGATCGAGGCGCCCGCCGGCCAGCCGTTCGTCATCCATTTCGATATCACCGATGGGCAGAATCACAACGTTGCGATCATGTCCGGCGACAAGCAGCTCTTCGCCGGCAAGATCTTCCAGGGCCCAGGCGCGCAGGATTACCAGGTCCCCGCGCTGCCGGCGGGCGAGTATCAGTTCCTGTGCCAGGTGCACCCGGTGATGACCGGCACGATTGTGGCAACCCCCTAGGGCAGAGCGAGAAGTTCGAGGCAGCATGGCCACCACCACCCTGAACCCACGAGCCGAGACCTACCAGCGTTCCTGGGTCCTCGACTGGCTGACGACGGTGGATCACAAGAAGATCGGGATCCTGTACATCGTCAACAGCTTCCTCTTCTTCTTTGCGGCCGGGATCCTGGCTCTCGTGATCCGTTCCGAGCTGGCGGTGCCGGGCCTGCAGTTCCTCGACGAGGCGACCTACAACCAGGCCTTCACGATGCACGGCACGATCATGATCTTCCTGTTCATCGTGCCGGTCCTGTCGGGCTTCGCGAACTACGTCGTGCCGCTCATGCTCGGCGCGCCGGACATGGCGTTCCCCCGCATCAACGCGCTCAGCTTCTGGCTCCTGCCACTGGGCGGGATCCTCATCTTCAGCGGCTATCTGTTCGGAGGGGCGGCGGCCGAGGGGTGGACCGGGTACAACCCCCTGACGCAGGCCAAGTACTCGCCCGGTCCCGGCACCGACCTGTGGCTGATCGGCCTGACGCTGGTGGGCACCGCGTCGATCCTCGGCTCGATCAACTTCATCGCGACGATCTTCAAGATGCGCGCCCCCGGGATGACCCTCTTCCGGATGCCGATCTTCGTATGGACCGTGCTCGTCACGGCGGTCCTCATCCTGCTCGCTACCCCGGTCTTCACCGCGGGCCTGATCGCGCTCTTCATCGACCGCAACTACGGGGGATCCTTCTTCGATCCGAGCGTCGGCGGGAACCCGATCCTGTGGCAGCACATCTTCTGGTTCTTCGGCCACCCCGAGGTCTACATCGTGATCCTGCCGGCAATGGGGGTGGTCAGCGAGATCCTGCCCGTCTTCTCGCGCAAGCCGCTCTTCGGCTACCGCGCCTTCGTCTTCGCCACGATCGGGATCGGCCTCCTCAGCTTCAGCGTGTGGGCTCACCACATGTTCACCACCGGTTTCGTGTTCCTGCCCTTCTTCAGCTTCATGACCGCGCTCATCGCAGTGCCCACCGGGGTGAAGTTCTTCAACTGGCTGGCCACCCTGTGGCGCGGCAAGCTGAGCCTCACTACCCCGATGCTCTTCGCGCTCGGCTTCCTCTCGATGTTCCTGATCGGCGGGCTGAGCGGGGTCATGCTCTCCAGCCCGGCGGTCGACTTCCATCTCCAGGACACGTACTTCGTGGTGGCGCACCTGCACTACGTGTTCTTCGGCGGCTCCGTCTTCGGCGTCTTCGCCGCCACCTACTACTGGTTCCCGAAGATGACCGGCCGCAGGCTCAACGAGGGGCTGGGCAAGGTGCACTTCTGGATGCACTTCGTCGGGTTCAACCTGGCCTTCTTCCCGATGCACCAGCTGGGCATCTCCGGCATGCCGCGCCGCATCGCCGACTACTCGCCCGATGCCGGCTGGACGATCCTCAACCTGATGTCGACCGCAGGCGCCTTCCTCATCGCGCTGAGCATCTTTCCGTTCCTGATCAACGTGATCGCGACCTTCATCAACGGCGAGCGCGTTGGCGACGATCCGTGGGAGGGTAATACGCTCGAATGGGCGACCAGCTCGCCGCCGCCGCCCTACAACTTCGACCGTCTCCCCCCGATCCACTCGGAGCGGCCGCTCTTCTTCCTGACACACGGCCACGGCCACACGGCCGATCGTCCCGACGACGTCGTGGAGAAGCCGGAGGATGACGTCGAGCGGCGCGGGGGAGCGGTATGACGACCGTGGAGGCGCACGCCGCCGACCTTCCGCAGCCTGGACGCGGACGCCGCGAGGCGGGGGTGCCGACCCCGCTGGTCGGCATGCTCCTCTTCATTGCCAGCGAGGTGATGTTCTTCGGCGGCCTGTTCGCGGCCTACTTCAACTCGCGCGCCGCGCACGCTGCCGCATGGCATCCGCCGCCGGGTGGCGAGCTCGACATGCCGCTCGCCGCGGTGCTGACTGCGATCCTCGTCAGCTCGAGCTTCACGATGCAGTTCGGGGTGGCTGCGATTCGGCGGGGCGACCAGCGCGGCCTGCGCCTGTGGGTCGGTCTCACCCTCGTCCTCGGGGTGCTCTTCCTGCTCGGCCAGCTGTACGACTACTCGCGGCTCGGGTTCGGCATCGGGGACGGGATCTTCGGGACCACCTTCTACACGCTCACCGGTTTCCACGGGGCGCACGTCTTCGGCGGCGCGGTTGGCCTCACCGTCATCCTGTCGCGCGCGCTCCAGGGCCAGTTCTCCGCGGGCAACCACGTGGCGGTCGAGGCGGTCAGCATCTACTGGCACTTCGTCGACGTGGTCTGGATTGCGCTCTTCACCACCATCTACATCCTCCGCTAGCGAGCTCGCGCCTTGACTGATGCGACGGTCGGCTACTTCCTGATCGGGATCGCGATCCTCTTCGTACTGGGCCTCGTGTTTGCCCTCTCGAGCCGCCAGGGACGGCTGCAGCAGGAGCGTCCGGCGCCGCCACCCGGCGTCCACCTTCCGACCGGCAGCTACCTGCCGGTCGTCCTCGCCGTTGGCGCGGCGCTGCTGGGGGCAGGCTTCGCGTTCCGTCCGGAGGGGATGATCGCGAACATCTTCCTTGCCGTGCCGGGCCTGCTCGTGCTGGTCGGGTCGATCTTCGCCTGGGTCCGCGCCGCGGGCCGCGAATGGCGAGAGATCGAGCGCGGCGCGCACGACGACGCGCCGGGGCACTGAGCGTCGGTTGGCGGCAGCGACTCCGGCCCAGGCGCGCGTCGAGCTGCGACGTCTCCCGCGCGCCTACCTGGTCGGCGCCGCGCTGCTGCCGCTGATCCTGCTGACCGTGCTGGGCCTGTCGCTGGCCACTCGCGGCACGCCCGCAGGCGCCCAGGTTGGCGGCCAGGCGCCGGCGTTTGCGCTCTCGGACCTGGACGGCAGGCCGGTCCGCCTGAGCGACCTGCGTGGCCGCCCGGTGATCGTCAACTTCTGGGCCAGCTGGTGCGGCCCGTGCGTCCGTGAGTTCCCCGTTCTCCGCAAGGCGCTGAGCGACCATGCCGCGGATGGCCTGGCGGTGGTCGGGATCGTCTTCCATGACCGATCCGAGAATGCGCGAGACTTCATGACCCAGATGCAGGCGGCCTGGCCGGCGGCGATGGACCCGAACGACGATGTGGCGCAGCGTTACGGCATCATCGGTCCGCCGGAGAGCTTCTTCGTGGATCGGAACGGGAACGTCGTCGGGCACCAGATCGGTGAGCTGACGGCGCGGGACCTGAGCGCACAGCTGGTTACCCTGCTCGGTAAGGAGTGAGCATGAGCACGAACCCCCCGGTCATCCGCGACGAGTCGGCCGACCTGGTCGCCGTCCCCGAGCAGCCCGCCGTCGAGCCGCGCCAGAATCTGGCTGTCGCGCTGCTGCCGCTTGCGCTGATCGCCTTCCTGGTGCTCTCCTTCGTGGCCGCTGCCTGGACCTTCCTGGCCGCAGGCTGACGCGCAGCGTGCGTCCCTGAGGTGACCGATGCGGAGCCTGCCATCCGCGTGCGCGGCCTCAGGAAGGCGTATGGGGAGATCCAGGCGGTGCGCCAGCTCGATCTCGACGTGGCACGCGGCGAGGTCTTCGCCCTGCTGGGCCCGAACGGTGCCGGCAAGACGACGACGGTCGAGATCCTTGAGGGCTACCGCGCGCGAGACGCGGGCGAGGTCTCCGTGCTGGGGATGGATCCGGCCCAGCATGCCGGCCACCTGAAGGAGCGCATCGGGATCGTGCTGCAGTCGACAGGGCTGTCGGGCTACCTCACCGTGGCGGAGGCGGTTCAGATGTACGCCGGCTACTACCCACGGCCGCGCGACGTCGACGAGGTGATCGCCCTCGTGGGACTGACCGATGCCCGATGGCGCCGCATCAACCAGCTCTCGGGCGGCCAGCGGCGGCGGGTCGACCTCGCGCTCGCGCTCGCCGGCGACCCCGAGCTCCTCTTCCTCGACGAGCCGACGACCGGCTTCGATCCGTCGGCCCGCCGCCAGGCGTGGGAGGTCGTGCGCGATCTCGCCGGCCTGGGAAAGACGATCCTGCTGACCACCCATTACATGGACGAGGCGCAGGCGCTCGCCAACCGGGTGGCGATTATCGCCGACGGGCAGATCCTGGCCCAGGGATCCCCGGAGAGCCTCGGCGGACGGGACGCCGGCGCATCGATCGTCAGGTTTGCCCTGCCCGACGGGCTCGCGCTGCCGGATCGCTGGGATGTGCGGCGGGACGGACCGATCTACGAGATCCGGAGCGAGACGCCCACGCGACTCCTTCACGAGCTCACCGAATGGGCGCTCGGGGAGGGGGTCGAGCTGTCGGGGCTCAGGGTGGCGAGGCCGTCGCTCGAGGATGTCTACCTCAAGCTCACCGACGCTGCGGAGGCGGCGTGAGGGGCATGGGCCTGGCGCTGCGCCAGGTGCGCTTCGAGAACCGGGCGTTCTGGCGCAATCCAGCCGCCGCCTTCTTCACGTTCGTCTTTCCGCTCATGTTCATGGTCATCTTCAACGTGCTGATCGGCCGCGGGAACCCCGAGGCGTCGCGATTCTTCACCCCGGCGATCATCGTCTTCGCGGTGATCACCGCCACCTATACCAACCTGGCGATGAGCGTCACGATGGCCCGCGACGAGGGGATCCTCAAGCGCATGCGAGGCACGCCGCTCCCGGCATGGGCGTACCTGGCGGGCAGGATCGGCCATGCGATCGCGATTGGCGTGCTGCTGGTGATCATCGTGGCCGCCTTCGGGGCCCTCTTCTACGGCGTGGAGGTCCCCTGGCGCCAGCTCCCGCAGCTGCTGCTGACGCTGGTGCTCGGCGCGGCCACCTTCTGCATCCTGGGCCTGGCGCTGACCTCCTTCGTTCCGAACGCGGACGCGGCGCCCGCGGTCGTGAATGCCACTGTCCTGCCGCTGCTGTTCATCTCGAACGTCTTCATCCGGCTCGACGCCGCGCCGGCCTGGATCGAGGCCGTGTCGCGCTTCTTCCCGGTGCGCCATTTCGCGGATGCCATGCTCGACGTGTATGCCGGAAGCGGGCTCGCGTGGTCGGACCTCGGCGTGATGGCGGCCTGGGCGCTGGCGGGGGCCGTGGTCGCGCTGCGCTTCTTCAGCTGGGAGCCGCGCCAGTAGACTTCGCGGACCGGCGCCAGGTGCGGTTGGAACAGCCGATGTTCCATCCAACCGCCGACGAAGGCATCGGGCGCGCCGGAGCGTGTTTCCCGCGCCGTTTGGAACACGCAGGGCGCCGTTCGACGACCGAGATGGTCCGGCGGCTCCCTTCGCCGCGGTCCGTCGGTCGGTTGGAACATGGGGTGACCCATGGGGTGTTCGGTGGCGGGCCGAACCACCGCGGCCGCGGCGGTCAGCGACTGAGTGCGGGGACGCGGTACCGCTGCTCGACGTACTCGTCAAGCAGCGCCAGGAAGCGCGGGACGATGTCGTCGCCGCGCAGCGTCGTGCGGAGCGCGCCGTCCACGAAGACCGGCGCGACCGGCTCCTCGAATGTGCCGGGCAGGCTGATCCCGATGTCGGCGTGCTTCGACTCGCCAGGCCCGTTGACGACGCATCCCATCACCGCGACTCGCATCTCCTCGACGCCGGGATGCGCCTCGCGCCAGACGGGCATCTGCGCGCGCAGGTAGTCCGTAATGTCGCGTGCCATCTCCTGGAAGAAGGTCGAGGTCGTCCGGCCGCAGCCGGGGCACGCGCTGACCTGCGGCGCGAAGCTGCGCAGGCCGAGGGACTGGAGCACCTGCTGGGCGATCTGGACCTCCTCCGTGCGATCCCCTCCGGGCTGCGGGGTTAGGGAGACGCGGATGGTGTCGCCGATCCCCTGCTGCAGCAGGATCGAGAGGCCGGCGGTGGAGGCGATGATCCCCTTCGAGCCCATGCCGGCCTCGGTGAGGCCGAGGTGCAGCGGGTAGTCGCAGCGAGCCGCCAGGCGGGTGTAGACCTCGACCAGGTCCTGGACGCCCGAGACCTTGGCCGAGAGGATGATCCGATCGTGGCCGAGGCCAGTGTGCTCGGCCAGCAGCGCGGAGCGCAGTGCGGACTCGACCATCGCCTCGATCATCACCTCGCGGCTCTCCTGCGGCTCGGGCAGGGCGGCGTTCGCGTCCATCATCTCCGTCAGCAGCTGCTGGTCGAGCGATCCCCAGTTGACCCCGATGCGCACCGGCTTGCCGTTTGCGACGGCGACCTCGACGATCTGGGCGAACTGCTCATCGTGACGCTTGGTGCCGACGTTGCCCGGGTTGATTCGATACTTGGCAAGCGCGGCGGCACATTCCGGGTACCGGGTCAGCAGCAGGTGGCCGTTGTAGTGGAAGTCGCCGATGATCGGCACGCCGACGCCCAGCCGATCGAGCTTCTGGCGGATCACGGGCACCGCCTGCGCCGCGGCCTCGTTGTTGACGGTGACGCGCACCAGCTCGGAGCCCGCGTGCGCCAGCTGCGCGACCTGGATCGCGGTCGCGTCGGCGTCCGCGGTGTCGGTGTTCGTCATCGACTGCACCACGATCGGGTGCTCGCCGCCGACCGCGACGCCGCCAACGTCGACCGTCACGCTGCGCCGCCGCTGGATGGTGCTCATGGGTGTCATGGTACGAGTTGGGCAGCCGATCGGCTGCAGCGCGGCCGACGTGGGGCACGCCACGTGCAGAACTGCCGCAGATGACGACCTTTCGTGACCCGGCGGTGAGCTGGCCGGGCTCCGGCCCGGAGCAGCGGCTCGGGCACGTCTGGGTAGTGGATGACGAACCCGCTGCCGCGGCGGTCGCGTGCGAGATGTGCGACATCGCCGGACTCCAGCCGACGGCATTCCGTGACCCCGTCTCCTATCTCGGCGCGCTCCGCGGCCCCACCGCTCCGGGTGCGGTCGTCCTCGACTGGCGTCTCGAGCACGAGCTGAGCGCCGCGCTCTTCATGGCCACGCGACAGCGATATCCAACCCTGCGGATCATCTTCTGGACCGGCAGTGAGCCGGGCTCATTGCCGCGCATGGTGCACCACGACCCTAACGTGCGGGTCCTCGCCAAGTCGAGCGGCAGCACTGAGTTCGACGCCGCATTGTCGTGGGCCTTCGCCCCAGGAGCCGATCGCGGCCGTCCAGGGGACTGAATCTGCGGGGCGGCCAGATGCCCGGTTGGCGCTAGACTGAGCACGCAATGACCGCCACGATTCCGCCCACGACGTCGGCCCACAAGCACACCGACGAGCGCTACCGCAAGGTCGCCATCATCGGCTCCGGCCCTGCGGGGCTGACTGCCGCCCTGTATGCCGGCCGCGCCAACCTGAAGCCGATCGTGTTCGGCGGCAACGTGCCGCTGGGGCAGCTGATGATCACCAGCGACGTCGAGAACTATCCGGGCTTTCCCGGCGGAATCCAGGGGCCCGAGCTGATGCAGCTCTTCCGCGACCAGGCCGAGCGGTTCGGATCGACGATCGTGGAACGGGATGTCACGCGCGTCGACTTCAGCGAGCGACCGTTCAGGCTGTGGATCGGCGAGGACGAATACCGTGCCGACTCCGTCATCGTGGCGACTGGGGCATCCGCCCTGTGGCTGGGGCTGCCATCCGAGGAGCAGTTCCGTGGTCGGGGCGTCTCTGCCTGCGCGACCTGCGACGGCTTCTTCTTCCGCGACCGTGAGATCGCCGTCGTCGGCGGGGGAGACACCGCGCTCGAGGAGGCGCTCTTCCTGACGCGCTTTGCGTCGAAGATCACGATCCTCGTCCGCCGCGATCAGTTCCGCGGCAGCAAGATCATGCAGGACCGGGCCCTCGCCCACCCCAAGATCGAGGCCCTCTGGAACAAGGAGGTGACCGAGGTCCACGGCGAGCAGACGGTCGGCGCGGTCAGCCTCCGCGACACCAAGAGCGGCGAGGAATCGCGCCTCGAGCTGCAGGGCGTCTTCGTGGCCATCGGCTACAAGCCGAACACGGAGCTGTTCAGCGGGCAGCTGGACCTCGACGAGCGCGGATATTGCGTGGTGGACGGCGAGACGGGAACGCGGATCGAAGGTGTCTTCGTCGCCGGCGACGTCCACGACCATCGCTACCGGCAGGCGGTCACGGCGGCCGGGGACGGATGCAAGGCCGCAATCGACGCGGAACGCTGGCTCGAGTCGGTGGGGGAGACCGAGCGCTCAACCGCGACGAACTGGTGAGCGGCGTCGACTCCTGACCGGCTGCGGGTCGTTGCCTAGACTAAGGATCTCATCTCCGAACCTGCACCAGGAGGCTGATCGACCGATGCCCCGTGCGCCGCGACCCGAGGACCTCTACGAGCTCCGCGTCCCCATTGACCTCTCGCTCTCACCCGATGGACGGCTCGTGGCCTTCGCGGTGAAGGCCGTGGCGCCGAACAAGGACGGATATCGCACCTCACTTTGGGTCGTCCCCGCCGATGGCTCCGCGCCCGCCCGCCAGATCACCGTCGGCTCCAAGACCGACTCCAGCCCCCGCTGGAGCCCGGACGGGCGCACGATCGGCTTCCTCTCCGACCGGGGAGCGGTGCTCCAGGCGGGTGGCGGTGGCCAGCGGCCCGGCAAGGCCGAGGCCCCGAAGCTCGGCGCGACGCAGGTCTGGCTGCTCCCCTTCGCAGACGGCGGGGAGGCGCGGCAGCTGACGAACCTTCCACGCGACGTCGAGGCGATCGCCTGGAGCCCCGATGCGCGGCGTCTCTGCGTGGTGAGTGCCTCGACCCGAAGCGACACCCCCCGCAAGCCGGAGCGCGCACCGGGCGAAGCCCCCGAGCCCGACACCCGGCTGATCGATCGGCTTCGCTACCAGTACAACGGCGTCGGGTTCGTCGACGATCGGTTCCAGAACCTCTGGCTGATCGACGTTGCCACGGGGGCCGCTGAACGCCTGACCGGTGGCGATAGTCATGACGGGAACCCGACCTGGAGTCCCGACGGCAGGCGCCTGGCATACACCTCCGATGGCCATCGCGACGCTGACCTGACATGGCGCCAGGACATCTACCTGCTCGAGGTTGGCAGCAGGGCGACCTCGCGACTGTCGCCCGGGCGTGGCGACGAGTACTGGGCCGCCCCCGCTTGGAGTCCCGACGGCCGATGGGTGGCGGCGGTTGGGAGGCCGGCCCGCCCGCCAAAAGGCACCGGGCAGGAGTCGGTCTGGCGTTTCCGCATCCAAGATGGGGAGGCCGAGAACCTGACCGGCGACGCGGACCTCGAGGCGAGCGCAGGGATGAACAGCGACCTGTTCGGGGCGGGCGACCCCCGGCTCCACTGGCAGGCCGACGAGGGCGGGGTGATCTTCTCCGCGCCGATCGAGGGCAGCTTCGAGCTGTGGCGCGTCGATCCCGAGTCGAAGAAGGTCGAGCGCCTGACCCGCGGGCGCCACTATCTCGGCCGCCACGATGCGGTCGTCTCCGGGGGCAGCACGATGCGCGTCGCCGCAGTTCGCGCAAGCGGGGATGAGCCGCCCGACGTGGTGGTTGGTGATCTGAGGCGCGGCAAGCTGCCCTCCGGCGGCCTGGCGCTCAAGCGGGTCACGAGCCTGATGAAGGACGCGTGGGGCGAGATCGCCCTGGTGCGCCCGGTCGAGCGCTGGCACGAGGTCGATGGGCGTCGCGTGCAGGGCTGGTTCATCGGCTCACCGGCGAGCCGCAAGACGAGGCCCGCGCCAGTCGTGGTCGAGATCCACGGGGGCCCCGCCACGCTGTACGGCTGGAGCCTGATCTGGGAGTGGCAGGTCCTCGCGGCGTCCGGGGTGAGCGTGTACGCCTGCAACCCGCGTGGCTCACAGGGCTACGGACAGGAGTTCCTGAGCGCGAACTACCAGGACTGGGGCCACGGACCGATGCGTGACGTCATGCTCGGGCTCGACGGGCTCGTCGAGGACGGCCTCGCCGACCCGGCTCGGACGGGCGTCACCGGCGGATCGTACGGCGGCTACCTGACGAGCTGGATCGTGGGCCATACGGATCGCTTCAAGGCGGCGGTGACCTGCCGCAGCGTCAACGACATGACCTCCGAAATGCTGTCGGGAGACATCGGCGGGCCGATCTTTGGCCGCACCGAATACGGCGTCAACCCGTGGGACGACTGGGACCTGTACCGCGAGCACTCGCCGCTCACCTACGCGAAGGAGATCAACACCCCGCTCCTGATCCAGCATTCGGAGAAGGACCTGCGCTGCCCGATCACCCAGGCCGAGGAGCTCTTCTCAGCCCTCCGCTCGCTTCGCAAGCCGGTGCGCCTGATGCGTGTTCCCGAGGAGACACACGAGCTGACACGCTCCGGGACTCCGTTCCGCCGAGTCGACAACCTGCGCCTGATCCGCGAGTGGTTCGTCCACTACCTGGTCGACGGCAAGACCGGCCTGCCGCGCGTGAACGCCGCGCGCGGGTGATGGGATACTCGACCGCATGCCCGACCTGAAGTCCTCGCTCGCCGCGGGATATGCCTTCGATGGCCCCGCGCTGACCTTCGGTGCCGCGATGGACGGCGAGCGCAGCGAGCCCGACGTGCAGGTGCGCGTTCCGCTGGCGATGCTGAATCGCCACGGGCTCGTCGCGGGCGCCACCGGCACGGGCAAGACGAAGACGCTCCAGGTGCTCGCTGAGCAGCTCTCCGCGGCCGGCGTACCGGTCTTCATCAGCGATATCAAGGGTGATATCAGCGGGCTCGCTGCGCCAGCCGAGCCGAACGACAAGCTGACGAGCCGGGCCGAGCACGTCGGCCTCGCCGACTATCGTCCGCGGGCGTTTCCCGTCGAGTTCTTCACGCTCGTGCGGGAGAAGCCCGGCGTGCGGCTGCGCGCATCGGTCCATTCGTTCGGACCGATCCTGCTCGCCAAGGTGCTCGAGCTGAATGAGACGCAGCAGTCGGTGCTCGCGCTTGCCTTCAAGTACGCCGACGACAAGAAGCTGCCCCTCATCAACCTCGCCGACCTGCGTGCCCTCCTCAACCACCTCGACTCCGATGCCGGCAAGGCCGAGATGGAGGAGTACGGCGGCGTCGCGACGGCGACCGTGGGAGTCATGGTCCGGAAGATCGTCGAGCTGGAGCAGCAGGACGCGGACGCCTTCTTCGGTGCCCCGGAGTTCGATGTCGCCGACCTGATGCGCACGACCCAGGCGGGGGCAGGTGTGGTGAGCATCCTGGAGCTCGCCGACATGCAGGATCGTCCCGCGCTCTTCTCCACCTTCATGATGTGGCTCCTCGCCAAGCTGTACGAATCGTTGCCGGAGATCGGCGATCCGGAGCGTCCCAAGCTCGTCTTCTTCTTCGACGAGGCGCACCTCCTGTTCCGGGATGCCAACAAGACGTTCCTGCAGCAGGTCGAGCTGGTCGCGCGGCTGATACGCTCCAAGGGGATCGGCGTCTTCTTCGTCACCCACGCACCGTCCGACGTGCCGGCTGCGGTCCTCACCCAGCTGGGCAACCGGGTGCAGCATGCCCTCCGAGCGTTCACGCCCGACGACCTCGAGGTCGTCCGTGCCACGGCGGACACGTTTCCCAGGACCGACCTCTACAAGGTCGACGAGGTGCTCACCAAGCTCGGGATTGGCGAGGCGCTCGTCACCGCCCTGAACCCGAAGGGAATCCCGATGCCCACCGCGCGCACGATGATGCGGCCGCCCGCCTCCCTGATGGCACAGATCTCATCTGCGCAGCTCGACGCGGTCGTCGCTGCCTCGCCCATCGCCGCCGAGTACCTCACTGACCAGGATCCTGTCTCGGCGAAAGAGATGCTGGCGGCGCAGCTCGCCCCCGCCGAGGGGCAAACCGGCGTGGCCGAGCCTGCCGGCCCAGCGGCGGGAGGGACGCGCCACCGGTCGACGAAGCCCCCGGAGCAGGGCCTGGATTGGGGTGGCCTGGCAGAAGAGGGGGGACGGTTCGTGCGTAGCGGCACCTTCAACACGATCCTGCGCGGCGTCTTCGGCGTCCTCGTTCGGAGCTCCGGCCGCCGCTGAGAGCGTGACAGCGGGGGTACACTCGACCTTCCAGGTCTGCTCGCCACGCCGAGCATTTGCGCCCGACGGCGGGCCGCTGCCATCTCGTGGAGGTGCCGCATGAATGCATTCTTGATTGAGCTCGAGAACACGCCCGGCGGGCTCGCGAAGGTCGCCGAGGCGATCGCGGAGCGCGGGATCAACATCACCGGCATCAGCGCCGCCGGCTCGGGTCAGAGCGGCGCGATTGGCCTGGTCACAAACGATGAGGACGGGACGCGGCAGGCGCTCGACCAGGCGGGGATCACCTATCGCACCCTCGAGCTGGTGGCCGCGCAGCTGCAGGACCGACCTGGAACGCTCGCGCAGGCGACGCGACGCCTGGCGGACGCCGGGGTCAACATCGAGCTGGTCCTGCCCACGGGAATGACCGGGTCGACGATCAATGTCGCGTTCGGCGTCTCCGACGCATCGGCGGCCACGCGTGCGCTCGGGGAGCTGGCCGAGGCAAAGGCCTGAGGGCTCACCCCTAGCGCGGCAGGGCCTGGCGCGCGACGTCGGGCACGTCAGTGACGAACGCCCAGAGCCCTGCCGCGG
>Ga0307310_10000351_pt1 | contig 14793 bp, 14 predicted proteins | sample ER_DNA_197_FD_194502 | JGI IMG/M metagenome (GOLD analysis project Ga0307310, IMG submission 194502) | Bulk soil microbial communities from the East River watershed near Crested Butte, Colorado, United States - ER_DNA_197 | ecosystem: Environmental > Terrestrial > Soil > Floodplain | place...
GACCATGGATCGTGGTGGCAAGCCTGGTAGTCTTGGCCTTCGGCATTCGTAGTGCCCGCAGAATGAACCGCGGCAATGTCGATCCGGCGACCCCATCCGAGTTAGGCGGCCGCTCCAAGCCCGCGACGGCGGAAGAGGCGTGAGGCGCTGCTTCCTTCTGCTGGTCGACGGGCTCCGGCCGGATGTCGCCGAGGCCCGCCTGACGGCCGGCCACCTGCCGCACCTGGCGGACATGCTGCTCCAAGGGGGGCGCACCCACGCCATCACCGGGTTCCCGTCCACCACCAGCGTCGCGTACCTGCCGTTCCTCACCGGATGCTCCCCGGGACGTTGCGACATCCCCTCTATCCGCTGGCTGGACCGGGCTCGGTACGGTGGCCGTTGGTGGCGAGACCGCGGAGAGATCCGGAGCTACTGCGGCTATCAGGCGCCCCTGCTCGACGGCGATCTTTCGACCAGCGTGCGTACCATCTTCGAGCTGATCCCCGAGAGCATCGGGATCTTTACACCGGTCGCCCGTGGGCTCACCCGAGAGCGAGATCCCTCCCGGCTGGAGCGGCAGCTCTGGGGGTCCGTGGCGCACTTTGCCCAGTGGCATCAGCCGTCGGACGACGCGGTCTCTCGCCACCTGCTCCGGGCCGCGGGCCAGCGCTGGCGCTTCGTATTTGCCCAGTTTCCCGCGGTAGACGGCTACACCCACCAGACCGGCCCCGACTCGGCCCAGGTGCACAACGCGCTCGCCAAGGTGGACGCCACCGTGGGGAAACTGCGGCAGCGGCTCCGCGAGCGGAGAGAGCTGGAGGAGAGTCTGATCCTGCTGGTGAGCGATCACGGCTCCTCCCCCGTGCATACCCATCTCGATCTTGCCGAGTGGTTCCGCGCTCAGGGCATTCCGACCCTGTCGCATCCCGTCGTCTGGGCGCGCCGTCCCCGCGCTGCGGTGATGGTGGCCGGGAACGGATCGGCAATGGTCTACGCCCGGCCGAGCGAGACGAGGCCCGAGCGCTGGCCGGTGGAGCGGCTGCGTCAGCCGGAGACCTTTGGCGGCGTGAGTGACCTGGTGGCCGCGTTGCTGAGAGAGAAGGCCGTGGCACTGGTGGCGGCCGAATCGGAGGCAGGCGGCATCTGGGTTGCGAGCTCGGAAGGTGCGGCACGGCTCTGGAGCGAGGGTGACCTCGTGACCTACGAGCCCGGATCGGGCGACCCGCTCGTGGTGGGCCGTAGCTGGACCGCTTCCTCCCGTGAGTGGCTCGAGGCCACCTGGGACGGCCCCTTCCCCGACGCTCCCCACAACTTGATCGACCAGTTCCGCAGCCGCCGGTCGGGCGATCTGCTCGTGATCGCACGCGAGGGCTACGACTTCCGCGCTAGGTTCGAGGTACCGGAGCACAAGGCGGGGCATGGCAGTCTGATCCGGGCCCACATGCAGACCCCGGTCTGGTCCAGCCAGCCGATCCCCCCGGCGCCCCTCCGCACGGTGGACCTGTTCCCGGCGATGCTCGGCTGGCTCGGCACCACCCCACCGCTGGACATCGATGGAGAGCTGGTGTGGTCTCCAGGGACTTCGGCCGACTTCACTCGCCCGAGCCGGATATCGGCCCCAGTAGGGAGTCGATAACCCGAGGAGGCTTTGTACAAGCCTTCGGGTTGGAACCGAAACACCTGTTCCTGCGGCCCAAACAGGACACCGGCGGGAAAGTTCAGGACACTGGCGGGAAAATTCATGACGCTGGCGCCGCCGATGCGTCCGCTGCCAGAAAATTCAGGACGCTGGCGGGACCGATGCGTTCGCTGGCAGGAAATTCTGGACGTCGGCGCGGCCGTTCGGTGCCCGGTCGCGGGAATTCTGGACGCGGCCGAAGGATTCGAATCCAGTCTACCTGGCGACCCTTGTCCTGGCTATTTTGCTAGCTCTAGTCAGGGTCCGTAGCTCAGTTGGATAGAGCGCTTGCCTCCGGAGCAAGAGGTCGCGCGTTCGAGTCGCGCCGGGCCCACTTCGAGGGCTGTATCGCAAGAGGTCGCGCGTTCACGCGCCCGTGAACGGGCACCCGGCGCCGGGCCCACTTCGAGGGCTGTATCGCAAGAGGTCGCGCGTTCACGCGCCCGTGGACGGGCACCCGGCGCCGGGCCCACTCCGGAAATCCTTATCCCGATCACTCTTAGGAGCGGTCGGGATTTCTGTTTCGCCTCCGCCTGCTCTGTGGTGTCGTTCGCGGTGCCAAACCGCAGAACGCCCAGCCGGTCTTTGAGCGCCTCGAGGTGCTGCTCCACCCTGAACTCCATGACTTCTGACCGGTGCCGGATAGTGCCCAGGTCCGCATCCCTCCTGAATTTCAGGTTCGCCCTTCTCCAAAACCTCCAAGAAACGGGCTCCCGGATTTCCCTGAGTGTGAGGCCAGTCACCGCACACTGATTCCCCGGGCCCAAGGATTGCCTTCGGGCGGCCTATGGTGGGCCTCCCGCCGCGGCTGAGCGCGGGAGCGGTGACCCGGAGGTGAGACATGCGGTTCGTACTCGCAGGTACACTGGTCGTCGTAAGCCTAGCCGGATGCGGCGGTCATCGCGGGCAGCAAACGGAACGCATCGGACCGGTGAAGGACACTGTCATCACGCGAAGGCAGACCCAAGATACCCTGATCGTTACGACTGATACTACCGTGACGGTCGATACGATGATGAAGAAGGGGCGGGAAGCGGTCCCGATAGACAGCACGGGACAGGCGACCGACAGCGGGCGGTCGCAATAAGCCGATGCCGGCCAACACGACACCTTCGCCGCTGCGGGCCGCTCTGTTCGATACTTGGATCACTCTGCGGATCGCGGTTCCCATCGGCAGTGCGTCAAATCCCGCCGTCGGTGGATCTTCTTCGCGCCGCCGCCCTCCCTCATCCTCCAACAAGCTTCTGGAGCTCCTCGCAAAGCCGGGGGTCGCTTGGGCTCGGCTTTCCCAGTCTGGCAATCGCCTCGCGATCCTTGCCATAGGGATCGCGCGGAAAGTTGAGGATGCCGTCTCGGACGAATGCAGTGAAGTAGACGATGTAGACTGGCAGCGGCCGCTCCAGTGTGACGGTGTGGCCGTCGACCCTTCCCCCCTCGCTCGCTGAATGCGCCGTCTCCATGGCCTGCCGGATCTTCTGCTCGTTCCAGTCGTCCTGCCCCGCAAGTACGTAGTCGGCTAGTTCCACCGGCTTCTCCACCCACACGCAACCGTGACTCAGCGTCCGGTTCGGCCGACTAAACAATTTCCGGGTGGGTGTGTCATGCAGATACACGGCAAACTGGTTCGGAAACATGAACTTCACCAAACCCAGCGGGTTCGTGGGGCTTCCCCCCTTCTGTCGCACTCGAACTTTGGTGAGGTCCACGCTGGACCACTTGATCCTGCGCGGGTTCAGCACCAGTGACTCGCGTTTGGCATCGACCACCTCAAAATGGTACGCGACGAGGTACGAGCGCTTCTTCCTGATCCTCGGGAGAATCTCGCGGACCAGGATCCGCGCCGGCACATACCAGTACGGCCGGAAGACCACGAACGTCATCGAGTCCGCAAACACGGGAGTAGCCTTCCCGTACTCGTCGCCCACCACGACCCGCATCGTGAGCACCGGCTTGCCCCCGTCGTAGGCATACAACTTGTAATCGGGAATGTTCACATAGATGTACCGGCCCCCGAACTCCGCGGGAAGCCAGCGATAGCGCTCCAAGTTCAGCTGGATCTGCCGAATCCGTACCTGGACCGGCACGTTCAGGGCGGCCAACGTGGCGGCGCCCACCATCCCATCAATCGGGATCCCATGGCGCGCCTGGAAACGCCCTACCGCCCTAGCTACTGCGCGGTTGTAGACTGGTTTGGCCCCCGCCGGACCGCGAAGGTCGCCCGTGATCCTGAGTCGCCGACGCAGCACCGCTACGCGGGCGCCGTGGTCGCCACCCCGAAGTCTGCGACGGCCCGGCACCTCAGGCCAGCCGCCGAGCCCAAGGATTTCGCGGTAGCGGGCAAGGGCTTTCACCAGTTCGGCATACCCGGGCTGCTGTGGGCGGAGCGGAGCCACCATGCCCTGGAACTCTTCCGCCTGCACCGCGCCCCGGAGCGTGCCCTCGATGCTCGAGCGCCGCACCCTGATGTACCACCCGCTCGTGACTGCCTTCGGATCGAGCCGGCCCGCCAGCAAATCAGCCCCATAGTCGAGGAACCGTCTGGTGAGCTCGAGATCGAGCACGGCGAAGGCTTCGGGCCTCTGCTTGTTGAGGCTCGGACGCAACCGCTCCAGAGTGCGGCGGAGCTCGCCGAGACGGTAGTCCGCCGGGCGAAGTCCTTCCAGTTCGGCAACACATAGGTTCGCGATCAAGTCCTTGGTTCTCTCCGGCACTGGACGAATTCCGACCCAGAGCGGGCGGTACTGTCGATCCTCGTAGATCTGCCTGACCAACTTCCAGCGGACCCCCTCAAGGTATGCCGGGGGCCTCTCGGCCGAAGTGATGTTGCGGATCTCATGACTAATCCGATCGGCGGAGGCGCGGCAGGCAACAGTGCCCAGTAGGGGAATGAGGCATGGCCAGACAGTCAGAGCGGGTCGAAACCTGACACTCACGGCTCGGCAGGAAATGGCCATCGCGCAACACTCAAAGTGTGAGTCACCTACGAGACGCGGCCGTGTGGGAGCGGTGCGTGCGGGAAGACTACCGAATGACTCGATCTAGGGGCACCGCCCCTTCGACCGGGTAGTTGAAATGCCACCACGCCTGCCCATAGGGGCTGAACCCTTCGGATGCCATGGTCTTGACCAAGATCTGTCGGTAGCGCAACGCCTGGCCGGTGGCGTTGGCGGTGTCAGCGGTGGCGGTGAAGTTGTCGAAGGCGGTGGTCCCTATGACCTCGGTTCCCGTCCCTAGGTCCACCAGCGTCAGATCGACGGCGGCGCCCAGGTTGTGCCGGCTCCGCTCGGCGATATAGCCCTTCTCGAGCAGCGACCGGTTCCCGGTGCGCTTTGCCCAGTCGACCATCGCGACCGACGCCCTCACCGGACGGTACGCGTCGAGTACCCTGAGCCCCAGGCCCTGGCTGCGGAGTCTAGCCTGCACTCGGCCCAGTGCGGCGGCCGCTTCCCGGCGGAGCAGCGCGCGCGGCGCCTCGTAGCCGGGGAGCGGCGCACCGGTGAAGTTGTTCGCCGTGGCGTAGCGAAGATCGGTCTGGATGGTGGGATCGATCGAGCGTACATCAACCAGAAGCGAGTCTGAGGCCGCATTGCTGGAGGAGGCCGGGGGAAGACCGGATGCGGTAGGGACCCGGCCACTCACGGACTCACGCCGCACCGGGGATGCAGGCCCTGATTTAGCACGAAGACGCGCCGGGGCCGATGATGCAGACGACGAGGAGATGGAATCGGGCTGGAGTGGTGCTACGGACCCGGATTCCTCCAGGCGGGGCCGGCTCGGTGCGTCGAGCGCCGGCCTCTGCGTGATCCAGAGCAGCCAGAGTCCGGCCAACACCGCGACCAGGGCGGCGGCAACGGCGCGCTCTTCGGGCCACAGATTCGGGAGGAGTTTGCGCTTACCAGCCCTGGTAGGCTTGGGAAGTTGCTGGACCACCGGCTCGACGGGCCGGGCGAGTGCCGCCACGAACTCCGCCACCGTCTGAAAGCGTCGCTCGGGCGAAGGGTCGAGCGCCCGGAGGAGCACGGCGCGCATCCCCTCCGGACCAGCGCCACCGAGAGTGGGTGGCAGTCCGGTGAGGAGGTGATGGAGCACAGCCCCCAGGCTGTACACGTCGGCCCGCTCGTCGGACGGGTGTCCGGCGATCCGCTCAGGACTCGCATACTGGAGACTCACACCCTGGTCGATCGGTGGCTGGGCATCGGCCCGGCGCACCAGGGACTCCGGACTGAAACCGATAAGCTTGACCAGTGGGCGGTCGCCGACTGTGCGGGTCAGCAGAATGCTGTCGGGCGAGAGCCTCCCGTGCACCCACCCGAGTTCATGGGCCGCCTGCAGCCCGCCCGCAGCTTGCAGGCAGAGCTCCACGCCCTCGCCCAGCGGCAGAGCGCCGCGTCTGGCCAGAGTCTCCGACAGCAATTCGCCCCTGAGGAACTCGGCTACCACGTAGACCAGCCCATCGTCAGTCTCGCTCAGCTCATAGATCGCAGCGACATTCGGATGCTGGATCTGGATCGCGTCGAGACAGCGTTGCCGGAGTAGAGCGAGTGCACCAGAGTCGTGGGATGGGGAGCCGAGGAGCACGACGGCGACCTCGCGCCCGGTCGGGTACTCGGCACGGTAGAGGGGTCCGAGAGGGGTGTCCCGCAGCCGCTCACGGACGCGGATCCCAGCATGGAGGGTCCGGCCCACCAAGCTGGGCTCGGTGCACGGACTCGCGCCCGGGTCGTGCTGGGCCCCGCACTGAACACAGGGGGTCGTGCTCAACTGCTGTTCTCCCGGTGGAGTCGGCAAGAACCTCCCATTGCAGGACTCGAGCCTCCACCGTGGCCCGGGCTCGACCCTCCGGCCCCGTCTTGGAGGACCCCCGTAGGCAATGCCGACGCGGGGATTCGAAAGATCATACGCGACAATACCGGAGACGGCCAGGGGGTGGTTATCTCAGAATAATTGCCGCTCGCCAACCTCTTGCCATCACGTCACCCTCATGCTCGTAGAACTCGCATGCGTCTACCTGAGAAAGGCTTCAATTTCGCCTTCCCGACAGCGCAAGGTGGCGGTGACGTTTTGTTGGTGCAAGCGGGGTTTTCGCTTTCCACCGCCGTCTCTTCTCAGGTAACGTTCCGGGTAACAAACCCGCCAAGAGCCCGGCGGTGCGTGCTTCTATGACCTGGACCCGCTGTAGTGGTGAACGTCGCCATGGTTAAGCCCCTCTACGCTGCCGCAACGGCACTCGTCCTCGGCGCTTCCAGCCTCGCCGCCCAGCAGGTGCTCGGCCGCGCTGTGCGCAATACTGACGGGACCCCATTAGCGGAAGCGCTCATCATCTTACTCGATGATGGGGGGCAGGAGCGCGCCCGAACGATCACCAGTCCATCTGGCAGTTTCGAGCTCCGGGCACCTAGGGCAGGCCGTTACCACCTTCGGATACTGCGGATCGGCCAACGAGGGTGGGAGACGCCACCGTTTGACCTTGCCATGGAGCAGATCTCGCGACCCACGATCCGAGCTCCCGACCGGCCATTCGAGCTCGAGGAGCTGACCGCATGGGCCCGGCGGCCCACCTGTGGGGTGACTCTCGGCGATGCGTCCGTCGGCGCCGCCCTCTTGGAGGCAGCCCAAACGGCTCTGGGGCTGGCAGAGGCGGAAGTAGCCACGGGCCGGCGCATTTACGCGACCGAGAGCTACCGACGGACGCTGCCGGTGGTCGGCCCTCCAGAAGACTCTGTCGCGATCCAGGGAAAGTTGGCCGGCTGGCCCATTCAAAGCGCGGCTCCTGACAGTCTGCGGCGGACCGGGTTCGTGCAGGGTGATTGGCCGCCACCCAGCCCCATGACCGCTCAAGCAGGGCCGATCTACTTCGGCCCCGATGCCCGGGTGCTCTTCACCGACTGGTTTCTGGGAACCCATTGTATTTCGGTCGACACCAGAACCGGCCGATCGTCGGATGAAGGAACCCGGGTCGTCGCGCGATTCAAACCCGCCAAGGGCACCCGCAATGCGGCCGCGCTCAATGGTTGGCTCGAGTTCGATCGCGCTTCACTCGCGCTGCGCTCGTTGAACTTCGAGTTCGCGGCCCGGCCCCGGTGGGCACCCAAAGGCAGCGGCGGTGGTGAAATCCGATTTGCCCGGCTTCCCGGCGGTGTCTGGCTACCGGTACAGTGGAGTATGCGTGCACCCGTGCCCAAGGTGGCAGGCGATGGGCACAGCTACCGGTTTTTCGGGGTCGTCGAGACGGGAGGACGAGTGACGGCGGTGCGGCGACCTGATGGGCAGCCCGACCGTGAGGCCGAGGCCGCGATTACCGCCGCTGAGTAGGAGGTCGCGCGTTCATGACAGCACTAAGGTCCGGCGATGGTGACGGACCCCGGAGTAAAAGTCTCCTCGTCGGCCAGCTCGTCGTGCCCGTAGCCCACCTGTAGCGTCCCTGCGCCGGCGGTGCCTCCGGTCACGTCGAATTGAAAGTTGTGGCCCGTCACCCGGGCGACCGTCGCGAGCGATACGGGGTTGAAGGTGAGTCCCCCGAAGTGCTCGCCCTCCACCGGGTCCAGATCCTGCTGCTCCGCATTGAAGAACTTGATCCTGACCCGCACGGTCTGCCCCGCAGTGAAGGTATAGGGGGCGCCAGCCGCTATAAGAGCACCTTCCTGAACAAACCCCGTCAACCGTTATGGTCGGCGGGGTTCTTCTTGACTCCTGCTTGACAGCCATCTGGTAGGCTCCTTTCAGCAACAGCGCGCGGCCCGCACCGAGCGAGCGCGACAGTCAGAGCCGCTATTTGTCCCGAGGAGCTCGTCCCGAGCGCTGTTTGCCTCTAACGGACATCGGGACCAGCCGTAAGTTAGGTGTACGCCATCCAACAGCAGCGGGGGCTCCATGCGCGCAACAGTCATGCGTGGCTTCTTCCAGCTTCATAATCACGCATTCCTCCTGGTGTGTCTGGCTGTGAACGCCTGTGGCGGTGGCGACTCAGTAGTCGTCCCGCCAGGGACAGGAACCCTGAGGATCACCGCTTCGACAACGGGTGATGAGCCGGACGGGGATGGCTACACTGTTCAGTTGGATGCGGAGCGCGCGGAGGCAATTGGGTCGGCTGGTGCTCTCACCCGGCCCGGAGTTGCAGCCGGAACCCACTCCGTTCTGCTCGCTGGAGTAGCGCCGAACTGCATTGTTGCGGGCGAGAATCCCAATACGGTCAGCGTCGTGGAGGGAGAGACGACCTCCATCACCTTCGCGATCACCTGCACCTCAAGCCGGCTCGAGAAGGTCTCTGGGGATCCCCAGACTGGGCCCGTGGGGACTGTGCTCGGGGCCCCGCTGGTTGTCAAAGTCACCGATGCCCTTGGAAATGCAGTCCAGGATGTGGCTATCACCTGGAGCATAACCGGCGGTGGGAGCCTGAGCGAAACTTCAACCCAGACGGCCGCCAACGGCCAGGCGTCGGTCACCCGAACGCTCGGCGGCACCGTGGGGCAGCAGACGACCCTGGCTACCGCTGCCGGCCTGGCGGGCTCTCCGGTGACCTTTTCTCATACCGCTACCGGGGTCAGCCCTACCGGAATGGGGCGATGGGCCCCGGCGTTCACGACGCCGGTGGTCGACGTGCACATGCACCTTCTGCCGTCAGGGAAGGTGCTCCTGTGGGGTGACACGGGCGAGGCGCAACTCTGGGATCCGACGAATCCCGGTGCCGGCTTCACCCCGGTGGCCAAGGCCTTCAGGATGTACTGCAGCGGTCACACCATTCTCCGGGATGGCCGACTGCTGGTGGTGGGAGGCACCAGCGCTGGTACCCGAGGGCTGCGGTTAGCCACGGTCTTCGATCCATCGTCCAGAGGCTGGAGCGCCACCAGCTCGATGGCGCAGGGCCGCTACTATCCAACCATCACCTCCTTGCCAAACGGCGAGGTTCTGGCCGTGTCCGGCCACGACACCACCCTGTCCGTGGTCACGATCCCCGAAGTCTGGAACGGCAGTGGATGGCGTCGACTGACCACCGCCCCTCTGTCGATCCCCAGTCCGTATTATCCGGCGATGTTTGTCGCGCCGAATGGCAAGGTGTTCCTCGCCGGGTTCCCACAGACCTCTCGCTATCTGGATGTCACCGGGACCGGCCAGTGGACCACCGTGGCGGACCGGAACGTAGCCGACCGGACCATGGGATCTGCGGTGATGTACGCCCCGGGAAAGATCCTGTACGCGGGCGGTGGCGACCCGCCCACGGCGTCGGCCGAGGTGATCGATCTCAACCAGGCGTCCCCCGCCTGGCGGACCGTTTCCGGTATGGCCTTCGCTCGACGGCAGACGAACGCCACACTGTTGGCCGACGGGAGTGTGCTGGTGACCGGTGGGACCAGTGGGCCCGGTTTCAACGACCAGGCCGGCGCGGTCCACGCTGCCGAACTGTGGAATCCCCAGACCGAGTCCTGGACCACCATGGCTTCCGAGAGCAACCGCCGGACCTATCACTCGACCGCGCTACTGTTGCCAGACGGCCGGGTCCTCTCGAGCGGCAGCGGCGAGGGCGGTGGCATAACGTACGCCAACAGCGAGTTCTCGGCACAGGTGTTCAGCCCGCCGTACTTGTTCAATTCCGATGGCAGCCCGGCCGCGCGGCCTAGTATCACTTCGGCGCCTTCTACGCTCTCCTACGGCCAGTCGTTCAGCGTCCAGACGCCGGACGCGGGATCCGTCACCCGGGGGACCCTGATCCGGCTTTCCTCCGTCACCCACGCGTTCAACATGAGCCAGCTGATCTATGGGCTGACGTTCGCGGCCACCGGCTCGACGACCCTTAGCGCTGTGGCCCCGCCCAATGCCAACCTGGCGCCCCCCGGACCCTACATGCTCTTCTTGATCAATGGGTCGGGCGCCCCTTCGGTAGCGAAGATGGTAACCGTCGGGCCGTAGGACACCCCTAGATCACCTCCACGTTCAGCATCATCCCCATATCCTCGTGTTGCAGGTTGTGGCAATGCAGCGGAAATATCCCCCGGTATCTGTCGAACTGGACGAGCACTTCCACGGTCTCCAGCGGCATCACCAGCACCGTGTCCTTCCAGCCAGCCTCGTAGGGAAAAACCAGGTTGCGGCCACCGCTGCGCGATACGACCTGGAAGTGGCTGCCGTGCAAGTGCACCGGATGCGGAAGTGCGCTGTCGTTTAAGAACAGCCAGCGCTCGACCTGGCCGAGCGGTATCTGCTCGTCCACCCGATTCATATCGAAGGAGCGGCCGTTGATTAGATGCATGTCCTCGGTGCTTCTGAACACAAACTCGCGCTCGGGCGCCCCGGCGGCAGCGAGGGGCGGCACACTGGACAGCACGGCTGGGAGAGCCGGGTCAGTCGCGCCGCCGCCGCCCGTGCACACTAGCTCCAGCAGGTTCATCTCCAGACCTTGCGGGTACTGAGTATCCGGTGCGGACGGCAGCGAAAATGGCAGTGACTTCAGCATGATCCGCGTGCCGGCCGGGAATGCGGCGAAGTCGATCAGGAAGTCGATGCGCTCGCCGACGCTGAGGAAAACGCTCTCGACCTCGGTCGCTGAGGGCAACAGCCCGCCATCATTGCCAATCACCGACAAGGAAGCGCCATTGTCCAGGGCGATGAGATACACGCGTGCTTGCGACCCGTTCAGCACCCGAAAGCGGTAACGCTGTCGGGAGACTTCCAGGGTCGGCAGCCGAACGCCGTTGCCGAACGGCACGCCACGCAGCATGCCGGTGTGGAGGTCGGCAGTGGTAGGAGCATAATTGAAGGCTGCGGCTGCACTGGCCTCCCGGTCCTGAAGCAGCAGCAGGATTTCCCGCGGGCCAGAAGGTAGGCCAAGCGCGTCCTCCTCCTCGTCGGCAATGATGAAAAAGCCAGCGAGTCCGCGATGAATCTGGCCGGCGGTCAGGTGGTGTGCGTGGGGATGGTACCAAAACGTACCGGCCCGTTGTACGATCGGAAACTCGTAATCCAGGCTGGCTTCGGGATTGATCGCGTACCGCGGATGTCCGTCCGCGAGCGCAGGTACCAGCACGCCGTGCCAGTGCACGATGGTCGGTTCCGGCAGGTGATTCAGCAGATGGATATGTGCCTGCTCGCCCTGCCTCGCACGGATCGTCGGTCCCGGCAGTAGGCCATTGAACAACCATGCCGATGACGACTCGTGACGGGCGATGCTCGCGGTCCCGGGTGCTGCAACCAGAGATGCAGCCGCGGCCGACAGCGTCGCCGGCATGGCGAGTGGCGAGCGTATGCCATCGCCGGTCCCGGGGCCGGTCGCCGGGTCGCAGCTGCTCAACGCCGCGACGCTGCCGCCGGCGAGCGCGGCAGCCCCCGCCGCGGCAATGTGCAGAAATCGCCGGCGGCTCAGCGCTTCGCCCCCTGGATGCATCAGTGAACGCGGACCAGGCCCGTCATCTCCGGATGAATCAAGCAGCGATATCCGAAGGTGCCATTGTTCGCGAACGTGCGGGACGCCGACCCATTCTGGAGTTCCGGGATACTCTCGGGCGCGCCGGCGGTCGTGAACGAGACCGTGTGGTGAATGGATCCAAAGGACCAGGTCACCGCGCCCCCCGCAGCCACGTCCACGGTCCCCGGCTGGAACTCGAACGCCGGTGCGACCACCTCGGCAGCTGCCGCCGCAGCCTGGACCGTCACCGTAGCGGTGGCCGTCTTGGTGACGCCGCCTGCGGTCAGCGACGCCGTAATCCCCGCCGATCCGGGTCCCACCCCCGTGACCGTCCCATCAGCGCCGACCGCCGCGATCGAGCTGTTATCGCTCGAGAAACTGGGCGACAAGCCGGACATCGTCGCGCCATCCTGATCCTTGGCGACCACCGAGAGGGTAACGGTGTTCCCGGGGGCGACGCTGAAAAGCGTTGCGGTCGCAGGCGTTACCTCGACCGTGGTGAGCACGCTCGACCCCAGGCCGGACCCCCCATCACCGCCACACGCAACTACTATCCCCGCCGCGATCAACGGGGTCGCGATTCTTGATAACAGTGCCCGCATGCTGCCTCCTTGACCTGGGTTCCTGTCTACCGATGAGATCGAGTGTGGGGAGTTCGGTGGGTATCTGGTTCGTGGCTTCGGGACGGTGAACCCAGGTTCCTGAGTATACCGGTCAAATGGGTCGGGCGTAACCATCGGCGACCTGTGCCAGGCCACCGCTGCGCGGGGAGGGACAACAGCAATCGTACGGGTGATCGGTTGTGGTGGGGCGGGGCCTCAGGTGAGAACGTCAGCGCCGGCCACGGCAGCGAACATCGTCAGCTGTCCGCCTGAGCTCGAGTCTTCGCCTCGTTTCTGAAGGTCGCGTTTGATTTGTCTGTTCTCGGCTCGCATGAGCCGCAGCTCTTCCATTTGATTCATCTCGAGCTCGAACATGCACCCGTAGCGGATCAGCTTGGATAGCTCGGTCTCCCGAGCGTAGCCGTCTGACTGTGCGCGCGGAGGTGGACGCTTTGCGTAGGCCACTCCGGCACGAACGGTCGCGATCGAAGCGGTCATGTGAGGGGAACTGAAGTAGACAGAAAGCCTCTGCGATGATCAGACGGGGGGCATCACCAAACTATTCACATTCATAAACTGGGGGAATCGGGGAATTACCTATGGCGGGTTTCGCTAGCCCGAGCGCGCTCGGCCGCGTGCTCGACACGGCCGAGGCGCTGAAGCGGTCCAGTGACCCCGGCTAGTGAAAGACGCAGCTCACCAATCGGTTCGAGCGATCCCGCGCGGCTGAGACGGTCCATTGGAGCTGGCAGCCCGGCGCTCCGACGAACTGGAAGTTGACGACAGAGGCAACGCCCAATGAGCCGCCGCCCGGGTCCAGTGCGGTAGCCGGCCCGGCCACAAGGGTCGACCCGCAGTAGGCCCTCCCGATGACGTTGTTGCCCGCGGCACCGTTCCAGGCCACGGCCGTCACGGAGACCTGCCGCCCGCCGCTCAAGCACGAGCAACCGGTCCCGCGTTGCTTGGTGCGGAGGACGTTGGCCTCGGATAGGTACACGATCTTGACGCATCTCGCGGCGGGACCCAGCGCCGCGGCGTTGGCGGTGATCTTGTCGAGGTTCACCTCGCCGCCGTTCGGAACGTCCGCGGCTGGGGCCGTCACCTTGCCCGGGGAGTCGTTGCACCCCAAGACAAGCAGCGAGGTTAGCGGAAGCCAGAGCAGGGATCTCATGGTGGCGCTCCTTTGCGAGTGGCCGCACCGGCTCGAACTCAGGCCTGTCCTGGGGTCGAGGCCGGCGGCTTTCGCCGGGTGTGCCTTTGTCGTAGGAACTGGGATGGGTGGTTTGGCTACTTTACGCCTGGGCACAGCCCCCGTCAAGAACGCGAGGAATCCTGGACGTCGATCTCAAACGTCGGCTCGGTCGTCACTACAGTGGTGACCGAGTTGGCCAAGTAGCATTCCTGGTGGGCTTCCTCGTGCATAGCTTCCACGGCCTCGGGAGACGGCACCTTGGCGGAGGTGAAGACGGTGTGCGGCCGCAGGTTGACGGCGGTCATGCAGAGCTTCCCCCGGCTATTGGCCGCCAGCATGCCCACGGCGTTGTCCCGGTACGTCTGCACGCAGAACCCGTTTTTCGCCGCAATCGAGAGGAACCACAGCATATGGCAACTGGCGAGCGCGGCCACGAATGCCTCCTCGGGATCCACTCCGCTGGGGTCGGAGTAGGGCACCGGCACGGCCTCGGGTGAGCTCGAGGCCCGGACGACGGCGCCACCATCGAAGTTCCAGACGTGTGCGCGACTATAACGTTTGTCCACAAAGGGCGCGTCGCCCCTGTCCCAGGAAACTGCGGCGGAGTACTGGCTCACCTCTCCCTCCCAATCACAGGATCGACCAGGCCATCTGTGAGGAAACTCACTCCCTCGCTCTCGTTCATCCAACATATATTTGGACGCCCTGTTGGGCCGGGGCCGAGACATCCGTGCGGGCGTGGCCGGCGGATCAAGCGTCTATCCCCGAAACTCAGGCCGTCGCTGCGCGGCGGCCATCCTCAAGGAGTCGATGCATGGCCAATCGCGAAGGCGGCAAACCTGGCGGCGGCGGCCCAGGTGGCGGCGGCGGCGGACAGAAGGGCGGCCCCGGAGGTGGGGGCGGAGGAGGCGGCCAGAAGGGTGGGCCCGGTGGCGGTGGTGGC
>Ga0307310_10000355_pt1 | contig 14735 bp, 8 predicted proteins | sample ER_DNA_197_FD_194502 | JGI IMG/M metagenome (GOLD analysis project Ga0307310, IMG submission 194502) | Bulk soil microbial communities from the East River watershed near Crested Butte, Colorado, United States - ER_DNA_197 | ecosystem: Environmental > Terrestrial > Soil > Floodplain | place: USA...
CGCTCACCGGACTCGTCTTGCTGACGGTCCTCTCGGCCTGTAGCGGCGGCCGGAGCGCGCCGGTCACCTCCCCCCCTCCGGGGGCAGTGGGGGCACGCACCAGCAACCTCGCGGTTCCCGCCCTCGAAGGATTCGAGCGGGCCGTGACCAACGGCACCCGCACCCGCACGGGAAAGCCGGGTCCTCGCTATTGGCAGCAATGGGCAGACTACCGTCTGGAGGCCGAGCTCAATCCGGTCTCCAAGCGGCTCACGGGCAAGGGGTCGGTGACCTACTACAACCGCTCGCCCGACGCGCTGAATGAGGTCTACATCCAGCTGCTGCAGAATATCTTCGCGCCGAACAGCCGGCATAACACCGACGTCCCCTGGCAGGTCGAGGGTATCGAGCTGGATCGCGTAGCGGTGCAGGGGCAGGAGCTCAAGAAGACCGAGGGAGACGCGCCGGGCTACAAGGTAGATGGAACCGTCATGCGGATTCAGCTGCCACGGACGTTGCCGCCCGGCGGGTCGGTCGCGTTCGACTTCGCCTGGAAGCTCAGGATACCACCCGACGGGGCGCCTCGAGGAGGCCAGGACGGCGAGGTCTTCTACATCAATTACTGGTATCCGCAGATGGCCGTCTACGACGACATCAACGGATGGCAGATCGACCAGTATCTCGGCAACGCCGAGTTCTACATGGGCTACGGGAACTATGACGTGGCGCTCACCGTGCCCGCGGGTTGGCTGGTGGATGCCACCGGCCGGCTGCAGAACCCGGCGGAGGTCCTCTCAGCGCAGACTCGCGAGCGGCTGGATTCGGCCGGCCGAGCACTCGGAATAGTGCACGTTGTGACCGACCTGGACCGCGAGCCGGGAAGGGCCACCACCGCCGGCACCAAGGGCAAGCTCACCTGGCGATTTCGGGCTGAAAACGTCCGCGACGTGGCCTGGGCCACGTCGGCCAGGTATCTCTGGGATGCCACCAACGCGGGGGTCGGCGATGCGACCGGCGACGGCCGTCCGGACACGACGGCTATCTATTCGTTCTATCGTCCCGAGCAGCGTCGGATCAGCCACTGGGATGAAAGCGCCCGCTACGCCCGCTACTCGATCGAATTCTTCTCCAAGTATCTGGCGCCCTATCCCTACTCCCACATGACCGCGGTAGACGGGCCTACCTCCTGCGGTGGCATGGAGTATCCCATGATGACCTGCATCGGCGGCCAGTGGGACACGCTCGGCCTGTATGAGGTCATCACCCATGAAATCGGACACATGTGGTTTCCGATGGTCGTGGGCTCGGACGAGAAGCGCTACGCCTGGATGGACGAGGGGCTCACCCAGTTCGATCAGTCCCAGTCCATGGACAGCTTTTTCAAGGGCTTCGACGACGAGGCGCGGAACCGGAAGAACTACCTCGACATTGCCCAGATGGGCAGTGAGGTGGAGCTGATGCATCACGGTGACCGCTATCCCACCTACGCCTCGTACGGGGTGGCGAGCTATTACAAGCCTGCGAGCGTGCTGGTGGCGCTCCGGGCTGTGCTCGGGGAGGAGACGTTCCACAAGGCCTACACCGAATACATCCGCCGATGGAGCTACAAACATCCCTCACCCTATGACTTCTTCCACACCTTCGAAGACGTCTCGGGTAAGGACCTGTCCTGGTTCTGGCGGACCTGGTTCTTCGAGACCTGGAAGCTCGATCAGGCGATCGATACCGTCACCACGGCCGGCGATTCACTCGAGGTCATCGTCGAGAACCGGGGACGGGCACCGATGCCGGTCTTCCTGGCGGTGACCCGGGCCAATGGCCGGGTGGACCAGCTGACCATCCCGGTGGACGTCTGGTTCGGAGGCGACCGGCGGCACGCCATCCGGATACCGCGAGAGCCGATGGTCAAGAGCATCGAGATCGATACTCAGAAGGACTTCCCGGACCTGGACCGGAGCAATCAGGTTTGGCCCCGCTAGTCGCTAGTCGCTAGTCGCTAGTTGCTAGTCACTAGTCGTCAGTCGCTAGTCAGGAGTTCCGTGGTCTACACCAACACACTAGCGTCTAGCGACTAGCGACTACCTTACAACCATGTCCCGTGTCCTGATCGTCGCAAACCGCCTCCCGATCACCGTTCGAGCAAACGAAGCCGGTGTCGAGGTGCAGAAGAGCTCGGGCGGCCTGGCGACGGGCCTCCTCAGGGTGCACGAGCAGTCCGGCGGGCTCTGGGTCGGGTGGTCCGGCGCCGCCGATGACCTCACCGAGAGCCAGCGGGCCGAGCTGAACCGGCAACTGGCCGACATGCGGCTGGCGGCCGTCCCACTGAGTGCCGATCAGATCACCCGGTACTACGAGGGCTTCTCCAACGGGGTCCTCTGGCCGCTCTTCCATTATCTGCTGGAGCAAGTCCCGCTTCACGTGCGCGATTGGGAGCCGTACGCCGAGGTGAACCAGCGGTTCGCCGATGTGGTGGCTCAGCATTATCAGCCCGGCGACCTGATCTGGGTGCACGACTATCAGCTCCTGCTCTTGCCTGAATTGTTGCGGCAGCGGCTTCCGGACGCCCGCATCGGATTCTTCCTCCACATACCGTTTCCGTCCGAAGAACTGTTCCGCACGCTTCCCGAGCGCGATCGCTTGCTCCGGGGACTCCTCGGCGCCGACCTGGTCGGGTTTCATACGCCCACCTACCTGAGACACTTCGCCGCCTCGCTCACCCAGATCCTCGGGCTTACCGTGGACATCGACCGGGTCCAGCTGACGGATCGCGAAGTCCGGCTCGGCGTCTTTCCGATGGGGATCGACGCCGCAACATTCATCGCGCTGGCGGAAGACCCGGCGGTGCAGGCCGACGCAAAAGCGCTGCGCGGTGACGGAACGGTGAAGCTTCTGGTGGGAGTGGATCGTCTGGACTACACCAAGGGGATCCCCCGGCGGCTCCTCTCCTATGAGAAGATGCTGCAGACGCATCCGGACCTGCGGGGACGGGTTCGGCTGGTGCAAGTGGCGGTGCCGTCGCGGACTGGGGTGGGGGCATATCAGGAGTTTCGATCACTGGTCGACGGCATGGTGGGCCGCATCAATGGCGACTTCGCGACCCCGAGCTGGGTCCCCGTGCACTACATCTTTCGCGGGCTGTCCGAGCGGGAGCTGGTGGCACTCTACCGTGCGGCGGACGTCATGCTGGTCACTCCGTTGCGCGACGGCATGAACCTGGTGGCCAAGGAGTTCGTGGCCTCTCGGACCGATGGCGACGGAGTCCTGGTGCTGAGTGAGTTTGCCGGGGCATCCTGGGAGCTGCCCGAGGCCATTCAAGTCAATCCCTACGACGTGGAGGGAACCGCCGAGAGCTGCTATCGCGCGCTCATGATGGGAGCGGAGGAACGGCGGACCCGACTGGAGCCGCTGCGGGCGCGGGTGCAGACCTACGACGTCCATCGCTGGGCCGCGACGTTCCTAGAGCAGTTGGAGATGATTACCCAGCGGCAGCCTTCGTCGCGCCGGGCTCCTGCCGGGGCAATCGCCGCCCGCCAGGCCCTTCAGGCGCGGCTTCACGATGCGGAGGATCTGCTGGCGCTGCTCGACTACGACGGGACCTTGGTTCCCTACACCGCGACACCCGAGCTGGCCCGGCCCGATCCTGCGCTGATGGAGCTGCTCGGTGCGCTGGCCGCGCGTCCCCGCAGCGAAGTCCATGTGGTGAGCGGACGCCCGCGCGAGACCCTGGAACACTGGCTCGGCACGCTGCCGATTGCGCTGCACGCGGAGCACGGATTCTGGTCCCGGCCGGTCGGCAACTCCGAGTGGACCGCGATTGGGGAGCTGGGTGGCAGCTGGCGTGAGCCGGCACTGACCATTCTTCGGGACATCACGGCCAGGACGCCAGGTTCCTTGATCGAGGTGAAGTCGGCGGCACTCGCCTGGCATTACCGCATGGCGGACCGGGAAGCGGGAGCCCGGCGGGCCAACGAGCTACGGCTCCATCTGAGCCAGCTGCTCAGCAATCAACCAGTGGAGATCTTGGCGGGGCACAAGGTCATCGAGATCCGGCCATACGGCATTCATAAGGGGCGGATCGTCCCGCCGCTCCCGCCCGAGCGGCTGGCCACAACCACGGTGCTCGCCATTGGCGATGATCGCACCGACGAGGACCTTTTCGAGGCCCTGCCTCCCGAGGCAATCACCGTCCGGGTCGGACCCGGGCCTACTCGAGCGCGCTTCCGGCTGGATGGAGTGCCGGCCGTGCGCACCCTGCTGTACTCGCTGGTCGAGGCCGAGGTTCCCCGATAAGGCTGCAACAACCGCCAGGGCTCGCGGTGCTCTTCTTCACCGAGCTCTGGGAGCGCTTCGCCTACTACGGGATGCGGGCGCTCCTCATCCTGTATCTCATCGACACGGCCACCGGTGGCCTGGGGTGGAGCCAGGAGAGGGCCAGCCGACTCTACGGTTGGTTCATCGGTCTCACCTACCTGACCCCGGTCGCGGGAGGGTGGCTCGCGGACCGGTTCCTCGGTACCAACCGATCGCTGGTGGTCGGCGGCGCGATCCTCACCCTCGGCTACTTCTCCCTCGCACTCGGAACCGGTCTGTCGTTCTCTGCCGGACTGGCGCTCGTCGCGGTGGGGACCGGGTTTTTCAAGGCGAACGTGCACACGATGGTAGGCCAGCTCTACCCGCCCGGCGACCCGCGCCGGGATTCGGGCTTCACCCTGTACTACATGGGTATCAACCTGGGCGCGTTCTTCGGCCCGCTGGTGTGCGCCTGGCTCGCAGTCAGGCACGGCTGGTCGTACGGGTTCGGCGCGGCGGGCAGCGGCATGGCGGTGGCGCTGCTGTTCTACCTCTGGGCCAGGGGCGAATCGCTGCGAAGTGTCGGGCTCTCGCCGCGGAGTGGCGCGGCGTCGGCAGGGCCGCCCCGCCTCCATACAGCGCTGACGCCGGCCGAACGGCAGCGCATAATGGCGATAGGGCTCATCACTGTCTTCGTGGTGGTCTTCTGGTTGGCCTATGAGCAGGCAGGCTCATCGCTGAATGTGTTTGCCGCCCGCCGTACCGACCGCACAGCAGGCGAGTGGCTGGCCTGGCTGGCACCCAACGGCGAGATCCCCGCCGCCTGGTTCCAATCGATCAATCCCTTCTTCGTTCTGCTGCTGGCGCCGGCCGTGGCCGGCCTCTGGCAACGGTTGGGGGATCGGGCGCCCAGCACTCCGGCCAAGATGGCACTGGGGCTGATCCTGCTGGGCTTGGCCTACGCGATGATGGTGGCGGGTGCTGCGCAGAGCGACCACGGCTCGCTGGTGAGTCCATGGGTGCTGGTGGCGTTCTACCTGATCTACACGCTGGGAGAGCTCTGTTTCCTGCCGGTGGGTATCTCCTTTGTGAGCCAGACCGCGCCCCCCAGGCTCGCATCGATGCTGATGGGCGTATGGCTGACCGCCAACTTCGTGGCCAACCTGATCGGCGGTTACCTGGCAGGCATGGTGCAGGAGATCGAGCGCGGCGAAATCTTCCGGGTGTTCGGAGGACCGGCCGATTTCTTCCTGATTTTCCTCGTGCTGTGTCTCGGCGCGGGATGTCTGCTTGGCCTGCTCGTGCCGATCATGAAGCGCCTTATGGGAGGAGAACCGGCCTTCGGTGTAGTGCGGCCGACTTAGATAGAGCGCCTAGTCGGAGGGTGGTGGCACGGCGGCCGGGTCGATGTGCCGCAGGGCCCGCCGGGCTGCCGCAGCGATCTCGTCGTTGATCTCCTCGTCGATCATCTGCTGGAGGCGGGGAACCGCCGCCTTGGCCCCGGGCCCGATCTCGCCCAGGGCGACGGTGACCGGGTAGCGGACCACAGGGCTCGGATCGTCGAGCGCCTCGATCAGGGCGGGCACCGCCCGCACCGCTTCGGGCCCCATCCCGGCGATCTCATAGGCGGCGGCATTCCGACTCTGCGGAGCGAGGGCCTTTAGATCCAGGATCCACTCACTCAAGGTCCGTCCATTGGAAATCGGATCCTTGACCTTGACCGGAGTCGCCTGCGCCAGGGCGGCGCTGGTCGCTATCAACGAGGCCAGCAGCAGCGGCCCCAGAAAACGCTTCAACATGAGTTTCTCCCGATACGTTTCAGCTCATCCGCATTTCGCGGCTACTGGAATATAGACGCACCACGACTGGCAAATGGGTGGGCTTCGGAGTCAACTTGTGGACGGGTTCAGCGCATATTGGCTTCACCTTTAACCTGCCGGTGCCATGAGATCTCTGCGAATCGTGCGGTCGAGCGTTGTCTTCCTGTTGCTGGCTGCCAGGCCGGCCCTGGCCCAGACCGGGTCGCCGGCCGGAGCGGGCTCGTCGGTCGAGGCGATGTACCGCGCCATCGCGGACAGTCTCATACACGCGGCGACCGGGGATAGCGCGGCCTACGCGCGCCTGGGCAACCTGGTGGACGGTTTCGGGCATCGGCTGAGCGGCTCCGCCAGCCTCGAGGCGGCGATCGACTGGGTCCTGGCGCAGATGAAGAGCGATGGCCTGGAAAACGTTCGCGGAGAGCGGGTGATGGTGCCGCACTGGGTGCGGGGCGAGGAATCGGTCGAACTGGTCAAGCCGAGGCGCGCCCAGTTGTCCATGCTCGGGCTGGGAGGCAGCATCGCCACACCGAGGCGCGGGATAACGGCGCCGGTGCTGGTGGTAACCAGCTTCGACGATCTCAACCAACGGGCAGCGGAGGCGCGGGGCAAGATCGTCCTGTTTGACGTGCCGTTCACGACCTACCGTGAGACCGTGAAGTACCGGGTGGAAGGTGCCGCGGCCGCGGCCCGGGCCGGCGCCGTGGCCAGCCTCATCCGCTCGGTCGCCGCCTACTCCATTCGAAGCCCGCACACCGGGGTGATGCACTACGACTCGACGGTTACCCGGATTCCGGCGGCGGCGCTCAGTGTCGAGGACGCCATGATGCTGCGGCGATTCCAGAACCGGGGCCAGCCCGTGGTTGTGACCCTCCGGATGGCGGCCCGTACCCTGCCCAACGCCCCATCGCGGAATGCGGTGGCCGAGGTCGTCGGGCGCGAGCGCCCGGATGAAGTGGTGGTGCTGGGCGGACACATCGATTCGTGGGATGTGGGGCAGGGCGCGATGGATGACGGCGGCGGCGCGGTCGCGGCCTGGGAGGCAGTGCGGCTGATGAAGCAGCTTGGTCTCCGGCCCCGTCGAACGGTGCGGGTGGTGCTCTGGACCAACGAGGAGAACGGGGGGAAAGGTTCGCTGGCGTATCGTGACGCGCATGCCGATCAGCTCACCAAACACGTCCTGGCCATGGAATCCGATAACGGCGTCTTTGCTCCAAAGGGGTTTCGATTCAGCGGGCGGGATGCGGCCTTCGCGAAGACGCAGGAGATCGCCCGATTACTGAGGCCGATCGGCGCGGACAAGGTGAGCCGGGAGAAGGATTCGCCCGAGGCCGACATCGAACCGCTGGTCGAGCGCGGAGTGCCCGGTATGGGTCTGGATGTGGACAGCAGCCGCTACTTCTGGTTCCACCACAGCGAGGGTGACATGCTCGACAAGCTCGACCCGGCCGAGATGGGCCGCTGTGTGGCGGCGCTCGCGGTGATGGCCTATGTCGCGGCCGATGCGCCGGACGGGCTTGCCCGAGCTGCTACCCGCTGAGGCCCGCGAAACCCGAGGTCCGCGGCTGTCGTACCCCTAGTAGGCCATGCTGCTCGAGCTTCTGCTGCTGCTCCACTCCGATCCGATCGACCCACCGGGCGTGTATCGCGGCCGGTCGGGTGAGCTGGACGTGCGCATTCCCCGGCAAGAAGCCGTGACGTCGGTCGATGGAAAACTCGACGAGGCGGTCTGGAGCACGGCCGCAGTGCTCACCGATTTCTCCCAGTTCTCCCCGACCGACGGTGTCCCCGCAGCCGACTCCACCCAGGTGCTGGTGTGGTACTCCCCTACCGCGATTCACTTCGGCATTCGGGCGTTCGAGGCTCACGGTCCGGTGCATGCCACCCTCGCCGATCGCGACCGCATCGCCGCCGACGACCACATCCAGATCCTGCTCAGCACGTTCAATGACGGCCGCCAGGCCAGCGTGTTCGCGGTCAATCCGTACGGGGTGCAGTCCGACGGAGCGCTGGTCGAGACCGGCTCCACCAGCGGCAACGGCTTCAACAACGCGGTGGTGAAGCGGGAGACGGCGGATCTGAGCCCCGATTTTGTGTTCGAATCGAAGGGCCGGCTCACCGAGTACGGCTACGAAGTCGAGGTGCGGATCCCGTTCAAGAGCATCCGCTTTCAGCGCAGGCGGGAGCAGATCTGGGGGCTCAATGTGGTGCGCCTGGTCCAGCACTCCGCCCGGGAGGATTCCTGGGCGCCGGCCAAGCGCGCCAGCGCGTCGTTCCTGGCCCAGTCGGGCCGGCTGGTGGGACTCAGCGACTTGCGCCGGGGCGTGGTGCTCGACTTCACCCCGTCACTCACCTCGAGGACCACGGGCGCGCCTGGATCGAGTGGCTGGGAATATGATGGCGGCGGTCCGGAGCTCGGCGGCACTATGCGCTGGGGCGTCACTAACAACCTGACCCTGAACGGCACCGCCAACCCCGATTTCTCCCAGGTCGAGTCCGATGCGCAGCAATTCGTCTTCGACCCACGGAACGAGCTCTTCTTCTCGGAAAAGCGGCCCTTCTTCCTCGAGGGAATCGAGCAGTTCAGCACCCCGAACTCGCTCATCTACACCAGGCGGATTATCCAGCCGGTTGCGGCGGCCAAGCTCACCGGCAAAGCCTTCGGCACCGACCTGGCGCTGCTCAGCGCGGTGGACGACAGGGCCGGCTCCGCCAGCGGGCTGGACCATCCGGTGTACAACCTGCTCCGGATTCAGCGTGACGTGGGCTCTCAGTCCCGCCTTGGCGTGGTGTACACCGACAAGATCGACGGGGACAACTACAATCGGGTGCTCGGCGCCGATTCACGGCTCGTGTTCGGCGGAGTGTATAGCGCCCAGCTTCAGCTCGCGGGCAGCAGGACCAGACAAAATGGGACCACCGAGACCGCACCGCTCTGGTCGACCGTGGTTGCTCGGAACGGCCGCACCTTCGGGGCGCGGTACTCCTTCGCCGGGGTGGCGGAGGACTTCCGGGCCCAGAGCGGCTTCATATCCCGTCCCGGGATCGTGCACTCCACTCTCGGCCACAGCCTCACGCTGTACGGAAAACCGGGCGGCCTGCTCGAGACCTTCACCGGTGAGGTGAAGCTGGACGGAACCTGGGAGTACCACCGCTTCGTGCACGGGCAGGGTATTCAGGACCAGAAGCTTCACTTCAACACCAACACCAGACTCAAGGGCGGCTGGCAGGCAGGCGCATCGGTGCTGGTGGAGTCGTTCGGCTATCCCTCCGAGGTGTATACGGGGTACGCGCTGGAGGTCCCGGGCGCCGGCGGTGCCATCGACACCGTGCCCTTCACCGGCACGCCGACCATTCCCAACCTGGACTATCTGGTGACGCTCGATACCCCGGAATTCTCCCACTTCTCCGGCAACATTTTCTTCCTCTGGGGACACGACGAGAACTTCTTCGAGTGGGCCAGCGCCAAGATCACCTGGCTCGATCTCACGCTCGACTGGCGCCCCACGCCCAAGCTCAGGGTCAACGGCCGCTACCAGCTGCAGTGGGTCGGTCGGCGGACCGACGGCAGCACGGTAGATCTCTGGCGCAGTCCTCGGCTCAAGGTGGAGTATCAGCTGTCCCGGCCGATCTTCGTCCGACTGGTCGGCGAGTACACCACCGAGCGACGGGATGCTTTGCGGGACGAGAGCCGCACCGGCGCGCCGATCCTGATCTTCGATCCGGATGCCAACAGGTACCTCCGCGCGGCCGCGTTCGGGCATCGATCGTTCCGCGGTGATTTTCTCTTCTCCTACCAACCGAACCCGGGCACCGTGCTGTTTGCCGGCTACGGCAGCACGCTCCGGGACCCCACCGAGCTGGGCAGGGCAAGTCTTCGCCGGGCGGAGGACGGTTTCTTCCTCAAGTTCAGCTACTTGATTCAGATGTAGGTGGTCGACTTGTAGTCGGCGCGCCACAGCGCGTCGTCGCCAGCAACAGCCTGAATGCAGCTTTCCGCACTGCCCTCATCGCCCGCCACAAACTGATCGACAGCAACTTTTTAGGATGCGTCACACCGGCTCGACGCTACCCCGTCCTCCGTTGGCGTACCTCTTGCCAATACTGGTGCCGAATACTTTTGCACCCCCGCACAACTGAAGCAGCCCTACTGCGACAGCGGGTGGGCAGGGTACGGCTCGTCTCTCCTCCTACCGGAGCAGTCGCGATGCGGATCCTGGTCCTGAACTACGAGTATCCACCGCTTGGCGGCGGTGCGGCTGTAGCAACAGCGGCGCTGGCGCACGGGCTGATGGAGCGCGGAGTTGCGGTGGACGTGGTGACTGCCGGCGTGGGACCGGACGCGGAGCGCCGCACTCCAGACCGCCCCGCGGAGCCGCTCGAGCCGGGCAGCCTCACGGTATACCGGGTGAGGAGCCGGCGCTGCGGAGTGCACCAGGCAAGGATGGGGGACGCCGCGAGCTATCTGGTGGGCGCGTTACCCGTGATCCGGCGGCTCCTTCGTACCTATAAATACGATGCTGTCCACGTCTTCTTCTCCCTTCCGACCGGCGCTTTGCTTCCTTTCCTCGGGCTAGGCGACACACCGGTGGTGGTGTCACTCCGTGGATCCGATGTGCCGGGCTACGACCCGCATAATTCGTCTCTGCAGCGTGCCCATCGGCTGCTCGCCCCGCTGACTCGTTGGATCTGGCGCCGGGCAGATCGTGTAGTGGCGGTGTGTGAGAGCCTGGGGCAACTGGCGCTGCGTACCTGGCCCGACTTGCGCTATGGAGTAGTGCCCAACGGCGTAGACCTGACGCTGTTCCATCCCGCTGACCCGGACACTCGGCGTGCATCCAAGAAAATCCGTTGCCTGGCGGTGGCCCGGCTGATCGAGCGGAAGGGTCTGGGAGACTTGATCCGTGGCCTCGCGCTTCTGGAGCGGGGGAGCTTCGAGCTGGAGATCGTGGGTGGCGGGGCCGACGAGCAAGTGCTGCGCGACTTGGCAACCCAACTAGGTGTGGCGCAGGACGTCCGATTTCTGGGGCCGCTCTCCCGAGCCAAGGTGGCCGAACGCTATCGGGAGGCGGACCTGTTCACCCTCCCATCGTCGGCCGAGGCGTTCGGCAATGTGTTTGCCGAGGCGCTTGCGTCGGGGCTCCCGATCGTAGGCAGCGCAACCGGCGGGATCCCCGATCTGGTGGAGCATGGCAGCAACGGTCTCCTGGTTCCTCCGGGAGATGTCCATGCGCTGGCGGGAGCGATCCGCTACCTGGCAGACGATCCGGAGCTTCGCGCCGAGATGGCCCTTCGGAACCGCGCGAAGGCGGAAGCGACGCTGGAGTGGGCGCAAGTCACTCGCCGCTACATGTCCATCTACGAAGGCATACAGCGCCGCCACCCCGCCAGGTCGCTGGTCGCCCAGCCCACTGCGGGCATCTCGTGAGCGGCGTTGCATTCTGGCTGGCCGTGGATGCGGCCAGCACCTTTGCTGCTCTCGATCTGAACGCCGATTCGCTAGACGCTTTGGCGCGCCGGCGCCTGGGCCGGCTGCTGTCCTACACTGCTCGGAACAACGCCTTCTACCAGCGCCGGTTGCAGGCAGCAGGCATCGAGTGGTCGGATCCGATCCTGCAGGCCGATCCGTATTGCGCGCTCGCGGCCCTGCCACCGGTCTCGAAGCTCGAGCTGCGGCAGGCCGGTTCCCAGGCTCTGGCCGGGGGCCGGGTCCACCCCAAGTGGCGTTCCTCGGCCTCGTCGGGGTCCACCGGTGAGCCGTTCCGGGTTTACTACGAGCCCCGAGCCTGGGCCACGCTCAAGTATGCGGTCAAGCTCCGGGCACGCCGCGCCTGCGGCGTCGGGCCGACCGATCGCGTAGTCATACTCGATGCGGTCCCTCCCGAAACGTCCGCGTCCAGACTGGAGCAGGCCATCGGCTGCGGCCGGATAAGCGTGCTGCAGCCTGCGTCGGCGGTGGCCGCGGCCCTGGTAGCATTCCGGCCGAGCGCGATCTACGGTCTTCCCTCTGCGCTGCACGAGGCGGCCCGGGCACTTCAAGCCCGAGGCGCCCGTCTGCCGGTCAAGGCGGTGTTCACCAGCGGAGAGCTCCTCGATGGCTCGGCGCGGGCGCTGTTGGCAGGCGCCTTCCAGGCTCCTATCTACGACATCTACGGCACGTCGGAGACGAAGGAGATTGCCTGGGAGTGCTCTCAGGGTGGCATGCATGTGAACAACGACGTGGTGCGGCTGGAGGTGTTGGACGACTCGGGGCAGGCACTGCCGGCGGGCGAGGAAGGCAATCTCGTGGCCACCCTGCTGGTCAACCGGGCCATGCCGCTCTTCCGCTATCTCACCGGCGATCGCGGGGCTCTCTTGTCGGGGACCTGTCCCTGCGGGCGTTCCTCGCCGCTCCTTGGAGTCGTCACCGGGCGGGCGGCTGATGTCCTGGTTCTTCGTGGCGGCCAGCGAATCTCTCCCTATGCGCTCACCTGCGCCCTGGAGCGAGTCAGCGGCCTGCTGCGCTACCAGGTAAGCCAGCTGGATCCCGCCCGAGTCAGGGTGCGGGCCATTCTCGAGGGCGCCGCCAACCGCGAGGCGATTGCCGACCAGATGCGAAGCGCCCTTCGGTTCGATGTGGCCCCGTTTCTCGACGCCGATGTGGAGTTCGTCGACCGGCTTCCGACGGGTCCCCGCGCCAAGTTCCGGGTGGTGGAGCCGCTCCGATGACCGCCCCCGGAGCGATCGTCATCGGGGGCTACGCCAACGGGGTGAGCGCGCTGCGAGGTCTCGCCCGCGCGGGTGTGCGCACGGCCGTGATCCTGACCAAATCGCACGACATCGCCCAGCACTCCCGCTATGCCCATGAGGCTCACCGGGTCATGGATCTGCAGGAGCGCCCGGACGGCCTGCTCGAGCTGCTCGAGCGGCAGGCTCAGCGCTGGCGCGGGTGGGCGATCATTCCCGCCAACGACTATGCGCTGACCGCACTGGCTCACCATCGTGAGCTGCTGTCGCGCTGGTATCGGGTCACCGTGCCGGACCAGGAGATCGTCCGCCGGGTGGTGGACAAGGCGGAGACCCATCGTCTTGCCCGGGAAGTCGGGGTGGATGTCCCCCGATCGTATGGACCGGCGTCGCCGATGACCGCCACTCGCGAGGACATCCTCTATCCGGTGGTGGTGAAGCCGCTGGAGAGTGCGCTCTTCTGGGAGACGTTCGGCAAGAAGCTGATCGTCGCGCGCAATCGAGCGGAGCTGATGGCGGCCGTTACCCAGATGCAACTGGCTGGAATCGAGGCCGAGGTGTTCGACCTGGTCCCCGGTTCGGACGGTCGCTTCTTCAACTACACCGTGTACATGGACCGGCACAGCCAGCCGGTCGCCGAGTTCTCCTTCAGGAAGCTGCGCAAGGCGCCGCCGTTCTATGGCGTGGCGCGCGCGGCCCAGGTGGCCGACCTACCGGAGCTTCGCGAGCCGACGATCGCGCTGCTCCAGCGAATCGGCTGGCAGGGCATGGCCAGCGCCGAGTACAAGCTGGATCCCCGTGACGGCCGCTATCGCCTGATGGAAATCAACGGCCGTTGCTTCCTGACTCACGGGCTTCCCACCCGCTGCGGCGTGAACTACCCGCTGCTCGCCTGGCGGGAACACGCCCTGGGTGAGACCGTCAGCGCCCAACCCAACGACTGGCGGGGAGTCTGGCTTCATCTCCACGCCGACCTGCTGTATACCGCGGTACAGGAGCGGGGCCCGGACTGGAGTTGGGGCGACTTCTTCCGCAGCTACCGCGGGCCTTGGGTGGATGCGGTCTGGTCTCCCAGCGATCCGAAGCCGTTCCTGGCCCAATGGGCCGGTACTATCCGCAAAGGCGTGCGCGGCCTGCGCGATGCACGACAGCTCGATGAAGTGCGACGCCGCTTTCAATCCATGCCCGCTACAATGTCGGAGGCCTGATGAGACGCGCCGAGGAGGTCGCCGGATGAGCGGCCCGCAGTTCGTCCAGACCGCCTGGGCTGTTCAGCGCCACTCGCGAGCGACTCGGGCAGAGGTGAAGGCATTTCAGGACGCCCACCTCCGGCGCCTGGTGCTGCACGCCTACGAAAACGTCCCTTACTATCGAAAGTTGTTCGACCGGAATCGGCTGCACCCCCGGCACATTCGCGGAACGGTCGACCTCGATCTGATTCCCATCAGCTCGAAGCAGGCCATGCACGAGCGGCCGGTCCACGAGCTGCTCGATCGCACCGTGGACCAGCGAAAGCTGCTGACGGTCTGCACCAGCGGCTCCACCGGCGAGCCGTTCACGATTCGGCGGACGTGGCTGGAGCAGGCCTTCAACGTGCTTTTCCAGGTGCGGAGCCAGCACTCCTTTGGGCTCCGGCTCTCGGAGCGCGTCATGAAGGTGGGACGGGGCCGGGGTTACGATCCGAAGGACACCAAATTGGTGGGCCGCCTTTGCCAGGCTGCCGGCTGGAACCCGAGGCTCATCGACGGCCTGGTGCAGCCGCCGGAAGAGGTGGTCCGCCAGCTGGAGACGTTCCGTCCTCACCTGCTCGTGGCATTGCCGAGTATCTTATGCCTTACGGCCGACTACCTGATCGCTCAGGGCCGGCGGGACATCCGGCCCCGCATCCTCTGTGTTGGCGGTGAGGTCCTCACCCCGCTCATG
>Ga0307310_10000356_pt1 | contig 14717 bp, 16 predicted proteins | sample ER_DNA_197_FD_194502 | JGI IMG/M metagenome (GOLD analysis project Ga0307310, IMG submission 194502) | Bulk soil microbial communities from the East River watershed near Crested Butte, Colorado, United States - ER_DNA_197 | ecosystem: Environmental > Terrestrial > Soil > Floodplain | place...
ATCTTCGTGATCCTCACGAGCTTGTCGATCATCTGGGACTTCCAGGTCTTCCAACAGATCTGGGTGATGCTCGACTTCAGGCCGACCAGCGACTACTACACGATGGCGATCTACGCCTTCCACCAGTCGTTCCAGATCAGCGAGTACGGGCTCGGCGCCTCGATTGCCGTCGTGATGGTGTTGTTCATGTTCCTTGCAACACTCGTGTACCTCCGGCAGATGCTGAGGACGGGGGAGGTCCGATGAGCTCGGTCACGCAGATCGCTCCCACCCCGGTCGCGCCGGTGGTGCCGCGAAAGATCGGGCGGCGGCGGCGAGTGCACAAGCTCGGCTGGAACCTGCTCGGGCTGCTGGTGCTCGCCGTGATGGTTTTCCCGGTGTACTGGATGGTTGCGACGGCGTTCAAGCCGGGACAGCAGATCCTCAGCTACACGCCGCAGTGGTTCCCGACGTCGCCGACGCTCTCGAACTTTCGAGACGCTATCGACCAGCCGTTCTTCTGGAACGCGGTGAAGAACAGCCTGATCATCGTCAGCGCAGTCGTCGCGCTCTCGGTGGTGCTTGCGTTTCTCGCGTCGCTCGCGCTTGCGAAGTTCCACTTCTACGGACGCAAGGCATTCATCGTGCTCATTCTGGGCGTCCAGATGGTGCCGCTCGCTGCGTTGATCATCCCGCTCTACATCCTCATGTCTCGGCTGGGGCAGATCGACAAGCTGACCGGTGTGATCGCGATGTACCTCACGTTCGTGCTTCCGTTCACGGTCTGGACGATGCGCGGTTTCCTGCTCGGCATCCCAAAGGAGCTCGAAGAGGCTGCCATGGTCGACGGGGCGACACGCTTCGGCGCCTTCGTGCGTGTGCTCCTGCCACTTGTCGGGCCGGGGCTGGTTGCGACTTCCATCTTCGCCTTCATCCAGGCCTGGAACGAGTTCATCATCGCGTACGTGTTCCTGCACACACCCGAGAAGCAGACCCTGATGGTGTGGCTCGCGTCGTTCACGACGCTACGCGGTACCGACTGGGGACCGCTCATGGCCGGCGCGACGTTGTCCGCGCTTCCGGTCGTCGTCTTCTTCCTCCTCGTGCAGCGGCGGATCGCGTTCGGCCTGACGGCAGGGGCGGTCCGAGGCTGATGGCAGCGATCGAGCTCGTCCACCTCTCGAAGGTCTATGGCAACGACTTCACCGCGGTCCGCGATCTCAACCTGGACGTCGCCGAGGGCGAGTTCATGGTGCTGGTCGGGCCGTCGGGCTGCGGCAAGACCACTGCGCTGCGGATGATCGCGGGACTCGAGGAGATCACCGCGGGCGAGATCCGGATCGAGGGGAAGGTCGTCAACGACCTCGCGCCCCGCGACCGCGACATTGCGATGGTCTTCCAGAACTATGCGCTCTATCCGCACAAGAACGTCTACGACAACCTCGCGTTCGGGTTGCGCATGCGGAAGGTGCCCAAGAACGAGCAGAAGCAGCGCGTGGAGGAGATCGCGCGCATCCTCGGGCTGGGAGACATGCTCGATCGACGCCCCGCGCAGCTCTCCGGAGGGCAGCGGCAGCGCGTCGCGATGGGCCGCGCGATCGTGCGCGAGCCGAAGGCGTTCCTGATGGACGAGCCGCTCTCGAACCTCGACGCGAAGCTCCGCGTGCAGATGCGGGCGGAGATTGCGCGCATTCAGCAGGCGCTCAAGGTGACCACCGTGTATGTCACGCACGACCAGGTCGAGGCCATGACGATGGGCCACCGCGTTGCGGTGATGCGCGACGGCGAGTTGCAACAGGTCGACACGCCGCAACGCCTGTACGACGCTCCCGCGAATCTCTTCGTCGCGAGCTTCGTCGGCTCGCCGCCGATGAATCTCTTCGAAGCGGTCGTCGAGCGCGACAGCGACAGGCTCGTCTGCCGGGTCGGCGACACCGAGCTGGAGCTTCCCGCCGACGTTTCGTCCGATCGGCCTTCGCTGGCGAACTACGCCGGCCGACGCGTCGCAATCGGTATCCGGCCCGAAGACGTACGCGAAGCAGCCGGCTGGGACGGTGCCCGTTTGCGCGGTCGCATCCTGCTCGTCGAGTCCCTCGGTTCGGAACAGCTCGTCCACATCGAGATCGCAGCGTCGCCACTCGAGCGCTCCGATCTCATCGACACCACCGCGCAGCCCCCAGGCCCCTCCCTGGGTGTTGAGGACGCCGAGCGGTCGGTGACGCTCCTCGGCCGCTTCGACCGGCACCTCCTCCTCGCGCCGGGCGAAGCGGTCGAGGTGGCGATCGACCCGCGGCTCCTGCACTTCTTCGACCTGGAGACGGGTGTCGCGATCCCGATGGTCGACGTGCCGGTCGTCACCCCGGTTGCGGGCTAGCCGTGCGGCTGGGAGTCGGGGCAGCGCTCGTCGACGGGAACCTGGTTCCCGGCGACGTCGAGGTGGTCGACGGTCGCATCGCCGGCGTCGGTTTGAGCTCGCCGAACGGAACCGGAATCGCCGCTCCGGGGTTCGTCGACCTTCAGGTCAACGGGTTCGCAGGTGTCGACTTTTTCTCCGCCGACGCGGAGGGCTATCGCAAGGCAGGTGAGGCGCTGCTCGCATGCGGCGTGACCGCCTATCAACCGACCTTCATCACCTCGCCTGAGGATGAGTTGACGGCGGCGCTGCACGAGGTTCCACTGAACGGTTCCTCACCGCACATCATCGGTGCGCATCTCGAGGGTCCGTTCATCGCGCCGGAACGGCTCGGGACACATCCGGCCGAGTCGAGGCGCGATCCGGACTGTGATCTGCTCGATCGACTACTCGCTGCAGGGCCGGTGAGTCATGTCACGCTGGCGCCCGAGCTGGAGGGTGCGTACGAGCTCATGGAGCTGCTGAGGCAGCGCGGCGTGACCGTTTCCTGCGGTCACTCGAACGCGACCTCCGTGGAAGCGCGCGAGGCGTTTGCGCGCGGAGCGAAGACGGTGACGCACATCTTCAATGCGATGCGTCCGTTCGCCGCGCGCGAGCCCGGCCTTGCAGGTGCAGCGCTCGTGACGAGCGACGTCGTCATCCAGGTCATACTCGACGGCGTTCATCTCGCCGACGACACAGCGCGGCTTGTGTGGCAGGCCGCCGGCGGGCGCGTTGCGCTCGTCACCGACGCGATCGCCGCAGCGGGTGCGGGCGACGGCAGCTACACGCTTGCCGGGATCGACTTCGAAGTAGAGAACGGCGTCGCACGCCGGGCGGACAGCGTGCTCGCCGGCAGCACCGTGCCGATGATCGAAGCGGTCCGGAATCTCGTCACACTCGGCGCGCCGCTTGGCGCGGCTCTTGCGGCCGCAAGCGAAGTGCCCGCGCGGATCGCCGGCAGACCGGAGCTTGGGAGTCTGAAGACCGGAACGGCCGCGGATGTCGTCGTGCTCGACGACAGTCTCGAGATCATGCGCGTTCTGGCGGCCGGCGAGGACGCCACCGGCTGAGCTACTTCCGGATCAGCAGGACGTAGCGAATTCGAGGCTATTGCCGAGCTTCGAACAGCTCGATCGGGTTGCCGTCCCTGTCCTCGAGAACGATCTGCTTGCCGCCGGGGCCGGTCACGATCTCGTTGCGGAAGCTCAACCCGGCTTCCTTCAACTCCGTGACCCTCGACTCGAGATCGTCGACCTCGACCACGAGTCGGTTCCAGCCGCCGGGCTCCGGTCGACGCCCGTCGGGCATCGGCCGCGCGGCTGAGCTCTGCGGTCCGCTGAGCCACAGCGAGAGATCGTCGCGGGTGACGATTCCGAAGGCGGGACCCATCTGCTGCTCCAGGGTGAAGCCCAGATGCCCTGTGTAGTACGCGATCGCAGCTTCGACGTCGCCGACCAGGTAACGAAAGACGGCCATCGAGGCTCAGGCTACGGGTTGGCCAAGCGCCGGGCGCCGACGAGCCGCCCTCCGTAGGACGACTGGCCCAGCCTCACGACCTGGACCCGGCTGCCGGTGTGCGGCGCGTGCACCATGCGTCCGCGGCCGATGTAGATGCCGACGTGCCCGAGCCCGGAAAAGAAGAGCAAGTCGCCCGCCTTCAGCTTGGAACGTGCTACCGGTCGGCCCAGTTCATGGAGCGCGTAGGAGCTGTGTGGAAGCTCGATGCCCAGCCGTCCGTACGCCCAGTAGACGAGCCCCGAGCAGTCGAAGCCGGCGGCAGGTGACGTGCCTCCCCATCGGTACGGCACGCCGACGGCTCTGAGGGCGATTGCCGCCGCGCGTGCGCCGACGGTCGGTATCGGATGCGAGCGCCTCGGAGCATGGCGCGTGGGTGTGGTCCGGGAGACCGTCGCGGCTGCATCAGCCGGCAGCCGTGCGGCTGCGCAGCCAAAGACGATCGCGGCAAGAGCGAACGTCAGCAGGGGGCTGCGGAGGGAGGTCGGCACGAAAGGAGGGAGAACGACGGACCGCAAACACCTGATGGCGCAGCCCTGGGCCTGTTCTTAAGTGCCGGATCGTAGTCAGAAAACTGAGCCTGTCTACCCCCTTCTCCTCGTGGCATCGGGCACAGAGTCGATCGAGCCCGGCCCGCCTGGCTCGGTTACACGGGTTCGGGCCTCCTCCATGTGTATGACCTCGTCGTGGAGGTCACCTGGAAGCCGGCGCCGGTGTACAGCGCACGCGCGACGTCGGTGGCATAGCCGACCTTCAGGCGGCGCGCCCCTTGCTGCGCAAGCCGATCGAGACCGGCGCTGAGCATGGCACGAGCAAGGCCGCGCCGCTGATACGCGCCCTCCACTCGCATCGGCTCGAGGAGGCCGACCTCGGTCACGGGGTCGAACCAGAAGAGCGCATATCCCGCTACGGAGCCGTCAGCGGCCTCGACGGCGAGGTCGAGTTCGGGGTCATACAGAGAGCACTGCATGAGGCGGGCCTGGACGCCGTCGCCGCTTCGTCCCCGCATCGGGTGCAGACTGGTTGTTGACCCAGTGCGGTCGACCAGCGCGAATCCTTCCGGCAGACCGGCCACGTTCGGCCGGTCCGGGGCATGCATCCAGGTGATCCCTGATCGATACTTGTCGGCCGCGAAACCGGCGCCGGCCAGCAGGCCTGCAGCTCGAGGTCGTCGTCACGGGCGAGCACTTCGACCGCTCTGAGCCCCAAGCCATTGATGGCCTCGAGCGCGCGCGCCCAGACGGTGGGAAATTGGACGGTCGAGACACCGGGAACCACGATGGGATCGCATGCCCATGCTCGGCCCCAGTCCGTGAGGACGACGCCGGCAACGGGCCCCTCATCGTCGATCCAGAAGATGTGGCCGACCGCATCCGAGCGCCGAGGTGTGCGCCACCACCACTGGAGATCAGCCGCTTCCCAGAGACCTGCCTCCGCATCCGCCAGGCGGGCGCGCTGCAGAAGCTCTGTCGCCAGTGCGAGGTACTCGAGGCCGGAAGCCCGTACCTCATGGGTCGCCATGCGCCGATCCTATGAGGGACGGTGTGAGAACATATGTTCGTGTCGGGCGTCGCGACGATCCTTCACGCTGACCTCGATGCGTTCTACGCGTCCGTCGAGCAACGAGATGATCCGCGCCTGCGCGGGCGGCCGGTCATCGTTGGCGCCGGTGTCGTGCTGGCCGCGAGTTACGAGGCCAAGGCGTGCGGCGTGCAGACCGCGATGGGAGGCAGGCTGGCTCGGCGGTTGTGTCCGAGCGCAGTCGTCGTCCCGCCGCGGATGTCGGCCTATGCCGAGGCGAGCCAGGCGGCCTTTCGAGTCTTCGACGACACCTCGCCGCTCGTGGAAGGGCTGTCGATCGACGAGGCGTTCCTCGACGTTCGCGGTCTCGAGCGGATCTCGGGCACGCCGATCGAGATAGCCGCGCGGCTGCGACGGGAGGTGCGCGAACGCGTCGGGCTACCGATCACTGTCGGCGTGGCGCCGACGAAGTTCCTCGCGAAGGTTGCGAGCGGCGTCGCCAAGCCCGACGGGCTGCTCGTCGTGCCTCCTGACGGTGAGCTGAGCTTTCTCCACCCGTTGCCGGTGGAGCGTCTCTGGGGCGTCGGCCCGGCGACTGCGAGGAAGCTCCACGAGCGCAGGATTCGGACGGTGGGCGAAGTTGCCCAGCTTCCGGAGACGGTGCTCGTGACGATCCTCGGCCGCGCGGCGGGCAGGCATTTGTACGCGCTCGCTCACAACCGTGACCCGCGGCCGGTGGTCGTCGGTCGGCGCCGGCGCTCGATCGGCTCGCAATGTGCGCTCGGCCGTTCCCGCAAGACGCCCGAGGCAGTCGACGCCGTGCTCGTCTCGCTCGTCGATCGTGTCACTCGCCGGATGCGCATCGCCGGACGCGTGGGCCGCACCGTCGTGCTGCGATTGCGCTTCGGCGACTTCTCGCGCGCGACGCGGTCGCACACAATGCCTCAGCCGATCGCGCACACGCAGACGATTCTGCTCACTGCTCGCTGGCTGCTGTCGGGAGCGATGCCGGAGATCGAGCGTCGAGGCCTGACGCTCGTGGGCGTCGCCGTCGCGAATCTCGAAGATGACAGTGCGCTGCAGCTCGTGCTGCCACTCGACCGCTTCAGCGGCACCGCCCTCGACCTCGCGCTCGACGAAGTCCGCCGCCGATTCGGATCGACGGCAGTGACGCGCGCCGTTCTGCTCGGCCGCGAGCAGGGATTTACGGTCCCGCTTCTCCCGGATTGATTCGGCGTGGCAGCATCACCTTGATGAAGACGATCGAGATCGACACGCCGTTCGGGACGGCGAACGCGCATCTAGACAGCGCCGGCGACACGCGGGCTGCGCTCGTCCTAGGGCATGGCGCTGGTGGCGGCGTGCAGTCGAAGGATCTTGCTGCAGTCGCGTGCGTTGCACACTCGGTGGGACTGAGCGTCGCGCTCGTCGAGCAGCCCTACCGGGTTGCGGGTCGGCGTTCTCCTGCTCCCGCGCATCAACTCGATGCGGCGTGGACTGCGGTGATCGAGCACCTGCTCGCGGGCGAACTGAGCGGTCTGGCAATCGTGGCCGGCGGTCGGTCCTCGGGAGCGCGTGTCGCCTGTCGCACAGCGGAGGCCACGGGTGCTGTGGGCGTTCTCTGTCTCGCGTTCCCTCTGCAGCCGCCGCGCAGGTCAGGCTCCACGCCCGCACAGAACCGGCTCCAGGAACTCGATGCGGTGGCGGTCCCGGTGCTCGTCGTGCAAGGGACGCGAGATCCGTTCGGCATGCCGCCGGCCTCCGAGGGGCGCACCGTGGTAGAGGTGGCTGGCGATCACAGCCTGCGCACCGATCTCGACGCAGTGAGTCAGGCGGCACGGGACTGGCTTCTCGGCATCGTCACAGGCGGACTCGGTATCGCCGCTCGACGGCGCGAACGCCGGGACCGAGCCGGATCCGGATGATCGCAGTGAGAAGACCGCGCACTTGGCCCCCGTAGTGCAGCGCCAAGACGGCGTGGGCGCCGGGCAGGAGCGCGCGCGGGACGCGAAGGGTTAGTCGCGCGAGTCGTTGTCCCCGCCGGAGCAGCGAAGCGGTGATCCGGCCGCGAAGTGGGACGGTCACGTTGCCGCGGTTCGTGATCGAGACGAACATGAAGCGTGCGTTGCGCAGACGGCGGAGGCGAAGACCGCCGAGTGCGGCGTCGCGCACGATACGCCCGGGCACGACCATCCTGATGCGGACCCCAAGGCGCACCTGCACGCTGACGCGACCGCCTCGCAACGGACGTGTCGTCAGTAGGACGAGGATTCGATGTTCGCCGGGTTCGGCGCGCTGGGGCGGACTTGCGCGGAGTGTCAAGATTGCGCTCTCGGCCGAGCGGAGCACGACCCGTGTGGGAGTGATCTGGAGCCACGTCTTCGCCGCCGGTTGCGGGCCGAGTGCTCGCCGTGTCACCTCGACAATGACCGGCTCGGCACCATCGTTTCGGAGCTTGATCGTTCTCGCGCCCGGCGCCGCAAGTGCGAGTCGTGCGGGTGAAACGGAGAGCGCCATGCGAGGCCGGTCCGCGTCCGCCCCTGCTGCGGAAGGGGCGGACGCGAGCACAAGTGCGGTCAAGCCCGCGAGGAGGAGGGCAGATTTCACCGAGCGACGGCGGTGAATCTCACCGTTGTCGTGTAGTGGCCGGTCGCGACGAGCGGCAACGCCGAGGAGAACCCGATGTTGGTTGCCCAGGCGTCTCCGCCCGCTGCGCTCGGCGTGGCCTTCGTGCCGATAGTCAGCCCGGTCGCCGGAATGATCGGAATCGGAACGAGAGCGCCACCGGTCAATCCGCCTCCGAGCGTCCCGCCTGCCGGTGCGGCGGCCGAGAGCGCCAGTGGAAGATCTGTCGGAGCAAACGCGGTCCGGGCGACGGCGAGCGAGTAGCCGGTCGTGTTGTTGCTCGACACCGTGACACGCTCAGGAAGTGGCGCAGGCCTGTCGCCGGACGTGAACGTGCCGAAGCTGAGCGCAGGACGGTCGAGCGCAACCGAGAGGACGGAAGCCACGTCCAGATCGACGTTCACGGACCCGACCGGCCCGGCGGAGGGTGTGCCTGCGCACAGGTTCACGGGCGAGGCGGAGTTCCGGGGCGCGGGTGTATCCGCTGCGAAGTCCGTGGCGTTGTCGCCCGTGTCGGTGCAACCGTCGTTCGCGCGTAGCGCGGCAGTGGTGTTGGAAAGCCCCGCCGCCGAGCTCGCACCTTCGAAGTCGCTCGCGCTGCCGTAGCCGACGAGATCCTCGACCAGTGGGTCGGCCGAGCAACTTCCCGCCGAAGCGCCACACGTGAGTGCAGTTACGCCCCGAACGAGCGCGATCTTCCCGCTGGTGCCGCCGAGGTTGCTCGTGCCGGTCGCGTCCGCAGCCGGAAGCGGAGCGCCGACGTCAGCGTTCGATGCAAGCTGGACCAGGTAGTAGCGGCCGGGCGCGATCGCCCCCGAAAGTGCCGTGGGCTGCCAACTCGTTCCCGCGGCGGTGGCGTATTGCACCGTCCAGCCCGATACATCGACCGCGCTGGATCCGGCGTTGAACAGCTCGACGTAGTCGTTCCGAAAAGTGGCCCCCGCATTGCCGCCGCCGCCGTAGATCTGGCTCACCACGACATCCGACACGCTGGCACGGGCGCCGATGGGGAAGAGGAGCAGTGCAGTGAGGAATGCGAGCAACAGGACTCTTGACATGTGCGCTCCGATCGTTGAGGACGAATCGCACTCTTTGATAGATCGGAGCGGAAGCGAGCGAAAGGGTCCGTGCGCGTTCCGGCGCCATTCCGATGCGCTTTAGTAACTCAGGAGGGCGGCGCGGCTAGGGGTGGTTATCGCGCGGGTTCCAGAGTGGGATCGGCGCGGTCGCCTCGTAGGCCATCCCATGCGGGTAGCTGATCAGCTCGACATCGGTTCCAAACGGGTCGTGGAAATAGTTGATCGACTGCCCGGCCGCCGGCCCGTCCGTCAGCGTGACCGGCCCGAAGAGTTTCGACTGCGCTTTCGTCTGCAGGTACTCGACGCCCTTGTCGATGCGCTGGACGTAGAAAGCGATGTGGTGGCCGCCCCAGTCGGAGTTTAGCCGGAACGATTGGTCCTGCTCCGGCGACGTGTACTGGAAGAGCTCGATGTTCGGTCCGTCGCCGCCGCGGAGCATTCGGATTTGCTGCACGACGGCGCGCGGGTGCACGTCGACGAGCTGCGTCATGAAATCGCCCGTCGGATCGCTAAACGGCCCGAATGTGAGCGGATTGATGAAGCCGAGCTTCTGCTCGAGCCATGCGGCCGCCACGTCGATGCTCGGAACGGTGAGGCCGATGTGATCGATGCCGAGCAGCCCGGGCACGTTCGTGACGACGGACTCAGTGCCGTTCACCTTGGGCGACCAGAGTGGCTTCACACTGGGTACCTGGTACGCCATCCCGTCGGGGTAGCTGATGAACTCGATGTAGCCGCCCCACGGCGTCTGGAAGTACTGGATCGTCTGGCCGGCCGCCGATCCCTGCGTGAGTGTGAACGGGCCTGCCGGCATCTTGCGCACGCCCTTCTCCACCATGTACTCGACCGCCGTGTCGATGTCTGTGACGTAAAAAGCCACGTGGTGGCCTGACCAGTCGGAGTTCTTCGGCATGTCGTGCCGCTGCCCGTCCGGTGCGGTGTACTTGAACAGCTCGATGTTGGCGCTGTGGCCGATGCGGAGCATCGTGATCTGGTCGATCGACGCCGTCTCCGCGACGTCGACGACGCTCGCCACGAAAGGCCCGGCCGGCAACGGACCGAAGGTGAGTGGCGCGACTGCGCCCAGCACGTCCTCGAACCATTCGATCGCCTGGTTGATGTCGGGGACGGTGATCCCGACGTGGTCCAGGCCAACGAGTCCCAGCTCGCCGCGCCCGAGGCCCGCGAGCGCCCGCTCGGCGGCGGCCTGCGCGCCGGCGGCGCCGACAAGCGGAGCGGCTACCACCGCGCCCACCAGGGCTGCGCCTTTCGTCAGAAACTCTCCGCGCCGCATTCTCACGTCATCCGGCATGCGTCACCCTCCCCTGGGTTGATGGCGCACTCTGTCATGCGACAGACCGCTTGTCGACCGTCCGCGCGGCACTTTCGACAAGCATGCACATAAGCCCGACGGCATCCGTTTCGCCGAGTCCCTGCTCGTGGGTGAGCGAGCGCCAGGTCGAGAAGGCGAGTGCGTGTCCTATAGCTGCGCGTGCGCGCCGTGCCGCTCGCCCGCGCAGCCCGCGGCCGGCCACGAGGACATCCTCGATCGTGTCCAGGTAGCGATAGAAGTCGCGTAGCCGGCGGTGCACCGGCGGGACGAGAGGCTCGTCCCGGAGCAGACTCGAATACATGGCCTGCGTGCGTCCGTAGAAGGCGTACAGGTCGCGAAGCGCGCTGCTCGTTCGCTCCGCGGGGTCCTCGATCGTGGCCCAGGCGGCCGGGTCGGGCGGCGGGTTCGCGGCGCGCCAGTGCGACGAGCAGGCGTCGAAGAGCGCGTCCTCGGTTGGAAAGTGGCGATAGACAGTCGAGCGGCGCACGCCTGCGCGCTCGGCGATCGCCGCGATCGAAGTCCGCGCGGGCCCGAGCTCCTCGTGCAGTTCGACCGCGCTCTCGGTGATTCGCCGACGTGTCAGCTCCTCGAGCTCCGCGCGCCGCCTCATTCGGTAAGGACGTTTTTGATCGGACATAGCAGTCCGATCAATATTGACAGATCCGCCGACGTCTGTCATCTTTGATAAGACACTACTGTCTAACGAAAGGAGCGAACCGGTGGAAACGACAGCAGCCACAGGCGTGAAGATTGTGGTTCCGGACAACGGCAGGGACGGCTTCCTCGGCAGCATCGGCGTGCGCTTTATGGTTGACGGCCCCGAGGCCGACGAGCGCTTCTCGCTCGTCGAGCATCCGATGTCACCGCGGGCGCTCGCCGCGCCGTTGCACCTGCACACGCGCGAGGACGAGTACAGCTTCGTTCTCGAGGGCCGGATGGGCGCTCTGCTGGGCGATGACGTAGTCGAGGCCGGCCCGGGCGACCTCGTCTTCAAGCCGCGCAACCAGTGGCACACGTTCTGGAATGCGGGGGACGAGCCATGCCGGATCCTCGAGATCATCTCGCCGGCCGGGTTCGAGCGTTTCTTCGAGGAGCTCTCCGACCTCGGCGGTGCCCTCAAGGCGGATCCGGAGCAGCTCGCAGAGCTAAACGCGCGCTACGGCCTGGAGATGCAGCCGGCGTCGGTTCCGGGACTGCTCGAGCGCTTCGGGCTACGGATCGGCGAGCCGCTATCCGGCGGCTGGACCCCGTAGGCTGCGACTGCGCGGACAGTGCGACGTGACCGACCGTTAGATTCTCCGTCGTGGAAGGTGGTTGCGCGTGCGGGGCGGTCCGCTACCGGCTGGCGTCCGAGCCACTCTTCGTGCACTGCTGCCACTGCCTGAGCTGCCAGCGGCAGACCGGCAGTGCGTTCGTGATCAACGTGCTGATCGAGCGCGACCGCGTCGAGGTGCTGAGCGGCCAGCCCCAGGCGGTCGACGTTCCGCGCGACAGCGGCGCCATGCAGCGCATCTACCGCTGCCCGAACTGCCAGGTCGCGCTATTCAGCGAGTACACCTATCCGGAGGTGTGGTTCGTGCGGGGCGGGACGCTCGACGAGCCGCGCAGCGTCACGCCCGACGTGCACATCTTCACTCGCTCGAAGGTGGACTGGGTGCAGATCCCGGAGGGCGCGGCAGCTTTCGACGTCTTCTACAAGCTGGACGAGCTCTGGCCAAGCGAGAGTCTCGAGCGCCTCCAAGCGCTCGGGGACGCCTGACGGCTGCGGCGAACGTCGACTCGCGTGCGAGCAGCCTGCGAGCGGCCACTCCTCTACGAGCCCTTCTCCTCGATCGTTCGTCGACCTCGGGGACATTTACAGGGTGAGTAGCTTCGCGCGGGTTTTCGGAGAATCTGCACGCGGCGAGAGGAGCCCTCCTCGGCGCGCGGCAGGGAAAACAGGCTACGCTCCCCGGCCGGTGCCGCCTGTGGGGGGCGGCAGGGCAATAGGAGGGGAGAATCTATGAGACGGAGCCTTCTCGTCATCGTGCTGCTCGGCGTCCTCGCCGGGCTCGCCATGTTCGCGGGGGTCGCGTCGCGCTCCGGTGGCGCAGCAGCTGCGTATCCGGTGCCGCATCCGACGGTTAGCGACTACCAGTTCATCAAGACGACCACGCCGACCGAGGCCGACTGCGAGGCAGTCGGTCGCACCTGCTTCACGCCGCAAGCGATCCAGTCGGCGTACAACCTCGGGCCGCTGTACACGGCCGGCAACAAGGGCCAGGGCGCGACGATCGCCATCGTTGATTCGTACGGCAGCGACACGATGGCTCACGACCTGCACGTCTTCAACCAGGCGTTCGGTCTGCAGCCGATGTGCGGTGAGGAGGGCGTGACTTGCGCCGCCGGTATGCCGCGGTTCAGCGAGCTCGCCATCAACGGCTCGCCTGAGACGAAGCCGCAGCCGGGGAACGGTACGCACCTCGAGGACAAGAGCGCATGGGCGCTCGAGGTCGCGCTTGACGTCGAGACGTCGCACGCGATCGCACCGATGGCCAACATCCTGCTTGTGCACTCCAACAATGCGGAGACGCTGGGCGTGCAGGGCTTCCCGCAGATGATGAAGGCCGAGAACTACGTGATCTCGAACCACCTGGCCCAGGTGATCTCGCAGAGCTTTGCGTCGGCCGAGGATGCTTTCGGCGGCACGGCCTCGCTCGAGAACCTGCGCTATGCGTTCAAGAACGCGCAGGCCAACGGCGTCACCGTGCTCGGTTCGTCCGGCGACGGCGGCGTTGCGAACGACCGCAAGTCGCCGACGGCGACGGGGGGGAGCCTGATCCCGGAGCCGACGGTGGAGTGGCCCGCGTCCGACCCGCTGGTGACGGGCGTCGGCGGCACGTACCTGTGCACGAAGCCGGACGCTCAGACCAACGACCCGCGCACGACGTACATCAAGGCCGGCATCGGCGGGAAGTGCGGCAATGCGTGGAACGCGACCAATGCGGCCGAGGTCGCCTGGACGTTCTCCGGTGGCGGCTTCAGCCATGTCTTCCCGCGGCCGAGCTACCAAGACGCGCTGCCGAGCGGAAGCACGCCGATCCCGCAGTCTGCTCGCGGCGTCCCCGACATCGCGTTGCAGGCGAGCGCCGGCACCGGTGCCCTCGTCTATCTGTCGCTGCCACCGGACGGCAACGGCAGCAACGTCGGGCAGACAGGGTGGTACGACATCGGCGGCACGTCGCTCAGCGCCCCGCAGTGGGCGGGCCTCGTGGCGATCGCCGTCCAGATGAACGGCGGCCACGGTCTCGGCCTGATCAACCCGGCGTTGTACAAGGTGGCGAACTCGGCGGACTACTCGTCCGATTTCTTCGACATCGCCCATACCGGCGACGCCACGCATATCAACGACAACGGCGACCGCGGCATCGCGGGCTATCCGGCGGGTCCGGGCTGGGATCCCGTCACGGGGCTCGGTACGCCGAACGCCGCGAACCTGCTCCCGGATCTGGTCAACGCGGTCAACAATCCGTAACGTCCAGGAGCAACCGGCTCACAGTGAGGGCGCCGTCAGGCGCCCTCACTGTGCTCGAGCACCGACAGAAGCTTGCTTCGGAAACGTCGCCGTCGACGACGATGGGACTCCCCCGAGCTCGATCGAGTGGCATCTAAGTCTCGTTCGAAGAAGCGACTCGCCTCGGGATCCCCCGGCGGCGTCGTTGCAATACGGTCGCCGCCTAAGACGCGCGCGAAGGATCCCTCTCGTTAGCGATCGCGGCCGTCACCTCCCGCACCGATCCTTGACGCCAGTCGCTCGTGCAGCCGCACCTGCATCCGCGCCGCCTACGCCGTCAGCTCTGAAGGAGATCCGCGCCATGCAAAGTGCCGCCACACGTGGTTTCACCGTCGTCACCCTCGTGACGCTGCTCTTCACGCCTCTGTGGAGGGGGCACCACTGGGTCGACGTCCTGACCGGCAAGACAACGGAGACGACAGTCGTGACTTGCCAGCCGAACGAGCCGTGTCCGGCGCAAAAGCACATCACGAAGAAAGTCGTCCTGCAGCACCCCTAGTAGGTGTCTTCCTCTCTCCTACTCGTCGTCGCGATCTTCCTCGTCGCGTTCGACTTTCAGAACCTGCTCTCCTGGTGGGGAGGGCGGACGATCAAACCCGGGCGCCAAACCTCCCAGGACTTCACGATCGTGGTGCCGGTCTTCGGGCATCCGCGCTATTTCGACGGCGAGCGCCTTCTGCGCCATCGGCACAGGGTGCTGATCGCCATGGAGATCAG
>Ga0307310_10000358_pt1 | contig 14716 bp, 15 predicted proteins | sample ER_DNA_197_FD_194502 | JGI IMG/M metagenome (GOLD analysis project Ga0307310, IMG submission 194502) | Bulk soil microbial communities from the East River watershed near Crested Butte, Colorado, United States - ER_DNA_197 | ecosystem: Environmental > Terrestrial > Soil > Floodplain | place...
GGTCGTGCAGGCTGGCGGCAAGCCGGGTGAGCTCGATCTCTTCGTCGGCGAGGCCCAGCCGACGCGCCGTGCGCGCTGCAAGGTCGGCGACGCGCTGCGAGTGGCTGCCGGTGTACACGTCGCGGGCGTCCACGGCGCGCGCGAGGCTCGCGGCAGCGCGGAAGCGCGCCGCTCGATCGGGGCCGCTCGCCACCCTCTTGAGCTCCGCCAGCTCGATCACGTCGGGCCGGTAGGCGCGGACGCGGTTCTTGCCGTACTCCTTGGCCCAGTAGAGGGCGCTGTCGGCGAGTCGGACCAGCTCGTCGCGCTCCTCGGCGTGCTGCGGCGAGGTGGCGACCCCGACGCTCACTGTGACGGAGCCCACCTGCTCGAGCTTCAGCGCTGCGATCCGGTCGACGACCGATTCTGCCGCGACCAGAGCAGCGTGCTCGTCGGAGCCGGGGAGCAGAAGCGCGAACTCGTCGCCGCCGAGACGGAAGGCCTCGCCTGTCTGACGCAGGCGCGCCGCGAGCTGCGACAGCATGCGGTCGCCCGCCGGATGCCCGAAGCGATCGTTGATCCGCTTGAAGTCGTCGACGTCGATCAGGCAGAGGCTGAGCGGGAGACGACGCTCGTGCGCGTAGCGCAGCTCCCGTTCAAGGCGTTCGTGGAAGTGCCGGTGGTTGCCGAGGCCGGTCAGCGGATCCGTCAGGGCCAGCCGCATGGCCCGGAGGGCGCCGACGATCGCGCGCTGGTAGAGCTGGATCGCGAGCAGGGGGCCGACGAGCGCCACGGACAGGAACGGGGAGCGCTGCCAGAGCACGACTAGCATCAGCGCGGCAGAGGCCATTAGCGAGAACGGGACGATCGTCCAGCGGATGTTCGTGCGCGCGAGCGCGAAGACCGAGCGGCGCGAGCTCACGGCGACGACCGCCGTGATCAGGATCAGGTTGACGATGTACTGGGCTGAGGCGGCGGCACCAACGCGCGCCAGGACGCCGCCTGCGCCTTCTCCGTGCAGCGGGGCCGAGACGATTCCTGCCGCCGTGGCGGCCAGCGCGAGCACCGAAACGTTGTAGGCGATTCGGATGGGTGGTCGCCGCTCGAGCAGCTGGGTGATCGCCGGCGCCAGAAAGACGACCATCAGCCCTGCGGCCCAGCCGAAGAGCACGATTGAAGCAACGCCGAAGACAAACGAAAGCGAGACGCCGCCGGTGTCCACGCCTTCAACCGGCACCGGGAAGCGGTCGGCGAGCGTCGAGGCACTCATGAGCGCGGCCAGTCCGAGCAGCGTCGCTGCCTTGTGCGGCGTGATCGCGAACGAGGCGGCTGCGGCGCACGCAACGCCCAGGCCCGCGGCGCACACGGGCACGAGGACTGCCAGAAGCCGCGGCGGCGGCAAGGCGCGGCGAGTCACTTTGGGGCTACCAGTACAGGTTGTAGTCGAACAGGGAGCCTTCGAAGCCGAGACCGCCGATCGTCACGAGAACAAGCGCGAGGATGGCGGCTAGGACTACGAGGCGGGGCTTCCAGTGCAACATCGTCGACCTCCCCACAACGTATTTAAGGACGCCGCCGATTGTCTAACTCCTGCAAACGGGCGACTATCCCCCGGAAGGGGGGTTCTGGCTTTCTCGTCCGCGTGCGGGCTAGGTTGCCAGGCCGGCTTCGGCGAGAGGCCGGCGGCCCCAGGCGAATTGCTGCCGGTACCAACCGGTCAAGGGGCTCACTGCGACGCCCTGCCCGGAGGCGTGGATCATCCAGCCCGCGCCGAGGTAAATGCCGGTGTGCCCGATCGAGCCCGACTGTGAGCGCGTGCCATTGGGGCCGAAGAAGAGGACGTCCCCGGGCGCGAGCTTCGCGAACGTAATTCGCCTGGTCTTCGGCACCTCGCCGCTCATCTGGTAGGTCGTGCGCCCCTTGATCGCGGCGGCCAGCGCCGCGCCGCCGGGGTAGGCCTGAAGCTTGTAGACGCGCCAAACGAAGCCGGAGCAGTCGAAGCCGCCCGGTGCGCTGATGCCGAACGGAGCCTCGGCGAGCTCGCTCGTCCCGCCCCAGACGTATGGAAAGCCGATGAACCGAACCGCCGTGTTGAGCACGCGCCTCTGCCAGAAGCCGAGCTGCGGGAGCGAGAACGCGGTGGCCGCGTCCTGGGCGTATTCCTGCTCCCAGCCCTTGAAATGGAGGATCTTCGCGACCGAATAGGCCGTCTCGGCACGGCTCACGGGGTCGCTGGGCAGAAGCTCAAGGTTGTCCTGCTTGAGAGGGTGGTCGGTTCGCAGGCCGAGAAGGCGAGCGACGCTCTCGGTTCCGAAGCGGGACGGGACGGTGAGGCCGGCCGCGAGCGCGCCGTCCGTAAAGGCAGTCGCGGCGTCGGAAAGCTGGAGCGAGCGCACGAGCCGGGCGTCGAGCTGCGCCACCGTCACGGGGGCTGTGGGGCTCGCGGCGGCCGCTGCCGGCTGTTTGGTGAGGCCGGCGACGAGTGTGGCGAGCTCACCCTGCGTCAGGGTGTCGCCGGCGCGGAAGGCCGCGACTGTCTTCGCCATCAGGCCGTGAGACACGACGTAGCGGATATGAGCCTGAGCCCAGCTGGTGGTTGGCGCCGGCCCGCTCGTGCCACGGGACTTTCCGGGGTCGCCGATCTTCCCCGCGAAAGCGGAGGGCACGGCGAGTAGCGCGCAGCAGACGGCTAGGACCAGGAAGCGGCTCATCCCGCACTTCGTATCGTCCATGTGTCGCTGCGGCTTTAGGCTGCCCGGGCATGGACGCCGAGATCAGGCCAGAACCGGCCGGAGAGGAGCGCGAGGCGATTCTCCGCGCGGTCGAGGATCTGCTGACGCGCGACCCGCGGCCGCCCGCTCACCGAAGCGCGTGGCGGGAGCAGGGAATCCGCGAAAACGCGGAAGATGGCGAAGTAGAAGAGCCCGTCTAGACCGAGGAGACCGGCCTGCCGCGCAGGAGACTCGGGGCCACCCGTGCGTAGTCCAGTCCCGAGAGCCACGTCAGCACGAGAGCGACTAACAGGGCCCACCAGGCGACGCTCTCATCCCAGGCTCCGGCGGCAGCGAACCCCCCAATCGCAGCGGCAGTGGCCTGAGACCAGGTCTTCAGCTTTCCGAGGTCGCGCGCCTGCATGACCACGCCGCGCTCGAGAGCCGCGAGGCGCAGTCCCGAGACGAGGAACTCGCGGGCGACGATTGCAGCGACCATCCAGCCCGGGAACACGCCGGGGTCGACGAGGACGATCAGCACGGTCATGACCAGCAGCTTGTCGGCGACCGGGTCGAGCAGCGAGCCGAGCGACGACGAGTGCCCGCGCCAGCGAGCGACGCGTCCGTCGAACCAATCGGTGCTCATCGCGCCGATGAAGACGCCCGTCGCCCACCAGTAGTGCCCTCCGAAGTCCCAGACGAAGAGGGTGATCACGACCGGCACCGCCGCGGCGCGGGCGAGCGTCAACTGATCGGCCAGGCTCATCCGCAGGGAGAATACGGCCCGTGCCGCCCTTCTCGAAAGTTCTTGTGGCCAATCGCGGAGAGATCGCCGTTCGCGTCTTTCGCACCCTCCGCGAGCTTGGGATCGGAACGGTCGCCGTCTACTCGGAGGCCGACCGGGGCTCCCTCCACGTCTCCGCGGCCGACGAGGCGTACCTGATCGGCCCAGGCGCGCCCGCCGAGAGTTACCTCAACGAGGAGCGTCTGCTCGAGGTCGCGGCTCGCGCCGGAGCGGAGGCGATCCATCCCGGCTATGGGTTCCTCGCCGAGAACGCCGGGTTCGCTCGAGCGGTCGAGGGGGCTGGCCTCGTTTGGTTCGGCCCGCCCCCGGACGCGATCGAAGTGATGGGTTCAAAAACCGCCGCCCGCGCCCGCATGACGGCGGCCGGTGTTCCCGTTGTCCCGGGAACGACGGAGCCGGTCATCTCTCCCGATGACGTTGTGCGCCTCGGCGAGGAGCTCGGGTGGCCGATTGCGATCAAGGCAGCGGCCGGTGGCGGAGGCAAGGGCCTCAGGGTCGTGCACGACCCTGAGGAGGCCGAGCGGGCCTTCGAGTCCGCTCAGCGGGAGGGTGAGGCCTACTTCGCCGACCCAACCGTGTACGTGGAGCGATACCTCGATGACCCTCGCCACGTCGAGGTGCAAGTCCTCGCCGACGCTCACGGGAACGTGATCCATCTCGGCGAGCGCGACTGCACGATCCAGCGCCGTCACCAGAAGCTCGTGGAAGAGACGCCGTCACCTGCGGTCGACGACGAGCTGCGAGAACGTATCGGAGGGATCGCCGTCGAGGCGGCCCGCGCCGTCGAGTACCGCAGCGCCGGCACGATCGAAGGCCTTCTCTCCCGCGAAGGCGAGTACTTCTTCCTCGAGATGAACACCCGCATCCAGGTCGAGCACACGGTCACCGAGATGGCCACCGGCCTGGACCTCGTTCGCGAACAGGTTCTCATCGCGGCCGGAGAGCCGCTATGGCTGCGCCAGGAGGACGTCCGGTTGACCGGGCACGCGATCGAGTGCCGCATCAACGCGGAGGACCCGTCCAACGGCTTTCTTCCCAGCCCCGGGAGGATCACGAGCTACCGGGAGCCGGGCGGCCCGGGGGTGCGGGTCGATTCCGGCGTGACCGTAGGTTCCGAGATTCCCGCGCTCTACGACCCACTCGTTGCGAAGCTGATCGTCCAAGGCGTGAACCGCGAGCATGCGCGGCGGCGGATGCTTCGGGCACTCGACGAGTTCGAGATTGGCGGCATCACGACGCTGCTCGGCTTCCACCGCGCGCTCCTCGAGCACGCGTGCTTCGCCGAAGGCGCGACGTGTCATGGCATCGTCGAGTCCGAAGAGCTGGCAGAGCGTGCAGAGCGGTTGTCTCATAGGACAACAACGGTGCCGGCGGCCTCGGACGGAGCAGCCACGAGGGCCAGGATCTCAACCGTCGAGCTCGACGGTCGGCGTTACGAGGTTCAGACCCTCGTGCCCGAGCCCGCGCACGCCGAGCTCGCCAGACGACGACGCGACCGTGAGGCCGCCCGTGGGCAGGGCGGCGTCAAGGACGCGGTCGTGACCCCGATGCAAGGCACGGTGCTCGCCGTCGAGGTAGCCGAGGGCGACGAGGTCGAAGCCGGCCAGGTGATCTGCATCGTCGAGGCGATGAAGATGGAGAACGAGATCGCGGCACACCGTGCGGGAGTCGTCACCGAGCTCTCCATCGAGCCGGGCCAGGCGGTCGGCCGTGGCCAGGTCATCTGCGTCGTTGTCGAACCAGAAGCCTGAGGGCGGAGGCTCACAGTCGCCTTCGACTAGCATCCGCCGCCGGTGGATCTCTACGAGTACCAGGGCAAGGAGCTCTTCGGCCGCTTCGGCATCCCCGTCTCCGAGGGGCGGCTGGCGACGACGCCTGCCGAGGCGCGTACCGCGGCGGAGCAGCTCGCCGGCCCGATCGTAGTCAAGGCCCAAGTGCTGACAGGCGGCCGAGGCAAGGCCGGTGGAATCAAGCTCGCGGAAAGCCCTGAGGACGCGGAGCGTGACGCCGAGGAGATCCTCGGTCTGGACATCAACGGCCACGTCGTGCGCAAGCTCTGGATCGAGCAGGCGTCGGAGATCGCCAAGGAGTACTACCTCTCGGTCACGTTCGACCGAGGGACGAAAAAGGCGCTCTTCATGCTCACGACCGAGGGCGGCATCGAGATCGAGGAGGTCGCAGAGAACAACCCGGACGCTCTGGCACGCCTCCAGGTCGACCCGCTCGAGGGCTTCCAGCCCTACCAGGGGCGCAGACTGATCTACGGCGCCGGGATCGCCGACCCGAGCGAGCAGAAGCAGATCCTGGACATCATCGGGAAGCTCTACACCTGCTTCGTCGAGACTGACGCGATGCTCTGTGAGATCAACCCGCTGATCGTCACGCCTGAAGGCGAGGTGAGGGCGCTCGACTCGAAGTTCACCGTCGACGACAACGCGCTCTACAAACATCACGACATCGCGGAGATGCGCGACCTCGAGGCCTACCCGCCCGAGGAGCGCGCGGCGCGCGAGAAGGGCGTCACCTACGTCAAGCTCGACGGCGAGGTCGGAATCCTCGGCAACGGCGCCGGGCTCGTCATGTCCACGCTCGACGTGATCGAGATCATCAGCGCCGATCCGCAGGTGCGCTCGATCGTCTTCAACATCTTCGCCGGCATCACACGCTGCGACGTCGTTGCTCAAGGGATCCTCCAGGCGCTCTCGCAGACGAAGATCGAGCACCCGATCGTCGTTCGCTTCGACGGGACGAATGCCGAGGAAGGTCGCGCAATCCTCGCCGAGGCGGCGCCCCCGAACCTGCACGTCGAGGCGACGATGCTCGATGCGGCGAAGCGCGTGGTGGAGCTGGCAGGATGAGCAGCTGGTCGGACCGTGCCCAGGCGTACCGGGAGAGCCCGACTCACCGCGAGGGGCAAGACCTCGACCTGCTCGTCCAGTGGTGCGAGCCCGAGGAGGGTGTGAAGGCCCTCGACGTCGCCACCGGCGGCGGCCATGTCGCGCGGCGGCTGCGCGAGGCGGGCGCCGAGGTCGTCACGCTCGACCCTTCGCCGGGCATGCGGGCGGACGTCCTCGCGGGTGCTGAGGACCTGCCCTTCGCCGACGGCAGCTTCGACGTCGTCGTCTCGCGGATCGCGCCGCACCACTTCACCGACGTGCGCGCCGCGGTTGCCGAGATGGAGCGCGTGAGCAACCGGCTCGTAGTGATCGAGGACACGCTCTACTCGAGCGACCGGCACGAGCAGGCGGAGAAGCTGCGCGACCCGACTCATGTTCGCAACTACACCGAGGACGAGTGGCGTGAATTCCTGGCCGAGGCGGGCCTCGAGGTCGAGCAGTCGGAGCGCTTCGAGAAGACCCACCCGCTCGAGGCCTGGCTTGCCCGCACGGGCTGCGAGGGCGAGGAGGCCGAGCGGGTCAAGGAGTTGCTCGCCGACCGGATGACCGAGGACGGCAGCGCCTGGACCGACGTGAAGATCGTCATCCGAGCGAGGAAGTCGCAGAGCTAGTGGCGATCATCGTCGACAACGACACGCGGCTCGTCGTCCAGGGCGCCACCGGGCGCGAAGGTTCCTTTCACACGCTGCGTAACCGCGACTACGGCACGAACGTCGTCGCCGGCGTCACTCCCGGTAAGGGAGGCGTCGACCTCCAGGGGGTCCCGATCTTCGACACCGTCGCCGAGGCCGTCGAGCAGGCCGGCGCAAACACGGCGATGGTCTTCGTCCCGGCCCGGTTCGCCACGGATGCGATCTACGAGTCCGTGGACGCGGGGATCGAGACCGTCATCTGCATCGCGGAGGGCCTCGCGGCGCACGACATGCTGCGGATCTACAACTACATCCAGCCCAAGGGGATCACGATGCTCGGCCCGAACTGTCCCGGCGCTCTCTCGCCCGGCAAGGCCAACGTCGGGATCATCCCGGCCGAGATCTTCCGCGAGGGGCCGATCGGCGTCGTCTCGCGCTCAGGCACGCTGACCTACCAGATCGGCCATGAGCTCACTCAGCGCGGGCTCGGCAACTCGACCATCGTCGGGATCGGCGGCGACCCGGTCGTGGGTTCGTCCTTCATCGACGTCCTCGCGCGCTTCGAGGCCGACGACGAGACCGAGGTGATCGTCATGGTCGGGGAGATCGGCGGCGACGAGGAGGAGAAGGCGGCCGCGTTTATCGAGGCCGAGGTGACGAAGCCGGTGGTCGCCTACATCGCGGGCTTCACCGCGCCGCCGGGGAAGACGATGGGCCACGCGGGCGCGATCATCTCCGGCTCGTCGGGCACGGCCCAGGCGAAAAAGGAAGCGCTCGAAGAGCGAGGCGTCCGGGTCGGCACGACGCCGACCGAGGTTGCGGAGCTCGCGGCGGAAGTGGCTGCCGCACGCGCCTGACGGTCAGCTGATCCTGACGGAGGCGCAGGTGAGCGCGCTGTGGTTTCCGGCGCGGTCGGTGGCGCGCACGCAGAAGCGGTACGCGCCCCGGACGCGCGGGGCACGCCACGCAATCCAGTAAACGACCGCATTGTCGGTAGGCCGCAGCGGCCGGACAAGCCGTCGTAGTACGCGACTGCGGCGGAAGATCGTGAGCTTCTCGGTCGTCTCGCCCTTGTCGTCGCGCACCCGGTAGCGGAGCCGGACCATCGTTCCGTGACGGCCGCGGGCGGGGTATACGCGGACCCCTGGCGCCGTGCTGTCCCGGGCGGGAGGTGGGGGCGGTGGAGGCGGCGGAGGAGGCGGCGGGGGCGGAGGAGGTGGCGGCGGCAGAGGCGGCACGGCAGCCGCGAGCGCGCGCTGGGCGTTGATCCGTCCGTAGCCGTAGTCCTGGTCCCACGTGCAGCCGGAGCAGGTGCCGACGGGGGCGGTCACGTACGGGCCGGGGCCGAGCTTGTCCGAGTTCTCGGCAATCATCTGCCGCACCTGGTCGACCGTCGCCTCTGGATGCTCGCTCCGGATCAGCGCAGAAAGCGCCGTGACCATGGGGGCCGCCATCGAGGTGCCGCTCAAGGTGCAGTAGCCGAGGGGGTCGCTGAGCTCGCAGTCGTACGGAGAGAAGGCCTCTGGGTAGGTCGAGAGGAGGTCGACGCCCGGCGCCGACACGAAAACGTTCGGGCTACCGTAGTTCGAGAAGGACGCGGGCAAATCGGTCTCGTCCGTGGCTGCGACTCCCACCACGCCGGGACAGGCGGCCGGATAGAACCGCGAGGCCACCGCGTCGTTTCCGGCGGCGGCGACCACAACCGAGTGGTAGGAGCTCATCGCGAGCTCGACCGCGTTGCAGAGCGTGGTCGGCACTCCTCCCGGGCTGTAGGCGCCGAGGCTGAGGTTGATCGCCTTTGCGCCGTGACTTGCAGCCCACGCGATGCCGTTCGCGACATCCGAGAGCATCGCCCCGGAGCCGCTGTTGTCGAAGACGCGGACAACGATCAGCGGCGATGCAAAGGACAGGCCGGCGACGCCGACGCCGTTGTCGGTCGCGGCTCCGGCAATCCCTGACACGTGGGTTCCGTGGCCGTCGGGATCCGCGGGGATTCCGGCGGTGCACGTGGACCCGAGGCAAGTTGCGCTCGAGGTCGAGATACGGCCCTGGAGGTCGGGGTGAGTCCCATCCACGCCTGTGTCGACGATCCCGACAGCGCCGAACGGAGAAGGCGTGAAGGTCCCGGGAAAGATCGACCAGCCTGCGGGGGCGGCGATCATGCTCAGTGCCCATTGCGAGGCGTAGTAAGTGTCGTCAGGGTTGAGATCGACCAGGTGCAGGCGCAGGTTCGGCTCCGCGTATGCCACGTCGTCGCGCGAGCGGTAATCCGCAAGCGCCTGAGCGGTCGTCTCTCCCGGGGTGAGCCGAACGACGGAGACGCGGCCGACTATGTCGCGAACGAAGTGGTCGCCTGCGGCCGCGACTTTGGCAGGCGCACTCGCCGGCCGCGTGAACTTGACGAGGATCGTCGGGTCTGCCGAGGCGGTCGCAGGGGCCGCCCAGACGAGCGCGAGCAGAGCAACAAAGGCGGCGCGACGAAGACCCACACATTCATCGTCGGCACCAAAGTCAACTTCCTCCTCACCCTTTTGCGGGATGGGGTCGGGAGGCGGTCCCTAGACTGACCGCCGTGGAGACGATCTCCTTCGCCCGCGGCATTCCGGCGCCCGAGTGCCTGCCCGTGGCGGAGCTCGCGGACTGCGCCAAGGCGGCGCTCGAGCGGGATGGGCTCGTTGCGCTCTCGTACGGGAGCACGCTCGGTTACGGCCCCTTGCGCGAGTGGATCGCGGAGCGACACGGCGTCGAACCAGAGCGCGTGCTCGTGACCAACGGCTCGCTGCAGGCTTTCCATTTCGTGCTCGACTCTCTTGGGGGGCGTGTGATTGTCGAACGACCAACCTACGACCGCCCGAGAAAGATCCTCCTTGCGGCCGGCGCCGAGTTCGACGAGGTGCGGGTGGAGGACGACGGTCTCGACGTCGATGAGCTCGAGCGGGTGCTCGCGAGCGGGCCGGAGCCGTCGTTCGTGTACACGATCCCGACCTTTCAGAACCCGACAGGCTCGACGCTGAGCGAGGAGCGACGCCGACGGCTCGCGCAGCTCGCAAGCGATCGCTCGGTTCCCATCCTGGAAGACGATCCTTACGGCCTCGTCCGCTTCGACGGCGATTCGCTGCCGAGCCTGTTCGAGCTCGAGGGGGGCAGGAACGTGATGTACAGCTCGTCGTTCTCGAAGACGATCGCGCCGGGGCTGCGGGTCGGGTACGCGATCGTGCCGGCCACGCTTGGCCCCGAGCTCGAGGAGCTCGCTGCCTCGACGTACATCACGCCAGCGCTGCTGGCGCAGGCGACGGTCTTCGAGTTCCTCCGCCGTGGGCTCTTCGAACCGAACCTGGAGCGCGTGCGCGGGCTACTGCGGAGGCGCCGCGACGCGATGCTGGACGCCCTCGAGCGCGAGCTCGCCGGCCGGGCCCGCTGGAACCGGCCGGAGGGCGGCTACTTCCTCTGGCTTGAGCTGCCGAGCACCGTCGATGCGGCGGAACTGCTCATCCGCGCGGCAGGGGCCGGGGTCACGTTCGTTCCCGGCGAGGACTTCGGCGGCCCTCCGGCTTCCGCACGACTCGCCTTCAGTTTCGTTTCGCCGGAGGAGATCGACGAAGGCGTGCGGCGCTTGGCCGCGCTAGTGGCGGCGGCGCCGGCGGCGGTGTAGCTGCGAGAGGAGCACGCCGAGCAGCATCCCGATCGCGATGCTGAGGAGGATCAACCAGATCAGCGAGACACGCGCGGTCGCGAGCACGAAGTGCAGGTTGATGTGCTTGTTGTTCTCGAGCACGAACGCGATCCCGTACGCAATCACGAGGCCGATGGTGATGATCGTCAGGTAGAGACGAGGCTGCCACTCACGCAGCGGCTCTTCGGACGCCTCCTGCTCCGGCTCGACCTGGGGCTCAGGCTCGGATTCCTCGGGAGGCCTGTGGTCCTCAGGCTCCATGGCCGCCCTAGTCTAGGCGGCAGACTGGCCGGCCAGCGGCGCGAGCGGCCGCGGCACCAAGCGCGGCTGTCGCGGCGGGACGAGCGAGCCACGGCTCTGGGCTCGGAAGGTCGGGCACGGAGCTTCCAGCACTAGCGCGCACAGACCGGCGCGGTGGAAATAGCAATCTTCGCACGTTGGTTTGGTCAGTTTGCTCATGCCCCGGTTTGCTCCTCTAGGTCGCCTGCCCGAACAAGGCGTGATGATAGGTGCCACGGCCACCGAATCAAGGCTTGTCTGTGGAGAAAACATTGCAATTTCCGGCGCTTTCAAAGTTGCCGAAAACTGCTCGTTCTTCAAGCTTTCGGCGCGAACGTTGCCAGCGCCTGCAACGCCTGTTGAAAGTTCTTCACAGGCACGATCGGGAGGTCTTGCGCATAGCGTCTCGCCTCCCGAGCGTTGTCCCCGGCCGGCACGAGAAAGACGTCCACACCCGCTTCGCGCGCGCCGAGCGTTTTTTGCTTCACCCCGCCGATGGGACCGACCGCGCCGTTGAGAGCGAGCTCGCCGGTCGCGGCGACCTTCTTCCCGTGCGCGACGTTGCGGCCGAGCTCCTGGAGGATGTCGAGCGCGAAGGCGAGGCCCGCGGACGGGCCTCCAACTCCGCCGGCGTCGAACTTGATCGATACCGGCAGCTTGACCGTGAGGTCGTCGCTCGCGGTGACGCCGATGATCGCCCGCTTGTCGTCCTGAGGGTCGGCCACGGTCTTGATCGTCGCCTCCCGCACCTTTCCCCCTCGGCGGAAGCCAAGCCTGACTGCGGCCCCGGGACGCTTGGCCGCGAGAGCGGCACGCAGTGCGAGGACCGAGGCGACCTTGCGCCCGTTCACCGAGACGATCACATCACCAGGTCGGATCACGTCGGCCGCGGGCGCATTCTTTGTGACGAGCAGGACGGTGACCCCGCCGCTGCTCGCGTGCACCCTGTAGCCGAGATGGCTGAGGGCGACGACGGAGGCAATCTTCTGCGAGTCGGTCATGTCGAGCTGGCCCAGGCGCCGCTCGAGGGTCTGTGGGATGGGCGGCGCGGGAACGAGGTCCGCGCCGTCGGCCCGTGTCCACGGGACGAGCCGCTCGAGGAGGCGAGCCGGACGCTCGCGGACGTCCACGAAATAGATCGGGCCGGGCTTGCCGCCCGGCTTCTCCCCGGGCACGCGGATCACCGGGTCGACGGGATGCGCCGGATCCACGAGCAGTAGGTCGTAGCCGTTCGCAGGCGCGAGCCAAAGCACGAACGCCGCCGCGCCTAACAAGAAGAGCCCAGCCGTGGCCAGGCGCGCCGGCGAGAACCACCGCATCAGGCCGAGGATACGTTTAGTAGGAGGGCTTGGCGGAACCTCGCTCGTCCTCGGGGCGAGCAGGGCGGCCCGAGGGCACAGACTAGGTTTCGTCAAGCCCCCCTTAAAGAAGGAAGCGCGTGAGGCCGCCGTCGACCGGGATGACCGCGCCGGTGACGTAGCTGGCCGCGTCGGAGGCGAGGAAGCAGACGACCTCCGCCACCTCGCGCGGCTGCCCGAATCGGCGGAGCGGGATCTTCTCGAGCTCCTCGGCCCGGGGCTTCCCGGCGAAGGCCTCCGCCAGCCGCTCGGTCTCGATGCGACCAGGCGCGATCGAGTTGACCGTGATCTTCTGCGGGCCGATCTCGCGCGCGAGCGTCTTGGCCCACCCGATCACGCCCGGGCGCACGGCGTTCGAGAGGGCGAGGTTGTCGATCGGCTCGCGCACCGAGCTCGATTCGATGTTGATCACGCGTCCGCGGCCGCTGCGCTCGAGCTGGGGTAGGCACAGGGTGGTGAGTCGGATCGCCGAGAGCAGCAGCAGCTCCACGGCCGCTTCCACCTGGTCGTCCGTGAGACCGACTGCAGGTGTTCGCGGCGGGCCGCCGCTGTTGTTCACGAGGATGTCGATCCCGCCGAAGGCCTCGAGCGTGCGGTCGACGAGGCGCTTGAGGTCGGCCGGGTTCGTGACGTCGCCTCGCACGGCGAGAGCGCCAAGCCTCTCGGCCTCGCGCTGGAGCACATCTCGCCTACGGGCGAACATGGCCACGTTCGCGCCCTCACCGGCCAGGGACTCGGCGATCGCGAGCCCGATCCCGGAGGACGCACCGCAGACGATCGCCGTGCGGCCGCTCAGCCCGAGATCCACGCTGCCCCCGTAGATATGCACACGCGCGTCCCCACCCGGGTGGGGAAGTTAGACCACCCGCCACCCGCCGTCAGCGTACGGGCCAAGGCCGCGCGTGTCTTCGCCGCAAATGCCGCGAGTCTGTGCCGCTTGGTCGGCACCGTCATGGTCTACGCGCTGCCGAGCACGCCCACGACCTCGCGGACGGCTTCGGCCGAAGCGTTCAGGGCCCCCCGCTCCTCGTCGCCAAGCTCGAGCTCGAGGATCTCCTGGATGCCGCCGGCACCCAACTTGACCGGCACGCCCATGTAGAGCCCCTCGATCCCGTATTCGCCCTCGAGGTAGGCCGTGCATGGAAGCACGCGGTGCTCGTCGAGCATGACCGCGTCAACCATTTGGGCGGCCGCTGCACCAGGCGCGTACCACGCAGAGGTGCCGAGGAGCTTGACGAGCTCTCCACCACCCTTCGCCGTCCGCTCGACCATCGCCTGGATGCGCTCCTCCGAGACGAGCCCGCGCAGCGGGACGCCGCCGACGCTGGTTGCCGAGACCACCGGCACCATCTGGTCACCGTGGCCACCGAGGACCATCGCGGTCACGTCCTTGACCGACGCCCCCGTCTCCAAGGCGATGAACGTCGAGAAGCGGGCCGTGTCCAGGATCCCGGCCATCCCGAAGACGCGTTCCTTCGGCCACTCGGAGACGTTCTTCGCCACGTGGCACATTGCGTCGAGCGGGTTGGAGACGACGATCAAGACGGAGTCCGGGTTCTGCGCCACGATCGCCTCGGTCACCGAGCCGACGATCTTCTCGTTCGTCGAGACCAGGTCGTCTCGGCTCATGTCGCCTGTGCGGGGGACTCCGGCGGTGATGACGACGACCTCGGAGCCGGCCGTTTCCTCGTAGCCGTTCGACCCGACGACGCTCGGCTCGTACCCGAGCACCGCGCCCATCTGGTTGATGTCGAGGGCCTTCCCCTGCGGCAGGTTCTCCTTGATGTCGACGAGCACGACCTCCGCGTAGTCGCGCGTAGCGAGCACCTGGGCGCAGGTCGCACCGACGTTGCCGGCGCCCACCACAGTGACCTTGCGTCTCATACCCGCGCTCCCATTGCGTCGATAATCGCGTCTGCGACCTCGCTGGTGCCGACGGCTGTGGGGTCGTCGCGTGAAGGCTTCATGTCGTACGTGACCTGATCCCCTGCGCGGATCACCTCGGCGATCGCGCGCTCGAGCCGGTCGGCGGCCTCGATCTCCTCGAGATGGCGGAGCATCAGCATCCCGGAGAGCATCATCGCCATCGGGTTGACCTTGTTCTGGCCGGCGTACTTGGGCGCCGAGCCGTGCGTCGGCTCGAAGACGGCGGCGTGCGTCCCGAAGTTCGCCCCAGGCGCCAATCCCAGACCCCCAATGAGTCCGGCCGCCAGGTCGGAGACGATGTCGCCGTAGAGGTTCGGCAGCACGAGCACGTCGTACTCCTCGGGCCGCTGGACGAGCTGCATGCAGAGGTTGTCCACGATCCGGTCCTCGAACTCGACGTCGGAGTTCTCCTCCGCCACCTCCCGCGCCACCCGTAGGAAGAGGCCGTCCGAGAAC
>Ga0307310_10000359_pt1 | contig 14663 bp, 17 predicted proteins | sample ER_DNA_197_FD_194502 | JGI IMG/M metagenome (GOLD analysis project Ga0307310, IMG submission 194502) | Bulk soil microbial communities from the East River watershed near Crested Butte, Colorado, United States - ER_DNA_197 | ecosystem: Environmental > Terrestrial > Soil > Floodplain | place...
TCCGATCTGGCTCCTTACCATCCCGACCGCGTCGCCGCCCGGGCAGCAGCGTCAACCCTCGAGGTCGAGGATCGTCGGGACCTCTTCGGCGGCCTCCTGCCCGAGGAGAGCAGCACGCCGAACGCGCGGACCCTGGCCGGCTGCATCAATGCCGCGCTCACCGACGAGATGGCCCGTCGGCCGGAGCTGATCGTGTTCGGCGAGGACTTGGGCCTCAAGGGCGGCGTCTACAACGTGACCAATGGGCTCCAACGGCGATTCGGCGCGGCTCGCGTCTTTGACACGCTCCTTGACGAGACCTCGATCCTGGGCATCGCCCAGGGAGCGGCCCAGCTCGGCCTCCTTCCGATCCCCGAGATCCAGTACCTCGCCTACCTGCACAACGCGCTCGACCAGCTCCGCGGCGAGGCGGCCACCCTCCAGTTCTTCAGCAGCGACCAGTTCCGCAACCCGATGGTGGTGCGCGTTCCCGGCCTCGCCTATCAGAAAGGGTTCGGAGGACATTTCCACAACGACAACTCGATCGGCGCGCTGCGGGACATCCCCGGCCTCGTCATCGCCTGTCCATCACGCGGTGACGACGCCGCACGCATGCTGCGCGGAGCGATCGCCATGGCGCTCGAGGATGGCCGGGTGGTCGTCTTCCTGGAGCCGATCGCGCTCTACCACGAGAAGGACCTCGATACCGATGGCGACGCCGGCTGGCTCTCCTCCTATCCCCCGCCGCCGGAAGCGCTGCTCCCCGGGGAGCTCGGGCACTACGAGACCGACGGGGGCGAGCCGCGGCTGCTGATCGTGAGCTACGCCAACGGGCTACGCCTCTCGCTGCAGGCCGCCCAGCGGCTTCGGGCCGAGCACGGCACCGCGAGCCGGGTGCTCGATCTGCGCTGGCTGAACCCGCTCCCGATCGAAGAGCTGCGCATCCAGGCCAGGGAGGTTGGCAGCGTCCTGGTGGTGGACGAATGCCGGCGCACCGGAGGCGGAGTGGCCGACGCGATCGTCGCCGACCTCGCCGAGCATGGGTTCGCAGGGCGCATGGCGAGCGTGCGCGCCGTCGACAGCTTCGTCCCGCTCGGCACCGCCACGTCGGCCGTCCTGGTCGCGACCAACCAGATCGTGGAGGCCGGCCTCCAGCTCCTCGCGCAGGCGGTCACCGCATGACGCGGGTGGTGCTCGCCTGCCCGGGACGCGGCGCCTATGGCCCGACGTCGCTCGGGTCGCTGCCCCGGGCGCATCCCTGGATCGACGCCACGCAGGAGCTCCGCGCCGGCCTCGACCTTCCCTCGCTCTCTGAGCTTGATGCGGCGACCGTCTTCGATCCGGCCGTACACCTGCGGCCGTCCAATGCGGCGCCGCTCACATACCTCGTGACGCTCCTCGACGCGGCGCGCGTCGCCGAGGACCATGACGTGGTCGCCGTGACGGGAAACTCGCTCGGCTGGCAGAGCGCCCTCGGGGTCGCAGGCGCCCTCTCCTTCGAGGATGGGTTCCGCCTTGTCCAGCGGATCGCCCTCCTCACCGAGCAGGCACTACCTGCCAATGCACCGGGAGGACAGCTGATCTATCCCCTGACCGATGCGGCCTGGCGCCCCGATCCGGCGCTTCGGTCGGCGGTCGAGGTGGCCCTCTCCGCGGTGAATGGCGACGCGCATCCTTCCATCGAGCTCGGGGGGTACATCATCCTCGCGGGCACGGAGACGGGCATCGGGAAGCTGCTCGACACCCTGCCGCAGATCAAGGTGGGTGCGCAGGTCTATCCGCTGCGCTCCACCCTGGCAAGCCCTGCCCACACGCCGCTGGCTGGGCCGCTCGCCTCCGCCGCGCGCGACATGCTGGGCGGGCTTGCCTGGCACGAGCCGGCGACCACCCTGATCGACGGGCGCGGCGTGCGCTGGACGCCGTGGTCGACGGATCCGGCGGAGCTGGCGGACTACACCCTGGGCGAGCAGATGACGGCCCCGTATCGGTTTGAATCGAGCGTCCGGGTTGCCCTGCGCGAGTACGCGCCCGACCTGCTGGTGCTGCCCGGTCCGGGCAACGGGCTTGGGGCGATCTGCGGCCAGATCATCGTTGCCGAGGGGTATCGGCGCATCCGCAGCCGCAAGGCGTTCGAGGCGGCGCAGTCGGGTCGCAGGCCGCTCGTCGTCTCGATGCGACCCCGCTGACATGCCGTCGATCGTTCTCGACGTCCCGCGCGACCTCGATCTGCGGCGCACCCTCGCCCCGCTGGCCCACGGCAGCGGCGACCCGACAATCCGCTTCGCGGCCGACGGGACCTGGCGGGCGCTGCGTGCGGAGAGCGGACCCGCGACGCTCCACCTCACGGCCGCCGCCGGGCAGGTGGCGGCCGAGGCCTGGGGCGAGGGCGCGCTCGAGGCGCTGACGCGGCTGCCTGCCCTGCTCGGGCTCGAGGACGACCCGGGGAAGCTGGTCTCGGCCCACCCTGTCCTTCGCGATCTCGCCCGCCGGTTTGCCGGCATGCGACTGCCGCGAACGGGACGCCGCTTCGAGGCGCTCCTGCCCGCCATTCTCGAGCAGAAGGTTACCGGGGTCGAGGCGCGCCGCTCGTACCGCGAGCTGATCCGGCGCTACGGCGAACCGGCGCCCGGACCGGCGCCGCTTCGACTCGCCCCGAGGCCCGCCACGCTCGCCGGGCTGCCGTACCACGCCTACCATCCGCTGGGCCTCGAACGGCGCAGGGCGGACGTGATCCGGCGGGCCGCGGCGCTGGCCCCACGGCTGGAGGCGGCCGCACCCGACGCTGCCCGGCGACTGCTGGCAATGATCCCGGGAATCGGCCCATGGACCACCGCCGAGGTGCTCCGCGTCGCGGACGGCGACCCTGACGCGATCAGCGTCGGCGACTACCACCTCCCGCATCTCGTCGCCTGGCTGCTGGCCGGTGAGGCGCGCGCGGACGATCGTCGGATGCTCGAACTGCTCGAGCCGTATCGGGGCCAGCGCGGCAGGGTTCAGCGGCTCCTGGAGCTCTCCGGCCTGGCAGCTCCGCGTCGCGGCCCGCGCATGCCGGCGCGGCAGATCGGCAACTTGTGAAGGCGGTCAGATCGGTCTGGCCAGCGGCGCTCCTCAGGACTAATGTGCAGGCGGCATCGGGCGAAGCGAAGGGGGAACTCGAGACCATGCATCCGCATCGGCCCATCCGGCTGGCCGTCGCCGTCATCGCCACCATCCTGCTGCAGCTTGCAGCCGTCGGCTCGGCAGCGGCCGAGGCGCTGCCAGGCTCGATGGCATCGACCGGCGACTCGATCACTCGCGCCTTCAACACGAGCTGGTTCCCGTTCATCGACGCCCCGGCGAACTCGTGGTCGACCGGGACCAGCAGCACGGTCAACAGTCACTACCGTCGGATCCTGGCGCTCAACCCCGGGATAAGTGGCCGGAACTATAACGACGCGGTGAGCGGCGCGCGGATGGTGGAGCTCGCCGGCCAGATGCAGGCCGTCGCCGCCCGGAACGTGGGCTACGTCACCGTGCTGATGGGTGGCAACGACGTGTGCCGCGACAGCGAAGCGCAGATGACATCGGTCCAGGCCTTCCACGACCAGTTCGCGGCGGGAATGAACGCGATCAGTGCGAGCGGTTCGCAGCCACTCGTCTACGTGGTCAGCATCCCGAACGTCTACAACCTGTGGGCCGTCCTCAAGGACAACGCTTCGGCGCGGACGGCGTGGAGCGTCTACGGCGTGTGCCAGTCGATGCTCGCGAACCCGCAGTCGACGGCGCAGGCAGACGTCGATCGCAGGGCTCGCGTCGCGCAACGAGACGTGGACTTCAACGCGCAGCTGGCTTCCGTCTGCGCCCTCTACCCGCGCTGTCGATTCGATGGCAATGCCGTCTTCAATACTCCGCTCATCGCCGCCGATATCAGCACGCGTGACTACTTCCACCCGTCGGTCGCCGGGCAGGCGAAGCTCGCCTCCGTGAGCTGGCAGGCAGGTCCATATGCTGCTGCGCCGCCCCCGTCCGCCATGCTCCACGTCGGTGCCCTCACCGGATCCTCGGCTCCGGCCAACAAGCACACCTGGACAGCCTCGGTGGCGATCACCGTGCACGACTCCAGCCATGCGAACGTCGGCGGGGCGACCGTGAGCGGCACCTTCAGCGGCGGCCCGACTGTGACCTGCACGACGAGCCTGTCAGGCGCCTGCACCGCGCGCAGCGGCGGCATCTCGGTCAAGACGGCGAGTGTCACCTTCACGGTAAGCAACCTGGCCAAACTGGGTGCGACCTACGAGTCCGCCGCGAACCACGTGACCTCGGTCGTCGTCTCGAAGCCGTAGGAGCGCTTCCGGCCGGACTAGTGCCGGCTCCTTATTGCGACCCGGTCTCATTTCAGGTAGGGTGCGCGCGTGGAGACCCGACTCGCGATGTCACGCGCCCTGAGCCAGGCCGGCCTGCGGATGACGGCTCCGCGGCGTGCGGTGGCTCACCTCCTGTCGGAGCGCGAGGGCCAGTTCACCGCTGAGGAGCTGCTGGCGGAATCCCAGCGCCAGGGGCTGGGCATCGGCCGAGCCACGATCTTCCGCTCACTCGAGCTCCTTGGCCGCCTGAGCCTCGTCGAGCGGGTCGACCTCCCGTCGGGCGAGCACGCCTACCTCCTCTGCCGACCTGAGCACCACCACCATGTCATCTGCTCGCAATGCGGCCGGGCCGCGACCTTCGGCATGGATGACCGCGGTCTGCCGGAGCGCCTCGAGCAGGTCGCGCGCGCGACGGGTTACCGGATCGATGCCCATCGGCTCGAGGTCTATGGGCGCTGCCCGGACTGCCAGGCCTGATGGATCGCCCGCCGCTCGGATGGCTCGCGCTCCCGATCGCCGTCGCCATCCTCACCGGCTGCCAGCCTGCCCGGGAAGCCTCGACCGGGATTCGAGTGGTCACCACGACCACGGTCTTCGCCGACATGGTGAAAAGCGTCGGCGGCGATCTCGTGTCGGTCACCAGCCTCGTCCCGAAGAACGGTGACGTCCACACCTTCGAGCCGAAGCCGGCCGATATCCGCGCCGTCGCCCAGGCGGACGTCCTGGTGATGAACGGGCTGGGGCTCGACGATTGGCTGGAGAAGACCATCGCCAATGCCAGCCGCAAAGGATCGCCCCTCGTGAAGCTGGCGGCCGATCTCCCCGGTGTGACCCTCCTGCCGGGGGACGAGGCAGGCACCCAGAACCCGCACCTGTGGCTCGACGTGAAGTACGCCGAGCTGTACGTCGATCGGATCGTCGCTGCGCTGCAGGGCGTCGATGGCGTCCATGCCCAGCAATACGAACGCCAGGGCGCCGCTTACCGGAAGCGGCTCGAGGAGCTGGACCGCTGGGTCCGCGACCAGGTTGCCGCGATCCCGCAGCCGGACCGCAAGATCGTCACCTTCCACGACGCGTTTCCCTACTATGCCCGCGAATACGGGATCACGGTCGTGGGCGTTGCCGTGCCGGCCCCCGGTCAGGACCCGAGGGCCGGCGATACAGCGGCGTTGGTGGAGGCCATCAAGGCGGCAGGAGTGAAGGCGATCTTCAGCGAGGCCCAGTTCCCGGCCAAGCTCGTCGAGCAGCTCGCCGCCGAGACCAATGCGCGAGTGGTCGCCGACCTGTATGACGACTCCGTCGGGGACCCACCGCTCGCCACCTACGAAGGCGTAGTGCGCTGGGATACCCAGCAGCTCGTTGACGCGCTCAGGTGACCCACGCCGCGCTCGAGCCGCGCACTCCGGCCGCATCTGCCACCGTGGCCGTCCGCCTGCGCGACGTGAGCGCCGGCTACGGGGAGCGGATCGCGCTGGAGGAGATCACCCTCGACCTGCCAACCGGGTCCCTGGTCGCGATCTTCGGGCCGAACGGCGGCGGCAAGAGCACGCTCCTGAAGCTGATTGCCGGGCTCGTGGCGCCAACCACCGGCACTGTCGAGACGCTCGGGCTGCCCGCCGGTAAGGCGGCCAGGCGGATCGCCTACGTGACGCAGGCCGAGCTGGTCGACTGGTCGTTCCCGGTCAGCGTCTGGGACGTCGCGATGATGGGCCGCTACCCGCGTCTGGGTCCCTGGAGGCGGCCGGACTCCACCGACCGGGAGGCCGTTCGCGATGCGCTCGACCAAGTTGGCATGCTCGACCGCGCCCAGTCGCAGATCGGTGAGCTCTCCGGCGGCCAGCGCCGGCGTGCGTTCCTGGCACGCGCGATCGCGGCGGATCCCGAGCTCTACCTGCTCGACGAGCCGGTCACCGGCGTGGACGTCACGACCCAGGAGGACCTGATGACGGTCCTGCATGCCGAGACGGAGCGTGGCCGCACCGTCATCGCCACCACGCACGACCTGGCCGCCGCGGCCGCCCATTTCGATACGGTCATCGCCCTGAACCGCCGTCTCGTCGCCATGGGGTCCGCGAGCCTGGTCCTCGATCCCGAGGTCCTCAGCAAGACCTACGGCGGGCACCTGCTGGTCCTCCAGGATCGCGCAGTGATCATCGACGACGCGCACCATCACGATCGAGAAAGCGGCCCCGATCGCCACTTCCACGAGGGTCGACACGGCTGATGCTCGCCCCCATCGGCGAGCCGCTCGCCTACGACTTCTTCCTCCGCGCCCTGCTAGCCTCGGCCGTGGTGGGGGTGGTGTGCGCGGTGGTCGGCAGCTTCATGGTGCTGCGCGGCTATGCCTTCATGGCCGATGCGCTCAGCCATGCCGCGTTCCCCGGCGTCGTGGTCGCCTACATGCTCAAGGGCCCGTTCTACCTCGGCGCGGCGGTGGCCTCCGTGGCCACGGCGCTGGCGATCGGGTGGGTGACACGCCGCGGGGGCCTGCGCTCCGATACCGTCATCGGGGTCCTCTTCGCCGGCATGTTCGCGCTGGGCATCTTCCTCTTCAGCCTCATCCCGAACTACGTGGGCGACCTCTTCGGCTTCCTCTTCGGGGAGGTGCTGGGCATCGGCCTCGGAGACCTGGTTGCCCTGGTCGCGCTTGCGCTCATCGTGCTGGCCGTGATTGGGGCGCTCTGGAAGGAGCTTCTCTACTCGACGTTCGACCCCCTCGGCGCGGCCGCCTCGGGGCTGCCCGTTGAGCGGCTCGACTATCTCTTCCTGGCGCTGGTCGCGATCACCATCGTGGTGAGCCTGCAGTCGGTGGGCATCATCCTGGTCGTTGCCATGCTGATCACGCCTGCGGCCACGGCGCAGCTGCTGACGCGCAGCTTCGGCCGGCTGATTGCCGTCGCGGCGCTCATCGGCGCGGTCGCACCGGTGGTCGGGCTCTACCTGAGCTACTGGACGAACTCGGCTAGCGGGGCGACCATCGTGCTCGTGGAGACCATCGTTTTCCTTGCGGCGCTGCTCATTCGCCCCGGGCTCGTCCTGCTCAGAGGCCGGCCGATTCCGGCCCAGGCCTAGGCCAAACCGGCAGGGAAATTGCACGTCCTGCGGGCATGTGCTTGACCTGCGGATGCATGGATGCCCACCTCGAGATGGGCAAGACGAATATCAGGTACGAAGACGTCAAGGCGGCAGCGGACGAGAACGGCCGGTCGGTGGCTGAGACGCTCGCCATCCTCGAGCGAACCGTCGCCAAGGACCGCGGCGAGCATGCCGCCGAGTACTCCTCCGACTGACCCCGGCGTTCAGAGCTGGTGTCCCCGGCAGGATTCGAACCTGCGACCGGCGGTTTAGAAGACCGCTGCTCTATCCACTGAGCTACGGGGACAGCGGCCACAAGGATACCCAGCGCTCACGCGCTAGACTGGCCTGACCCATGGCCGACGATCGCATCATCACGAAGGTCCAGCTCCAGCGCCCCCAGATCGATTCCGATCGAGAGCTGCTCCGCGACGAGGACCTTCTCAACGAGGAGCACCTGCGACGCATGGACCAGGTTCTCCTGCGGCGCAATCTCGACCACGTTCGCATGTTCAGCCGCAAGCTCAGCCTGGAGCTCCAGCAGTACGTGCACCTGTATACGCCCGAGGCGAATGAGCTGCGCCGGCGGATCGAGAAGTACATGGTGATGGAGCGCCTGGTCGAGCGCGAGATGGCGCGCCGCCACACCTACTGAGGCGGCAGATCATCCACGGCGACGCCCATATGTGGATAACCGGACCTATCCACCACCCGGCTGTGGATAAGCGAAGCGCGAGCGGGCCACGGCACGGGTCCTGAGCTGACCGCCCTCCCTCAGGGTGCGCCGGCCGCTCCCCGGGGAGGGTGAATTCGCGACTGGCGTCTAGCCGGACGCCGCCGCCACGGGCGTGACGCTGGACCTGGCGGTGACCTCTCGGACCCAACCCGACATGCGCTGCATGTCGAAGAGCGAGAAGGTCAAGCCGCGGACCGCCAGCTCGTCGTGGCCCCATCCCCGGAACTCACGGTGAGAGGCAACGGCGCACATTTCGTCGTAGAGCTCGGGCCAGCCGAGGCCCCGTCGGTGATGGCAGAAGCGGATGAATTCCGCAACATCGGGAGGTGGTGCGTCGCCGGCCGAGAGGGCGGCGGGGCTGGGCGGCGCAGGCGCCACCGCGGGCGTCTTGGGCATCGGTAGAGACCCTCCGTAGCTGGACGAGATCAGATGAGTGCGGATATCGGTCCGACGAGAATAAGGACCGGCGGTGATGGTAGGGGCCGATTCCGACGACTTGGAAGGGGTATGTCCACCAAGTTATCCACATTCCTTTCCACATCGGCGGAGGTCGGTGGACAGGTCTCCGACCGATAGTGGAAATGCCAACGAAAGAGCGCGTGGTTCTAGGGCGCGGGCCAGCGCTCCAGCACGATCTCACCATCGGCAGGGTCCATCCGATACCCTCGGGCATCGGCGTCCCAGCTGATCAGGTCCCGGCGAGCGACGCGGCGCATCACCTTGTTCGGGCCGGCCACGATGCCGGCGAAGGCCGTCCCCGAGCGCTTCCCATAGCTGGCGGCAAGGTCCTTGTCCAGAACGAGGGCCGCGTTTCGCATGGACAGCTCGGCGACTTCGCGCAGCAGGCGACGGCTGTCGGTCCCCCGAATGGCGTTGAGTACCTCTCCCAGCTGGCGGCGCCGGAGATCTGCCTGGTCTGCCGGATCTGCGACAGGAGCGCCGGCATGCCGATCCGGGCCCATCACCCATCGCCACGCGAGCGCAAGCAGCTGCTCCTCGGACTCGGCCTCGAATTCAATCCTGGGCATCTGAGGTGCTCCTGTACAGATATGTAACGTATTCGTCGCGAATATATCACGGGCCGATTCGTGCTACACTACCGTCTCGGCTGCAAGGCTGCGAATCACTTGATCCTCCGGCTCTCTCGAACGAAGGAGCGTCGGCGGCGAATCCACTTCGTGTCGACTTGGCCGCATCGGACAAGAGGAGAACATCTTGCGATACACGCGACTTTCAACGTACGACCTGACCAAGGGCACCTTTCCTGAGCTGACCGGCATTGCCGAAAAGGGCATCCTGCCGATGTTCACCAAGGAGCCTGGCTTCGTGAACTACGGACTGGTCGATGCTGGCGACCACAAGGTTGTCTCGATCAGCATCTGGGAGACTCGCGACGAGGCCCAGAAGTCGGCCAGCATGGCTGCCACCTGGGTCAAGGAGAATGTCTCTGACCGCGTTCGGCTGCTGACCACCCACATCGGTGATCTGGCCCTCTTCCGCGGCATTCCCGTCTCCGCCTAGGGGCACGTTCAGAGGCGCAGCGCGGGGGGTCGGCCTGGCGCCGGCTCCGCGCTCGTCGCCACGAAGCCGTCCCGGCTCGCTGCCGGGACGGCTTTCCGCAGGTCTGCGCAGGAGGCTCCCCTAGCCGGGCGCCGGGCTCGACCGCAGCAGGCGCTTGACCGCGAGCGAACCGAGGCCGCCGACGAGTCCGAGGGCGGCCAGGCCCAGTCGAACAGGATCCGCTACGGAGAGTCCGAGCGCCGCATCGAGCGAGACCGCCCCCGGGCCGGTAAGTGCGATCGCGACCGCCCCCGCGGCCAGTGAGATCGGAAACTCCCAGCCGCCCTTTGCGTTCCAGAAGCCCTTCGGCCAGTGGACGCCGTAGACGATCACGACCGATTGACCGATGAGCGCCATGGCTGCCAGCGGCGTGAGCAGCCCAATTGCGAGGAGAAGACCCGCTACCAGCTCTGCAGCGATCGACACGAGCGCCCACAAGCGGGCGGGCCGCCATCCCATGTTGGCGATGGCGCCAGTCCAGCCGGCATAGCCAGGTCCGCTCCACCAGCCGAACGCCTTCTGTGCGCCGTGCGCGGCAAAGGTCAGGCCGACGACTAGCCGGAGTACCAACAAGCCGATATCCGCTGAATCCATCGCCAGCCTCTCCGCTACGAAAAACAAAGTGCCGAGCGGGTTACGGTACACCTCCGCGCATCGATCCGCGAGCGCACTCCCGCGCGGTCGTACCATGCCTCCGCATGCGCCGGATCGTTCGCCTCGCCCTGCGGGGTCTTGGACTTGGCACGCTGATCTCGATGGTGGCCGGCGATGCCCTCGCCCACGGGGTCGCGGCCCCGGAGCCGACGCCGCTCGTTGCGCTCACCACCTGGTCGCTTGATCCCCTTCCCTGCGCTGCCGCCCTGGTGGCGGGCATCGGCTACCTGATCGCCGCCCGGCTGGTGGGCCGAGCGCATCCGCGAACGCCGGTTCCGCGGTGGCGGACGGCGGCATGGCTCGCGGGGCTCGCCGCCATCCTGGTTGCGCTCGTCTCGGCGGTCGACATCTACGCGGACGACCTCCTGAGCGTGCACATGGTCCAGCACCTGTTGCTGGCGATGGTGGCACCGCCGCTCCTCGCCATGGGCGCGCCGGTCACGCTGCTACTGCGCCTCGCCAGCCCGCGCGCACGCCTGCGCGTGATCGTGCCCATCCTGCATTCCCGCGCCGTGCGCGTGATCGCCTCGCCCGTTCTCGCATGGCCGCTCTTCACGATCGTGATGTGGTTCTCCCACTTCAGCCCGCTCTACAACGCGGCGCTCGAGGACCCGACCCTGCACGTCGCCGAGCACATGGCCTACCTCGCCACCGGCCTGCTCTTCTGGTGGCCGATCGTGGCCGCCGATCCGAACCCTCGCCGGCTGGGATGGGGCGGACGCCTGGCCTACGTCGCCCTGCAGATGCCAGTGAACGCCGCAGTGGGGCTGGCCATCTATTTCGCCCCCGCCGTCCTCTATCCCCACTACGCCACCGACCTGCGCTCGTGGGGCCCGGACGCGTTCACCGATCAGCAGATCGGCGGCCTCCTGATGTGGGGGGTCGGCGATCTCCTGCTCCTCGTCGCGTTTACCGCCGTCCTCGCCGCGTGGATGCGGGCCGACGCTCGGCGGGGCCATCGATCGGCGGCCGGTGAGGCATCGGGCCGAGCGGACGAGCATGGATCGCTGCCCTGAAGGTCGCCTGGCTGGTGGGCGCATCGGCCCGGCGCCTAGAGCAGGTAGAGCGTCGAGAACAGGAAGAGCCAGACTGCGTCCACGAAGTGCCAGTAGTAGCTGGTCGCCTCCACCGCGGTGTGGTGCTCGGCCGAGACCAGGCCGAGGCGCGCGCGGTTGGTGACGATCGCCATCAGCCCGAGCCCGGCGAGGACGTGCGCGCCGTGGAAGCCGGTGAGGATATAGAAGGTCGACCCGAACACGCCGGCGTCCAGCCCAAAGCCGTTGGTCGCGAACTCGTAGCCCTGAACCAGGATGAAGATCCCCCCGAGGATCAAGGTCACGCCCAGCCAGCGGAGGATGCGAGACCGATCGCCGCCGCGAGCCGCCCGCACGGCCATCTGCATCGTTGCGCTCGACGAAACCAGCAGGGCGGTGTTGAGGCCCGGCAGCAGCAGCTCCGGCCGCTCCAGGCCCGCCACCGGCGGCCACTCCGAACTCTCCCCGCGGATCACGAAGTAGGCGGCGAAGAGGGCGCCGAAGAGCATGACCTCGGAGAGGATGCCGAGCTTGACGCCGAGCAGCATGTTGCCGCGCGCCGCGATTGGATCCTCGCCATGTGAGCTCGAAGCCGCGTGCGCCGTCACGGTCGAAGGCGTCTCGCCGGCGCCGCCCCAAGGCTGCCCGGCGCTGCACCGGGGCTTCCGTACTGGTACGGGGTGTCGGTGACGATCGGGATCTGGTCGAAGTTCTCGATCGGCGGCGGTGAGGCGACCTGCCACTCGAGGGTCTGCGCGCGCCATGGGTTGGGCGCAGCCAGGGGACCCCGCCTCCAGGACCGGACCATGTTGAAGGCAAACACGACCACCGAGAGCGCGATGTTCAACGCGGCAAAGCTGATGAACAGGTTCACCAGGCCGAACCCCGCCGGGTAATCCGCGACTCGTCGGCGCATGCCCTCGATCCCAAGCCAGAACATCGGGATGAAGGTCGCATTGAAGGCAATGGTGAACCACCAGAAGTGGAGCCGACCCAGCGTCTCGTCGTACATCCTGCCCGTGATCTTCGGGAACCAGTAGTAGGTGCCCGCGAAGAGGCCAAAGATCGTTCCGCCCACTATCGTGTAGTGGAAGTGGGCAACCACGAAGTAGGTATCGCTGAGCGTGATATCCGTCGGGACGTCGGCGAGGAAGACGCCAGTGATCCCACCGATCAGGAACGCCCAGAGGAAGCCGAAGACCCAGAGCATCGGCACCTTGAACTGAATCCTGCCCATCCATATCGTCCCAAGTGCGGCCAGGAAGACGATCCCGGTCGGCACTGAGATCAGCTCGGTGGTGAGCATGATCGGGATGTGGAAGAACTCCGCCATCCCGCTAACGAACATGTGATGGGCCCACACCATGAAGCTCATGACGCCGATGCTCACGAACATGAGGACGGCCAGCGGGTACGCGAAGAGGGGCTTACGCGCGAAGACGGGCACGATTTCGAGGATTGCGCCCAGGCCCGGCAGCGCCATGATGTAGACCGCCGGGTGCGAATAGAACCAGAACAGATGCTGGAAGAGGATGACGTCGCCGCCTCGACTGGCCCGGAAGAACGACGTTCCCAGCAGACGGTCGAAGAGCAGCATGGTGAACGCCATCGCCACGACCGAGGTGGCGATCAGCGCAAGGGCGGCGGTGACCGTGAGCGCCCAGACGAAGATCGGCATCCGCATCAGCGACATGCCGGGCGCGCGCATCCGGAAGACGGTGACGAGGAAGTTGATGGCGCTCAGGATCGATGAGACGCCGACCGTCACGAACGCCATCAGGTACGCCTGCTGGCCGAGGTTGGCCTGCTGGCTGAGCGGCGGGTAGGCCGTCCATCCGCTGTCGAAGCCACCGAGGAGCGGGTTGCTGGCCACCAGCACGATCGCGAGCGGCAACATCCAGTAGCTGAGCGCGTTCGCTTTCGGGAAGGCCATGTCGCGGGCCCCGACCATCAACGGGACTAGGTAGTTGCCGAGCCCCCCGATGATCGAGACCAGCGCCACCGTGATCATCATCGCCCCATGCGTGCTCATCACGGTGTTGTAGATGTCCTTGCTCGTGGCGATGCCCGGCTGCGCCAGCTCGAATCGCATCAGCATCGCCGCGGTCCCCGCGATGAAGAAGAGCACGAACGCGCTCACGAGGTACTGGACGCCGATCACCTTGTGGTCGGTCGTGAAGCGGAAGTAGCGCCGCCAGTCGCCCGCCCGACCGTGTGCGGCGTGCTCCTCTGCGACGTCGACCTCACGGCCGGCAGCCCACGTCAGCCAGAAGCGGAAGGCGCCGATCCCCAGCAGGAAGCCGAGCAGCGCGAAGATATAGCCGAGGGCGAGAATCTGGCCCAGCTCCGCCTGCAGGCCAAAGGCGGCCAGCCCGGCGCCGAGCGCGAGTCCGATCACGGCGCCACCGATGGCGCGCAGGAGCCCAGGCGCGGGGACGAGCGATGCCCGGCGTGCGGCGATCACGGCGAGGGGGCAGGCCCACCGCGCGGCTGCTGGCTCAGCCACGCGTCGAGGTCTGCCTGGTTGGAGATCACGACCGTCGTGGTCATGCCCGTGTGACCCAGCCCGCAGAGCTCGGCGCACATCCCGGGGTAGGTGCCGGTCTCAGTTGCCGTCGTATGGATGCGGGTCGTGCGCCCAGGGACGGCGTCCTGCTTGACGCCCAGAGCCGGCACCCAGAACGAATGGATCACGTCCATCGACATCAAGTTGAGCTGCACCCGACGGCCGACCGGAATGTGCAGCTCTTTCGACTTCACGCCCGAGGCTGGATATTCGAAATGCCAGGCCCACTGTTCTGCGCTGATATTCACCTGGAAATCCGCCGCTTGCGCGCCGCGGATTTCGACCAGGCCGATGGCACCGTACGCGAAGAGGCCGAGGACCAGCACGACGCTGATGCCGACCCACACCGCCTGGAACCCGGTGTGCCCGTGGACCGGCGGCCCGTCCGCCAGCTCGTCGGTAGATCGGAAGCGAAGCGCGGAGTACGCCAGCCCGACGACCACGAGCATGAGAACCGGAACGGAGGCCGCCGTGAGCAGTACGAACGCACCGTTCTCGATCTCGGCCTCGCGCGAGGCGATCACCGGGATGATCTGCATGCCGGCCACCAGGACCACCCCGATCACCGACAGGACCACCCACGCGGCGGCCGCCGTCAGGAGGTGGCGCCGAGGACTCACAGTGCGCCCGTACGCAGCTCCGAGGACCCGGCGCCAGCCCGCAGCATCCCGATCAGCTCACCGTGAAGTCGGTATGCATGCCCTTCTGGTAGTGGA
>Ga0307310_10000360_pt1 | contig 14649 bp, 19 predicted proteins | sample ER_DNA_197_FD_194502 | JGI IMG/M metagenome (GOLD analysis project Ga0307310, IMG submission 194502) | Bulk soil microbial communities from the East River watershed near Crested Butte, Colorado, United States - ER_DNA_197 | ecosystem: Environmental > Terrestrial > Soil > Floodplain | place...
ACGTACCGGCTGTTCGACTTCAGGACCAGGTCGGTGCCCTCCAGCCGGTCGACGACGTACGGTCCCGACCCCACGAAGCTGCCGGTGCTCTGCCAGCGCTCGTCCTTGCCCGCGGTGCGCGGGACGACGAAGGTCGCCGGAGTCGCCGTGATGGCCGGGAAGTAGCCGGCGGCATGGCGCAGGTGCACGATCAGCGTCCCGGCGTCCGGGGCCTCGATCCCCACGCCCGCCTCCGGCCCGCCAGCCAGCCGCTCGGCGGCGCCGACGACCACGTTCAGCACGTCGGGCGCCGTGGCCGCCACCGCCGGGTCGAGGAGGCGCAGCCACGAGCGCCGCACGTCGCTCGCCTCGAGCGGACTGCCGTCGCTGAAGTGCAGCCCGGAACGCAGATGGAAGGTGTAGACCCGCCCGTCTTCGCTCGTTTCCCAGCTGGCGGCAAGCGAGGGATACGGCTCACCGACCTCGTCGAGGCGGGTGAGCCCGGCGTACACCTGCAGCAGGAACTCGACGTCGCTCGCGTCGGCGATGAAGGCCGGGTCGAGCGTCCCCGGCGGTCCGGAGAGGTAGCGCAGGACGGGTGGGGCCGCCGCGATCGGTCCGGCGCCGGGGGTAGTGGCGGCCAGCAGGAGCGCGGCGAGGAGCGCGAGGGTCAGGCGACGCAGGTTGCGCGGCGATCGGCCGCCCGGTCGTCGGAGGATCGTCAGCCGCGGGCCCCCCAGCTGGCCCCGGGCATGTGGTGGCCGCGCACGGCGGCTAGTATACGGGCGCCGTGCAGCACGTCCACGAACACCGATTTGCGCCCCAGGCTGCAGGCAGCCTCACCCTGCGCCAGTTCGTCGAGTCCCTTCGGCGTTGGACTCCGGAGATGCGACAAGTGGCCCAGATCGCGCTGACCCGCAGCGAGTCGGAGCGGCGCCAGTACATGCAGGCCTTCCACGCAGGCCACCACGACCGCGACCCGCGGGCGATCGACTCCTTCGTGCGGTGGGCCTACTCGGATCCGCGGATCGACCACGTGCCCGCCATGCTCGCCGAGCTCGAGCGCGACGGGGGTGACTATGCGCCGGCGCTCGAGCACGAGGCAGACGTCCTCGTGCGGATGCGTGCCGAGGGAAAGTCGCCGGCGCAGCGCGTCTACGACTACCTCGCGCTGCTCGGGATCGAGGGCAGCGAGCCGGTCCGCAACGCCATCGCGTCCCTCCTGCCACCCGGCACCCGGCCGGAGGCGGTCGTTGCCACCATCCGCCAGATGCGTCGCCGCTGGCTCGAGCTGTACGGCGATGACCCGTTCTTCGTCGAAGCCTGAGCGGCTCGGCCTCGTGCGAGCGCTCGGCACGCTGCTGATCGTCCAGGGCGCGCTCGGTCTCGTGCTGGTAGTGATCGGATTCGCGGCACTCGCCGGCCCCGTGGCCCACGCGGAGCGCATCTCGACGACCGCGCGGTCAGCGGCCTCCGCGGCCGCAGACGCGTTCGTCGGCTTCAACGGCAGCCTCGACCAGGCACGAACCGCTGCCGCCAGCGCGGCCGACCTGGCGCGCGAGGCTTCGGCCACGGCCGACGGGCTGGCGGCCGCGATGGCGCTCTCGATCCTCGGCGCGCAGCCATTGCTCCCCCTGCAGGATCAGTTTCGGCAGAGCGCCGATCAGCTGCGCCAGCTGGGCGACGACGTCGACCAGATCGGCGGGGCGCTGCAGCTCAACCGCAGCGAGGTCGTCCACGTAAGCGACCAGTTGCGCGCACTCTCCGACGAGCTCGCGTCGAGCGGCGCAGGAGGCGGCATCCCAGCGAGCCTGCTCGTGGACAGCTTCCTGGTCTGGATGGCGCTGCTGGCGGCGAGCAGCATCATCGGCGGAGTGCTCTTGGTCCGCCGGCCGGCCTGACTCCGCTGCGGTCAGTCCGCTCGGCGCAGCACGCGCTGCAGTCGCAGCAGGGAGGCGAGGAAGAGCACCAGGCCGATCGTCGCCAGCGCGAAGAGCATCCAGGTGCTGCTCACGCTGCCGCGCAGCATGGCCTGCTGGAGGGTCTCGATGCCATGCGTCACCGGAAGCACGTAGGCGACGTATTGGACCGGACCGATGAAGTCCTCGACCGGGAGCACGAAGCCGCTGAAGAAGACCGACGCGAGCAGGACGAGCATCGACAGCTGCACCGCCTGGCGCTCCGAGTCCGATATCAATGAGATGAGGAGTCCCACGCCGAGCGCGGCGAAGGTGAGGAGCAGAACGATGCCGACGAAGACAAGCCAGCCCGCGAGCATCGGCACACCGAGCACGTAGACCAGCGTGACCGCAACGACCCCGCTCACGGCAAGGCTCAGGACCGCGAAGGCGATGTATTTGCCGAGCAGCACCTCGGTCGAGGTCACCGGCGAGACGCGGAACAGGTCCATCTGGCCCGAGAGCCGCTCGCGCACCATGGAGAGCGCCGTCAGCGTGACCGCGAGATGCTGCAGGACCAGCGCGAAGACGGCCGGCCCGAAGAAGTTGATCACCTCGGGCGGGCTGGGCGCGACGTTGGTGGAATGCGCCTTGGTCGGCTCCGCGATCAGGTCCGGCGAGATCTTCACCGGAGCGGTGCCCCCGGCGAGGGTGATGCCGGCGGCCGCGACCTCGCGCACAATCTCGCGGTTGAGCGCTCCCACCAGCGTGCTCACGGCCAGCTGCGCCAGCTGGTCGTAGACCGGGTCGACCTCGTTCCACGCCACCTGGATCGTGGTCTGGTGGCCCGCGCGCAGCTCCTTCTCGGCATTCGCCGGAACCTCGACGACCAGGTCGATCGCCTTCCGGGCCAGCCGGTCGCGGGCCCCCTTGGCGTCATCACCGACGCGCACCACCCGGATCCGGCCCTGGGCAAGCTGCTGGTACGCGGCGCGATTTGTCGGCAGGTTCACCCCCGCCGGTATGACGATCTCGGTGTCGAACGGCTGCCGGCTGCCGGTATAGCCGAGCCCAAAGATGAGCATGATGCCGAAGGGCCCGAGGATGAGGCTGGCGAGGACGCCCGGCCGCCGGAGCACCTCGCGGAGCTCCTTGCCCGTGAACGACGTGATACGAACGATGCTCTTAGTCAGGCCGAACATCGTCGACCTCCGCGGATTTCGCCGCGTGCCGCTCGACGAGCGCCGCGAAGACCTCGTCGAAGCTCGGCTGATATTCGCCGATAGCGACCACACCGACCCCGCGATCGCTCATTTCCGCCATGATCCGGGGAGAGGCCCGGGCCGCGTCGTCGGTGATCACGATCAGCCTGCGTGCCGCCTGCTGGCGGACCTCGGTCACCTCGTGGACGCCGGCGAGCATGTCGGGGTCGACGGCACGGTCGGTGTCGATCTCCAGCACCTCGCCGCCGAAAACGCTGCGGCGCAGCGCGTCCGGCCGGTCGACCGCGACCAGTGCGCCCGCGGCCAGCACGGCGACGACGTCGCAGTACTCCGCCTCGGCCACGTACTGGGTGGTGACGAGCAGGGTCCGGCCCTCGTCCCGCAGCCGGCGCAGCTCGCCCCAGATCGCCTGGCGCAGGATCGGGTCGATCCCCGCGGTTGGCTCGTCGACGAACAGAACCGCGGGGCTGTGCACCAGCGCGCAAGCAAGCTCGAGCCGCCGCTGCATCCCGCCAGAGAGGTCGCGAGCCAGCGTGTTGCGCGCCTCCCACAGCTCGACCACGTCGAGCGCACGACGAATCAGCTTGCCGCGACGGAAAGGCCCGATCCCGAAGATCGCGGCGACGAAGCCGACATTCTCGCGGGCCGTCAGATCCGGATAGAGCGAGAAGAGCTGGGGCATGTAAGCGATCCGCTCCCGAACCTGGCGCGAGAAGCGCTGCGGGTCCTCGCCAAGGACGCTGATCTGCCCCTCGTTGCGCGGCAGGGTGCCGGTCAGCATGCGCACGGTCGTCGTCTTCCCGGAGCCGCTCGGCCCGATCAGGCCCACGATCCAGCCCTCGGGCACGTAGAGGCTCAGATCGCGCACCGCGGTGAACTTGCCGAATCGGCGAGTGACGTGCTGGGCGTTGATGATTGCGGGGGCTGCGGCGGCGGTCATCGGATCGCTCTTATGCAATCCGCATTCCTCGCTCGCTCATTGGACGAGGGCTTGCTCGCCGATCAGATCGCGGAGCCGGGCTGCGTCGCGGGGTGCATGCCCGCCCCCGTCGTTGTTGAAGTAGACCCATGCCGGCCGGCCCTCGGCGGCCCAACGGGCCAGATCATCTGCCCAGCGCTCGAGGGTCTGCGATGGATAGCGCCCGCCATAGCGGGAGCCACTTCCATGAAATCGGACGTACACGAACGGCCCTATCGGCTCCCGGCGCGTCGCGGAGCCGGCCATGTCGTGGAGGCAGAGGGCGATCTGCCGCTCGGCGAGCAGGTCATGGATCTCCTGGGCGTACCAGCTGGGATCGCGGAACTCGATCGCCTGGTCATGATTCCGCGGCAGCGTGGCGAGAAAGGCTGCCAACCGATCCCGATTTCGCGCCCAGCGCGGCGGCAGCTGATAGAGCATCGGGCCGAGGTGGTCGCCCAGCCGCGCGGCGCGAGTCCAGAGCCGCTCCACGGGCTCCTCCGGGTCGCGGAGGCGCTTCAGATGGGTCAGGTAGCGGCTCGCCTTGACGGCCATGGAGAATCCATCCGGCACGCGCCGGGCCCACGCCGCGAACGCCTCCGCGCTCGGCAGGCGGTAGAAGCTGTTGTTGAGCTCCACGGTGTCGAAGACCTCGGCGTATCGGTCGAGCCAGGCATGCCTGGGAAGGTCGGCGGGGTAGAAGTCCCCACGCCAGTGCGCGTATTCCCAGCCCGAGCAGCCGATGCGGATTCGCGGCGTCATGGCACCCCTCATGCGGATTGCGCGCCACGGCACGCGCTATGCGGGCGTATCGGTCAAAACAGCAACAAGGAGGCCGTCATGGCAGAGCTCGATACCAAGAAGCGGGACAAGCTGACCAAGGGCCAGTTCGCGTACGTCGATCGCGAGGGCGGCGAGCACCTTCCGATCCACGACGAGTCACATGTCCGCAACGCAATGAGCCGCTGGAACCAGACGCACTTCGAATCGAAGACGGCAAAGGAGCAGGCTCGCAAGAAGATCGTGCGCGCCGCCGGGAAGCACAAAATCGACATCGACGAGGACGACAAGATCAAGCACCCGGCGAAGTGATGCGATCGATCTGGCGCGGCGCGATCAGCTTCGGAATGGTCAGCATTCCGGTCAAGCTGTACAGCGCGACCGAGCAGAAGGACGTCCGCTTTCGCCTCCTGCACAAGACCGATGGCGCCCCGATCAAGGAGAAGCGGGTCTGCACCGCGGACGGCAAGGAGGTCGAGTGGGAGGACCTGGTCCGTGGCTACGAAGTTGGCAAGGGCGAGTACGTGATCCTCGACCCCGAGGAGATCGATGAGGCCAAGCCGGAGAGCGCGACCACGATCGAGATCGGTGACTTCGTGAAGCTGAAGGAGATCGATCCCATCTACTTCGAGAAGAGCTACTTCCTCGAGCCCACCGACGTCGGGGCGAAGCCGTTCACGCTCCTCAAGCGTGCGCTCGAGGAGACGGCGCGGACGGCGGTCGCGCGCGTGGTGATTCGCACCAAGGAGCGGCTGGCGACGATCCGCCCATACGACGACACGCTCATCCTCGAGACCATGTTCTGGCCGGACGAGATCCGATCGACCGGTTCGCTGGACGTGCCCGAGGGCGACGAGGCAACGGTGCGAGCCAAGGAGCTCGACATGGCGCGCTCGCTCGTCGAGAACCTGTCGGACCGGTTCAAGCCCGAGGAGTACCGTGACGAGTACCGCGTCGCGCTTGAAGAGCTGATCGCCCGTAAGCTCAAGGGCGAGCAGCGCTCCGCGAAACGACGGAAGCCGGAACCAAAGGTGACAGACCTCATGGACGCGCTGAAGCAGAGTGTCGAGGCGAGCCGAAGCTCGCGGCGCGCTGCCACCAGGCCGCGCCGAGCTCGGACCCGCAAGGCGCGGGCGGCCTGAGGCCGCCCATGAAGGGCGATCGGGTCGAGGCCGTCGTCGACACCGGCCAGGGCGGGGTGCAGACCTTCGAGATCGTCGCGACGCGGGCCGGTCGCCGGATCGAGGTGACCACCGCGCGCGGGATCGTCGAGGTCACCGAGGTGACCCGCTCGGGAACGCCGGTGCGCACCGGACGTTTCATGGCGAGCAGGCTGGTCGCACTTGTCGAGCACCCCGCGCTCGAAGGTCGGAAGACGATCGTCGACGTCGCCACCAAGCGGAGGCTTGGCGCCGAGGGCTAGCCGCGAGCCTTGGCTACCCGAACCGTGAATCCGCCGCGCTCCTCGCTTCGATCGGGCGAGCTGCTGGTCTCGAGAATGACCTTCGGAAGTCCGGCGCGCAGCGAACCGTCGCCTGGAAGCTCGGCACCCTCGTCGCCGGCGGCGAAGACGCCCGGTCGATGCTGGTCGCTGCTGACGAGCGGCCGCTGATCGGCTGCCAGCTGGAGCGTGTGGATCACCTCGCGGACGGTGTAGCGCGAGCACCGCCCGCGCTCGTCGATGTACTCGACCGTGTCGCCGACGCGGGGAAGCGGGGCAGCGTGCTCGAGGTCCGCGGGACGATAGTCGTCGCCAACCGGAAAGAAGACCGTGTACGGCATGGAAGCGCCGATCTCCTCGGCAGCCTCCGGCCCATCCTTCATGGCAAAGCCTATTCTGCTCCAGCGGTCAGGGCCGGTCCTCCCCAGGCGGAGGCACGTCTTCCACCGCCTGCTCCGCGTCGTCGGAGGTTGGGCCTGTCTCCACGTGCTGCTGAAGGGTCACGGCACCCTGGTCGGGCCCCATGACCTCGCGCCGCTCGGCCGGGATGAACTCCTCGTCCGACGCCGGAGGCGTCAGCGACCCCGTCGCGCCGGTCATCGCACCCTCGCCCTCGGGGACGCGATCCGGTCGATTGCCCGTCATCGGATCATCGCGCCGACGGACTCTCGACATTCCCCCGCCATGCGCCGGTCGGAGCGTGACGCTCCTCGACGAAGTCCTTGAAGTGCTTCAGGTCGCCCTTCACGCGCCGATCGAGGAATCCGAGCGCCTCGCCGGCGGTCTCGACCACGCCCTCCGGCTCGACATCCATCTGAAGCGTGACCCGGGTATGGTCGTCGTCGAGCCGATGGAAGGTCACGACGCCGGCATTGCGGGCGCCCGAGGTGCTCTGCCACGCCACTCGCTCGTCGGGGTGCTGCTCGGTGATCTCGGCGTCCCACTCCTTCTCCTCGCCCGCGATCTCTGCGGACCAGTGCAGGTGCGTGTCGTCGAGCTGCCTGACGCTCTTCACGCCCTCCATGAAGCGCGGGAACTCCTCGAACTGCGTCCACTGGTCGTAGGCGACGCGGACCGGGACGTTGACGTCGATGCTCTGTTCGACCGTAGCCACGGTGAACCTCCTCGTATCTCGTGAATGGGGATCTTCCGCAGGTGACCCTGCAAGGGTCGGGCCATGGCGAGACCGGTTCCGTATACTCAGTACCCGCCCCGTGCCAGCCGGCAGGCAAGCCCGCCGGCACATCTCGTGCGCCCGGGAGAAGAACGATCGCCGCAATTGGCAGCCGCTCGCGTCGACGCCGCGTCGCGGCGGTCGCCATCCTGGTGGGCCTGGCCCTTGGCGCCATCGCACCGAGCTTTGCCGCCGCGCACGCGGAGCTGGTCAGCTCTGACCCCGCCGCCAACTCGACGCTTCCGAAGTCCCCCTCCGCCCTCCACCTGGAGTTCACGGAGCCGATCGATCCGGCGACCGCCTCCGTTCGGCTGCTCGACGAGAACGAGACGGAGATCGCCGGGCTCGGTTCCCTGACGACCGATGCCGCCGGAACGGCGGCCACGATTCCCCTTCCCAGCCTGAAGCCGGGCGTCTACGCGGTCGACTACCGCGTCACCTCCGCGGCAGATGGCCACGTCACGGCGGGCGTCTTCGCGTTCCTGGTCGATCCGACCGGGACCCAGCCGGCGCCGTCGATCGCGTCGCAGGCGAGCTCACCTTCCGCCGATACGCCCACCATCGCCGCACGATGGGTCTCACTGGCAGCCACCCTCGTTCTGTTCGGGCTCGCCTTCTTCTGGCTGGTCTCGGCGCGCCCGGTCCTGGTCGGCGGCGCTCGCGCTGCCCCGTGGCTCTCAATGGCGGCGGCAGGTGTCGCAGCCTTCGCCGGCCTGGCCGTCTACCTCGCGCTCGCGGCTCGACCGTTTGCAACGGTGGCGAGCCACGCCGCGCACGCTGGCGGGATCCCGCTCGACTTCGCCGGGCCGTTCGGATGGACGCCGTTCGCGATCGCGATGCGCGTCGCAGAGGTGGGAACGCTGGGTGGTCTCGCGATTGCGATCGGACGCGTGGCGTTCGCCGACGATGGATCGCGCAAGGATGGTCCGGCGCGTGAGGGCCCGGAACGGGTCTCCCTGATCCTCGTCCTCCTCTTTGGGCTGGTGGGCCTGGCGGGACTCAGCCTGGCGGGTCACGCCGCCTCGATCGGCGGGCTCGGCTTCGCGGCGCTGGACCTCGTTCACCTTGTTGCGGTTGGCGGTTGGCTCGGTGCCGTGCCGGCCATCCTTCTGCTCGCCTGGCGCCGGCGGCAGGGCGGCTCCGAGACGGCTCTCTCCGCGGCGCTCGGACGCCATTCGGCGGTCGCGACCGTCGCGGCGCCCATCGTCGCCCTCACCGGGATCGCCAACTCGCCCCTGGTGCTCGGCCAGGCACGAGGGCTGGTGGCGACTGACTACGGCAACCTCGTCCTCGCCAAGGCGCTCCTCTTCAGCATTGCCTTCGGCATCGGCGCGGCGAACCACTTCCTCGTGCGACGCGGCGCGGTCCGACGGATGCTGCCGCTCATCGGCGCTGAGCTGGCGATCGCCGCGCTTGCGGTCAGCGCGGCGGCGGCCATGGTCACCATCGTCCCGGCCGCAAGCCGGCAGCCGGTGCTGACTGCCTCGGCGATCGGGACGGCTCATCTCTATGGCACGGCGGGCGACTCGACGGTCCACCTGGCCGTCACCCTGCCGGCGCCCGGCAACCAGCAGTACCAGGTGGCCGTGGCGGATGCCACCAGCGGCGCGCCGCCGCCCAACCTGCAGAAGGTCTTCCTCCGCTTCGTGCCGCCCACTGGCTCGGGGCTTCCGGCCGAGCGGATCGAGCTCGCCGCTCAATCCCAGCCGGGCCTCTACTCGGTGAGCGGTGCCTACACGCCCACGGTCGGCGCATGGAGCGTCGACACCATCGTGCGGCGCGCCGGCGAGACCGACGGCTCGGTCACGTTCCCGCTGCCGGTGATCCAGCCGCTACCCCCGCAGCGTGTTCCACCCCCGGACACGGGGATCGGCGTTCCGCTCCCCCTTGGCGTCCTCTGGGCGCTCCTCCCGAATGGCCCGCTGAGCTGGCTGCCAACGATCCTCGGCCTCGTCGCCGTGGCCGCGGTCGCAGTCGCAGCACGACGACGCAGGCTCTCTCGGGGGTGGAGGGTGGCGGGCATCACGATCCTGCTGCTCGCCATCGCGCTTGGCATCGGGGCCGGATCTCGCGCCGTCGTGGAAGCCGCCAACGCGCCACCGGCGGGAGCCGCCGCGAAAGCCAATCCGATCGCGGCGGATGCCGGATCGGTCAAGCGCGGGGAGGACATCTTCCTCGCCAACTGCGCCGCATGCCACGGTGTCAACGGTGGCGGCGACGGGCCGACCGCAGAGTGGATGTTCCCCCCGCCGGGCTCACTCCCTTCGGCCGTCAGCTCGCTGACTCCCGGCGACCTCGCGTACCGCATTACGAACGGCCTGGCGGGAACACGAATGCCGGCATTTGCGGCTACCCTCTCCGAGAACGACCGATGGGACCTCGTGAACTACCTGCGCTCACGATGGGGCGCGGAGGCGAAATGAACAGACGACTGGCCGCGCTCCTGGCCGCAATGGCATTGGCGGCGCTTCCGATCGCCGCAGCGGCACACTCTGAGCTCGACACGAGCGACCCGGCCAATGGCGCAAATCTGCAGACAGCTCCCAGCGCCGTGGTGCTCACCTTCACCGAAGAGCTCAATCCGACGGGTTCCAGCTTCACCGTCACCGATACCGGCGGCGCAACAGTCGGCACCGGCGAAGTGGATCTCGAGGTCGCTGCTCGCAACGTACTGCGGGGGGCCGTCTCGATCACCCAGCCGGGCACGTACCGGATCGCGTGGACTTCCCTCTCGCTGGACGGCGACACGCTGCACGGCACCGTGACCTTCGGCTACCGGGTCTCATCCCCGCCGGATACGTCGACGCGCCCTCCCCGGGATGCCGATCTCCTGCCACTCACCGCCGCGGGCATGGTGCTGCTGGTGGTGGCGGGCATGCTCGCCGAGCGCCGGGCGCTGCCGCGCTGACGGGGCGGATGCGTCGCCTCGCGCTGCTCGCGCTCCTCCCCGCGCTGGCGGCGTGCGTGAGTGACGGCCGACCGGCAAATCTCGACTGTGCCAAGCCAGCGATCAGCATCTCCGCGGCGCTCTCCAAGGACGTGCTGGAGCCCAGCGCGCTGGCTGCTTGCCGGGGACAGCAGGTGAGCCTGGCGGTAAGGATCGGGCAGGACGGGGTGCTCCACATCCATGGCTACGAGCTCGCGAAGGAGGTCCGCTCCGGGGAGACGGCGACCTTTGACTTCCTCGCCAGCCAGGCCGGCCAGTTCGTGGTGGAGCTGCACAACGCAGATCACCCGAGTGGCCTGGCACTCGGCGTCCTGACGGTCTACGAACCCTGAGCCGGGTGATGCGGATGCGCGCGCTTCGCGCGCTCGCCGCGGCCGCCGGCCTGACGCTCGCCGGGGTCGTCCCGGCGACCGGTCACGCCATCGGGCAGAGCTTCCAGCTTCCGGTCCCACTCGGCCTCTACCTGGCCGGCGCGGGCACCGCCGTGGCCGCCTCGTTCGTCGTGACGGGGCTCGTCGCCCGGCGAGCCTCCGAGCGGCCGTCCTATCTCCGCGTCGCGCTCCCGATGGCGATTGGGGGACTGACGGGCCCCGCGCTCGCGGTGATCGGCCTGGTCTGGTGGCTCGGCGCGATCCTGGGGGGCTACGTGGTGGGCGGGATCAGCAATCTGCCCGCCGTCCTGTTCTGGATTGGAATCTGGGTCGGCCTGCCCATCACCGCAGCGCTGCTCGGCAACCCCTGGCCATCGCTCAGCCCGTTCCGGACGCTTTTCTCGCTCGCCGAGCGCGGATCGCAGCTCCTGGGCCTCAATCAGCTCGACGCCGGTCTCCCGTACCCGGCCTGGTTGGCCCGCTGGCCGGCGGTTTTGCTCCTCTTCGCCGGCCTGTGGGCCGAGCTGGTCCTTCCCGCGTCGTACAACGCGCTGACGGTCGCCAACCTCCTGGTCGGCTACACGGTCCTGACCCTGGCGGGCATGGCGCTCTTCGGTCGGGTCGCGTGGCTGCGCAACGCCGAGCTGTTCGAGCTGCTGCTCGGCTGGTTCGGACGGATTGGGCCGATCGGGCGTCGAAGCGTGTCAGCTGATCTGTGTGCCGAGTGCGGTGAGCGCTGCGATCCCGATCGCTGCGTCGACTGCCCGGAGTGCGCGGTCGCGGCTGACACGGGCGAGCGGAGAGCGGAGCTGCGTCCCTGGTTCGCCGGCCTCGCGGAGCTGCGCTTCGCCGGCTGGTCGGATGCCGCCTTCATCGTGCTCGCACTGGCCGGCGTCAGCTTCGACGGCCTCAACGAGACGGTGGCCTGGGGACAGGCGCTCAACCTCCTCTTCCCACCCTTCCTGAAGACCTTCGGACCGCTGTGGGCGGTCCAGGCGGTCGGCACGCTCGGCCTCGTCGGCCTCTGGCTCGCCTTCCTGCTCGTCTTCATCATCGCCGTGGTCATCACGCGGCGCCTGGGCGACCGCAATGCGCGAGCCGCACGGCCCCTCGGCGAGACGGTTGGGCTCTACGCCGCCACGCTGCTGCCGATCGCCGCAGGCTACGTGATCGCCCACTACCTGACGCTCGTGGTGGCCGGCGTGCTGTGGCTCCCCGAGCTGGTCATCCACCCGATCACCTCTGTCCAGCCCAACCTCGCATGGCTCCCGGTCAGCGCGGTCTGGTACCTGAGCGTGGGCTCGATCGTGGTCGGCCACATGGCGGCAATCGCCCTGGCGCACCGGATCGCGTTGCGCGATGCGCCGGCTCGCCCCGTTCGGGCCGGCCTGCCGCTGGTCGCGCTGATGGTCGGCTACACGGTCCTCAGCCTGTGGATCATCGCCCAGCCGATCACCATCGAGCCGCGCACGGCCCCCTCCTCCCCGTCGGCAGTCATCGTCCCGGCCACCTAGGCCGCGCCGCAGATGCAGGAGATCAGTCTGGCGCTCGCCTTCGCGGCCGGCCTCCTCAGCTTCGCCTCGCCGTGCGTGCTGGCCCTGGTGCCCGTCTACCTGGCCTTCCTCGGCGAGGCAGTCGCCGACACCGGAGAGCGCGAGCCGGTGATCGGCCAGGCGATCCTCTTCGTCGCGGGATTCAGCCTCGTCTTCATCGTGCTCGGGACGTCGGTCGGCCTGCTGGGAGGAGCGCTCTTCCGGGTCACGGAGCTGCGGCAGGCGGCCGGCATCGCGGTCATCGCGCTGGGCCTGGTGACGACCGGCGTCTTCGGCCCGATCCTGGATCGGCTCCGGCTCGGCGTACGGACCGACCTGCTTCCGGCCGGCCGCTCGACGCGCTCGGTGGCGCTCGGCGCGCTGGTCGGGATCGGCTGGACGCCATGCATCGGCCCGGTCCTGGGTGGCATCCTGATGATGGGCGCCTCGTCGCAGCAGGCCCTGGTCGCGACCGCGCTTCTGGTGGCCTATTCCGCCGGTCTGGCGGTCCCCTTCCTAGCGGCCGCAGTGGCGCTCCCTCGCCTCCGGCCGCTGATTGCCGCCCTGCGGCGGGGACATCGGTACGTGGCAGTGGTCTCCGGTGTCTTCATCATGGCGATCGGGGTGCTGATCCTGACCAACGCGTTCGCGCTCATGGCGAACTTCTTTACCCCGCTCTAGCCCTCCGGGCTGCCCGGTGTCACCGCTGCCGAGCCGTGATCCTCGAATGCGAAGCGGAAGAGGCCTGCGGCGACTGCCGCCCCCAGCAGCGGCCCGACCCACCACACATACCAGTTCTCGAAGGCGCCCGATGCCACCGCCGGCCCAAACCAGCGCGCCGGGTTCATGGCCGCTCCGGTCAACGGCCCGCCGACCAGGATGTCGGCCGCGACCGCAAGGCCGATGGCCAGGCCGCCGATGCGCGGCGCCCGCGGGTCGACGGCGGTCCCGAAGACGGCCAGCAGCAGCATGACGGTCAGCACCGCCTCGATGGCGATCCCCGCGAGCGGCGAGGTGCCGGCGCCGAGGGCCGGCGTCCCGATCGACGACGGGGCCCAGGATGCTTCGGGGAAGATGGCGCGCAGCGCCAGCCCCGCTGCCACAGCCCCGACCAGCTGCACGAGGACGTAGGCACCGGCGGGCACGGAGCTGATCCTCCCGGCGAGCCAGACGGCGGCGGTGACCGCCGGGTTGAAGTGTCCCCCTGAGACGGCGCCGAGCGCGGAGACGAGGACCGCGAGCGCCAGGCCGTGGGCCAGGGCAATCCCGACCAGGCCCGGGCCGCCGGCGCCGGTGTGGTCATTGAGGACGACCGATCCCGCCCCGATGAAGAGGAAGAGGAAGGTTCCGACCCCCTCGGCAACCAGGGCCGAGCTCAACCTGTCGCGCACGCTGCTCCTCGCTCACGAGCCACCCCGATGTCCTGGTGCCCCCGGAGGGATTCGAACCCCCGACGCCCGCCTTAGGACGGCGGCGCTCTATCCACTGAGCTACGGGGGCGGCGCCGGGCGCATCCTACCGTATCATCGCGAACGTGCCGAGCCCGCGAGTGATGCTCTACGCCCGTCCCGGCTGCCACCTGTGCGAGGAGGTTGGCCACTTCCTCGACGAGATGCTGGGCCCCGGTCGCTACGACACGCTCGACATCGAGACCGACGACGACCTCCTCCTGCGCTACGGGCACCGGATCCCGGTCGTGGCGGTGGACGGCGTCGACCGCCTCGAAGCCCCGATCGACGGTCCGGATCTGCGCGCGCTTGTCCGCAGCGTCGACGCCTCGTAGACCCGTGCCGTCCCCGCGCCGCGCCAGGCGTGGCAGCCTGATCTCGGCCGCGGTGATCCTGGCGATCGGGATCGGCCTGGCGGTCCTCGCGTTCTGGCCGCTGGCGGTGCGCCCGCAGGCGCTCGTCGACTCGCCGCTGGTGGGGAAGGCGGCCCCCGCGATCGTGGGCATGGACCTTCATGGCCGCCGCTGGACCCTCGCAGACGGACGGGGGCGGCTGGTCTGGGTCAACTTCTGGGCCACCAATTGCGAGCCCTGCCGCACCGAGATGCCCGCCATGCAGCGCCTGGCCGAGGAGCATCCCGACGACCTGCTCATCCTGGGCGTGGACTGGGGCGAGGGGCGCGACGCGGTGGCGCGCTTCGCCGCGGACTACGGCATCGGGTACCCGATCCTGCTCGACCCGAGCCTGGAGAACTACTACCGCTGGGCGACTCGGGATGGACTGCCGCGCCACTACTTCATCGACGCGCAGGGGAAGGTCGTGCGCGAGGTGATCGGTCCCCTCGACCCCGCCGCCATGGTGACCATCCTCGACCAGCTCCTCGGCTAACAGCCGGAAT
>Ga0307310_10000363_pt1 | contig 14620 bp, 14 predicted proteins | sample ER_DNA_197_FD_194502 | JGI IMG/M metagenome (GOLD analysis project Ga0307310, IMG submission 194502) | Bulk soil microbial communities from the East River watershed near Crested Butte, Colorado, United States - ER_DNA_197 | ecosystem: Environmental > Terrestrial > Soil > Floodplain | place...
CAGCTGCTCCGGCGAGGTCGTGAGAATCGCCGATCGGTACTGGGTGCCGACGTCGTTGCCTTGCCGCATCCCCTGGGTAGGGTCATGGTTCTCAAAGAAGATCTTGAGCAGCCTCTCATAGCTGATCTTGGCCGGGTCGTAGCTCACCTTCACGATCTCGGTGTGCCCGGTACGAGCGCTGCAGACCTCTTGGTACGTGGGGTTGGGGGTGAAGCCGCCCGCATATCCGACGGCGGTGTTGGTGACTCCCGGTGTGTTCCAGAACAGCTTTTCGGCTCCCCAGAAGCAACCGAGAGCGAAGTAGGCAACCTCAGATCCCTCTGGCACCTTCTGCACCGGAATGCCAAAGATGTCGTGGAAGGTTGGGTTGACCAGGACAGCAGTGCTTCGGCCGCGGAGTGCCTGATCGGGCTCGACAAGCGTGGACTTCGTCCGTGAGAACAACATGTGATTCAGTCTGCCTTCCTGTGACGCCGTTCCGAACGGTGTCTGCACTTACGCAACGCTGACTCAGCCTCGAGATGTTCCAGTTCGCTCAGGCTCGTTGCACATGCGCCCTGAGCCCTTCGACAAGCTCAGGACGGCGCCTGTTGGAGGGCATCTCATCGGCACTCCGACATGCCGCGCTGGCGTACGCTGGCCAGTTGTGACAGTCACACAAGGCTTCTCGACCCGCGCCATCCACGCCGGACAGGATCCCGATTCTGCCGTCGGCTCGGTGGTCCCACCGATCTACGCCACCTCGACCTTCATCCAGGACAAAGTCGGCGAAGCGCGCGGGGGCTATGAGTACTCGCGTTCGGCAAACCCGACACGTACGGCGCTCGAAGAGTGCATGGCCGCTCTCGAGGGAGGCAAGCACGGATTAGCGTTTGCCAGCGGCTTGGCAGCGGAGGACACCTTGCTCCGCACGATTGCTTCACCAGGGAGCCATTTCGTGGTCCCGGACGACGCGTACGGGGGCACCTATCGGCTGTTTGCCCGAGTTCATCGACGCTGGGGCGTTGCGGCCGATCCGGCCCATCTTTCCAACCTCGACTCGGTCGCCTCGGCGATTACGCCAGGGGAGACCACGGCGGTCTGGATCGAGACGCCCACCAATCCACTGCTCAACATCGCTGACATCGCCGCAATCGTCGACCTGGCGCATGCCGCAGACGCACTCGTGATCGTCGACAACACGTTTGCCACGCCGTATCTTCAGCAGCCGCTGGAGCTCGGTGCCGACGTCGTCGTGCACTCCACGACGAAGTACTGCGGCGGCCACTCCGACATCGTCGGCGGGGCGCTCGTGGTCAATGACGATGAGTTGGCCGATCAATTGAGGTTCCATCAGAATGCGATCGGCGGAGTGGCCAGCCCATTTGACTGCTGGCTGGTGCTGCGCGGCTTGCGGACGCTGGCCGTACGGATGGATCGGCATTGCGACAACGCGGAGCAGGTCGCGGCCTTTCTGAATGATCATCCGCGGGTTGCCGAGGTGTACTTTCCAGGCCTGGACGCCCATCCGGGTCATGATCTGGCCAAGCGACAGATGCGTCGCTACGGCGGCATGATCAGTTTTCGTGTGGCGGGTGGTGAGCCGGCGGCGTTGCAGGTCTGTGAAGGCACATCAGTGATCATCTTGGGGGAGTCACTCGGCGGCGTGGAGTCCTTGATCGAGCATCCGCACACGATGACTCACGCATCCGTGGCAGGCACTCAGCTTGAAGTTCCTGGCGATCTCATTCGGCTGAGTGTCGGCATCGAAGACGTCGAGGATCTGATCGCCGACCTCGACCGGGCACTCGGCTAACCTCCGAGACGTCGTGAAGGCGTTAGGAGGCGGCGCGGCGCGGCTTCGCGCTACCGACGTCAATGCTCCCGGGTTCGAGGCGATCTGCTGATCTGCGAGCCCGTACGCCTCGCGCAGGGTCGAGGAGGTTGCCGTGTTGCCGTTGTCGGTGTCGAGTTTGCGGGCCGCTGCGCGGATCTGAGCTATTGAGGCTTCGATTCAAGCGCCCAGTCGACGGGCTCGCCGCCGGCCCCCGCCAGGAGCTCATTTGCGCGACTGAAGGGACGCGATCCGAAGAACCCGGCCCCGGCGGATAAGGGCGAGGGATGGGCGCTCGCCAGGTAAGGGACAGAGCCGAGCATGGGAACGAGCGACTGCGCGTCACGCCCCCACAAGATGGCGACCAGCGGTCCACCGCGACTGACAAGGGCCTCGATGGCCCGCTGTGTGACCTGCTCCCAGCCCTTGCCCCGATGTGATCCCGAGCGTCCCGGTTGTACGGTCAGCACGCGGTTGAGCAGCAGCACACCTTGGGCGAACCACGGCGTCAGATCGCCGCTGGCAGCCGGCTTGATGCCAAGATCTGCGTGCATTTCGGCATAGATGTTCTGCAGGGAGCGCGGGATGGGGCGTACGTGCGATGCCACAGAGAAGGACAGCCCTACCGGATGGCCGGGTGTCGGGTAGGGATCTTGCCCGACGATCAAGATCTTTACTTGGCCAAGCGGCCGGCTGAAGGCTCGCAGCACATTCTCCCCGGCTGGCAGATACTGCCGACCCGCCGCTAGCTCGGCGCGCAAAAACGCACCCATTGCTGTGATCGTCCCAGCGACGGGCTGCAGCGCCTCTGCCCAGTCGGGGCTGACCAGCTCACTCAGTGGCTGTGGACTCATGCATCTCCCCTTTCGATGGACCGCCTCGCGACCGCCCTTTTTTCTGCGACAGCCGCTGCTCTCGCGGCATTCGCCACGACAGTGCCGCTGCGACGAGCATCAGAACCGCTCCGGCACCAAACGCGGCCGCGTAGGACAATGTGTCTGCGAGCAGACCCGCCACGAGCGGTCCGATGATCGCCCCGATATCAGCGCACATCGAGAAGACCGCGACTGCAGTGCCACTTCGACTTCCCGCCGCATCGCCGACGGCTGCAGCGGGCGCGGTGCCCAGGAAAGCCGACGCGACGCCGTACACGCAGAGCACCACGATCAACAGCCAGATATTCGGTGCGAACGGGACCGCCATGATTGATACGGCCGCGACGGTGCCACCGAGAATCATGGCAGGGCGGCGGCCCACCGTGTCGGTAAATCGACCAGCTGGTCCGACCGCAATGGTCTGCACGACGGCGGCGCACGCGAACGCGATGCCGGTCCACGAGGCCGGCCGGTGCAGCAGCTCCACGACGAGTACGGGTACCAGGGAGGACCGGACTCCAAATGACGTCCAGCCCTGTGCAAGGTTGGTGACGCAGGCAGCCTGATAACGAGCGTCGCCCACCACGGCACGAAACGAGACAGACTCGGCCGTCTCCGTTGGCTCTGCGCTGCGGCGGCGTAGCAGCAGCAGACCGACCGTCCCGGCAACCACCAGCGTTCCTGCGTAGAAGAAGAACGGTGCGGTCAGCGAGATCGCCGCTAACACTCCACCTACGGCGGGTCCCGTGATTCCCCCGATCAGGAAGCCGGCTTGGAAGAACCCGGCCGCACGACCGCGTACGCCGGCCTCCACCGAGGTCAGCAACAGGGTGAACGCGGATACGGTGAACATCGCCGAGCCGATGCCACCGACTCCGCGGAGGGCGAGCAGCTGCAGATAGCTGCGGGAGATCCCGGCCAAACCACTCGAGATAGCCACAATGAAAATGCCCGTAGCCATGATGATCCGCTCGCTGAAGATCTTGATCAGCCAACCGCAGAAAGGGCTGGAGATCAGCCGCATGAGTGCGAATGCCGAGATGACGGCTCCGACTTCGGTATTTCCGACTCCGAAGCTTCGGGCGAAAACAGGCAGCACCGGGACGAGGACCCCGAAGCCCACAGCGACGCAGAACGCCACCAGGCCGAGCACGTAGACCTCACGGGGGAGCGAACTTCGCGCGCCAATCCAGGTCCGCGCGGCCCCCAGCCTGCCCACCGGCACAGTCTGCCAGGGCGACTAGGGTTAAGGGCCTTGAGAGCAAACGCGGGAGGCTCGAATGGCATCATCGGCTCGGAACGGGTCACGGCACTCTGCACGTGAGACCCGCCGCACCATCCCGGTGCTCCCTGCCACGTCAACCATCGATGATCACACGGGCTCGCGAGCTACCGAGGAGGCGCCGCCAGCCGACCCGGCCATCGCGGCCAACAACACAGCTGAGGTGAACGCCGTCGTGCCTCGCGGCCTGCAGGTTGCCGCCGCATGGTCTTGGCGAGCGATCTTGGTGGCCGCCTTGCTCTGGGGCATCGTCTGGTTGGCGCGGTACCTCTCCGAGGTGTTGATTCCGGTGGCGGTCGCCATCTTGCTGACTGCACTGATGTTGCCGGTGGCCAGAATGCTCCGGAAATGGGGTTTGCCGAAAGCTGCGGCGACGGCGATTACCGTATTGGGTGCTGTCGCCTCGATTGTCGGCGTTCTGATCGTGATCGGCGGGCAGATCGCCGGGCAGGGTCCAGAGCTGTCGACAAATGTGGTGAATGGCTTCAACAAGCTGAGCGACTGGCTCAGCAATGGCCCACTGACCAACTGGCTCCGCAATGGCCCACTGCATCTGAACGCGAGCTGGCTCGATTCTTCGACGTGGGTTACCAAAGTCACGGATTTCCTGAAAGCAAGCGGCAGCACGATAGCGGCTTATGCGGCCGAATTCGGGGCCGGAGTCGGGCACTTTTTCGCCGGTCTCGCCCTCGCTCTCTTCTCGCTTTTCTATTTCATCTACGACGGCCGCGGCATTTTCAGCTTCCTGCTGAACTTCATTCCGCGGGCTTCACGGGATCGCGTGGATCAAGCGGCGCTGCGCGGCTGGCGGTCACTCGCGTCGTATGTCCGGGCAACAATTCTGGTTGCGCTGACCGACAGCCTCGGCGTGCTCATCGTGGCGCTCATCCTCGGCGTACCGGTTGCCCCCGCGCTGGCCGCACTGGTCTTCCTTGGTGCCTTCGTCCCCATCGTCGGTGCGCTTGTCTCGGGCTCACTTGCCGTCCTGGTCGCCCTCGTCGCTCTCGGCTGGCCCCAAGCGTTGATCATGCTTGGCGGCGTGATCTTGGTGATGCAGATCGAGGGACACGTACTGCAGCCCTTCCTGCTGGGACGCGCCGTGAAGTTGCACCCGCTGGCCGTATTGCTCGCAATCGCGATCGGCATCATCACTGCAGGGATTGTGGGAGCGCTGTTGGCCGTACCGCTGCTCGCCTTCACCAAGTCGTTCGTTGTGTCACTGGCAGGCGGGTCGGAGCCACCGTTGGGAAGAACGCACCCGCCGGCGCTGCCGTTGCATCGGCCGCATCTGTCGCGGACTGCCCGAGCCAGCAAGCCCTAGAGCGCGGAACCTTTCTTGTATTTGACGTACGACAGGTTCCAGTCGCCGTAACCGTTGCCGGGCTCCATGCCGCGGCTGCTGCCAGTCGTGATGACGGGATCGCCGATCAAGACTCGGTTGAACAACCAGGCTGCGTTCCCCGTGCTCATTCCGGTGCATCCGTGACTGGCGTTGCGACGGCCGAAGTTCCCGGCATTCCACGGTGCAGCATGCAAGAACTCGCCCGACGAGGTAATCCGCATCGCGTATCGCACCCTCAGGCTGTAGTGCTCGCGAGCGCCGATCATCGCATTGGTCATCCGGGTGACGTAGCGCTTATCCATGATCAGCTTGACGCCACTTCGGGTTTGCCAGCCAGGCTTGCCACCGCTGACATAGATGGTGCGGACGCGCTTGCCGTTGCGATACACCCGCGCAACGTCAGAGGACAAATTGATCTTGGTGATCAGCGACCGGCCGACAGTGAAGTTCGTCTTGGTCGAGTTCTGCCCGTAGATGCCGTTGCCAGCGTTGACGCCGTTGAGGTTGGCGGTTACGGCGACCTTGGTGCCCGGCTTCCAGTACTTCTTGGGCCGGTACCGCACCTCTGTGCCGGAGTACCAATGCCAGGTGCCCAGCTGAGCTGGTGAGGACTTGACGTGCAGATTTTTCTCGAACTCTTTCTTGTTCTTGACCGGCACATCGAAAGTCAGGACAACAGGCATGCCGACGCCGACATGGCTGCCTTTGAGCGGATAGATCTGCGGAAAGGTCTGCCGAGACAAGGCCAGGTTCTGGGTGCGGAAGCTGGTCGCGACGCTCTGAGCTTGGTTGACGGTGTTCTTGCCCGCGGAGGTCAATTTGTACGCGGTAGCAGGATCAAGTCGCGCGTTCGCGGTCCACTTCAGACGGTCTTTGCTCATCGTCCCGGAGACGACGCCGTGCTGCGTACGACCCTGTCGGTCTTTATTGGTGTAGCTCAGCTTCACCTTGGTCAAGGTGCCCGCGGTTGCCGCGACGGTGACCACGGTGTCGACCTTGACACCGGTCGCGCCGTTCTTGACGTTGGGCTTGAACGTGACGGGGTCTGGCGTCGGGGTTGGTGCCGGCGAGGTCTCGTTAGGAGCGGACGCGGCGGGCGGCTGCGGGCCAGTCCCACCTGGAGCAGTCGGAGTGCCTCCGCATGCGGCCAGGGTGGTTGCCAGCAAGACCGCCCCAGCGGCCAAGGACAGCCTGTGCATACTCCTGGTTGGCATCAGTATCCCTATGTCCGTATCCCTATGTCCGAGGTGAACACGGTTGGCGCACAGCCTGAGTAACAAATGTGCCATCCGTGGGTGAGGTTCTCATAATCGACCTCAACGTGCCATTGAGGCGAGTTCAGAGTCCTGCGACGCGCCGGCCGTTGCAGAATCGGAATGCTGACTGCGGCCTTTGAGCGGCTTTTCGCGCATGGTAACGGCAATGACAAGGGCCACAACCATGAACGGCACTGCCACGAGGAACACATCGTCCATGGCACGGGTGAAGGCCTCGAGCACCCAGCTTCTGATCGGTTCCGGCAGAGCTCTAATGGCAGTCACATCATTGGTTTGGATCGGTCCCGCCGGGCCGGTACCCTGCGCGGCGCCGACGATCTCGCTCAAATAGTGCTTGAGCCGAATGTTCAAGATGGCGCCGAGCAAGGCCGTACCGATAGCGCCGCCCATGGAGCGGAAGAAAGTCACAGAGGCCGTCGCCACACCCATGTGTCGCCGATTGACGCTGTTCTGCACGGCCGTCACCACAACCTGCATGGTGAAACCCAAGCCCGAGCCGAACGCGTACATGATCAAGGCGATGACGTAGTACGGCGTATCTACCTCGAGTCTGGAGAACGCGACGAGCGCCGCGCCTACGACGGCTGCGCCGGTGACGGGCATCCATTTGTAGCGCCCGGTGCGCGCCATGATCTGACCGCCGCCAATCGAGGTCGTAAAGATGCCGACGACGAGAGGCAACATGGCCAGACCGGAGTGGGTCGCGCTGAAGCCCCTCACCGCCTGCAGGTAGATCGGCAGGAAGATCAGCCCACCGAACATGCCGATGCCCATGATCATCGCAAAGGTGATGTTCGAGGTGAACGTCCAGTGCTTGAAGAGTTCCAGCGGAATGATCGGCTCTTTTGCCTTGGACTCCGCGAGCACGAACAGTGCGATGAGTACCACCGTGGCAACGAGTAACCCCATCCCGGTCGTCGAGAGCCATCCCTCGGTCGGACCTGCCCAACTCAGATAGAGCACCAGGCTGGTCACCGCGCCAACGATGGTCGCTGCGCCAAGGTAGTCGACCGAGACTGAGCGGCGGACGTGATGCAGCTTCAGCGCCATGGACGTGACGATCAGCGCGGCGACACCGATTGGAATGTTGATGAAGAAGATCCATTCCCAGCCGAGGTGGTCAGTGAACCAGCCACCCAGCAGCGGGCCGGCCACCGACGAGACGCCGAAGACAGCGGCGAACATTCCCTGGTACTTGCCTCGCTCCCGGGGCGGGATCACGTCACCGATGACGGCCAGAGCAAGGGACATCAGGCCACCGCCGCCGAGGCCCTGGACGGCACGGCCGGCGATCATGACGTTGATTCCGGGGACACTGAGAAAATCGGCAATCTCAGGCGAGAAGCCGCAGATCAGGGAGCCGATGAGAAAGACAACGATGGCTGCCTGGAACATGGGTCGCCGCCCACGTATGTCGGAGATCTTGCCCCAGAGCGGCGTGGCGGCTGTCGAGGTCAGCAGGTACGCCGTAACCACCCAGGAGAGCTTGTCGAGGCCGCCCAACTCGGACGTGATGCGGGGCAGAGCAACCCCGACGATGCTCTGGTCCAATGCGGCGAGGAACATGCCGGCCATCAACCCGCCCAGCACCACCAGAATCTGGCGATGACTCAGGTAGTCACCGCTTGGGCCGGGGACGATGTCCGATGAGCCGGACGTCCCTCTCGGTACTGCGGGCTCCGCTCTCCTCGCTGGGGACGTCGATCCTGCCGAGGACTCCTCCTCGCGCAGAGCGCGGCGCGGCTCAGGGCTTGTCATGCTTTCTCCACCTTCTGAGTGAGAGCCTCGACGTCGGCGGCGAAGCGGGTCAGTAGCCGGTCAAGTTCCTCGAGATCGCGGGCCTCCCATGACTCGAGGCACTTCTCGAGGAGGGCTCGCCGAGAGCGCAGTGCTGCTTCGATTTTCTGGGCTCCTGGAGGGCTCAACTTCACGCGCTGGGCGCGACCATCCAGCGGATCTGGTGTCCGCTCGATCAGGCCGGCGCTATCGAGCTGAGCAACATGGCGGGAAACGGTGGAAGCATCCAGGTTGGCGCATGCAGCGAGATCGGTGACGCGTAGTGGTCCGGACGTGGCAAGGGCCTTCAGTAGCCAGAACGACCCGGTGTCGAGCGTCTCGCCTTGACCCCGCTGTCGCATGAGCCGGGAAATGCCGAGCAGTGCGTGCATCAGCGACTCAACAGATGTCGTTCGTCCCACGAGCGGCGCCTCCGTGGAAACTTGCATTTGGCAACTATATAACTAGTTGTATGCTGCACGCAGATTCTTGTTCAGAACATGTTCTTGAGGACGCTCTCCCGATCGGGGATGAGCCCCAGCCAGCCCTGAAAATGGAAAGTAAAACTTCTTTTCTGTAAAGATCCGGTTTACATTCGGTGGTATGACCACTCCAGACATGACCCCAATTCTTGAAGATCTTGCTGCAGGACGCATTGATGCTGCTGAGGCGGCCCGCCGCATCGACGCCTCGAAGGCGTCACAGACGACATCAGAAGACTCGCCCTCTGAACCAACCAATGAGCAGCTATCTGGCGCGACAGCAGACTCAGATCCCTGGGCCGCCGTCACCGATCAGCCTCAGGCCGGCTACACCTCGGGAGCGCCAAAGCAGGACTCGGACGACGAGGAGCCAGTTCGGGCAAAGACAATCAACACCGGCGGCGTGGAACGCATCTCCGTCCGGGCGATCGGTCGCAGAGTACGCATCATCGGCGAAACCTCGGTAGCGACACTGTCCGCCGACGGGCCGCATGTGCTGCGGCGTAACGGATCCGTGCTCGAGGTCTCCAGCGATGGTGAGCTGGGCGCCTCGATCGATGGCTTCAGCATCTTGCGGGGTGCTACGCGCAGCCTCGATGACTTCCGCTCGCTGGGCCTCGGCAAGGAGCTGTTCCTCCGTGTCAACCCAAACGTGATTGTCGATGTCGAGGTGACAGCAGGCAGTTTGAATACCGAGCGGGTGCCGCATTTGGGCAAGGTACGAGTCACGGCCGGAGCAGCCAAGCTGCTCGACGTCACCGAGATCAACGACGTTCTCGTGCAGGCCGGGCAGGCAACGATTAAGGGCACGATCACGACAGGTCGTAACCGGATCCGAGCCGAGTCCGGAAGTTTGTCCATCTCATTGACCGATGATTCCAATGTCACCGTGACGGGTGAATCCCAGCTCGGCAAGATCAGCTGGGTGGGCGGCCACAACGGCGCCGGCGATGAGGTTGTCATGGGCAACGGCAGCGCAAAGCTTGAAATCGAGGTCGTGATGGCTCACGCGCAGGTTCGCGTTGGCTCCGACTTGAACAGCGAGGCCGGTGTCGTATGACGGAGCGGTCTCACCGGCCGCAGGAGCGAATTGAGCACCGCGCACCGAGCGACTGCCCGGTGTGCGGTGCTCAGCTTGCCATCATTCGGCTGGGGTGTGCATCCTGCGGTACGGAACTTGCTGGGGTGTTTCGACCATGTGAGTTCTGCGCCCTCAACGACAAGGAAACCGAGATGCTCCGCGTCTTTCTCTCCTCACGAGGCAATCTCCGCGAGGTTGAGAAGCATCTTGGCGTCTCGTATCCCACTGCTCGGCTGCGTTTTGCTGAATTACTGGAGAAGCTGGGTCTCGGCGAGGCGGCCGAGCCGGAGTCTGGCCTCAGCCGCGAGCAGATCCTCTCCGAGGTCGCTTCGGGGGCACTGAGTCCGGCAGAGGCGAAAGAGTTGATCAGCCGGCTTTGAACCGACGGTTTTGGACCGAATGTGATCAGGTCCGGAAGGCCTCGACCTTCACAACCGTGACGTTGATTGAGTTGCCGTTCGGAGCGACGTAGGACACCGCGTCGCCCGTCTTCTTGCCAAGAATTGCTGAGCCCAAGGGCGACTGCGGGCTGTAGACATTCGTGACATCGACGCTGTTGTCGAGCCCGAGCAATTCTCGCGACCCGAGCAGGAACGTATCCGTATCCGATTCATCTCCGTCGAAGGCGATCGTCACCCGGGTTCCGGGCGCAACCTCGTCGGCGTTCGCCGGAGCTTCGCCCACCTCCGCCCGGTTCAACATATCGGTGAGCTGACGAATCCGGGCCTCCTGATGAGCCTGCTCCTCACGCGCGGCGTGGTAGCCCCCGTTCTCGCTGAGGTCACCTTCTTCACGCGCCGCCGCGATCTTCGCAGACACCGCGGCACGCCCTGGCCCGGAGAGGTGATCGAGCTCGAGCTTGAGCTTGTCGTACGCCTCCTGGGTCAGCCAGATTATCTGGGCGGAGTTTTCAGACATCGCACAAGGCTATCAAGCGCGGACCAATTCGAAGCTCATGCGACAGTGCACCCTTTGACGACGACCGCAGTCGCTCGTCGCAAGGTGGTGAACGCGGCTGTCACGTCCACGACACGGTCGGAAGCGGCCGGCACCGGCACCTGCCGCTCACCGACTGGCTGGAAATCTAACGCTTGCGCCAACACCCGGCATGTCACCGGCACGGACGGATCGCGACGCTCAACAGCGATGGTGACCGAAACCGAGCTGTCAGAGGTGATCTCAAACGACTGGATATGACCTGCCGCGATCGGCCGCGAGTGCAGCAACGCCGTCCAGACCAGCCAGGTCAACCCGATGACGACCCCGACGCTGATCAAGCCCACCATCAGCAGACGCGGCACCCGCGGCTTGGGGTAGCGGCGGCGCAACCGTTCGGCGGCATCTGTCACAGCGATACTTTATTTGGGCTTTGCTGCTCGCGCTTCGCGCACTTTCTGACGCTCGCAGCATCTCGAGCAGATCTTGTAAACATCTCGGCAACCGGGCAGCGGGCGGCGCACTCGAGGCACGAGGTGGCAGCATGACGATCATGCTTCGTCCCGCGCTTCGTGTCGACGCCAAGGGCGAGCGCTTGAGGCTGCTGGAAGTGCATGCGCATCCCGACGACGAGTCGAGTCGGGGCGCTGCGACGACCGCCAAGTATGTAGCTGAAGGCGTCGACGTCATCGTCGCCACCTGCACAGGCGGCGAGCGCGGTTCGATCCTGAACCCAGCAATGGACCGACCCGACATTTTGGCCAACATCGCCGACATTCGGCGACAGGAGATGGATCGGGCTCGGGAAATCCTGGGGGTGCGACAGGTCTGGCTCGGCTTTGTGGACTCCGGGCTACCGGACGGGGAGAATCCGCCTCCGCTGCCCGAAGGTAGTTTCGCGCGTACCGACCTCTCCGAGGCGGTCGCGCCCCTGGTCAAGGTGATTCGGTCATTCCAGCCGCATGTGATGACCACCTACAACGAGAGCGATGGGGGCTACCGGCACCCTGACCACGTCATGTGTCACAAGATCAGCGTCGCGGCCTTCGAACGGGCCGCCGACCCTGATGCCTACCCCGAGCTTGGTGCCGTCTGGCAGCCGCTGAAGCTGTATTACTCCTTCACCTTTCACCGCGAGCGGACTGTGGCTCTCGATCGAGCGATGGTTGCCCGCGGTCTCGAGTCGCCGTACACGGAGCGGCTTCGGCAGTGGCCCGAAGACTCCAAGCACGCGGCGCGAATTACGACCCGGGTTGACTGTGCCGAGTATTTCTCGGTACGCGATCGGGCGCTGCTGGCCCACTCCACCCAGGTCGATCCCGACGGGCCATGGTTCGCCGTACCCCTGGAGGTGCACAAGTCCGCCTGGCCTACCGAGGAATGGGAGCTGGCGCGGAGCTTGGTCGAGACGAGCGTCCCCGAGGACGATCTGTTCGCGGGAATCGCCGAGTCGGCGGCGAGTAGAGTTCCAGCATGATCCTCCTCGACGTAGACCCCAACTGGGTTAGGCCGGGTTGGACGCCGTTGTTCGTCACGCTGCTGCTGGCTGCAGCCATGGTGTTTTTGTACTTCAGCATGCGGAAGCAATTTCGAAAGATCCGTACCCCAGACGACATTGCGAGGGAGGCGGAGGACGCCGCACGTGACGGCAATGACTCTGCCGCCTCGGCAGAGGAGTCGGCGTCAGAGCGCCCGCCCGGTAGCTCCGGCTGAGTCCGCACAGCGGATGACTGAATGACTGGCCGCAACCGCCTCGCTTCGGCGACCAGCCCGTACCTGCTCCAGCACGCCGAGAATCCGGTGCACTGGTGGCAGTGGTCGGATGATGCTTTTGACGAGGCAACCGAACGTCAAGTGCCGGTGTTCCTCTCGGTGGGGTACGCGGCGTGCCATTGGTGCCACGTGATGGCGCATGAGTCCTTCGAAGATCAGCAAACCGCGTCCATGATCAATGATCACTTCGTGCCGATCAAGGTGGACCGCGAGGAACGTCCCGATGTCGATGCGGTCTACATGCAAGCCACCCAAGCGCTGACCGGGCAAGGCGGTTGGCCGATGAGCGTTTTTCTCACCCCGGACCGGAAGCCCTTCTACGCCGGGACCTACTTCCCGCCTACCCCGCGACATGGCCTGCCGTCGTTCCCGCAGGTATTGCAGGCCATCAGCGAGGCTTGGCGGGATCGGCGATCAGAGCTGCTGGTGAGTGCATCCGAGATCGTTCGCCAGCTGTCGATGCAGCCGACGCCGGCTGGTTCGGAGAATCTGACCGCGGAGGACTGCGAGAAGGCTCTGTTCACGCTGCAACAGGAGTTCGACCCGACGTACGGCGGCTTCGGGCGGGCGCCCAAGTTTCCACCATCGATGGTGCTCGAGGCATTGCTTCGCGACGGCGGCGAGCCAGCGATACTGATGGCTGGCCAGACCCTCGAGGTTATGGCGCGAGGTGGGATATATGACCAGATCGGCGGCGGGTTCGCCCGCTACAGCGTTGACGCCGGCTGGGTGGTGCCGCACTTCGAGAAAATGTTGTACGACAATGCCTTGCTGCTCGGCGCGTACACGCATTGGTGGCGTCGCAGCCGTGACCCGCTGGCCGAGCGTGTCGTCACTGGGACCGTGGCCTGGCTGCTAGGCGAGATGCGCACCGAGCAGGGCGCTTTTGCGGCCAGCCTTGATGCGGACTCGAAAGATGATCATGGTGAGCTGCGCGAAGGCGCCTACTACGTGTGGGACCGTGATCAACTCCAGGCCGCACTCGGGAAGCAGGACGCAACGTGGGCGGCCGAGACCTTCGCGGTAACCGCGACGGGCACGTTCGAGCATGGCGCCTCGACCTTGCAGCTGCAGTCCGACCATGATCAGGTTCGGCTCGCCGATGTTCGTGAGCGGCTCCGGATAGCGCGTAATCAACGCTCCCGCCCGGCACGAGACGACAAGGTCGTAGCCGCCTGGAACGGGTGGCTGATTGACGCGCTCGCGGAGGCAGCGATGATCTTCGGCCGTCCTGATTGGTTGGCGGTGGCGACCGATGCGGCGGAGTACCTCTGGCAGATTCACTGGCGAAACGGCCGGCTGCGGCGCACTTCTCGCGATGGCCTAGTAGGCGCAGCTGCCGGCATCTTGGAGGACTATGCCGCCTTCGCGCTGGCGGCGGTGCGGCTAGCTGCGGTTCATGCGGCTCCGACCTGGCTTTCTCGTGCCGAAAAGTTGCTCGAGGTGATCATGGAGCAGTTCGATGACGCCGGCCGCGGCTTCTTCGACACGGCTGCAGATGCCGAGCAGCTATACGCCCGGCCGCAGGATCCGACTGACAACGCCACCCCGTCCGGGCTGAGCACCACAGTCCATGCCCTGCGAGCGACGGCGGAGCTGACAGGTGAGGAGCGCTATTCGGCCCGGGCTGACCGGGCGGCTGCCAGCGCGGCCGAACTGGTTCGGCAGGCGCCACGGTTTGCCGGCTGGCTGCTCGCCGACTCGATCAGCCAGACGACGACGCCGAGACCGGTCCAGGTAGCCGTCGTCGGGCGGGACGATCAGGCCCGGGCGGAGCTGGCGCTCGTTGCTCACCAGCTCGCGCCCGCTGGTTCGGTTGTCGTGGCAGGCGAGCCAGACCAGCCTGGAATAGCGCTGCTCGCTGACCGGCCGTTGATCAACGATCAAGCGACGGCTTACGTCTGTAGACAGTTCGTCTGCAGGCTCCCGGTCACGTCGGCCGAAGACCTAGCCAGTCAGCTCGCAGACCACTAACTGCTGTCA
>Ga0307310_10000364_pt1 | contig 14609 bp, 9 predicted proteins | sample ER_DNA_197_FD_194502 | JGI IMG/M metagenome (GOLD analysis project Ga0307310, IMG submission 194502) | Bulk soil microbial communities from the East River watershed near Crested Butte, Colorado, United States - ER_DNA_197 | ecosystem: Environmental > Terrestrial > Soil > Floodplain | place: USA...
GGAGAAGCAGTTCCCGGTCTTCGAGGCCTCGCTCGTCGAGGCGGGTCTCGAGGAGGGACGTGGCCATCTCATCGGCCTGACCGGCTGCCGCAACGGCGAGGTGCCGCGGCGTCTGCTGGGCGGGGACCGGGCGACGGCCCTGGCCGCCGCGCAGCGCTGGGCGAGCCACTTTCCGGATGGCGACTTCGCGATCGAGCTGAGCCACCATCTGCAGCCGGACGATGACTGGCTGGTCGCGGAGCTTGCCGCGCTCGCGAACCAGGCGGGCCTGCCCACGGTGGTCAGCAACGAGGTCCACTACGCCGAGGCGGAGGGCCATCGGCTGCAGGACGTGCTGGTCTGCATCCGCCACGGCGCCACGCTGGAGGAGGCGCGCGAGCTGCTACTGCCCAACAGCGAGTATCGGCTCAAGAGCGGGCGCGAGCTGGAGGGGATCGGCCTCGGACTGCCGGATGCAGCGAGCCGACGCGCATGGTCGGCGGGGATCGCGTGGGCGGGGGCGATCGGCCAATCCTGCCGGCTCGACCTGAACTTCGAGCGCTATCGATTTCCGGGCTACGCGGTGCCGGAGGGGGAGACGCCGTTCTCATATCTCTATCAGCTTGCGCAGGACGGCTTACGGCGCCATTACCGCCCGGTTACCAAGCAGGCGGTCAGCCAGCTCGCCCACGAGCTCGACATCATCGAGCGCACCCACCTCGCCGAGTTCTTCCTGATCGTCTGGGATCTGATGGAGTTTGCGCGACACAACCAGATCATCGGCCAGGGAAGGGGAAGCGCCGGCGACTCGATCGTCGCCTACTGCCTGGGGATCACCAAGGTCGATCCGATCGAGCACAAGCTCCTCTTCGAGCGCTTCATCAACGAGGCTCGCGTGCTGCCCGATATCGACATCGACTTCGACGTCAACCGTCGCGAGGAGGTGATCCAGTACCTCTACAACCGCTACGGCGCGGATCACGCGGCGATGGTCTGCACGATCGTCACCTACCGAGCGCGCTCCGCCGTGCGCGAGGTGGCCAAGGCACTCGGGTTCCCGTTGGGCTCGGTCGATGCGCTCGCCAAGGCCCTCGACACGCGCGATGCCTCCGACGTCGCGCGTGACCTGGCGCTCGACGGCTCATTCGCCTGGCTCTTCGACGAGCTTGGTGTCGAGATGGAGCCGGCGGCGGTCCCGCCCGGGCGTGATGGCCGGGGTCAGGCCGATGCAGCCACGCATGTTGCTCGCGTGGCCGACTCACCCTGGCACGAGCGCCCCCGCCTGCAGCTCGAGCCACGTCCGGTCTCCGAGGGCGGCTGGTACCCGCCGCGCAAGCCGCGCCTGCTCGACACCTCGGTGACCTCGGTCCGCTTCGAGGCGACACAGACGAAGCGCTACGCCGGCGAGCTGCCGCCGGATGCGATGCACCTTCCCGGGCCGCGCGACAACGGCTCGCCGGGACCGTCGAGCGAGCGGCGTGCCGTCGTGCGGATCGATCCCGAGAGCGGGATGCCGATCGAGGAGCGCCGGCCCGGGCAGTCGTCGGTGGACCGGTCTCGTCATCTACGACCAGAACCCACGCTGGATGAGCGCGCGCAGGGCCTTCTCACCGCTCACCCGCTGCGCAACCGATGGCAGTGGCTGCTGGCCCTGTGCGCCGAGATCGACGGCTTCCCGCGCCACCTCGGGATCCACGTCGGCGGCATGCTCGTCACGCGCACTCCGCTGATCGACCTCGTTCCGATCGAGCGCGCCACCATGCCGGACCGGGTCGTGACCCAGTACGACAAGGAGGATATCGAGCAGCTCGGCCTGGTGAAGATCGACCTCCTCAGCCTGCGCACGCTGGGGGTGGTCTCGGACGCGCTCCGTCGCATCGAGCGCGACACCCGCGTCCGCATCGACCTCGACGCCCTGCCCCACGACGATCCCGAGGTCTACGCCATCATCCGCAGCGCCGATACGGTCGGCATGTTCCAGATCGAGTCGCGCGCGCAGATGCAGGCGCTCCCGAAGAGCAGGCCCGAGCGATTCGAGGACCTCGTGGTCCAGGTCGCGATCATCCGTCCCGGACCGATCCAGGGCAACGCGGTCCACCCCTACCTGCGCCGCCGCGCCGGCAGCGAGCCGGTCACCTACCTGCACCCCAGCCTGCAGCCGATCCTGGAGGACACCCTGGGCGTGATCCTCTACCAGGAGCAGGTGATGCAGATCGCCATCGAGGTCTGTGGCTACACCGCCCTGCAGGCCGATATCTTCCGCAAGGCGATGGGCAGCCATCGCAGCCACCGGGAGATGGAGAAGGAGCACCTCCGCTTCGTGACGGGCGCGATCCAGACCGGGTTGACGAGCGACGACGCAGAGGAGCTCTTCCGACGCTGCGGCGCCTTCGCCGAGTTCGGCTTCGCCCGGGCGCACGCCGCGGCGTTCGCGAAGATCACCTATGACACGGCCTGGCTGAAGCTGCGCTATCCCGCGCACTACTACGCCGGGATGCTCAACAACCAGCCGATGGGCTTCTACTCGCCGGCAGTGGTCGTCAACGACGCCAAGCGCCACGGTGTCCGCGTCCTGCCGGTCGACGTCAACGCATCGTCCTGGGAGCACGACACCGCCCGGATCGGTGAGCAGTTCGCGCTCCGCCTCGGCCTGCGCCAGGTGAAGGGGATCGACGAGGCCGCGCGTGACCGGATCGGGGCTGGGCGCGCGGAGGGGCCGTATCGGTCAGTGCGCGACTTCGTCGCCCGCACCGGGCTGGGCGAGCAGGTCGTCGAGCGCCTGATCGTGGTGGGCGCCTTCGACTGGACCGATGCACCCCGTCGCGAGCTCCTCTGGCAGCTGCGCGGCACCATGGTCGACGCGAACCCGGAGCGGCCGGCGCTCGGCCTGGGCGACGACGCGCAGCGAGAGCTGTCCCGCAGCCTTCCGCCGATGAGCCTCGCCGAGCGTGTCGCCGCCGACTACCGGGAGCTCGGAATCAGCCCCACCGCCCACGCCGCCGAGCTCTTCCGCGAGCGGCTCGCCGCCCGTGGCGTGATCACAATCGCCGAGGCGGGGAAGCGGCCGGATCGGTCGCAGGTGCGGCTGGCCGGGCTCGCCGTGAGCGTGCAGCACCCGATGACCGCGAAGAACTTCGTCTTCATCGCGCTGGAGGACGAGACCGGCATGATCAACGTCACCCTGCGGCCAGACGTGTACCAGGAGTACCGGGCGGTGCTGCATCGGTCGCCGCTGCTCGTCATCGACGGCACCCTGCAGGTCGAGGGCGAGGTCCTCAACGTCGTCGCGCGCCGCCTCTTCCCGGTCGATGCGGCGATGAGCCTCGCCAAGCAGCAGCGCATGTTCCACTGAGCCGTATCCTGCCCGCCATGGCGCACCCGCTCACCGCCCCGCTGCGCGACTTCGCCTTCGGCCTGCCCGAAGCGTGGGAGGACCATCCGTGGGAGGAATCGGTCGCCAAGGTCGGCAAGAAGATCTTCGTCTTCTTTGGCATGCCCGAGTCCGATGCGCTCAGCTTCACCGTCAAGCTGCCCGGCTCGAATGACGAGGCCCTCTCGATGCCCTGGAGCGCGGTGCCCGGCTATGGCCTCGAGCGTGGCCACTGGGTCACCCTGACGCCGCCGCCCGATGCGCCCCTCGAGCTCCTGACGGCCTGGGTCGAGGAGAGCTACCGCACGGTGGCCCCGAAGCGCCTGGCCGCGCTGCTCGATCACGCCACGAGCTGACCGAAAGGGAACCGCGTCTGGGGGAAACCCGTCTTGCCTGCCAATCGACCGGTCCCCGCCGGCCCCGCAGCGAGGTTTCCGCCATGCGCCGTCTCTTCACCTTCATCGCCGCCATCGCGGCTCTCCTGGTCACCGCCGCGCCCGCGCTCGCCTGCGGCGGGCTGATCGGGCCGAACGGCGCCGTCAATCTCCTGCGCACGACCACGTTCGCCGGGTACCACGATGGCGTCGAGCACTACGTCACCGCATTTGAGTTCGCGGGCGGTGGGGGTGCCTTCGGATCCATCGTCCCGTTGCCGGACGTCCCGACCAGCGTGGAACGCGGTGGAGATTGGACGCTCCAGCGCCTCGTGCGCGAGACCGAGCCCCCGAGCCTCCGCCTGGAGGCCGCGGCCGCGCCGGCAGATGCCCAGGTGCTGCTCCAGACCCGCATCGACGCGCTCGATATCACGATCCTGCGCGGCGGCGGCGCGGAGGTCGGGAAGTGGGCCGCCGATCACGGCTTCCGGCTCCCGCCCGATGCCCCCGAGGTGCTCGACTTCTATGCCAACCGCTCGCCGATCTTCATGGCCGCCAGCTTCGATGCCGACGCTGCCCGCGAGCGTGGACAGCAGATCGGCGACGGAACCCCGGTCCACCTGACCATCCCGACCGACCAGCCGTGGGTCCCGCTCCGCATCCTGGGGCTCGGCAAGGTCGCGGGCGAGACGGTCCAGGCGGACGTCTACCTCCTGACCGATGCGCGCCCCAACCTGCTGCCCGCGCCGGCCAGCAATGGCCTGGCGCTCGACCACAGCGCGGCGGCGAGTGACGGGCTGCTGGCGGATCTGCGCTCCGACAAGGGGATGGAGTGGATCCCGGCCAGCGGCTGGCTGAGCAAGGTCCGGATCGATGCCGACGCTGCTCAGCTGAAGTTCGACCTCGCCATCGACCCGACGGGGAGCGGCACGCCGTCCCTGATCGACACCGGCCTGGGTGCGACCCTCCCGCCACCCACCCTGCCGAGCGGTGGACTCCTCCTCCTCTGGCTGCTGGTGGGAATCGGCATCGCGATTCCGACCGCGTCCAGCCTTGCGCTGGCGATGCGGCCGCGGTGATGGGTCGCCTGACCCTCTTCGCGGTGCTGGCGGTCCTGCTCCTCGGGGCCGCCGGCTGCGGATCGGCAGGCCCGCAGCGGGTCACGATCACGATCCACTACTCGACCTTCGACCCGTCCGCGCTGTCCGTGCCGCATGGCGTTCCGGTCACCTTCGTCCTCGTCAACCAGGACCCGATCGATCACGAGTGGATCGTGGGCGACAAGGCGCTGCATGAGCGGCACCGCCACGGGACCGAGCCGGTCCACGGGGCGCGACCGACCGAGGTGACGGTCCCGGCCGGCTCGACCATCGAGACGACGGTCACCTTCGACCGGCCTGCGGAGCTGACCTACGTGTGCCACCTGCCGCGCCACGAGGAGTACGGGATGACCGGCACCCTGACGGTCACCTAGACCTGCGGCGCGCCGAGGAGCGGCGGCAGGACGCTGCCGAAGAAATAGCCGGCAATGCCGGCGAACGCGCCGAGCGCCAGGATCTCGAGCCCGGAGCGCAGCGGGTTGCGGCGCGTCCAGCGCGACTTGAAGAGACCGATTCCGAACAGCACCGCGGCGGTGGCGACCACCGAGCTGTAGATCCCCACGCTGACCGGCAGGAACAGGTAGGGCAGGATCGGGACCGCCGCACCGAGCCCGAAAGCGGCGCCCATCACCAGGGCCCCCTGCAGCGGGCTGCCGTGGCCCTCCTCGATGGCGACGCCGAGCTCCTTCTCGACCATCGTCTTGAGGAGGACGTCCGGATGGGCGGCGATCACCCCGGCCACGTGCGCAGCGTCAGGCGGCGGCAGGCCATCCTCCTCGAACATGTACGCCATCTCGGCCTCGGCCTCGCCCGGCCGGTCGGCGACCTCGTGTCGCTCTCCCTGGATCTGGGCCTCGAAGATCTCGCGCTGGCTCTTGCTGCTCATGTACTCCCCGGCGGCCATGCTGAAGATCCCGGCCAGCGCCGACGCGATCCCGGCGATCAGGATCGGGAAGCGGTTGGGGGTGGCGCCGCTCACCGCGCTGACCACCGCCAACGTCGAGATGAGACCATCCTGGGCGCCGAAGATCGCTTCGCGGACCTCGCCAAGCAGGCTCGCCCGACGGCGCTCGTCCGCGAGATGGTCACGTACCCAATCCCGGTCGAACTCGTGCGGCGCGAGCTCTGCTCGGAATCTCTCGTCGGCCATCAGCTCCGGGTTGGGTCGATCCATCGGCTCCTCGTCGGCGTACGACCAGATGATGGCACTCCGACTCCTCCGTCGTGGAACGAACGGAGGGCCTGCGGCGTTTGGCGTGCCACACAGCACCCCGATGGAAGGACCGAACCATGCAGCACGATCGTTCTCGCCGGCTCCTCGTCGCCGGCGCTCTCGTCAGCCTCAGCCTGGCGCTCGGCGCGTGCGCGTCGGGCGCCTCATTGGCGCTGACACCGCAGAATGCGAATGGCCCCGCAGCGGGTGCCACGGCGGCTCCCGGCACGACGCGAGACCTGGTGGGGACGCCGGGAGGCAAGACCTCGGACGGCAGCCAGCCGCTGGCGGCTCCGGTCGAGCGCCAGATCATCAAGACCGGCGAGATCACCCTGCAGGTCTCGAACGTCGCCAACGCGCTCGGCCGCGTGCGCGCCATGGCGCTCGAGCTGGGCGGCTACGTCGGGGGGTCCCAGGCAGGCACCCTCGAAGATGCCGCCACCCTGACGCTGCGGATCCCGGCGGCGCGCTTCGATGACGCCCTCGCCGGCCTCCATGCCCTCGACGCCAAGGTGGTCGCCGAGGCGACGCGCGAGTCCGACGTGTCCAGCCAGATCGTCGATCTCGAGGCTCGGATCGCGAACCTCGAGGCGTCCGAAACCTCGTACCGAGCGCTCCTGGAGCGCGCCCAGAAGGTCGAGGACATCCTGGCGGTCCAGTCCCGGCTCGACCAGGTCCGCGGCGAGATCGAGCAGCTGAAGGCGCAGCACAAGGACATCTCCGGCCAGGCCGACCTGGCGACCCTGACCGTCACCCTGACGCCGGTGGCCGCACCGGTTCAGAAGCAGGCGGAGACCTGGGACCTTGGTGCGCAGCTGAGCGAGGCGGTTGCCACGCTGGTCGGGATCGGCCAGGGGGTGGCCAGCGCCCTGATCGTCTTCGTGATCGTGTGGCTCCCGGTGCTGCTGGTGCTCGGCATCATCGCCTTGGTCCTGCTGCGCGGCGTGCTCGAAGCGCGACGTCGCCTGCCGATCGTGGCTCCTGTCGAGCCTCCCCCGGCCGCCTGACCGATCAGTCCTGCCGCTCGCCCCTGGCCAGCCGCCACGCGAGCGGCAGGACGAGCGCCGCGACGGCGATCTTGGCCGCGTCCCAGGGCAGGAAGACGAGCGCTCCTCCCTGCACAGCATCGGTCCAGGCGAGGCCGCCGACGATCGCGAGCACGGGCACGCCGATCAGGTAGATCACCAGGTTGCCGAGGGCCATCAGCAAGGCGGCGCCGATGCGCGAGCGATCCCAGGCATGCTCGGCCAGCCGCCCGACCAGCGCGCTCGCAACCACGAATCCGAGCAGGTAGCCGCCGGTGAGGCCAAACACCCGCTCGACCCCGTGCGCGCCGCCGGCGTAGACGGGCAGCCCGACCAGTCCAAGGAGCAGGTAGAGCGCCATGCTGGCGGCCCCTTTGCGGGCGCCCAGCGCCGTGCCAACGAGCAGCACGGCAGCCGTCTGGCCGGTGTAGGGGACGGGTGTCCAGGGCACCGTGAAGGCGAGCTGTGCGGCAAATGCGGTGAGCGCCGCTCCCGCGATGACGAGCACGGTGGCTCGCACGAAGGCGGCGGTGCCGCTGGCGCTCGGGAGCAGGAGATCGGCCAGGGTGCCGGCGGGGTGCTGGCCGCGGGCGAGAGTCGCCGGCGTGGTCATCGGTCCTCCTTCGCAGTCCGATCGCTCATGCGCGGCCGATTGTAGGTGCGCTACACTCGCGCCGTCCTTTAAGCCCGGCACTGCGATGCCGGAAAGGAGCCCGATGCAGACCGCCGCGCACACGCGAATCGAGACGCCCGCCGCAGGATCGCGGCCGGCGTCTCTGCCGTCTCCGGGCCTCCTCGCGCTCGAGGGCGGAACGGTGCACCGTGGCCTCCTGCGCGGCGCGCCGGTCGCGGCCGAGGGCGACCTGATCTTCACCACGGCGGCCACCGGCTGGGGCGAGATCCTGACCGATCCCAGCTACGCCGGCCAGATCGTCGTCCTCACCCACCCGATGGCGGGCTCGTACCGCATCGATCCGGCCGAGCTCGAGTCGACCCGCGTCCACGCGCGCGGCCTGATCGTCTCGCGGCTGGTGACCCCTCCACCGGGACCTGGCCGCTCGCTCGAGGAGCTCCTGATCGAGGCCGGCGTGCCCGCCATCGCCGGGGTCGATACGCGCGCCATCACGCTCGAGCTGCGCCGGGGCGCGGCCCGGCGGACGGTGATTCGTGACGGAGAGCAGTCCGACCGCGCGGCGGTGGCCGCCGCCCGCCAGAGCCCGAGCTGGGACTCGGTCGATCACGTCGCCTCGGTGGCGACCTTGCGTCCGTTCACCGTTCCCGCTGTCGGTGCGCGCCGGATTCGCGCGGTCCTCGTCGACTTCGGCGTCAAGCGCTCGCTCCTCGCCGCGCTCGCGGAGCGTGGCATCGAGCTGCGGGTGATGCCCCATGACGTCACCGCGGACCGGGTTGCCGCGGAGGCACCCGACCTGATCGTCCTCTCGCCGGGACCCGGCGACCCCGCGCGCATGCACGCGCAGATCGCCACCGTCCGGCGGCTGGCCGCGGCCGCCGTTGGCGGTGGCCCGCCGATTCTCGGCGTGTGTCTCGGTCACCAGCTCCTCGCCCTGGCGGCCGGCGCTCGCACCGCACGCCTGCCGGTCGGCCACCACGGCGGCAACCACGCCGTGCTCGAGGTGGCAAGCCGGCGGGTCGACATCGGCGCGCACAACCACGAGGTCGCCGTGCTCGACGAGCCGGCGCTCGCCGCCGCCGGCTACGAGGTGAGCCATCGGGACCTGAACGACCGGACCGTCGAAGGGCTGCGGCATCGCAGCGGCCGGATCGCATCGGTCCAGTTCCATCCGGAGGGAGCCCCCGGGCCGATCGACGCGGCGCGCATCTTCGACGCCGCCCTCGAGGGGGCCACGGCATGACGGCGCCGAGCAGGGTCCTCGTGATCGGCTCGGGCCCGATCCTGATCGGTCAGGCGGCCGAGTTCGACTATGCGGGGGTGCAGGCCTGCCTGGCGCTCCGCGGCGAGGGCGTCGAGACGATCCTGGTGAACTCGAACCCGGCCACCGTGATGACCGATCCCGATGTTGGCGGAACGGTGCTTATCGGGCCCTTATCGGTTGCTTACCTGACCGAGGTGATCGAGCGGCACCGGCCCGAGGCGCTGCTGCCGACGCTCGGCGGGCAGACGGGGCTGAACCTCGCGGTCGCCCTCGACGATGCCGGCGTCCTGGATCGCTACGGGATCCGCGTCCTGGGGACCCCGCTGGCGGCGGTTCGCGCCGCCGAGGACCGGGGTGGCTTCCGCGACCTGGTGCGCAGCATCGGCGAGCCGATTCCCGAGAGCGCGGTCGTCGAGCGCCTGGGCGACGGGATGGCGTTCGTCGAGGCGCTGCACGCACCGGTGGTCATTCGGCCCGCGTTCACGCTGGGCGGTGGCGGGGGTGGCTTCGCCGCGACCGCAGACGAGGCGCGCGGGCGGATTGCGCACGGCCTGGCGGCGAGCCCCATCGGCCAGGTGCTGGTCGAGCGCAGCCTGCTGGGCTGGTACGAGATCGAGTTCGAGGTGCTGCGCGATATCGCCGACACCACGATTGCGATCTGCGGGATGGAGAACATGGACCCGATGGGGGTCCACACCGGGGACAGCATCGTGGTGGCCCCGATCCAGACCCTGCCCGATCCGGTCGTGCAGCGGCTGCGGCGGTGTGCGCTCAAGATCGTTCGTGCGCTGCGCCTGGAGGGCGGGTGCAACGTTCAGCTGGCGGTGAAGCCCGACGGCACCGACTACCGAGTGATCGAGGTCAACCCGCGCGTAAGCCGATCGAGCGCACTGGCCTCGAAGGCGACCGGCTACCCGATCGCCCGCGTGGCGGCGCTGATCGCGCTCGGGAAGCGGCTCGACGAGCTGCCGAACCCGGCGACCGGCATCGGAAGCGCCGCCTTCGAGCCGGCGGTCGACTATGTCGTCGTCAAGCTCCCCCGCTGGCCGTTCGACAAGTTCCCCCTGGCCGACCGCAGCCTGGGAATCCAGATGAAGGCGACCGGCGAGGCGATGGCGATCGACCGCGAGTTTGGCTCCGCGCTCCTGAAGGCGATCCGCTCGCTCGAGCCGCGCGGCCGCGGATGGCTCTGGGAGGACCCGGCCTGGGGCCTGAGCCATCGGCCACCGACCGACCCTGCAGAGTTCCTGGCCCCCACCGATACGCGCCTCTGGCGCATGGTCGCCCTCCTGCGCCACGGATGGACCGATGCCGCCGCCCTGGCCCTCCAGACCGGTATCGCGCCGTGGTTCACCGAACGGCTGGCCGAGCTCGTCACGACCGAGCGAGGGCTCGAGGGCGCTCCTCTCCTTGACGCCAAGCGGGCGGGGTTTGGCGACGCCGAGATCGCCACGCTCTCCGGGGTCCCGGCGGCCGCCATCCGCCGCGCACGGGTACGGGCCGGTATCGCACCCGCGTACCGGCGCGTCGACACCTGCGCCGGCGAGTTCCCCGCCGAGACGCCCTACTTCTACTCGAGCTATGCCCTGCCCGAGGTTGCGCCGCCGGCCAATCGCCGCTCGGTGATCGTCGTCGGCTCAGGACCGATCCGTATCGGCCAGGGAATCGAATTCGACTATTGCTCGGTCCGCGCCGCCTGGGCGATCCGCGAGATCGGGCTCGACGCGGTGGTCATCAACAACAATCCGGAAACCGTGTCGACCGACTACGACGCCTGCTCGCGCCTCTACTTCGAGCCGCTCGACACCGAGAGCGTCCTCGACATCGTCGACCACGAGCGCGCGCTGACCGGCGAGCCGCCGCACGTGGTGCTCACCTTCGGCGGGCAGACGGCGATCGACCTCGCCCGGGACCTTGCCTATGCCGACGTGCCGATCGCGGGTCTGACCGCCGAGGCGATCGAGATCACCGAGGACCGCGAGCGGTTCGCGGGGCTCCTCGACCAGCTGGGGATCGAGGGCCCGCGGGGCCAGCTCGCCGCCGATGCGACGAAGCTGCATGACGCGATCGAGCGTCTGGGGCTGCCGGTCATCGTGCGACCGTCGTGGGTGATCGGTGGGCGGGGGATCGCCGTCCTGCGCAGCGATGCCGACGTGGCCACGCTGCTGCGCACCGAGATTGGCTGGCCGCTGCGGGTCGATCAGCTGGTGGATGGCATCGAGCTCGACGTGGATGCGATCAGCGATGGGGCATCGTGGTCGGTGCCGGGGATCCTGGAGCAGCTCGACGCGCCCGGTGTGCACTCCGGCGACAGCGTGGCGGTGCTGCCTCCCCAACGCCTCGATCGGTCGATACAGGAGCGAGCGGCATCGGTCGCCGGAACCCTTGCCCTGGCGCTCGGCGTGCGCGGCATCCTCAACGTGCAGATGATCGTCTCCGACGGACGGATCGTGGTGATCGAGGCGAATCCGCGCGCAAGCCGGACCGTACCGATCGTGGCCAAGGCGACCGGCCTCGACGTGGTCGCGGCGGCGGTGCGCTGCGCCCTCGGCGCCAGCCTGGAGGAGGTCGGCCTGCCCGCCGGCCTGCGTCCCGACGCCGCCCGGGTCGCGGTCAAGGTGCCAGTTGGATCGCTCTGGCGGCTTCCGGGCGTCGATCTCGCCCTGGGGCCGGAGATGCGCTCCACCGGCGAGGTGCTGGGGCTTGCCGCCGACTATGCGGACGCCTTTGCAGCAGCTCAGCAGGCTGCCGCCGCCCACGCGCGCTGAAAGGCAAAGAGAGGGTCGCCGCAGGTCCAGTACGGAGGGTCCTGGCCCTGCGGCGACCGATAAGACGTTCGAGCGGAGCCCGCGACGCGGGTGACTGTCATGTTGCCGTCGTCGGCCCGAGCTTCCGTTGACGGCGACAATCGACCGGGTCGTCGTGGGATCGATCTGCCCGAACGATCTACGCCGCTCCTTGTAGCAATCGGCGTGCCACGGTCACCGCCGCCGGCGATTGGCCCTGGCATCGGCGCCCACCTGTGCCTGGCGCCGCCGCAGGTAGCCGCCGTACCAGCCTGAGATGAGCCCCAGGCCGATGTACAGGACCCCGTTCAGGACCACGGCCTCCGGCGCAACGAACGCATACAGGGCCGGGGCGGCGAACGCGATCACGGCCAGGAAGGCGACGTACCCGAGCGCCCCGGCGGCCGCCCCGAAGAGGCTCGGCTGCTGCCAGCCGAACCACCCGGCCCCGATCAGGACGCCGAAGCTGACGAGCGAGGCGATGACCGCCTCGAACGAGGAGCCGGTCACGAGGCGGGCCGCGGCCCAGATGAGGCCGGGAAGCACCCAGGAGAGCGGATTGCGGGCGAGCACGTAGGCGCCCGCGACCACCACGCGCAGCGGCCCTGTGTAGTGGAAGCCGGCGAGTGGATCCGGCCGCCCCGGCAGCGGGGGAGCCGGCGGGAAGATGCGGCCCAGGAAGTTGCCGCTGCGTCGCGCGGCCGGCTCTTCCGCGCCCTCCGTCGCCGGCTCGTCAGCCTCGAGGCCGCGCGCCGCCAGCCGCGCCCGGCGGCGCGCCTCGGCGCGGGTTGCCGCCTCCTGCTGGGCGGATCGGTTGGACATGGGCGGCGATTGTACGCGACGCGCACGCTCCGACGGCGCGCAGCGCACGGAAAGCGAACGGTAACGGGCCGGTAAGCGGTCGAGCGCGATCCTTGGCGCCTCCTGCGCGCCTCCCGTCAGAGAGGTGCCCACCGTGTCCGCTCACCAGCCGCTCGCTCAGGTCGCCCATCGTTCCACCCTCGGTCAATGGGCGGCAGCCCCTCGAGTGCTCGTCGGGATCCTGCTCCTCTTGGGGTGGGTGGCGCCCGCGCCAGCCACGGCCGCGCCCGTCCGCATGGATAACGCCAGCGACATCACGGACGCGCAGCCAGTGCACCTGCTCGTGAGCGAGGCGGTCACCGGCGGATCGAGCGCATCGGACGAGTTCGTCGAGATCTTCAATCCGGGTCCCGCCGCCCTGCCCCTCGAAGGGCTCGAGCTCGTATACGTCACCGCCACCGGGGCGACCATCACGCGCAAGGCAAGCTGGGCGGCGGGCGACCCCGGCATCCCCTCCCATCACCATCTCCTCGTCGCCAACGCCGCGGGAATCTACGCGGGCATTGCGGACACCACCTACGCCTCGGGGCTCGCGGCGACCGGCGGCAGCATGGCGCTACGGATCCAGGGTGCGGCCACCGCCATCGACGCGCTCGGCTGGGGCACTGCCGCCAGCACCTGGATGGAAGGTACCGTTGCCCCGGCTCCTCCCACGGGTGCGAGCCTCGAGCGGCTCCCCGGTGGAAGCGCCGGCTCGGGCCAGGACACGGATGACAACCTGGCCGACTTCGCCATTCGCGCCCTGCCCGATCCCCAGAACAGCACGGCGTCGCCGACGCCTGATGCGTCTTCGTCGCCCAGCCCAACAGCGACGTCGACGCCGGGCGCCTCTGCCACGCCGACGCCCACTGCGACCGTGACGCCGACACCTACCCCATCACCAACCGCGACACCAAGCGTGGCGCCGAGCCCAAGCCCGAGCCCGACCGCGACGCCTGCCCGTGCGCCGATATCGATCGCCGCCGCGCGGGACCTCCCCGACGGCAGCACAGTCCTGGTCGGAGGCGTCGCGCTGAGCGGCTCGGCGTTCTCGGATGGCGGTGGCTACATTGACGACGGGAGCGCGGGGATCGCAGTCCTGCTGGCGGACGGTGCGTTCGAGCGCGGCGATCAGCTGACGGTCGCCGGAACGATCGATGACCGGTACGCGCAGCGGACGCTCCGAGCAGGCGCCAGCGACCTGGCCATCACCGGGATGGGCTCTGAGCCGGCACCCGCGGCGCTGTCGACCGGGGCAGTGGGCGAGCAGGTGGAGGGCCGTCTGGTGACGGTCAGCGGTCAGATCCAGAGCGCAGCGACAGCGCTCAGCGGCGGCCTCGCCTTTGACCTCGACGACGGGAGCGGTGCGCTCCGCATCTTCGTCGCCTCCGCGGCGGCGATCGCGACCGATGGCTGGAGCCGCGGTGCGACGCTGACCCTGGTGGGCGTCGTCGGCCAGCGTGACTCGAGCGGCACCGGAACCGCCGGCTATCGGGTCCAGCCCCGCGATCCCGCGGACATCCTGCAGCTCTTGCCTGCTGCCACCCCGTCTCCCGTCCCGAGCCCTACGCCATCTCCGACGGCGACCCCGACCGCCAGTCCGGTCCCGACCGCCCGCCCAACCCCGACGCCCGGCACCGGTGGCGGCAGCGTCGTCTCGATCGCCGCTGCCCGCGCCGCATCCACCGGGACGCGGCTTCGGATCCGCGGCACCGTGACCTTGAGCAGCGGCGTGCTGGATGCGGGAAGCGCCACGATCCAGGACATCAGCGGGGGCATCCTGATCCGGCTCGGCGACGAGGCCGGCTCGCTGCGACGAGGGGAGCAGGTCGATCTGGGTGGCACGCGCTCCACGAAGAGCGGCATGCTGACGCTGCGTGTCACCGAGCCACCGATCAGCCGGTCTGCCGGCGTGGAGCCTGTGCCCGTCAGCCTGCGCACCGGGTCAGCCGATGAGGAGCACGAGGCCCGGTTGGTCGAGGTTCGCGGAGCGATCGCCACGGCGCCGCGGCGCTCCTCGGCGGGGA